>Ga0206117_100040_pt1 | contig 326001 bp, 307 predicted proteins | sample 3A5Ametagenome_FD_177997 | JGI IMG/M metagenome (GOLD analysis project Ga0206117, IMG submission 177997) | Enriched microbial communities from leaf-cutter ant dump, University of Wisconsin, Madison, United States - 3A5A | ecosystem: Environmental > Terrestrial > Nest > Insects nest > Nest dump... | reverse complement strand
TTCACTGACGGTAGATTTCTCTACCTATTACTCGGTGTATTTGCCTTAATACTTTTGCGACCTAAGTCGCTTCGCATCAAGACACCCACACCTATCGGTTGTCCTAACTTTTAAAGATCAATTCCACCGCGCCGTCGCCTTCACTTCGTCAGCAGCAGAGAAGCGAGATTATGTATCACAACCTCAACTTCGTCAAGCACCTCAGCAAAATTTCTTTCACCTCACCGCTTGCCTCGCTTCGCCGAAAACCCCGGCACCGCAAGGAAGGTGCGCATTCTACACACCCAAAAAAAACCGTCAACCCTATTACGCAAATATTTCAAAAACTCAATTCAGCAGGGGCTGAAAACTGCCGAAGGGGCGCTAGCGGGAGGCAATCCGACAACCGAATCTTCTTTCTCTTTCGCCCTCTCACCCGCAGACCGCCCTCGGCGCAGCGCCGATCCACCCGCTTGTGATTCACCACCATGCTGGCCTGCCGCAGCTTCAAGTAGATCACCCCGGCCCCGTAGCGCCGGTGGCGTTGGGCGAGCGTGACGATCTTGGCAACATTGCGACTCGTCGCCGGCCGTTAGGGGAATGAACTCTGGCTCACCCCGCCGAAGCGCAGTGACTTGCGCTCACCGAACCCCTTGTCGATTAGGTAGCACACCTGATCACGTCGTGACGGTGCACCCAGCTCTTTTTCGCAGGGATTCCTAGGTGACCTCGCTTCCCAGCACCCCTCCGGCCAACCTTTCCTTCAAGCGCGCGCTTGCCGTTTCGAGTTCCTCCTTCGTGTTTGATCGGACCGACGTTCGACGTCCCTCCGGAATTGAGTAGCGCCTGACTTTAGAGTCCAATCCACCACGACAAGGAGATTGGACATGAAGAAGCGATTCACCGAAGAACAGATCATTGGCTTCCTGCGGGAGGCAGAGGCAGGGATGCCGGTTGCGGAACTGTGCCGCAAGCACGCTTTCTCGGAAGCGAGTTACTACCTCTGGCGCAGCAAGTTCGGCGGCATGAGTGTGTCGGACGCCAAGCGGCTCAAGGAGCTCGAAACGGAAAACACGCGCTTGAAGAAGCTGCTGGCCGAAACGATGCTGGAAAACGAGATCGCCAAGGAAGCCCTGAGAAAAAAGTGGTGAGCGCACCGTCACGACGTGATCTGGTGCGCTATCTGATCGACAAGGGACTCAGCGAGCGCAGGTCACTTCGCTTCGTTGGCATGAGTCCGAGTTCATTCCGTTACCGGCCGGCGACGGATCGCAATGCGGCTTTGAAGGAGCAGATCGTCACGCTCGCCCAACGCCATCGGCGCTACGGGGCCGGGATGATCTACTTGAAGCTGCGGCAGGCTGGCATGGTGGTGAATCACAAGCGGGTGGATCGACTCTACGCCGAGGCCGGTCTGCAAGTGAGAAGGCGAAAGCGGAAGAAGATCCCAGTGTCGGATCGTCACCCGCTGGAGCGCCCTTCGGCCGCTAATCAGGTCTGGTCAATGGATTTCGTGTTTGACCGGGCGGAAGGACGAGTCATCAAAAGCCTGACCGTTGTGGATGACGCTACGCACGAAGCAGTTGCGATTGTTCCGGAACGTGCCATCGGCGGCATGCAACTGACCCGAACGCTCGATCAGTTAGCCAAGACGCGAGGCCTGCCCAAGGCGATCCGAACAGATAACGGCAAGGAGTTCTGCAGTCGGGCCATGCTGACCTGGGCGCATGCCCGTGGCGTCCAGCTCTTTCTCATCGAGCCGGGCAAACCGAATCAGAACGCCTATATCGAATCGTTCAATGGGCGTTTCTGGGATGAGTGTCTGAATGAGCACTGGTTCACCAGCCTACGCCATGCCCAGGTCGTCATCGAAGGCTGGCGCCGTGAATACAACGAGGAGCGACCGAAAAAATCCTTGGGCGGTTTGACGCCTGCAGCCTATGCCAAATCACTCACCGAAAAATCAGGTAAATTAATCACGGACTCTAAAGCCCTCTGCTACTGAAAACGGGGGAACGTCGGTCGGGTGGCAACTCGCCTCCGATAAAACGTGCTTGCGGCACAACTCCGTAACCGACATCCCTGCCTACGCTTCCCGTAGGAAGCCAATGACCAGTTCTTCGGTGAATCGCTTCTTAATATCCAATCTCCTTGTCGCGAAAGATTGGACTCTAAAGTCAGGCGGTGCTCAATTCCGAGGTGGCGCCGGAGAATCAAGCGGAGAAGGAAGAACCACAGCCACAAGTAGAGGTTGCATTTGGATTGCGAATCACAAACTGAGACCCCTCCAAGCCTTCCGTATAATCAATTTCCGCCCCAGCCAAGTATTGATAGCTCATCGGATCAATCAACAAGGTCACACCGTTCTTTTCCATCATTGTATCGTCGTCAGCAACCTCTTCATCAAAAGTGAAGCCATATTGGAAACCAGAACAACCGCCACCAGTCACGAAGACCCGCAACTTCAGCGCAGTATTCCCTTCCTCCTCAATCAACTCTCTAACTTTACTGGCCGCGCTATCAGTAAAAACCAATGACATAACTTCAACTGCCTCGCTCATAATAGACTCCGAAACTTTCAAATTTCAGTTAACAAAGATAGGACAGGGCTTTAGTCCCCGGAAGGCAAATTTGGTTCCTTGGCGGACTGATGGACCAACCGTCCTTCTATAACTGCTCCTTGATGAATCTCAATCGCCGCATAGGTCACGTCTCCCAAGATACGGGACTTCGGTTGCATCTCCAGAGACTCAGCCACAAATACAGGCCCAACAATCACACCGTTCATAACGAGATGAGTCACCTCAACCCCCCCCTCAATCCTCGCCTGATCACTTAATACAAGCACGGCATCGGACCCCGGCACAGCCTCAACAGCCCCCTTAACCTCACCATCAATCCTTAACCCACCGGAAAACCGAACTTTACCCTCTATACAGGTACCGGCACCTATCAGACTCTCTATTTTGGCTAACGACCCAGCTTCCTTTTTTTTCGCGAACATCAAGAATCCTAAAATATTAAATAAGTGTCTCGCGCTTCACCAAGAGTCTCTCCCCAAGCCAAACTCTCAACTCAGCCGCCTGAAGCGCTTCCCCCTCAGGCACATCAACACTCTCCTCTATTCGCAAAACACGCCCCACCTTGATCAATTCCGGCTGAACAGGATAGCGGCGCACCACCTCACCACCTTTCGCCTTAAAGTAAACCTGATACCTGAATTGCTGCTCCCCCCCCATTTTCTGACTCACCAGCAAAAACCGAAAGCGGACTCTACCTGCAGCTTCCGGCAGCAAACGAAAGACCTCTACTTTAATTAAAGTACCGTCGAAGCCTGCTGATAATAATTTTTCATACGCCAGCAAATCTTCTTTCAACAGCGAATTGTCCATCTCCAAACGAGCCATCCGGTCGACAAGCTGCCGCTGCGAGGCCCTCTCAAGACTCGCCTCATTTCGCTCGGTTCCCACGACCGAACGCAGAACCAGCAATTCCTCGCGCTGGGCCGCAAGACTTTCTCGCACCCCTTTCAACTCGGTATCACCTCGCAGAATCACAGCCCCAGTCCAACCGGTTAGAAAGGACAATACCACCAGCAGCGCCCAGCGATACCAAGAAACATGCTCACGTATCACCACCCTCGGAGCTGTCACCCCGAAGCGACGGCGAAACCTCTTGAATTTCAGCGATAGCGCAGGAACCGGCACACTTAATACTCTCAAACAACTTTTCAGTTGATGCATCATACCCTGAAGTAACGCATGTTCCTTGCGGTCGAGTTCGCTATTTCAGGCCATTAGATGACGCGCATCCTCGATCAAGCAGCCTGGTTCCGGGGCTACCCTAAGGCCATTCGAACTAGCCAGGGGCCAGAGTTTACCGGCAAGGCAGTCGATCCGTGGACCTGCCAGCATGGCGCCCAACTCAAGCCGATCCAGGCCGACAAGCCCACATAGAACGCATTAATCGAGAGCTTCAACGGTCGCTTTCGGGATGAGTGCCTGAATGGCCACTGGTTTACGGGCTTGCCCCAGACTCGTATCTGATCGACGCTTGGCGCCGGGACTATAACTAACATCGGCCGCACAGCGCATTGAACCATCAAACCCCGGCAGAATTCGTGGCCGAGCATCGGGCAACGAGCACCGCCCAGCCGACCGCCGAAGAATGTCTTTTATGGTGCAACCCAATGACTTTTACTAAAACGCCCTTGGCACGAAAACCCGGGACACCTCGCCGCGTATTTTGTGCTCCAAAAGGCGAAACCCGGTTTAAGACTAGTTTCAAAAAAAAAGCCGCCCAAAGGCGGCTTTTTTGAACCAACAGAAAAACTCAACGCTTGGAGAACTGCTTACGGCGACGAGCTTTGTGGAAGCCAACTTTCTTACGCTCCACTTCGCGCGCATCACGGGTAACAAACCCAGCTTTGGAAAGCGCCGGCTTGAGCGCGGCATCAAACTCGATCAAGGCGCGAGTAATGCCGTGGCGAACAGCACCAGCCTGACCGGACTCGCCGCCGCCCGCAACATTTACCTTGATATCGAAGCCAGCCAACTGCTCCACCAGCGCCAACGGCTGACGGACGATCATTCGACCGGTTTCGCGGGAAAAGAATTGGTCGACCGGCTTTCCATTAACGACGATGGAACCGGAACCACGCTTCATGAAAACGCGAGCGACAGCACTTTTGCGACGCCCAGTACCGTAAAAATATGCTTCAGCCATGATTACCCCTTAAATTTCGAGCGCTTTCGGCTGCTGGGCAGAATGCGGATGCTGATCGCCAGCGTAGCACTTCAGCTTCTTCAGCATAGCGTAACCCAACGGCCCCTTAGGCAGCATGCCTTTAACCGCTTTCTCCAGAGCACGCCCCGGAAAACGCTGCTGAAGCTTTTTAAAATTTGTCTCGTAGATACCACCAGGATAGCCCGAATGACGGAAGTACTTCTTGTCTTCGGACTTGTTGCCGGTAACAACCAGTTTTTCAACATTCGTCACAACGATGAAATCACCGGTATCAACGTGCGGAGTGTAGATAGCCTTGTGCTTGCCACGCAGGCGACGAGCAACTTCGGCAGCAAGGCGGCCGAGCACCTTGTCTGTGGCGTCTACCACAAACCACTCGCGCTTCACCTCATGTGGCTTGGCGGAAAACGTTTTCATGAATATGCCGTCCTGAAAAATAGGCCAGATTAAAGAAAGCCGTTGATTATATTTCCCAAACCAAAGCAAGTCAACTCACAAAGGAAAAACAGGGGAAAAAAAACGCGGCTCGCTGAGCCGCGTTAAATCCACACCAAAGGAGGAGGGTGGAGGAGACAATCCTGAACCGACTCAAAACCGAATCAGTTCGTACGCTTTCATTATTCCCCAAAAAATCACGAATTGCAAACAAATTTGTGCATCGCACAAATTTGCAAACTATCATTTGATTAATTTTTTTTATTAGTCATAAGCTGATGTTTTAAAATAATTTTTTACTTTTATTTTATATAAATAAACTTATTTAAAACAAAAACCAGCCAATCCGTATCGCATACAAGCCGTCGCATTTCCGCAACGCAACACCACCCTTGCAAGACGCATAATCAACAGCTCCGATAGAATTCACCAATTTGAGAAGAGGAAAGTCGATGGAATGCACTGTCAGATGGAATGGCCTGGATGCCGGAATGTCATTTACCGCTGAGACGGGGAGTGGCCATGCCGTCACGATGGATGGAGCAGCGGAAGCAGGAGGACGCAATCTGGCACCGCGCCCGATGGAAATGCTGCTGGCCGGCACAGGCGGCTGCACCGCTTTCGACATTGTGCTCATACTGAAGAAAGGGCGCCACGCGATCAGCGGTTGCGAGGTGAGCATCAAGGCAGACCGGGCCGAAAACGACCCCAAAGTCTTCACCAACCTGCACTTCCACTACCGTGTAAAAGGGAAGCAACTAAAACGCGAGATCGTCGAACGCGCCATCGCCCTTTCGAAGGACAAGTATTGCTCTGCCTCGATCATGATGGCCAAGACGGCAGCAATCACTCACGATTTCGAAATCATTGAGGAGTAGCCTCGTAGACGTTTGACCGCGAGGTGATATCTATCTAGATACGGTAAGAAAGCCCTGTCAAAAAACGGGCCGTCAATTTCATCGCCACACGCACCGGAGCCGGCAGTTCTGCGGCTCCGAAATCCATCGCCATCTTGGCGTGCCCCGCTTCGTCATCCCGCATCCGTGCCACTATCGCTCGAGAGCGCAAATCCACCGACGGCAAGCTGTCCAAATGACCATCCAGATGAGCCTCAACCTGACGCTCGGTCTCTGCCAGAAAGCCCAGGTTCCATTTATCTCCGAGGACACCTGCCACAACACCGATCGTCAGTGATCCGACATACCAGAGCGGGTTAAGCAGACTGACACGCCCGCCCAACTCCCCTAGCCTCGCCTCTGTCCAGGCCAGATGCTCAACCTCTTCATCAGCAGCGGCCTTGAGCGCATGCTTGACCTCCTCACGGCGGGACGTGAGGGCCTGCCCCTGATACAACGCCTGCGCACAAACCTCACCGCTATGGTTCACCCGCATCAAGCCACATACATGCCGGCGCTCACTGTCCCCCAGCGGCACATCCGCGACATCCGCACCAGGAACAGGCCGTACCGATGAAGCAGGCGCTGCCAGTGTCCGCAAGGCCCGGTCAAATCCAACAATAAGATCATCCAGATGCACGATCAGCGCATCCTGTTCAAGGGATGCACCCCTTGGATCAGCGCATTGCGCGCTTCCTCGGCATCACGCACAAGCGTAGCCCCGGGGCAAAAATACTCGAGAAATAGCGCAGCGTGCTGACGACGCGGGGGCGTATCCACGATGCGCTCCCAGTCAACATTCCGCGAACTTATCCACCGACCATCACGCCGGCCCGTCGCATAAAGACGCTTTTCCTTGGTTTCGCATCGCATACCTTCATAGGTGACATTGCGAGATCCGCCCGGCGTATCGACAACCAGCACATAGCGCACAACGCCATCCTTGCCGACGGAAATCGAAGCCAGATCGACAGCGTACCTGTTATCAATGGCAGCGCTGACGAAGAACCCCTTCAGGTTCTTTTCCTCAGGCACGGGAGGAAAAACAACCTCTTCCTCCTGCCAGCCCCCCGGACGGTAATCTTCATCGTCTTCCGCGAACACATGCACAACACCGGCATAGACAAGCAAAGCAGCAACGATCAAACGACGGCCAACATTAGTCACCACCACCTACCGCCTCCTTCGATTGTTCATCCACGAGCGGTACGCCTCGTTTGCTCCGGGAACCCCGGCGATCCTGCTCAAGAAAGCGGACCAGTTCGTTCAGCGCCTGTTCGTAAACCCCTCGCTTGAATTCGATCACGGAATCCAGCGGGACCCAGTAATCGTTCCAGCGCCAGGCGTCGAATTCCGGCTTGGCCGTCGCCCGCAGACTGACATCACTGTCACGGCCAACGAGTCGCAGCAAAAACCATATCTGCTTCTGCCCCTTGTAGGAACCACGCCATTCGCGCTTGATCCATTGATTCGGCACATCGTAACGCAACCAGCCCTTGGTCCGCCCCAGAATACGCACATGTTCGGGATGCAACCCGACTTCTTCATGCAGTTCACGGTACATGGCTTCTTCCGGCGTTTCGCCGCGCTTGATGCCACCCTGTGGAAACTGCCAGGAATGCTCCCGAATGCGCTTACCCCAGAAAACCTCGTTCTTGGCGTTACAAAGAATGATGCCGACGTTCGGGCGATAGCCTTCGCGGTCGAGCATAGAAATCCTGCAAAAAATTAATCGGTTGCCCCGATTCTTTCACAAACCCCGTCCGCGTGCAAAGCCGCTGCTACGTGTAAAATCGGCTTTTTTCCACCGAATCAAGAGCATCCCATGCGCACTACGCAGTTCTTCTTCACCACCCTCAAGGAAGCCCCGGCCGACGCCGAAGTGATCAGCCAGAAAATGATGCTGCGCGCCGGCTACATCAAGCGTGCCGCCGCCGGCATCTATACGTGGATGCCGCTTGGCCTGCGCGTACTGAGGAAGGTCGAGAACATTGTGCGCGAGGAAATGAACGCCGCCGGCGCGCTGGAACTGCTGATGCCGGCCGTGCAGCCGTTCGAATTATGGGAGGAGTCCGGCCGCGGTCCGGCCTACGGCCCCGAACTGCTGCGCTTCAAGGATCGTCACCAGCGTGATTTCGTGATCGGCCCGACGCACGAGGAAGTCATCACCGACGTTGTCCGCCGCGACGTCAAGAGCTATCGTCAGCTACCGATCCATCTCTACCAGATCCAGACCAAGTTCCGCGACGAGATCCGCCCGCGCTTCGGCGTCATGCGCGGCCGCGAATTCCTGATGAAGGACGGCTACTCCTTCCACACCTCGTTCGACGACCTGGTCCGCGAATACGGCAACATGTACGCCACCTACGGTCGCATCTTCAACCGGCTCGGCCTGAAGTTCCGCGCCGTCGCGGCCGACACCGGCTCGATCGGCGGCGATGGTTCGCACGAATTCCACGTCCTGGCGGATTCCGGCGAGGACGACATCGCCTTCTGCCCGGATTCCGACTACGCGGCCAACGTCGAGCTCGCCGAAGCGGTCGCCCCGGCGACGCCGCGCGCCGCCGCCGCTCAGCCGATGGCCAAGGTGGCGACGCCGGGCAAGACGTCCTGCGCCGACGTTGCCGCCTTTCTCACGGTCAACCTGACGAAAATCGTCAAAACCATCGCCGTCGTTGCCGAACAGGAAGACGGCGGCAAGAAGTTCGCGCTGCTGCTGCTGCGCGCCGACCACGAACTGAACGAAATCAAGGCCGGCAAGATCGCCGCCCTTGGCGCCTTCCGCTTTGCCAGCGACAGCGAAGTCCAGGAATACCTCGGCTGCGTCCCCGGTTTTATCGGCCCGGTGGCGGTCGACCGTGGCAAAGTGGCAGTTTTCGCCGATCGCACGGTCGCCGCGATGAGCGACTTCGTCTGCGGCGCCAATGAAGCCGGCTACCACCTGAGCGGCGTCAACTTCGGCCGCGACCTGCCGGAACCGGAAGTCTTCGACATCCGCAACGTCGTCGCCGGCGATCCGTCGCCGGACGGCAAGGGCGTGCTCGGCATCTGCCGCGGCATCGAGGTCGGCCACATCTTCCAGCTGCGCAGCAAGTATGCCAAGGCGCTGAACTGCACCTTCCTCGACGAGAACGGCAAGAGCCAGGTGATGGAGATGGGCTGCTACGGCATCGGCGTCTCGCGCATCGTCGGCGCCGCCATCGAGCAGGGCAACGACGACAAGGGCATCATCCTGCCGCCGGCGATCGCCCCGTTCGCGGTCTGCATCGTACCCATGGGCTACCACAAGAGCGAAGCGGTCAAGGCCGCCGCCGACCAGCTCTACGCCGACCTGAAGCAGCAGGGCATCGACGTCGTCCTGGACGACCGCAACGAACGCCCCGGCGTCATGTTCGCCGACATGGAACTGATCGGCATCCCGCACCGCGTGGTCATCGGCGAGCGCGGCCTGAAGGACGGCCAGTTCGAGTACAAGGGACGGACCGACGCCGAAGCGACGATGGTCACCCAGGGCGACATCGTCGGCCTGCTGCAAGGGAAGCTGTGCGCCGCCTGATCGGCATTTTCTGTATTTTCTGCGCGTCGACCGCAGCGCTGGCCGGCGCGCAGAAATACGAGCCGTTGTCGGCCAGTGTCCAGGCCGCCTTGAGCAAATCGGTGGCCGATGCCAGGCCGCAGGTTTCCTCGTTCAAATCCCCCCTGGAAGCCGCTGATTGGCTGGCGGCCATGTCCCAGCGCTTGGAAAAGCGCATTCCGGATCGCGATTACCGGATCGACCTGTTGCGCAGCATTCACTATGAGGCGACCCGCGCCGGGCTGGACCCGCAACTGGTACTCGGCCTGGTTCAGGTCGAATCAGGTTTCCGCAAATATGCCGTCTCGTCGGCCGGCGCCCGCGGCTACATGCAGGTGATGCCATTCTGGGTCAAACTGATCGGACGGGCAGACGACTCACTATTCGAAATGCGCACCAACCTGCGCTACGGCTGCACCATCCTGCGTCACTATCTGGATATCGAGAAAGGCGACCTGTTCCGCGCACTCGGCCGTTACAACGGCAGCCTTGGCCGGCCTGAATACCCGAATCTGGTCCGCGGGGCCTGGCAGCGTCAGTGGTCCTACGAACCGACCTCGACGCTGGCCAGCCAGAATCCGCGCTGATCAGCGGCCAAGCCCGCCGAAGCCGCCAGGCATCATGCCCTTCATGCCGCGCATCAGTTTGCCGATGCCGCCCTTGGAAAACTGTTTCATCATCTTCTGCGTCTGCTCGAACTGGTTGAGCAGACGATTGACTTCCTGAACCTGGACCCCCGCTCCCATCGCAATGCGGCGCTTGCGACTGGCCTTGATCAGTTCCGGCTTGGCCCGCTCGGCCGGCGTCATCGAATTGATGATGCCTTCGACCCGGCCGATCATCTTGTTTTCGGCGCCGGCAGGCAGTTGACCGGCGGCCTGGGCAAACTGCGCTGGCAGCTTGTCCATCAGCGAGCTGAGGCCACCCATCGCCCGCATCTGGCCGATCTGCGCCTTGAAATCATTGAGATCGAAGCCCTTGCCGGATTTCAGTTTCTTGGCAAACTCGATCGCTTTTTCTTCATCGATGCCTTTCTTGGCTTCCTCGATCAACGACAACACATCGCCCATGCCGAGGATGCGCGAGGCCATCCGCTCCGGATGGAAAGCCTCCAGCCCGGTCAGTTTTTCGCCGACACCGGCAAACTTGATCGGCTTGCCGGTGATGTGACGCACCGACAGCGCCGCACCGCCCCGCGCATCGCCGTCGAGCTTGGTCAGCACGACGCCGGTCAGCGGCAGGGTCTCGTTGAATGCCTTGGCCGTATTGACGGCGTCCTGACCCAACATTGCATCGACCACGAAAAGCGTCTCGATCGGCTTGATCGCCGCATGCAAGCGCTTGATTTCGGCCATCATCTCCTCGTCGACCGCAAGACGCCCAGCGGTATCGACCAGCAGCACATCGTGATAATGACGCTTTGCCCAGTCGATCGCCGCTTCAGCGATGGCCTCGGGTTTTTCACCGACCGACGACGGGAAAAAATCGACACCAGCCTGGGCCGCCACCGATTTGAGCTGCTCGATGGCCGCCGGACGATAAACGTCGCAGGAGACGACCAGTACCTTCTTTTTCTGTTGCTCCCTGAGCAGCTTGGCCAGCTTGCCGACCGTGGTCGTCTTGCCCGCCCCCTGCAAGCCCGCCATCAACACGATCGCCGGCGGCTGGGTATTGAAATTGATGCCCTCGTGGGCCTCGCCCATGATTCGGGTCAGTTCGCCATGAACGACACCGATCAGCGCCTGCCCCGGATTGAGCGAGCCGATAACCTCCTGGCCCACCGCCTTTTCCTTGACCGCCGCAATGAAATCCTTGACCACCGGCAAGGCGACATCGGCCTCCAGCAAAGCCATGCGCACTTCGCGCAAGGCGTCGGCGATATTCGATTCGGTCAGGCGGGCTTCGCCTTTCAGCGTCTTCATGACGCGGGCAAGGCGCGTTGTCAGGTTGTCGAGCATGTCAGATAGGCTTCTAGTAGAATTTCCGGATGGCCGACATTGTAATTCAGCTTCTGCCCCACATTCTCGCCGCCCTGCTCTACGCTGGGCTCGGCTTTCATTTCTGGAACACCCGCTGGCGAGAACACGAGCAACAACGGGTCGCCCGGCCGATGGCTCGCTGGGAACGGACTGCCATCGGCATCGCGCTCGGCCTTCACGCCTTGGGCCTGCATGATGCCATCCTCACGGCGAGCGGCATGCGCTTTTCTTTCGGGCTCGCCCTGTCGCTGATGATGTGGCTGGCTGTCCTGATTTACTGGCTGGAAAGCTTCATGGCGCGCATGGAAGGCATGCAACCGATGGTTCTGCCGCTGGCAGCGATATCAAGCTTCCTGCCTGTCATTTTTCCAATCGATCACCTGGTCGCACACGCCGACGCCACCGCCTTCCAGTTCCACTTCCTGGCCGCGATGCTGGCCTACAGTCTGCTGACATTGTCGGCTCTGCACGCCATTTTCATGGGCTTTACCGAAAATGCCCTGCATCGGCGAGCCATGCACCGCAGCCTGGCCAGCCTGCCGCCGCTGATGGCGATGGAATCGCTGCTGTTCAGGATGTTGACCGTCGGCTTCATCCTGCTCACCCTGGCTGTCGGCAGCGGGCTTCTGTTCTCGGAAATTCTGTTTGGAAAACCGCTGACGCTCGATCACAAGGTCGTTTTTGCCATTGCCTCTTGGCTCATATTCGCCACGCTGTTGATCGGCCGTCATGCCTGGGGATGGCGCGGCAAGAAGGCCCTGCGCTGGACACTGGCCGGCTTTGCGCTGCTGATCCTGGCCTATGTCGGCAGCCGCTTCGTGCTCGAAGTCCTGCTCGGCCGGGCCTGACGGCGTGGAAGAACTCCCCTTAAGCACCCTCTGGCTCGCGCTGGCTGTACTACTCGCGCTGTCCGGTTTTTTTTCAATGACCGAAACAGCGATGATGGCATCCAATCGCTACCGACTCCGGCATCTAGCCCAGAACGGTCATCGAGGCGCCCAGCTGGCAACCCGGCTGCTGGCACAAACAGACCGGATGCTCGGGGTCATCCTGCTTGGCAACAATCTGGTCAACGCTGCCGCCGCCACACTGGTCAGCGTCATCACGATGGAACTTTTCGGCGACGACCGTTGGGCCCTCGGCGCAGGCACATTGGTTGTCACCTTCGCAATTCTGGTTTTTTCCGAAATCACCCCAAAAATCGTCGGCGCAACCTATGCCGATCGCCTGGCCGTGCTCCTGGCCTACGTGCTGGCTCCGCTACTGCGCCTGCTGCAGCCCATTGTCTGGTTCATCAACCTGTTCGCCTCCGCCATCCTCAAAATGCTGGGACTGAGCAGCAGGCCAAATCAGGATGAAGCGCGGCTGACCAGCGAAGAGCTGCGCAGCCTGGTGTTGGAGTCCTCCCACATCATTCCGAAAAAACATCAGTTGATCCTTGACCGGCTCTTCGACCTCAACAACATCACGGTCGAAGACATCATGACGCCACGTGGCAACATCGAAATCCTTGATATCGAACAGGATTGGAGCGCCGTGCTCGAGCAGCTCACGACCAGTCATCACAGTCGGCTGCCTGTCTGCCGCAGTTCACTCGATCAGTTGATCGGCATTTTGCCGATTCGGCGCCTGTTGACCGTAAGCACGGCACCGGATTTCGATCAAGCGGCATTGCTTGATCAGGTCCATCCCCCTTATTACATTCCCGCCGGCACCGCTGCATTCTCCCAACTGAGTTTTTTCCAGGAGAACAAACAACGTATCGGCTTCGTGGTCGATGAATACGGGGAGATCCTCGGATTACTGACGCTGGAAGACATCATCGAGGAATTCATCGGCGATTTCACCACTTCGCTGCCAGGACTGGACACAACGCTGTGTTGGCGAGAAGAGGGGTTCGCACTGGTCGAGGGGTCCCGCCTGCTGCGCGACATCAACCGGATGCTCGGTCTGGAATTCCCGCTTGACGGCCCCAAAACCCTGAACGGGCTGATCCTCGAACACTTTCAGGACATCCCGGAGGCCGGGACCAGCATCAAACTCAACGGCATTCCGGTTGAAATCGTGCAAACGCAGGATCGCAGCGTGATAACAGCCCGCATTCACTCTCCCCAAGGTCTTGAAGCGACATAACGCCATCAGCTTTACAAACCGGCTTGCACGTAGCATCATCGGGCGATCCTAACCGCATCTAATACCATCAGCATCCAATGGCCGCCACTCCGCCCAATTCACCGCTCAGCGGACTCGTTCGCGCCCTTGTTCAGGCAGGACGACTGAAGGAAGCCGAAGCCGAGGAAATCAGCCAGCAGGCTCAGGCGGCCAAGCTCCCCTTCATCGAACAGATCATCAGCAGCCAACGCGCGACGGCACTCGAAATCGCCAAATTTGCAGCCGAAACCTTCGGCTACCCGCTGATGGATCTCGAAGCTTTCGATGAAGCAAACATTCCAGCCAGTGCCATCGACCGGAAGCTGATTGCAACGCACCGAGTCATTCCGTTGTACAAACGCGGCAACCGCTTGTCGATTGCCACATCGGACCCAACCAACCTGCGCGCGCTGGATGAAATCCGTTTTCAGACAGGACTGGCCGTCGACCCCATCGTCGTAGAGCACCCCAAGCTTGCTCCGCTGGTAACAAAGTATTCGGAATCTGCCTCCGAGTCGCTGAAGAACCTGGCTAGCGACGACGTCAACCTGGATTTTCTCGACGAGGAAGCGGCTACCGCTGCCGAAGACGCCAATGCTCAAGACATTGACGATGCTCCGGTCGTCAAATTCATCCAGAAAATCCTGCTCGACGCCATCAACGACGGCGCCTCCGACGTCCATTTCGAACCTTACGAAAAAAGCTATCGAATTCGTTTCCGCATCGACGGCATATTGCGTGAAGTTGCCTCTCCGCCGCTTGCCATCAAGGAAAAAATCGCTTCACGCATCAAAGTCATTTCCCGTCTGAACATTGCCGAAAAGCGGGTTCCGCAGGATGGGCGCATGAAATTGGTGCTCTCCAAGACCCGGGCCATCGATTTCCGCGTCAGTACGCTACCGACACTGCAGGGAGAAAAGATTGTCCTGCGTATCCTGGATCCGGCATCGGCAACGCTGGGCATCGAAGCGCTGGGTTACGAACCGGAACAAAAAGCTGCGCTGCTTGATGCGGTCAACCGTCCCTATGGCATGGTTCTGGTCACGGGTCCGACAGGTTCTGGGAAAACCGTTTCCCTTTACACCTGCCTGAACATCCTGAACAAGGATGGCGTCAACATCTCCACCGCAGAGGACCCGGCTGAAATCAATCTGGCCGGCATCAACCAGGTCAACGTTGATGATCGCGCCGGGCTGACCTTCCCGGTCGCCTTGAAAGCCTTTCTGCGCCAGGATCCGGACATCATCATGGTGGGTGAAATCCGCGACCTGGAAACCGCCGAAATTGCCATCAAGGCAGCGCAGACCGGCCATATGGTCCTATCGACGCTGCACACCAATGATGCCCCGCAGACACTGACCCGCCTGATGAATATGGGGGTTCCGACCTTCAACATCGCCTCAAGCATCCTGCTGATCACTGCGCAACGCCTGGCGCGGCGACTCTGCTCCTGCAAGCAGCCAATTACCGTCCCGGAGCAGGCACTGCTCGACGCCGGGTTCAAGCCCGAAGAACTTGACGGGTCATGGACCCTTTATGGCCCCAAAGGCTGCGAGCGCTGCAAGGGTAGCGGTTTCAAAGGACGGGTTGGCATCTACCAGGTCATGCCCGTTTCGGAAGCGATGCAGCGACTGATCATGAGCGGCGCCACTGCACTTGATCTGGCAGCCCAGGCCAAACAGGAAGGGGTCAAGGATCTACGGGAGTCCGGCTTGCTGAAAGTCAAGCAAGGCCTCACCTCACTGGATGAAGTACTGAGCACCACCAACGCTTAACCGCTCAAGGACAGGACTCAAATGGCAACGCCCACAAAGAAGAAACTACCTGGCGTCAAGGAAAGCACCTTCCAATGGGAAGGGAGAAACAAGGATGGGAAGACCGTCCGTGGCGAAATGAGAGCAGCCAGCGAATCGGTGGTACAGACGTCGCTGCGCAGACAAGGCATCTCAGACGCAAAGGTAAAAAAGATCCGGTTCAAGACTGGGCGCAAGATCACCGAGAAGGACATCACCCTGTTTACCCGCCAACTGGCGACGATGATGCGTTCCGGAGTCCCGCTACTTCAGGCTTTTGACATTGTCGGCAGAGGGCATGCCAATCCGTCGGTTGGGAAACTGCTGCTCGACATCAAGGCAGACGTCGAAACAGGCAGTTCGCTATCGCAGGCATTCAAAAAATACCCACTGCATTTCGACGCCTTGTACTGCAATCTCGTCGGCGCTGGCGAACATGCAGGGATTCTTGAATCACTGCTGGATCGCCTGGCAACCTACAAGGAAAAGATTCTCGCGATCAAGAGCAAGATCAAGTCGGCCCTGTTTTATCCCGTCGCCGTACTGGTTGTAGCCTTTGTGATCACCGCAGTGATCATGATTTTCGTGATTCCGGCCTTCAAGGATGTATTCCAGAGTTTTGGTGCCGACCTTCCCGCACCAACCTTGATGGTCATCAGCATCTCGGATTTCTTTGTCGCTTACTGGTGGGCCATTTTCGGCGTGATCGGGGGCGGCATCTATGCCTTCCTCGAAAGCTGGAAGCGCTCGGAAAAAATACAATTCACGATGGATCGACTGCTGTTGCGCCTACCCATTTTCGGCGAGATCGTTCGAAAATCAGTGATTGCTCGCTGGACCAGGACACTCTCCACGATGTTCGCCGCAGGGGTCCCTCTGGTGGAATCGCTCGAATCGGTCGGAGGAGCATCGGGCAACTATGTTTACAAAATTGCCACGCGGCAGATTCAAAGCGAGGTAGCCACCGGTACCAGCCTCACCGTTTCCATGCAGAACGCTAACGTCTTCCCTAACATGGTGACGCAGATGGTAGCCATTGGTGAAGAATCCGGAGCACTGGATTCCATGCTCTCGAAGGTTGCCGACTTCTTCGAACAAGAAGTAGACGATGCTGTAGACGCCATGTCCAGCCTGATGGAACCAATGATCATGGTGGTTCTGGGAACGCTGATCGGTGGTATGGTCATCGCTATGTATCTGCCACTATTCAAAATTGGGGCTGTAGTTGGATGACAGGATTAGATTCTGCTTGGATTGCTGTTCCCTACCTTTTACTAGGGCTCTGTATAGGAAGTTTTCTCAACGTCGTCATTTTCCGTCTGCCGAAAATGATGGAGAACGAATGGCAAAGTCAGCTTCTGGAATTCAAGGGCGAGACACCATCGCACCCTAACCCGCCCTACAACCTGGCCACCCCACGCTCGCGTTGCCCGAGTTGCACCAGAACGATTGGCTGGCAGGACAACATTCCGCTACTCAGTTACTTCCTGATCCTCAGAGGCAAATGCCGGCACTGCGGCACGAGAATTTCCCTCCGCTACCCGTTGATCGAAGCACTGACCGGCATTGCGACGGCCTTTACCGTCTGGCATTTCGGCCCGACGCAACAAGCGGTTGCTGCCGTTTTACTGCTCTGGGCTTTGTTGACCCTGACCTTCATCGATCTGGACACCCAGCTATTGCCGGACAGCATTACCTTGCCACTCCTCTGGCTTGGTCTGCTATTCAATCTCGAAGCCAGTTTCACTGACCTGCACAGCGCGGTCATCGGTGCGATGGCCGGATACTTGGTTCTCTGGTCGGTGTTCTGGCTGTTCAAGCTTGCGACCGGAAAGGAAGGCATGGGCTATGGTGACTTCAAGCTCCTCGCGGCCCTCGGCGCCTGGTTGGGCTGGCAAATGCTGCCGGCGATCATCCTGCTCTCTTCGGTGGTTGGCGCTGTAATCGGCATTCTTTTGATGATCTTTGCCCGACACGGACGCAATGTTCCGATCCCTTTCGGACCCTATCTCGCCATCGCCGGATTGATTGCCCTTTTCTGGGGAAGAACGCTGAACGAATCCTATCTTGGCCTGATCTATTGAAACCGGTGCAGGCACCCCGATATATGGGGCCTGTCTCTCGGTTATAATTCAGGGTTTTGGAGGATTCCCATGCCGATCTACGAATATCGCTGCGATTCCTGTGGCCACCAGAAGGAACACTTGCAGAAGATGAGCGATGCTCCGCTCAGCGTCTGTCCCGCCTGCGGCAAGGAAACGTACAACAAACTGCTTTCCGCTGCCGGGTTTCAATTGAAAGGCAGCGGCTGGTACGCCACCGACTTCAAGAGCGACAAGCCGAAGACCCCACCTCCCTGCCAGACCGGGGAAGGAAGTTGTTCGTCGTGCGTGGCCAACTGATCAAGCGTTACTTCATCACGGGACTGCTGATCTGGGTCCCGTTGGTCATCACTGCCTGGGTGCTTTCGGCCATCGTCGAAACACTGGATCAGTCGCTCCGGCTACTGCCCGAATCCGTTCATCCGAAAAACCTGATCGGCTTTTCTCTGCCTGGCGTCGGAGCTCTGTTGACCCTGGCAATGATTTTCCTGACGGGCCTGCTTGCCGCAAACTTCATCGGCCAGAAACTGGTCAGCTGGTGGGACATGCTGCTCAGCCGAATTCCTGTGGTCAACTCGGTTTACAAAAGCGTCAAGCAGGTCTCCGATACGCTTTTTTCGCCGAACGGCAACGCCTTTCGGAAAGCGCTACTGATTCAGTATCCGCGCCAGGGCGCGTGGACCATTGCTTTCCTCACAGGCAAACCAGGCGGGGAACTGCGCACTCACCTGCCAGGAGAGTTCGTCAGCGTTTACGTGCCGACCACGCCGAACCCGACCTCCGGCTTCTTCCTGATGCTACCGGCAACCGATGTCATCGAACTCGACATGACGGTCGAGGAAGCGCTCAAGTACATCATTTCGATGGGGGTTGTAGCACCGCCGACAACGCCCCGCATCGCTCCCCACAATCACTAATCAGCAACCCAACGGATTCATCCATGCGTACCCATTACTGCGGACAACTCAACGCCTCCCTCGACGGCCAGATCGTCACCCTGTGCGGCTGGGCCCACCGTCGTCGCGACCACGGCGGCGTCATCTTCATCGATCTGCGCGACCGCGACGGCCTGGCCCAGGTGGTCTGCGATCCGGATCGCGTTGACGCCTTCAAGATCGCCGAATCGGTGCGCAGCGAGTTCTGCCTGAAGATCACCGGCAAGGTCCGTCCGCGTCCGGCCGGCACGACCAACGCCAACCTGGCCTCCGGCGAGATCGAGGTGCTGTGCCACGAGATCGAGGTGCTCAACCCCTCGGTCACGCCGCCGTTCCAGCTCGACGACGAGAACCTGTCGGAAAACGTCCGCCTGACGCACCGCGTCATCGATCTGCGCCGCCCGCAGATGCAGCAGAACCTGCTGCTGCGCTACAAGACGGCGCGCGCCTTCCGCCGCTTCCTCGACGACAATGGCTTCATCGACATCGAAACACCGATGCTCACCAAGTCCACGCCGGAAGGCGCCCGCGACTACCTGGTGCCGTCGCGCGTGCATGACGGCCAGTTCTTCGCGCTGCCGCAATCGCCGCAACTGTTCAAGCAGTTGCTGATGGTGGCCGGCTATGACCGCTACTACCAGATCACCAAGTGCTTCCGCGACGAAGACCTGCGCGCCGACCGCCAGCCGGAATTCACCCAGGTCGATATCGAGACCTCGTTCATGAGCGAGGCTGAAATCACCGCGCTGATGGAAAAGCTGATCCGCACCGTGTTCAAGGAAGCCATCGACGTCGATCTGCCGGAATTCCCGCGCATGACCTACGCCGAAGCCATGCGCCGCTACGGCTCCGACAAGCCGGACCTACGCGTCACGCTCGAACTGGTTGATGTCGCCGACGCCTTCAAGGACGTCGCCTTCAAGGTCTTCGCCAATGTCGCCAACAGCGAGGGCGGCCGCATCGCCGCGCTGCGCATTCCGGGCGGCGCCTCGCTGACCCGTGGCGAGATCGACGAATACACCAAGTTCGTCGGCATCTACGGCGCCAAGGGCCTGGCCTACATCAAGGTCAACGACGTCACCCAGATCAACGAAACCGGCCTGCAGTCGCCGATCGTCAAGAACCTGTCCGAAGCCTCGCTGCGCACGGTCATCGAGCGCACCGGCGCGCAGTCCGGCGACCTGATCTTCTTTGGCGCCGACAAGGCCAAGATCGTCAGCGACGCCATCGGCGCGCTGCGCATCAAGATCGGCCACGAGAAGGGCTACGTGACCGGCGCCAAGTGGGCACCGCTGTGGGTCATCGACTTCCCGATGTTCGAGTACGACGACGAATCCAAGCGCTGGACCGCCTGCCACCACCCCTTCACCAGCCCGAAGGACGAGCACCTCGAATTCCTCGCCACCGACCCGGGCAAGTGCCTGGCCAAGGCCTACGACCTGGCGCTGAACGGCTGGGAACTGGGCGGCGGCTCGGTCCGTATTCACCGCGCCGACGTGCAGGAAAAGGTCTTCGCCGCGCTCAATATCGGCCCGGAAGAACAGCAGGCCAAGTTCGGCTTCCTGCTCGACGCGCTGAAGTACGGCGCCCCGCCGCACGGCGGCCTGGCCTTCGGCCTCGACCGCATCGTCACCATGATGACCGGTGCCGAGTCGATCCGCGACGTGATCGCCTTCCCGAAGACGCAGCGCGCCCAGTGCCTGCTGACCGACGCCCCGTCGCCGGTCGACGAGAAGCAACTGCGCGAACTGCACATCCGCTTGCGTCAGAAGGTGGAAACCCAGGTCGGAATCAACCAGGCCTAAACCGCCATGCGCTTCTGGCTGCGCTTCCTGATCGCCCTGCTGCTGGCGATCGGAAGCGCTTTTGCATTCTGGAATGGCCCACGCGACACGAACTGGGTCGAACTACGCGAACTTCCGGTCGAAGCACGCGACACCCTGACAACGATCAAACGCGGCGGCCCCTTCCCGTATTCGCGGGACGGCATCGTCTTCAACAACTTCGAAAAACGTCTGCCACAGCAGACCCGTGGCTATTATCGGGAATACACCGTCCCGACGCCCGGCCGCCGCGACCGCGGCCCGCGCCGCATCGTCGCCGGGCAACCCGGCGAGTACTACTACACGGCGGACCACTACGAGACATTCCGTCGAATTCGGGAATAAGCCGATGAACAACGACCTCATGCCCGCTTTTCCGGTTGGATTGCATCGCCTCGACGACGCACAGCCCGCCGCGGCGACTTTTGCGGTCGACCTGTCAAATTGCCAAAAAATCCGCGACGCCTTGCAGGCCATCGGGAATGCACTCGATCTCCCCGACTACTATGCACCCAATCTCGACGCACTGTACGACTGCCTGACCGATGCCGACTGGCAAAAGGACGCACCGAGTATCGTCCGTTGTTACGGCATGACAGCCCTGCAAGCGAGGGATCCGGTACCCATCGCCGCCCTGCTCGAGACGCTGGAGGCCTGCTGCCAGGCGCGCGAAGAGGATGGTACGGCTGCGCTGGCATTCATCCTCGACCTCAAAACAGCCGACCTCCCGGACTGGCCCCGGCCGTGAGCACCTGGAAACAACCCGTCTCGGTACTGGTCGTCATCCACACGGCAGACCTTGACATCCTGCTGCTCGAACGCGCCGCACATCCCGGCTTTTGGCAGTCGGTCACCGGCAGCCGCGAGAGAAATGAAGATCCGGTTGAAACGGCCCGCCGGGAAGTTCTCGAAGAAACCGGCATTGCTGCCGATACCGGCATCCTGAGCGACTGGCGAATCGCCAATACCTACGAGATCTTTGCCACCTGGCGGCAACGCTACGCCCCCGGCGTCACGCATAACACCGAGCACGTTTTCGGACTCTGCCTTCCCGCACGGCCGCCCATCCTTCGTTCGCCGGAGGAACATCGTGATCACTGCTGGCTGCCGTGGCAGCAAGCCGCCGAATCCTGCTTCTCGTGGAGTAACCGGGATGCCATCCTGCTACTGCCGGAATGGCAGAAGCGCGGATTGAAAGCCATTTGACGAGCGTTTTCCGGGACGGTTAGCGGGTTTCCGGCAGGTCGCCGGACAGGCCTGGAATCCCGCTCCAGGCGTTTTCTTTGTACAATCCGCGGCGATTCGCAACGGAGCCCGCCATGAGCATCGAAAACCTCGCCCCCGCCACCAAGGCCGCCGTTCTGGCCGAAGCCCTGCCCTACATCAAGCGTTTCCACGGCAAGACCATCGTCGTCAAGTACGGCGGCAACGCGATGACCGACGAGCACCTGAAAAGCTGCTTCGCCCGCGACGTCGTCCTGCTCGAACTGATCGGCTTCAACATCGTCGTCGTGCACGGCGGCGGCCCGCAGATCGAGAACCTGCTGACCCGCGTCGGCAAGAAGGGCGAGTTCATCCAGGGCATGCGCGTCACCGACGCCGAAACCATGGAAGTCGTCGAAATGGTGCTTGGCGGCCAGGTGAACAAGGACATCGTCAACCTGATCAACCAGCACGGCGGCAAGGCTGTCGGCCTGACCGGCAAGGACGGCAACTGCATCCGCGCCAAGAAGCTGATGCTGGAAGACAAGGACCATCCGGGCGACCTGATCGACGTCGGCCAGGTCGGCCAGATCACCAAGATCGACCCGTCGCTGATCGACCACCTCGACAAGGCTTCCTTCATCCCGGTGATCGCCCCGATCGGTGTCGGCGACGAAGGCGAGACCTACAACATCAACGCCGATGTCGTCGCCGGCAAGATCGCCGAGGTGCTCAAGGCCGAAAAGCTGGTGCTGCTGACCAACACCCCGGGCGTGCTCGACAAGGCCGGCAAGCTGATCACCGGCATCACGCCCAAGGAGATCGACGAAATGGTCGCCGACGGCACGCTGTCCGGCGGCATGCTGCCGAAGATCGGCTCGGCCCTCGATGCCGCCCGCAACGGCGTCAAGGGCGTGCACATCATCGACGGTCGCGTCGAACACGCGCTGCTGCTTGAAATCCTGACCGACCACGGTGTCGGCACGATGATCAAGTCGCACTGAACCATGCGCGGGGAACGCGTCTGGTTGTTTGATCTGGACAACACGCTGCACAACGCCTCCCCGCACATCTTCCCGCACATCAACCGGGCGATGCGCGAGTACATCGAGCGCCACCTCGGCCTCGACGAAAACGCCGCCAACCGCTTGCGCCAGGATTACTGGCAACGCTACGGCGCAACCCTGCTCGGCCTGATCCGCCACCACGCGATCGATCCGCGCCATTTCCTGCACGAAACCCATCAGTTTCCCGACCTCGCCCGCATGCTGGTGTTCGAGAAACCGCTGCTGCACACGCTCAAACGCCTGCCCGGACGCAAGATCCTGTTCTCCAACGCACCGCGCGCCTACGCCGAGGCGGTGCTCGAACTGACCGGCCTGGATCGCCACTTTGCCACGGTCTACACCGTGGAAAGCCTGAAATTCAGGCCCAAGCCGATGCCGCAGGGCTTCCGTGCGCTACTGCGCGCCGAGCGTCTCGATCCGCGCCGCTGCATCATGGTCGAGGACAGCCTGGCCAACCTGATTACCGCCCGCAAGCTCGGCATGAAAACCGTGTGGGTGAGCGCTGGCTCTCGCCGATCACCTTATGTTGACGTTCAGGTTTCGTCGGTAACGCAATTGCCGCAACGTTGCGGTCGACTATAATTCCGCCACAAAAATCATTCGAGGGACGACATCGATGGCGACCAAACCGGGCGAACGCCGCCTGCAGATCCTGCAAACCCTGGCTGAAATGCTGGAAACCCCGAAGGGGGAAAAAATCACCACCGCCGCCCTGGCCGGCAAGCTGGAATGTTCCGAAGCCGCGCTCTACCGCCACTTCGCCAGCAAGGCGCAGATGTTCGAGGGCCTGATCGAATTCATCGAGCAAAGCCTGTTCGGCGTCATCAACCAGATCACCGGCGAAGAGCAACGCGGTTTCCGCCAGATCGAACTGATCCTCGGCCTGCTGCTCAACTTCGCCCAGAAGAACCGCGGCATGACCCGGGTGCTGATCGGCGATGCGCTGGTCAACGAGAACGAACGCCTGCAGTTGCGCATCAACGCACTGCTCGACAAGGTCGAAGCGGCACTCAAGCAGGCCCTGCGCATCGCCGCGACGCAGGAGAAGTTCAAGGCCGACGCCGATTTCGGCGCGCTCGCCAACCTGCTGCGCTGCTACGTCGTCGGCCGCTGGGAGCAATACGCCCGCTCCGGTTTCAGCCGCGAGCCGCTGGCGCAATGGCCGCAGCAATGGCCGATGCTCTACTTCGCCTGCCTGTCGCAGGCCGCCGCCAGCTGAGGTGAAAATCGCTGGATTCCTGCGGTCGACCGCAGGAATCCAGCGAAACCGTTTCGTTCAAGCCTTCAGGTATTCGGCAACGTCGAGCGCGAAGTAGGTCAGAATCCCGTCGGCCCCGGCTCGTTTGAAGGCCAGCAGGCTTTCCAGCACCACCGCCTTCTCGTTCAGCCAGCCGTTCTGTGCGGCAGCCTTCAGCATCGCGTACTCGCCGCTGACCTGGTAGGCAAAAGTCGGCACACCGAACTCGTCCTTGACCCGACGCACGATGTCCAGATACGGCATGCCCGGCTTGACCATCACCATGTCGGCACCTTCCGCGATGTCCTGAGCGACTTCGCGCAGCGCCTCGTCGCTGTTCGCCGGGTCCATCTGATAGGTGTATTTGTTGCCCTTGCCGAGGTTGCCGGCAGTCCCCAGCGCATCACGGAACGGACCGTAGAAGGCCGAAGCGTACTTGGCCGAATAGGCCATGATCCGCGCATTGACGTGGCCGGCCGCTTCCAGCGCATCGCGGATCACGCCGATTCGCCCATCCATCATGTCGGACGGCGAGACGATGTCGGCGCCGGCCTCGACATGCGACACGGCCTGCCTGACCAGCGCCTCGGTGGTGATGTCGTTGAGCACGTAGCCGTCGTCGTCGATGATGCCGTCCTGGCCATGCGTGGTGAACGGATCGAGCGCGACATCGGTCATCACCCCCAGTTCAGGGAAACGCGCCTTCAGCGCGCGGATTGCCCGCTGGCTCAAGCCGTCCGGGTTCCAGGCCTCGCGTGCATCCAGGCTCTTGGCCGACGGATCGACAACCGGGAAGATGTCGAGCAGCGGAATGCCCAGTTCCAGCATGCGCTCGCCAACGCGCAGCAATTCATCGATCGACAGCCGCTCAACCCCCGGCATCGAAGGAATCGGCGCCCGCCCCGGCAATTCGTGGACAAAAACCGGGTAGATCAGATCGTCGACCGTAAGCATCGACTCACGCATCAGGCGTCGGGAAAAGTCGTCGCGCCGCATCCGGCGCAGGCGGGTGGCAGGGAAGGCACCGCGGTTGGTCATTGCTGAAAGCCTTTCGAACAAATCGAAAATTTTCCGCCGATCACGGAACTTTCACAAGTCGCCTCCATCCAATTCCACCAGATGGCACGCGCTGTCTCCCGCTTCACCTCCCTGAGCGGGTGCCTTGACGACGTTGAGGCATTTTGGCCCCCGGACCCCCCTTATCCGGGGGCCCTTTGTTTTCCAGCGCCGGTTTCTTTTCGAGCGGCAGATCCAACCAGCCGGCCAGCACCTTCTCCGCCTCCTCGACCCCGCTTTTCTTCAGGCTGGAGAACAACTGGACGGAATAGGCGCCTTCCCCCCAATTCGCCAGCTCGGCACGAACCGCCTTCAACACCTTGGTCTGCTCCTGACGCGACAGCTTGTCCGCCTTGCTGAGCAGGATGTGGATCGGTCGGGCGGTCGGCCGGAACCAGTCGACCAGGTTGCGATCGAGATCGGTGAACGGACGACGGCAATCCATGATCACAACCAGCCCGACCAGCGGCGAGCGCTGACTGAGATAGGGACCGATCAGCCCTTCCCATTGGGCGCGGATTTCCTCCGGCGCCTTGGCATAGCCATAACCCGGCAGATCGACCAGATACTTGTTTTCGGCAACCGTGAAATAGTTCAGGTGCTGCGTCCGACCGGGCGTCTTGCTGACGAAGGCCAGGCGCACGCGGCCCGCCAGGGTATTGATCGCCGACGACTTGCCGGCATTGGAACGACCGGCGAAGGCCACTTCGCGGACGGCATCCTGCGGCAAATCCCGCAGATTGGCGACCGTTGTCAAAAAGGTCGCCTGTTGGAACAGAGGCATAAAAAACGCGGAAGACCCGCCTCGCAGAAGGGGAACTGATATAGAATAGCAGGTTTGTAACTTCCGTTCCGGCCAAAGCGCCCGTCAACGCGCACTAGGAGTTCGAAAAAATGATCCGTACCGCGGCAATGGCGATTCTGTTCGCTACCAGTTTCGTTACCCACGCTTCCGAAGAAGCCCCGGCCAAAGCCGATCCTGCCAAGGGCAAGCTTGTCGCCGAAACCATCTGTGTCGCCTGCCACGGCGCCGATGGCAACAGCATGGTCTCCGCCAATCCCAAACTGGCCGGCCAAGTTCAGCACTACATCTACAAGCAGCTGACCAACTTCAAGGCCAGCGAAGGCAAACCGGCCGCGCGTGACAACGCCATCATGGCCGGCATGGTCGCAGCCCTGTCCGACGAAGACATGAAGAACGTCGCCGCGTGGTTTGCCAGCCAGAAACTGACCCCGGAATCAGCCAAGAACGAAAAGACCATCGAGCTCGGCAAGAAGCTGTGGCGCCAGGGCGATTTCCGCAAGGGCGTTCCGGCCTGCGCCGGTTGCCACGGCCCGACGGGCGCCGGTCTGCCGGCCCAGTATCCGCGGCTGTCCGGTCAGTTTGCCGAGTACACCGAAGCCCAGCTGAAAGCCTTCCGTGCCGGCGAACGCGCCAACGATCCCGAAGGCATGATGCGGACGATCGCCGGCAAGTTGTCCGACGCCGAAATCAAGGCGGTCTCCGATTACGCTGCCGGTCTGCGCTAAGCCGCTCTGCGCCGGACAAAAAGGCAGCCAGCGGCTGCCTTTTTCTTTTGGCGACTTGTTAGGACATTGTCCCGGGGATAGACTCGGCACACCATAACGACAAGCCCGGAGACGACCATGAAGACACTCAAGCAACTGCTTGCCGAGAAACAGTATCCGCTGGCCGTCGTTGCGCCTGACGACACGGTCTTCCATGCACTGGACCTGATGGCCAGACATAATGTCGGAGCCTTGCTGGTCCTTGATGGCGAACGTCTGGTCGGCATTTTTTCCGAACGTGACTACGCACGCAAGGTCATCCTGCAGGGAAAATCTTCCAAGGAGACACCGGTCCGCGCCATCATGAGCGACCGCGTCGCCTATGTTTCCCCCGACACGCCGCTTGAACAATGCATGGCGCTGATGACCGAAAAGCATTTCCGCCATCTGCCCGTTCTGGAAGACGACGGCAGCGTCGCCGGTATCATTTCGATCGGTGATCTGGTCAAGGAAACCATCAGCGCCCAGCAATTCCTGATTGCCGAACTGGAGCGTTACATTTCCAGTTGATCCATGAATTCAGACAGCCAGTCCATCCATTTCCGCATTCTCGAAGATATCGCCCATGAACTTTCCGGCGACGTCAATTTCCCGACCTGCCTGGATGCGGCCCTGCTCGTCCGCAATACGCTGAAGGATCCGTTCGCCAACCTCGACCGCGTCGTCCAGGTGGTCGGCGTCGAACCGCTGATCTCCAGCAAATTATTGCGCCTGGCCAATTCTGTGAGTTACAACCCGGGCGGCAAGGCGATCACGGATTTGTCGGCGGCCATCGGGCGCATCGGTTTCGATGCCGTGCGCACGATTTCGCTGGCCGTGGCAATGGACCAGATGCTCAAGTCCCGGAACCTCGCCAGCTACGACGAACTGGCACATCGCGCCTGGTCGCACTCGGTACAGGTCGCGGCGATTGCCCGCGTACTGGCGCGGCGGCTCGGCCGGATCAACCCCGACGAAGCGATGCTCGCCGGCCTGGTGCACGATATCGGCATCTTTTACTTGCTGTACCGGGCTACCGAATATCCCGCTTACCGCGACAATCCACCGGCAATGCACGAACTGCTGGCCGGCTGGCACGAAGGTATCGGCGAAAGCCTGTTGCACGTTCTGGGTGTCCCGGAACGCATTACCGAAGCGGTACGCGATCACGACCATCTGCTCAACGTCGAGAACCCCTGCACGGTCCGCGATGTGCTGTACTTTGCGAACCTGCTGGCCGGCGGCGATCAGGAATGGTTGCCGGTGCTCATTCCGCCCGATGAACAGGAAATGCGCGAAGCGGATCGTGCCCGCTACGTCGACCTGATCGCCGAGGCCGAAGACGACATCGCCGACCTGCGCAGCGCACTCAGTCTATGATCCGTACGCCACAGACGCCTCCGCTACGGCTCATCCAGACGAGTTACGTCCTGCTGGCATTGCTCCCGCTCGCCTGGCTCATCCGGCTGACGGCGAACGACGCATGGGGAGAAGAGCCGATCGCCGCGGCACAGGCATTCACCGGCAGCTGGACACTCAATTTCCTGATCCTGACCCTGTGCATCACCCCCTTGCGCAGCTGGACTCAGTGGCACTGGCTGACCCGGCTTCGCCGTATTTCCGGCCTGATCACCTTCTTTTATGGCAGCCTGCATGCGCTGGCCTATCTCTGGTTGGCGCAGGGGTTTGCGGTCGACGCCACGGCCCGGGACATTTCCCGGCATCCTTTCATCGCGGTCGGCATTGCCGCGTTCCTGTTACTGATTCCACTGGCCGCCACATCCGGCAAATGGGCGGTTCGTCGACTCGGTGGAAGACGCTGGCAGGAATTGCATCGCAGCATCTATCCGATCGCGATACTTGGCTGCGTGCACTACCTGTGGTCAAGCAAGCCGGACGAACTGCCCGGAGCGCTCGCCAGCACACTGATTGTCGCCGGCCTGCTTGGCTGGCGCGCCCGCGAGCGCAAGCGTCGTGCAATCGCCGTTCCGGTCAGCGAAAAACCAACGCCGCTACGTTTCTATAGCAAGCGCCCCGACTGAAGCTCAACGCGGCTTGCGATCGAAGCGGATGACGGCACGCCCATCCCCGATCGCCTTTGCTTCGGCTTTCCAGGCATGACCGTAGATGACTTCGAATGTCGCCGGCAGACGGCCATCCTGCCGCATCGCTTCGTAAGCCCGACGTACCGCTGCCAGCCGACCGCTCCCGGTCAGCCCGTGGCGCCGCGCCTTCATCGCGCAGGTCGAGCCAGCGGCACGCAATTCGCCGAACAGTTGATCCAGGCTGTCGTAAGTCAGCGTGACAACTTCCATGTCCATCACCGGGTCGGCGTAACCGGCCTCGACCAGCATGTCGCCCAGATCGTGCATGTCGGTAAAACGCTGCGTATGGGCATAGCCATCCGCAAAAGCCGAACGCAGTTCCTTGAGGGTATCCGGCCCCAACGTCGAAAACATCAACAGGCCGCCGACTTCCAGCACGCGATGGGCCTCGGCCAGCGCCGGCAGCGGATTGTCCAGCCAGTGCAGCAGCAGATTGGACCAGACCAGCGCGGTCGACCGCGATCGCAGGGGTAAAAGGGCGGCGTCCGCAGCCACGGACAACAGCGCGGACTTTTCCAGCCCCAGCCAGCGCCGCCAGGCCGGACCGGCCACACGACCGGCGGCAAGCATCGCCGACGAGAGATCGACGCCGACGACATCCGCCCCGGGATAGCGCTTCAGCAGGTGCCCGACACTGGCGCCGCGACTGCAACCGAGATCGACGATGCGCTGTGGCGTGATTCGGACGTAATCGAGCCGCTCCTGCATCCGCCGATCCACCTCGCGGGCAAAGAAATCGGCCTCCGGATACGTTTTTGCGACGCGATCGAAGCTCCGCGCGACCGTGCTGCGGTCGACAAAGCCGGATAGCGGATTTTCGGCGCTCAAACCGCTTTCAGACCCAACCGGGCGAACAGCGCATCATCACGCTCGGCCGCCGGGTTGCCGGTGGTCAGCAGTTCGTCGCCATAGAACATCGAATTGGCCCCGGCCAGGAAACAGAGCGCCTGCATTTCGTCGGACATTTCCTGACGTCCGGCCGACAGGCGGACCCAGGAAGACGGCATGGTGATGCGGGCGGCGGCAATCGTGCGGACGAACTCAAAGGGATCGAGACGCGGCTGATCGGCCAGCGGCGTACCGGGGATCGGCACCAGGTTGTTGATCGGCACCGATTCGGGCGGCGTCGGCAGATTGGCCAGCTGCACGATCAGCGCGGCGCGGTTCTTGCGCGATTCGCCCATGCCGATGATGCCGCCGGAACAAACGTTGATGCCGGCATCGCGCACCTGATCCAGCGTATCCAGCCGGTCGTCGTGGGTGTGCGTCTTGATCACCTGGCCGTAGAATTCCTTGTCGGTATCCAGATTGTGGTTGTAGTAATCAAGACCGGCTTCCTTCAGCTGTTCGGCCTGCCCTTCCTTCAGCATGCCCAGCGTGACGCAGGTCTGCATGCCCAGCGCCTTGACCTCGCGCACCATCGCCAGCACCTTATCGAGATCGTTGTCCTTGGGGCTGCGCCACGCGGCGCCCATGCAGAAGCGCGAAGCGCCCTTTTCCCTGGCCACCTTGGCCGCCGCGACCACTTCATCCAGCGGCATCAGACGCTCGCGCTCGAGGTCGGTTTCGTAACGCGCCGACTGCGAACAGTAGGAACAATCCTCGGAACAACCGCCGGTCTTGACGGAAAGCAGCGTCGAGCGTTGAATGGCATTGGCATCGAAATGCTCGCGATGAACCTGCTGTGCCCGAAAGATCAAATCCATCAGGGGCAGGTCATAAAGCGCCAGCACCTCGTTCAGGGTCCAGGAACGAACCGGGGCGACGGACAGTTCGGAAACAGCAGCGAGAGGACGAGCTTGCATCGAAAAACCTTGCGAAATAAAGGGTTATGGCAGACAACATCGTAATTATGAATTATCGAAGGCCTGCGAGTCGATGTCAATTTTACCCCATCCCTTCCTGAGCAGGCGTCGCTTCGCCCGGCTGAGCGATCGCTATTTGCCGAACAGCTGCCTGTTATGCGGTGCCGACGATGAATCGCTGATCTGTCAGGCCTGCTGTCATGACCTGCCGGCATTGCCGGAACAACGCTGCCCCCGGTGCGCGCAACCGACCACCCACGGCGAGCGTTGCGGCGCCTGCCTGCAGCGGCCGCCGCATTTCACCAGTTGCCATGCGGCATTTCGTTACGATTTCCCGATCGATCGCCTGATTCAGGCCTTCAAATACGGGCAGCGACTGGCGCTCGCGCCCTGGTTCGCAACGCGCCTGGCGGAAATTGACGGATTGCCGACGGTCGACCGCATCCTGCCGATGCCGCTGCATTCGTCGCGCCTGTGCGAACGAGGCTTCAACCAGGCGGGGGAAATGGCGACATATCTGGGAAAACGTCTGCAATGCCCGGTCGACCGCAACAGTCTGCGCCGATGCCTGCCCACCGCCCACCAGGCAGATCTGCCGCTCGATGCCCGGGCAGCCAATGTCCGCGGCGCCTTCGCATGCGCGGCGAGCCTCGACGGCCTGCGTGTCCTGCTGGTCGACGACGTGCTGACCAGCGGCGCCACCGCCGACGAATGCGCCCGGGTATTGCGCCTGCACGGGGCCATCGAGGTGCACATCGGCATCGTCGCCCGGGCCTTGAAAGGCTAGAATCCGCGCTTTTGCCGGAAATCCATCGTGTTCGCCGTCGTCCTGCACCAACCGGAAATTCCACCCAATACCGGAAACATCATCCGGATGTGCGCCAACACCGGTGCAGAACTGCATCTGGTCGAACCCCTGGGGTTTTCGCTGGACGACCGGCATCTGCGGCGCGCCGGCCTGGATTACCACGAATATGCGACACTGATCCGCCATGCCGACTGGTCAGCCTGCCGGGCCGCACTCGCCGGACGACGAATGTTCGCGATGACGACCAAAGGCAGCGGCAATCTGTACGCCACGCCGCTGTTGCCCGACGATGTCTTCGTCTTCGGTTGCGAAACGGCCGGCCTGCCCGACCAGCTGCTGCAGGAATTCCCGGCTGGACAACGCCTACGCCTGCCGATGCTGCCCGGCCAGCGCAGCCTGAACCTCTCCAACGCCGCCGCGGTAACGATATTCGAAGCCTGGCGCCAGAACGGTTTCGGCGGTGCGCAGGCGATCTGAGCGCGCGCCTACTCCAGCTCTTCCCTGGGATCCCGGGCCATCAGGCGAGTCACCGCGTCGCGGGCGCTCAGGCCATCATCGAGCATTGCCGCAACGGCCTGACTGATCGGCATCTCGATCCCGAGACGCTCGGCCAGACGGACCGTTTCGCGGGCAGTAAATACCCCTTCGGCAACATGCCCGAGTTCGTCGAGAATCTGGGCCAGCGCCTTGTCCTGCGCCAGCCCCAGACCGACCCGCCGGTTCCGCGACAGATCGCCGGTACAGGTGAGGATCAGGTCGCCCATGCCGGCCAGGCCCATGAAGGTTTCGCGCTGCCCGCCAAGCGCCACGCCGAGGCGGGCGATCTCGGCCAGGCCGCGGGTGATCAACGCCGCCCGGGTATTCAGGCCAAGCCCCAGGCCGTCGCAGACGCCGGTTGCGATGGCCAGCACGTTCTTGACCGCCCCGCCGACTTCAACGCCGACCAGATCGTCGTTGGCGTAGATGCGCAGATTGCCGCCGTGCAGTTCGCGTGCCGCGCGACGGGCAAAAGCCCCGTCGCTGGCGGCCAGACTGACGGCGGTCGGGTGGCCGGCCGCTACCTCCTCGGCAAAGCTCGGGCCGGACAGCGCTCCGTAAATCTGCCCGGCGGGAACGATATCGGCCACCACCTGATGTGCCAGTTTTCCGCTACCGGCCTCGAATCCCTTGCAGACCCACAGGATCGGCGCCCGACAGCCGGCGGCGACGAGATTTGCGACGCTCGGCCGCAGACCGGCCATCGGCGTCGCCACGATCACCAGGTCGACATCGGTCAGCGCAGCGGCGAAAACGGTTTCAACCCGTACCGATTCGGGCAGACGATAGCCCGGAAAAAAGCGGCGGTTTTCGCGGGTTTCATGCAGGTCGACCGCAACATCCGCCTCGCGGGACCACAAGCTCACCGCATGGCGATCGGCAAAAGCGATGGACAGCGCCGTGCCCCAGGCACCGGCGCCCAACATGGCAATTCTCATAGACCCCAGACCTGACTGGCGCGGACGAACCCGCTACCGCCCTCGGGATGACTGACCCGAACCCAGCCGGGCGCCGCCGGACCGGCATAATCGAGCACCACCCACTTCTCGACCTGCCGGCTGACCGCAGCGTTGTCGTTATCGGCCGCCCGCAGTTCGGCGTGGGCGGCCGTGACGATCAGCGTGCGGCGATCGACCAGCTGGCTACTGGCAATCCAGGCCAGACTGCCTTCAGCATCGCGGACCTTCAGCCAGCCTTCAAGTTTGACGACAACCTCGACCGGCGTGGCAGTCTTGATCAGATACAGCTTTCTGGCCTTGTCGGACGGTGCGTCATACAGGATGGCTGCCGGCACGCCGACCGACCGGTAGTCCGCCGCCAGCGACGGCAACGAAACGAGAAGGGCGAGAACGGCGAACAGGCAGCGCATGATGATTACTGCAGCGGCGTGTCAGGCGCGCCCTGCTGTTCCTGCAGGCGCTGCATGTACATGCCTTCGAAGTTGACCGGCTGCAGCACGATCGGCTGGAAGCCGGCACGCACGACGGCGTCGGACACCGCTTCGCGGGCATAGGGGAAGAGCACGTTCGGGCAGGCGATCGCCATCAGCGGCTCCATCTGTTCCTGCGGTACGTTCTGCACGCGGAAGATGCCCGCCTGACCGACTTCGACCAGGAACACGGTCTTGTCGCCGATATTGGCCGTGACGGTCACGGTCAACACCACTTCATAGACATTTTCGCCGACGCCGCGGCCGGTGGTGTTCAATTGAATGGAGACCTGCGGCGCTTCCTGTTCGAGAAAGATTTCCGGCGCATTCGGCACCTCGACGGAGAGGTCCTTGACGTAGAGTTTTTCGATGCCGAAAACCGGTTGTTGTTCGTTCTGTTCCATGGATCACTTTCTGAGAAAAAAAGGTTCAGGCCTCACCGGCCAGCAGGGGCAACAAACCGCCTGCCTTGTCGAGGGCGACCAGATCGTCGCAACCGCCGACATGCGTTTCGCCGATGAAGATTTGCGGCACGGTACGCCGCTGTGTTTTCTGCATCATTTCATCGCGCCGGTCCGGATCGAGATCAACCCGGACTTCCTCGATCTGCGTGACGCCGCGCGCGGCCAGCAACTGCTTGGCGCGAATGCAGTAGGGGCAAACCGCCGTCGTATACATCAGCACCGGCCGGCTCATTTACGCCCTGCCTTCTTCAGCGGATACCCGGCAGCCACCCAGGCATCGACACCGCCGCTGAGATTGTTGAGATGGGCGAAGCCCTGCTTCTTGAGCTCCGCACATGCCTTGTTCGAACGCATGCCGGCAGCACAACAGACAATCAACGGCTTTTCCCGGTACTTCTCGAGTTCGCCCAGGCGCTCGCCCAGCTTCGCCACCGGAATGTTAAGCGCTTCCGGTATGTGCCCGGCCGCAAACTCGGCCGGCTCGCGCACGTCGAGCACCGCCGCTTCTTCACGGTTGATCAGCAGCGTCGCCTCCCCCGGATTGACGGCCTTGCCGACCGGCCGGAACAGCAGCGGCCAGAGCAGCCCGAGTCCGCTGACGACAACGATGCCGATGAGCAGAATGTTTTGATTGATGAACTCCATCGGCATAACCTAAGCCTCACTCCCGCAAAAAACCTCGCGCATCATACCGACCAGTTGCAGCGTGCGCTGATCGCCAACCCGATAAAACACCCGGTTGGCATCCTTTCGCGTCACCAGGACGCCCTTTTCCCGAAGAATCGCCAGATGCTGGGAAATATTGCTCTGCGAGGTTCCGACAGCATCGACGATTTCCTGCACGCAAGCCTCCTGATCGCCGAGCACGCAGAGTATCTTCAGGCGCAAGGGATGCGCGATCGATTTGAGCGCGCGCGCGGCCGTTTCGATGTGCTCCTGTTTCTCGATCAGGTTGAAGGAAGCAACTTCCAAGATGAAACCCCGGTTTGATTGAACGGTTGATTATAGAATACGCGCTCGATTTCTCAGAACCCCGCCCGCCAAGCAGAACGATGTCCGCTCAAGGAACACGCAGCATACTGCGCCAGATCGCCCTCGCCGGGCTCGCGTTCCTGCTCTCCCAGCCGGTTACCGCACAACGCAACGCATCCCCCGAGATTGCCGAAAAAAAGGCCGACCTGGGCGAGTTGCGCGGCCGAATCGACAACCTGCGCAAGGAACTGTCGACCAGCGAAGGCGACCGGGCCGACGCCGCCGACCGGCTGCGCGAATCGGAACGGCAGATTTCCCGCCTGCAACGCGAACTGCTCGAACTCTCGAATCAGCGCGGTCAACTGCAAAAACAACTGGAAAACCTGGAAAACCAGTCCAGGGAGCTCGGCGGCACACTCGGTCAGCAACAGCAACAGCTGGAACAACTGCTGCATCGCCAGTACCTGCGCGGCAAACCCGACGCCCTGCAGATGCTGCTCAACGGCGACGATCCGAACCAGACGGCGCGCGACCTGCATTACCTGTCGGCCATCGCCCACAGCCGCGCCGACCTGATGGCGGAAATCAGTGGCACCATCGCCCAGAAGAAACGCCTGGCGGCCGACGTCAGGGACCGCACCAGCGAACTGGCCGAGGTCGAGGCCGAACAGAAGAAACGCCAGGCTGAACTGGAAAAGCAGCGCGCCGAACGCAAATCGCTCTACGCGCAGATTTCCAGCAAGGTACAAGCGCAGCGCAAGGAAATCGGCGCCCTGCAGCGCGACGAAAAACGCCTGACGCAACTGATCGACCGGCTGTCGAAAATTCTCGCCCAGCAGGCCGCTGCGGCACGTGCAGCCGAAGCCACCAAGCGCCGGCAAGCGGCGGAGCAGGCCAGACGCGCTCAGGAAACCGGCAAACCGGCCCCGGCCGCGCCCCCGGCGGCCAGCAGCAGGCCCGCGCCCGGCGGACCCGAAAACACCTACGAACCGATGCCCAACGACGGCCGTTTTGCCAAACAGAAGGGCAGCTTGCGCCTGCCCGTCCGCGGCACGGTGACCGGCCGCTTCGGCAAACCGCGCGAAGGTGGCGGCACCTGGCGCGGGCTGTTCATCCGCAGCGAAAGCGGCGCACCGGTCAAGGCGGTAGCCAACGGCCGGGTGGTTTTTGCCGAGTGGATGCGCGGTTTCGGCAACCTGTTGATCGTCGATCACGGCGACGCCTACCTGTCGATCTACGGCAACAACGACTCGCTGCTCAAGCAGGTCGGCCAGAGCGTCAGCGGCGGCGAAACGATCGCCACCACGGGCAATACCGGAGGCAATCCGGAATCCGGGCTATACTTTGAAATCCGCCATCAAGGCCAACCGATCGACCCCTTGTCCTGGGCCAGTTTGAAATGAGCAAAGCCAAATCCATCAGCCTGACCATCGGCGGTTTCGTCGCCGGTGCCCTGATCACCCTCAACTTGCCGGCCTTTGCCGAAAAGGATGTCAAACCCGGTCTGCCGATCGAGGACCTGCGCACCTTCGCCGAGGTCTACGGAGCGATCAAGCAGGGTTACGTCGAACCGGTCGAAGACAAGAAAATGATCGCCAATGCGATCTCCGGCATGCTGTCCAACCTGGACCCGCACTCCACCTACCTCGACGCCGACGCCTTCAAGGATCTGCAGGTCGGCACGCAAGGTGAATTCGGCGGCCTGGGCATCGAGGTCGGCATGGAAGACGGCCTGGTCAAGGTGGTCTCGCCGATCGAGGACACCCCCGCTTTCCGCGCCGGCGTCAAGGCCGGCGACCTGATCTTCAAGCTCGACGAAACGCCGGTCAAGGGGCTGACACTGTCGGACGCCGTCAAGAAGATGCGCGGCAAGCCGAAAACCCCGATCAAACTGACCATCCTCCGCAAGGGCGAAGTCAAGCCGCTGGAAATCACGCTGATCCGCGAAGTCATCAAGGTGCAAAGCGTCAAGTCCAAACTGACCGAACCCGGCTACGGCTGGATCCGCATTACCCAGTTCCAGGAAAACACCATCGGCGATCTCGCCCGTCACCTTGGCAAACTGTACAAGGACGGCGACCTGAAGGGCCTCGTGCTCGACCTGCGCAATGACCCGGGCGGTCTGCTCAACGGCGCCATCGGCGTCTCGGCCGCCTTCCTGCCGCCGGACGTCAAGGTCGTATCGACCGACGGCCGCACCGAGGATGCCAAGCAGGATTACCTGGCCCGCTCGCGCGATTACCTGCGCGGCAGCAAGGAAGATCCGCTGCGCACGCTGCCGGCCGCGGTCAAGAAAGTGCCGATCGTCGTGCTGGTCAATGGCGGTTCGGCTTCGGCCTCGGAAATTGTCGCCGGCGCGCTGCAGGACCATAAGCGAGCGGTGATCCTGGGGACGCAGACCTTCGGCAAGGGCTCGGTTCAATCGATCCTGCCGCTGCCCGGCAACACCGCAATCAAGTTGACCACGGCCCGCTACTACACGCCGGACGGCCGCTCGATCCAGGCCAAGGGCATCACGCCGGACATCGTTGTCGAGGAAGGCGGCAAGACCAGCAGCGCGATCCGCCTGCGCGAAGCCGACCTCGACCGCCATCTGGAAAACGACCGCGACAAGGAAGCCAACAAGCCCGACGCCGCCAAGTCGCAGAACAAGGCGCAAGGCAAGGCCAAGGACGAAGACGACGAAATGCCGCAGCGCCTGGAATACGCCAGCAGCGACGACCACCAGTTCCAGCAGGCCCTGAACCTTCTCAAGGGTTTGCAGATCATGCAGAATAAGGCGAAGTAAAACCACGCGCAGGGAGGGATGATGGGCAACGCAGACCTCAGGAAGAACCGCGAGATCCTCTTCTCCAAATTCCCGCCCGGGCAGGTCCCGGAAGCGGCCGACGACCTGCGGCGCGTCGATGCGGTCGACGTCGATCCGCACGGCGAAAAGCGCACCGTCGGCGTCGCCTACAACCTGCAGCAACACACCCTGGCCGAGCTCGAAGACCATCTGGTCGACAAGGGCTATCACCTCGACAACACGCTGATGAGCAAACTCACCCGCGCGCTGATCCATTACGTCGAGGAAACCCAGTTGCACAATCTCGACGCCCCGGAAAAGCGCCTCAAGCGCTCGGCGCACGAAGCCTACGTGCAGGCCTGGGAACAGCGCCCGCACGGCGATCACGACGACACGCCGCCGGAATGGCGCGAGTACAAGTGACCGACGAGCAGCTTCTCCGCTACAGCCGCCACATCCTGCTCGACGCGCTGGGCATCGAAGGCCAGCAGAAGATACTCGACGCCCACGCGCTGATCGTCGGCGCCGGCGGTCTCGGCTCGCCGGCGGCGCTCTATCTGGCCACCGCCGGCGTCGGCCGGCTGACGCTGGTCGATGACGACACGGTGGACCTGACCAACCTGCAGCGCCAGATCCTGCACACCGAAGCACGCGTCGGCATGGCCAAGGCCGAATCCGGGCGCCAGGCGTTGGCCGCGATCAATCCTGCGGTCGACGTCGTTCCGCTACAAAAAAGACTGGCCGGCGACGAACTCGATGCCCTGGTCGCCAGCGCCGACGTGGTGCTCGACTGCACCGACAACTTCGCCACCCGCCATGCGATCAACCGCGCCTGCGTCCATCACCGCAAGCCGCTGGTTTCCGGCGCGGCGATCCGCTTCGACGGACAGATCAGCGTCTACGACCTGGCGCACGACGACGCCCCCTGCTATCACTGCCTGTTTCCGGAAGCCGAGGATGTCGAAGAAACCCGCTGTGCGGTAATGGGCGTTTTTGCCCCGCTGACCGGCATCGTCGGCAGCTCGCAGGCAGCCGAGGCCCTGAAGCTGCTGGCCGGCATCGGCGAATCGCTGTCCGGCCGCCTGTTGATGCTCGACGCGCTGAGCATGACCTGGCGCAACGTCCGCTTCCGGCGCGACCCGGCCTGTGCCGTGTGCGGCCCTAACTCGGCCGTGCGATCAGGCGAATATCTGCGCCGACCTGCCGCACATCCCGCAGACGCAGCGCCTGTTTGCCGGACAACTCGGACAGCGCCGGCAAATTGAACATCCCGGCGGCCTCATGGCCGAGCAGGCACGGCGCCAGGTAGATCAGGAATTCGTCGACCAGGCCTTCGCGCAGCAACGAGCCGTTGAGTTTGAAACCGGCTTCGGCATGCACTTCATTGATGCCGCGGCGCGCCAGTTCGGCCAGCAAGTCCGGCAATTCAACCTTGCCCGCGGCATTTGGCAGAAAAACCACCTCGGCGCCGGTCGACCGCAGCACGGCGGCCTTTTTTGCCGTTGCCGCATCGTCGACCGCAGCCGCGATCAGCACGCCGCCTCCGCTCAGGATTCTGGCGGAAACCGGCGTTTCCAGACGGCTGTCGACGATCACCCGCAACGGCTGACGCGAGGTTTCGACGTCACGCACGGTCAGGCTCGGATCGTCGTCGCGCACCGTACCGACCCCGGTCAGGATCGCACAGGCACGCGCCCGCCAGCGATGACCGTCACGCCGGGCCTCCGGGCCGGTGATCCACTGGCTGAGGCCATTGTTCAACGCGGTCTTGCCATCCAGGCTGGCGGCGGTTTTCAGGCGCAGCCACGGTCGACCGCGGGTCATCCGCGACACGAAGCCGATATTCAGCTCGCGCGCCTCATCGGCGAGCAGGCCGCTCGCCGTGTCGATGCCGGCAGCGCGCAGCAGCGCCAGACCGCGCCCGGCCACCAGCGGATTGGGATCTTCCATCGCCGCCACGACGCGCGTCACGCCGGCAGCGATCAAGGCATCGGCGCAGGGCGGCGTGCGACCGTGGTGGCTGCACGGCTCGAGCGTCACATAGGCGGTCGCGCCACGCGCCCGGTCGCCGGCGTCGCGCAAGGCATGGACTTCGGCATGCGGCTCGCCGGCCTTTTCGTGCCAGCCCTCGCCAACGACAAGGCCATCACGCACCAGCACGCAACCGACGCGCGGGTTTGGCGAGGTCGTCCACAACCCGCGCTCGGCCAGCTGCAGCGCGCGCGCCATCATGCCGTGGTCGACGGCGGAAAAACTCATTTTTTGCGGGAAGCCGGCGAGACTTCCTTGATCGCCCGGGAGAAGGCGTCGACGTCTTCGAAGTTCCGATAGACCGACGCAAAACGGATGTAGGCCACCTTGTCCAGGCGCCGCAACTCGTGCATCACCAGTTCGCCGAGTTGCTGCGTGCCGATCTCGCGCTCGCCGGACGACAGCAGACGCTCCTCGATGTCGGCAACGGCCGCATCGACCGATTCGATCGACACCGGCCGTTTGCGCAGCGCCAGTTCGAGGCTGGCGCGCAGCTTCTCGCGGCTGAACTCGGTGCGCAGACCGTTTTTCTTGACCACCTGCGGCAGCTGGATTTCGGCCCGCTCGTAGGTCGTGAACCGCTTGTCGCAAGCATTGCACTTGCGGCGACGACGGACGACATCACCTTCGTCATTCAGCCGGGTATCGGCGACCGCCGTATCTTCGGCACCGCAAAACGGACATTTCATGTCGATCTCCGCAGGGACATCGGCCACCGGGCCAGATGCAACAACGCCCCCGGCGCCCCCCGAACGGAGAAAGCCTGGGGGCGTGCCGGGAAACGGTTCGGCGACGCGTTATGCACCGTAGACCGGGAAGCGCTTGCACAGCGCCGAAACCTTGTCGCGCACCGTGGCGGCGACCGCCTCGTCGTTCGGCGCGTCGAGCACGTCGGCGATCAGGTGGGCGATCTGTTCGGCTTCGATCTCGGTGAAACCGCGCGTCGTCATCGCCGGCGAACCGATGCGGATGCCGGACGTGACGAAGGGCTTCTGCGGATCGTTCGGGATGCCGTTCTTGTTGACCGTGATGTGGGCACGGCCCAGCGCGGCTTCGGCTTCCTTGCCGGTCAGGTTCTTGGCCCGCAGGTCGACCAGGAAGACGTGGCTTTCGGTACGGCCGGAAACGATGCGCAGGCCGCGCTCTTCGCCCAGCACCTTGGCCATCACGCGGGCGTTGTTCACCACTTGTTCCTGATAGCGCTTGAACTCCGGCGAGGCCGCTTCCTTGAAGGCAACGGCCTTGGCGGCGATGACATGCTCCAGCGGACCGCCCTGCAGGCCGGGGAAGATGGCGGAATTGATTGCCTTCTCGTGCTCGGCCTTCATCAGGATGATGCCGCCGCGCGGACCGCGCAGCGTCTTGTGCGTGGTCGAGGTGACGACGTCGGCGTGCGGCACCGGGTTCGGGTAGAAACCGGCGGCGATCAGGCCGGCGTAGTGCGCCATGTCGACCCAGAAAATGGCGCCGACTTCCTTGGCAATTTTGGCGAAACGCTCGAAGTCGATGCGCAGCGAATAGGCCGAGGCACCGGCGACGATGATCTTCGGCTTGTGCTCGCGGGCCAGCGCTTCCATCTTGTCGTAGTCGATGGCTTCATTGGCGTCGAGGCCGTAGGCGACGACGTTGAACCACTTGCCGGACATGTTCAGCGGCATGCCGTGCGTCAGGTGGCCGCCTTCGGCCAGGCTCATGCCCATGATCGTGTCGCCCGGCTTGGCGAAGGCCATCAGCACGGCCTGGTTGGCCTGCGAGCCGGAGTTCGGCTGGACGTTGGCGGCATCGGCGCCGAACAGCGCCTTCAGGCGGTCGATGGCGATCTGTTCGACGACGTCGACGTGCTCGCAACCGCCGTAGTAACGCTTGCCGGGATAGCCTTCGGCGTACTTGTTGGTCAACTGCGAGCCCTGGGCTTCCATGACCGCGTTGCTGACATAGTTTTCGGACGCGATCAGTTCGATATGCTCTTCCTGGCGCAGATTCTCGGCCGTAACGGCCTGCCAGAGTTCGGGGTCAACCTTTGCCAGGGTGTCTTTCGCGGAAAACATGGGGGAATGCCTCAAGCCGTTGAAGAAAAGGGCGGAAATTCTATCACGAAGGCAGTTCGTCCAGCGCCCCGCCCGCCAGGTGTGCGGTTTCGCCCCAGCTTTCCAGGGTCCACTGCCCGTCGACCGCGGAAATCCAGTTCAGGCCGGCATTGGGAATCAGGAAATCGCGTGGCGTCTCGAGCGGGTTGCCGCGCACGAAACGATTGACGATATCGAGCACGCCGCCATGCACGACCACCGCCAGCGATTGCCCGCGATGCCGCTCGGCCAGCTCGCACAATTTGCCGGTGACGCGGGCGAACATTGTCTTCAGGCTCTCGCCGCCGGCGAAATCGTAATCGGCATTACGCCCCTCGAAGGCGGCATAACCCTCCGGAAAACGCGCCTCGGCTTCGGCGTAGGTCAAGCCTTCGAACGCGCCATAGCGGCGCTCGCGCAATTCCGGCACGGCGCTCGGCTGGAGACCGGTCGCCCGACCGATCGCCAGCGCCGTCACCCAGGCCCGCTGCAGATCGCTGGCATAGAGTGCCGACAAGCCCGCGCCCCGCAACCAGCGCCCGGCCGCTTCCGCCTGCCGGACACCGGTCGCATTGAGGGCGATGTCGGTCTGTCCCTGAATCCGGCGTTCGGCATTCCATTCCGTCTCGCCGTGACGCACCAGACAAATGCGCGTGATCGCGCCGTTAGTAGGGATTTCCACCATGTTCGCCATCACTTCCCGTCGGTAAATTGCCAGGCACGTATTTTCCAACAATCCCGGCCGCACCAGAAGCCGGGCGTCGCACCAACGAGGAGGACATCCATGACCCTTCTGCTCCAGTTCTCGCGGACCATCGACTGGCTCAACGAACGGATCGGCAAAGGGGCGTTCTGGCTGGTACTGGTCATGACCCTGATCAGCGCCGGCAACGCCAGCTACCGCTTCGCCTTCGACAACAGCTCCAACGGCCTGCTGGAAATCCAGTGGTACCTGTTCTCGGCCATCTTCCTGCTCGCTGCCGCCTACACGCTGCAAAAGAACGAGCATGTGCGCATCGATGTGCTGGCTGGCCGCCTGTCGCCGCGAGGCCAGGCTGTCATCGACATCATTGGCTCGTTATTTTTCCTGCTACCGATCGTATTGACTGTACTGTGGCTGTCGATACCGCTGGTCGCCGAATCCTGGCGCATCAACGAGTACTCGGCCAACGCCGGTGGCCTGATCCGCTGGCCGGTAAAGCTCCTCGTGCCCGTTGGCTTCGGCCTGCTCGCCCTGCAGGCGCTCTCGGAATTGATCAAGCGCGTGGCCTTCCTGGCCGGCCTGATCGCCGATCCCGCCGCCAAGAACAATGCCCCCTCGGCTGAGCAGGAACTGGCCGCCGAGATCGCCGCGATCGCCAAGGAGAAACTGTGATGGAATGGATCATTGCCAACATGGCGCCCCTGATGTTCGGCGCCATGGTCCTCTTTCTGCTGTTCGGCTACCCGGTAGCCTTCGCCCTGGCCGCCAACGGCATCCTGTTCGGCCTGATCGGCATCGAGCTCGGCCTGCTCCAGCCGGCGCTGTTCCAGGCGCTGCCCGAGCGCATCTTCGGTATCATGGCCAACGACACGCTGCTGGCCATTCCCTTCTTCACCTTCATGGGGCTGATCCTCGAACGATCGGGCATGGCCGAGGACCTGCTCGATACGATCGGCCAGTTGTTCGGCCCGATGCGCGGGGGGCTGGCTTACGCGGTGATCTTCGTCGGCGCGCTGCTCGCCGCAACGACCGGCGTGGTCGCCGCATCGGTCATCTCGATGGGGCTGATCTCGCTGCCCATCATGTTGCGCTACGGCTACGACAAACGTCTTGCCTGCGGCGTGATCGCCGCATCGGGCACCCTGGCCCAGATCATTCCCCCTTCGCTGGTGCTGATCATCCTGGCCGACCAACTCGGCCGCTCGGTCGGCGACATGTACGAAGGAGCCATGATCCCGGGGCTAGTGCTGACTGGGCTGTATGTCGGCTATATCGCGCTGGTCTCGATCATCAAGCCCAGCGCCACGCCGGCACTGCCCCCAGAGGCCCGCTCGCTACGCGGACTGAAGCTGCTGGTCCGGGTCGTCACCACGATGGTGCCGCCGCTGCTGCTGATCTTTCTGGTTCTCGGCACGATTTTCCTCGGCATTGCGACGCCGACCGAAGGCGGCGCAATGGGGGCCGCCGGCGCGCTGATCATGGCCACCCTGCGGCGACGCCTGTCGCTCAAGCTGCTGCGCCAGGCGATGGAAACCACCGGCAAGCTGTCGGCCTTCGTGATGTTCATTCTGGTCGGCGCCACCGTCTTCGGCCTGGTCTTCCGTGCGGTCAACGGCGACCTGTGGGTCGAACACCTGCTGACCTCGCTGCCCGGTGGCGAAACGGGCTTCCTGATCGTGGTGAATGTCATGGTCTTCCTGCTCGCCTTCTTCCTCGACTTCTTCGAGCTGTCGTTCATCATCGTGCCGCTGCTGGCGCCGGTCGCCGACAAGCTGGGCATCGACCTGGTTTGGTTCGGCGTGCTGCTGGCGGTCAACATGCAGACATCGTTCATGCATCCGCCCTTCGGCTTTGCGCTGTTCTACCTGCGCTCGGTCGCACCGCCGTCGATCAAGACGACAGACATCTACTGGGGCGCCATTCCCTTCGTCTGCATCCAGATCATCATGGTGGCGCTGATCATCATCTTCCCGAACATGGTCAGTTACGGCGATCCGGCCCAGCGCGCCGCGCAGGAGAACATGGTGCACGACGGCAGCGATCTTGGTTCGCTGCTCAATCCCGGCAACGGCAATGGGACAGAAAAGCCGGGCGACGGCGACGATCTGCTCAAACGCCTGCAGGGAAACCACTGAAACAGCCTGTCGACAAGGCCAACTTGCGGGCGGGTTGAAAAACCCGCCCTTTTTTTCGCCGCTTCAGCGCCCCAAACCCGACATCCGGACGTAAAAAAACCCGCGGCATTTTCCGCGGGTTTCAGGGGTTGACCGTAGCAGCAGCGGCTCAGGTCTGCGACTGCAGGAAGTTGTCCATCCGGCTTTCGGCGACGCTGAACCACGCATTCTCGGTACGGCGATATTTGTCGTAGGCCGTCAGAATCTTCTTGAACGCCGGGTTCTTGGCGGCTTCGTCCGCATACAGCTGCTGGGTGGCCTTGTACGCCGCCGTCAGGATTTCGTCGGAGAACTTCTGCAGCTTGACGCCGTTCTGCAGCAGTTTGGACAGGGCGATCGGGTTCTGATGATCGTATTTGGCCATCATCGTCACATTGGCCTCGTAGGCCGCCGCCTGGAAGGCTTCCTGGTATTCCTTGGGCAACTTGGCCCACTCGGCCTTGTTGACGAAGAAATTGATCACCGGACCCGGTTCCCACCAGCCCGGATAGTAGTAGTTCTTGGCAACCTTGTAGAAGCCGAGCTTTTCGTCATCGTACGGACCGACCCATTCGGCGGCATCGATGGTGCCCTTTTCCAGCGCCGGGTAGATGTCGCCACCGGCGATCTGTTGCGGCACGACCCCCAGTTCGGAGAACACCGCACCGCCCAGGCCGGCAATGCGCATCTTGATACCGCTCAGGTCGGCGACCTTTTCCACGGTCTTGCGCCACCAGCCGCCCATCTGCACCCCGGTATTGCCGCCGGCGAAATGCTGCACGTTGTACCCGGCATAAAACTCGTCGAGCAGTTCCTGACCGCCGCCGTAGTAAATCCAGGCGTTCATCTGGCGGGCATTCATGCCGAACGGAATCGAGGTCCCGAAACCGAAGGTCTTGTCCTTGCCGACGTAGTAGTACGAACAGGTATGACACATTTCGACCGTTCCCTGCTGCACGGCATCGAGCGCCTGCAGGCCGGGGACGATCTCGCCGCCCGGGAAGACCCGGATGTCGAACTTGCCGCCGGTCATCGCGCGCAGGCGATTGGCCAGCACTTCGGCGCCGCCGTAGATGGTATCGAGGCTCTTCGGGAAGCTGGACGTCAGACGCCACTTGACTTCGGGCAAGGCGCCATGGACCGCCGGTGCAGCGGGCGCTGCCGGACTGGAAGCCGGCGCGGCGGCCGGCGGGGTTTCACTCTTGCCGCAAGCGGCAAGCGTTGCGGCAGCGGCTGCACCGACCGTTGCCTTGGCAAGAAAATCACGACGTTGCATAAGGTCTCCTCCGTATGTTCAAAATCGTCAAGCCGGTTGGCTTGGCCCATTTTTCCGCAAAGCGGGAGATTTGGCGAGAGGAGGAAAACCCTAAGCGGACGACGTCGACCGCAATCAGCCCTCGCCGGCGATGGTCATGCGGTCGATCAGGACGGACCCGGTCTGCTTGCCGCCGCGGATGTGGAGATCGTTGCCCACCGCAAGGATGCCGGCAAACATGTCGCGCAGGTTGCCGGCGATCGTGATTTCCTCGACCGGATGAACGATCTCGCCGTCCTCGACCCAGAACCCCGCCGCGCCGCGCGAGTAATCGCCGGTCACGTAGTTGATACCATGGCCGAGCAGTTCGGTGAGCAGCAAGCCGCGGCCCATCCGTTTCAACAAGCCGTCCCGGTCGAGTTCGCCCGGTTCGATGATCAGGTTGTGGCTGCCACCGGCATTGGCCGTCGTCTGCATGCCCAGCTTGCGTGCCGTGTAGAACGAGAGGAAATAGCGCTGCAGGACGCCGTCGACCACGACATCGCTGTCCCGCGTGGCCACGCCGTCGCTGTCGAAAGCAGCACTGGCCAGCCCGCCGCGCAGATGTGGCCGTTCGACGATGCGCACGAAACCGGGAAAGATGCGCTGCCCGAGACGGTCCTGCAGGAAAGACGATTTGCGGTACAAGGCCCCGCCGCTGGCGGCATGCACCAGGCTGCCGAGCAGGCCGGCAGCCAGCGGTGCCTCGAACAGCACCGGGAATTCGCCGGTTTTCAGCTTGCGACCGCCCAGCCTGGCCACTGCGCGCTCGGCGGCGATGCGCCCGACGCGCTCCGGCGCATCGAGTGCTGCTGCGTTGCGATGCGTCGTGTACCAGTCGTCGCGCTGCATCGAGTCGCGCTCACCGGCGATGACCGAAGCCGACAGGTAATGCCGGGAGGTCGGATAACCGCCCATGAAACCGTGGCTGTTGGCCGACACGAAATGCGCCTGCTGGGTCGACACGGTGGCGCCTTCCGAATTGTCGACCAGCGGGCTGGTGTCGAAGGCCGCCTGCTCGCAGCGCCGGGCCAGCGCAATCGCGTCATCCACGGTCAACGCCCACGGATGGTACAAATCCAGGTCGGGCACATCTTTCGCCATCAACGCGGCGTCGGCCAGGCCGGCGCAATCGTCTTCCGCCGTATAGCGGGCGATGGCCAGCGCCGCGTCGACCGTCTCCCGCAAGGCCTGCGGCGAAAAATCCGAAGTACTGGCGTAGCCCTTGCGCTGACCGGCATAGACGGTGATGCCGATCCCCTTGTCGCGATTGAACTCGATCGTCTCGACTTCGTCGCAGCGCAACGTCACCGACTGACCGAAACCCTCCGAGACATCGACCTCGCAGGCACTCGCCCCTTTGGTCGCCGCATGTTTCAGGACATCCTCGGCCAGTTGTTGCAAGGTCGAAAAGGCGTAGGAAAAAGCGGCAGTATCGGACATGGACGAGAGGTCGGCAGGCAAAAGTCGTTATCATAGCAGCCCGCTTTTGCCGCACTTGTTCCCAGCCATGCAAGAAGACGATTACGTCGAAGACTCGACGCGCCCCTCGAAGACCAAGCAGAAGGAAGCCATGCACGCCTTGCGCGACCTCGGCGCCGAGCTGGTCGACCTGTCGCCCGGCCAGCTCAAGCGCATCGAGCTGCCGGAAAACCTTTACGCCGCGGTGCGCGACTGCCAGAAGATCACCGCACACGGCGCGCGGCGGCGGCAATTGCAGTACATCGGCAAACTGATGCGCGGCGTCGACGAGGAACCGATCCGTGCCGGTCTCGCCCTGGTCCGCGGCGAATCCGCCGCCGAAACGGCGCGCCTGCATCGCCTCGAGCGCTTGCGTCTCCGTTTTCTCGAGGATGAAAGCGTGCTGACCGAAATCGCTGCCCTGTGGCCGGCTGCCGACCTGCAGCAATTGCGCCAGTTGCGGCGCAACGCGCTGAAGGAACACGAGGCGGGCAAGCCCCCCAAGAATTTCCGCGCCATCTTCCAGGCCCTGAAAGAACTCGACGGAATGCCGCAGACGGACGTCGAGCCAGCGACGGAGCACGACGATGGCGAATGACGCGACGCTGCGCGTCGGACTGGTCTCGATCAGCGACCGAGCCTCGACCGGCATCTACGAAGACAAGGGAATCCCGGCCTTGCAGGAATGGCTCGGCACCGCCCTGCGCTCCCCCTGGCAGGCAGTCACCCGGTTGATCGCCGACGACCGTGCCGGCATCGAAAATACGCTGGTCGACCTGGTCGACCGCGAGCATTGTCACCTGGTGCTGACCACCGGCGGCACCGGCCCGGCGCTGCGCGACGTCACCCCGGAGGCAACGCTGGCTGTCGCCGACAAGGAAATGCCGGGTTTCGGCGAGGAAATGCGCCGGATCAGCCTGAACTTCGTGCCGACAGCGATCCTGTCGCGCCAGGTGGCGGTCATCCGCAAGCAAGCGCTGATCGTCAACCTGCCCGGTCAGCCGAAATCGATCCGGGAAACGCTGGAAGGCGTGCGCAATCCCGACGGCAGCGTCGCCCACGTCGGCATCTTCGCCGCCATCCCCTACTGCATCGACCTGATCGGCGGACCGTACGTGGAAACCGACGAGGTGGTGATCAAGGCCTTCCGGCCCAAATCCGCGCAGCGCCCGGCCGGCTGACGCCTTGCGTCAGACCGCCACGGAAATCCGGTAGCGCGCCAGATCGTAATCCGCCGTATGCTCGAGCAAGGCAAGCGCTTCGAGTTGATGACGGCAACCGTCGACCTGACAGTCGAAACGCTCGCGCAGATCGAAACTGCTGGCCGGCAAAACCACCCGGATTTCGCCAGGCGCATTCCCGTCGCGCAGCAGCAGGGCCGGCGTACCGGCCACCGCAGCGTAACTGGACGCCGCCTGCAAATGCAGCTCGACCGCCAGCACATCGCGCGCCAGGGTCTGAATCCCGACCCGGGCCTCGTTATCGCTGTCTCGATGATAGCGACGAATACACCCGAGCAGCCAGTTCTCGCCGCCATCCGGCTGCATCGCCAGCAAAGCGCCGACTTTCAGCCATTCGCCGGGAATTGACGACAACTGGGCACCGAAACCGCCGCGGCTGACGTTCTCGACGACCCAGCTCTCGATCTGCAAGCCGGCCGGTCGACCGCCGAATTCGCGCGAAAAGACGACAAAGGTATTGACCAGGCCGCTGAGCACCGACATCCGGTGCTTGACGCGATGCCGGTCATGCCGCCGTTGCGGCGGAACCGGCGCCAGATACGCGCACAGATGGCGCAGCACGGGCAGTAGCGTACGCACCGGGTACTGTGCGCCAAGGCCGATGTCGGCCGGGATGTCGCCCCCTCGTTCCAGATTCTCCAGCACCGCCTGCATCGCCGCGTGCGCCGCTCCCGGTTTGAAGAAACGCTGGGTCGGTTGCGCGCCGTTCGGCATCTGCGCCATCCTCAGCGGTGGCTGAGCCAGCGTCAGATCCACCCAGTAAACGCTGTCATGGACGGCCTGACTGGAGAACGAGAACAGGCCGAGGTAATGGCCAATGATCCGTTCGGCGAGCTCGATTTCGAGCGGCAACAGGCTGTCCAGCGAAGCGGCATGGAAGACGATGGCCTTGTGCAATTCCTGTGTCGGCGAACTGTTGCCCGCCAACGCACCAAGACTGACCAGTCGCGATGCCTGCCCGGCCTGCTCGGCGACCAGCAGCGCGTTTCCCATGCGACGCCAGATGTCGGCGGGCGTCGGCCCGTAGTGGAACTGTTCCCACTTGACGACGCCGCGCAAGGCGCAGATGAGCCGGGTGCAGAGGCTGCCGAGCAGCCCTTTCAAGGCCTCGGGACGCTCTCCCGGAATCAGCAGCACACGCTCGTAAACCTGTGCCAGCAAGGTCCAGAAACCATAATTGATGGTCCACAGGCGTTTTTCCTCGCTGCGCGACAGGCGAATCGTGTGCAGGTATTCGCGGCTCAAGCGTTTCAGGTGGGGCCCGGCAGCGTCCTCCAGTCGGCAAGCCGCTTCATGAAGACGGTCGGCGGGGCAGTCCGGCAAGGCCAGCAGCGACTCCAGCCAGCCGGCGATCTCGTCGAGCGCCTTGAAGGCATTGTCGCGTGGCAGCTCGTCGATGACCTGCTGCAACTGCCGCGGCTGCAGCAGCGGATGCCCCTCCTTCTGCCCGAACAAATCACCCAGTCTGCCCACTCCGCCCAGCACGCCAGTTCCTTTCGATGATCGACCGTTGACCGGGGCTGCCCTGTTGCCCGACCGCATCCCGGCATTCTAATCATTCGCCATGACCGCGGGCAATTGCCTCATCCTATGTACAATACCGGCATTCCCTCAGTCACCGCCCGTCATGCAGCAATATCTCGACCTGATGCGCCATGTTCTCGAACATGGTCACGACAAATCCGACCGTACCGGGACCGGCACCCGCTCGGTTTTCGGCTGGCAGATGCGTTTCGACCTCGCCCGGGGATTTCCGGCGCTGACCACCAAGAAGCTGCACCTGAAGTCGATCATTCACGAATTGCTGTGGTTCCTGCAAGGCGACACCAACATCGCCTACCTGAAGGAAAACGGTGTCCGCATCTGGGATGAATGGGCCGACGAAAACGGCGACCTCGGCCCGGTATACGGCAAGCAGTGGCGCCGCTGGGAAACGCCCGACGGACGACTGATCGACCAGATCGCGCAACTGGTACACAACCTCAAACACAATCCGGATTCGCGCCGGCACATCGTGTCGGCCTGGAACCCCGGCGACGTGGATAACATGGCGCTGCCGCCCTGCCACTGCCTGTTCCAGTTCTACGTCGCCGACGGCAAGCTTTCCTGCCAGCTGTACCAGCGCAGCGCCGACATCTTCCTCGGCGTGCCCTTCAACATCGCCAGCTACGCGCTGCTGACGATGATGCTGGCGCAGGTCTGCGGCTACCGACCGGGTGATTTCGTTCATAGTTTCGGCGACGCCCATCTGTACGCCAACCATTTCGAGCAGGCACGCCTGCAGTTGTCGCGCGAGCCGAGGGCCTTGCCGACGATGTGGATCAATCCTGCGGTCGACGACATCTTTTCGTTCAAATTCGAGGATTTCCGGCTGGAAGGCTACGATCCGCACCCGCACATTCCGGCCCCGGTGGCCGTCTGAGACGACATGAGCGAGCGACTGACCTCCCACCCGCTCTGGCAGGCACTGACCGTTCAGGGCGCAGCCATCGCGACGCACCACCTGCGCGACCTGTTCGCCGCCGACCCGGATCGTTTCCGGCATTTTTCCTTGCGTCACGACCGGTTGCTGCTTGATTTTTCCAAGCAGCGGCTGAATGGCGAAGCCCTGCACTTGCTGCGCAAGTTTGCCGAATCCCGCGACTGGCAAGGCTGGATCGAGCGCATGCGCCGTGGCGAGGCCATCAACCATACGGAAGGCCGGGCCGTCGAGCACACCCTGCTGCGCGCCGGCGACCGTGCGCCCGCCGACATCCGCGACGTCCTGGCCCGCATGGAGCGTTTCTGCGACGACATCCACAGCGGCCGCTGGCGGGGCCACGGCGGCGAGCGGATCACCGACATCGTGAATATCGGCATCGGCGGCTCCGACCTCGGCCCGCGCATGGCGGTCCGGGCCCTGTCCGCCGTCCAGCAGCCGGACCTGCGCGTCCACTTCGTCGCCAATCTGGATGGCGCGGACCTGGCCGGCACCCTGGCCGGACTGAACCCGCGCACGACGCTGTTCATCGTCGCCAGCAAGACCTTCACGACACAGGAGACGATGACCAACGCACGCACGGCGCGCGACTGGCTGCTTGCGGCCTTCGGCGACCCGGCCGCGATTGGTGCGCATTTTGCGGCCGCCTCGACCAATCTCGACGCCACCGCCGCGTTCGGCATCGCGCCGGCCAACGTCTTTCCTTTCCGCGATTCGATCGGCGGCCGCTTCTCGTTGTGGTCAGCGATCGGACTGCCGATCGCGCTGGCCATAGGCTTCGGCAATTTCCGGCAGTTGCTGGCCGGTGCGCGCGACATGGACGAGCACTTCTTCACGGCCCCGGCCACCGACAACCTGCCGCTGACCCTGGCATTGCTGACCCTGTGGAACACCTGTTTCCTGGGCACCCGCAGCCACGGCATCTACCCCTACAGCCATTCGCTCGCCTTGCTGCCCGACCATCTGCAGCAACTGGAGATGGAAAGCAACGGCAAGCGGATCGACCGTGACGGCATGGCCGTCGGCCATGCGACCAACCCGGTCTTGTGGGGGGCTGCCGGCACCAACGGCCAACATTCCTTCTTTCAGCTGCTGCACCAGGGCAGCGAAGCCGTCGCCTGCGACTTCATCGCCCTGGCCCGTGCCGACTTCCCGCTTGCCGGCCACCACAACGGGCTCCTGGCCAACTGCCTGGCCCAATCGTCGGCACTGGCGTTCGGCCTTACCGCCGACGAAGTACGGGCAGCCGGCGTCACCGAGGCGCTGATCCCGTACCGCAGCTTCCCCGGCAACCAGGCCTCGACCACGCTGCTGCTTCCGGAACTGACGCCATTCACGCTGGGCCAGTTGATTGCCCTCTACGAACACAAGGTCTTCAGCCTGGGCGTTTTGTGGCATCTCAACGCCTTCGATCAGTGGGGCGTCGAACTGGGCAAGCAGATGGCCAGCCGACTCGCCCCCGTATTGCGCGGCGAAGCCGAGACGACGGGACTGGATGCCTCGACGCGCGGGCTGATCGAGCATCTGCGCGCCAACGGAGCCTGAACATGCCGGAAATCATTCTGATCGCGGCCGTCGCCAGCAACGGCGTCATCGGCAAGGACAACCAGCTGCTGTGGAACATTCCCGAAGACATGGCGCACTTCAAGGCGCTGACTGCCGGTCACGCAGTGCTGATGGGGCGCAAGACCTGGGAATCCCTGCCCGAACGCTTCCGCCCGCTCCCCGGGCGGCGCAACATCGTGATCAGCCGGCAGCCGGACTACGTCGCGACCGGGGCTGAACTCGCCGATTCGCTGGAAAATGCCCTGCGCCTGGCGTCGACCGCGGAAGTGCTGTTCATCATCGGCGGCGCGGAGATTTACGCCCAGGCAATCGGGCTGGCGAACCGCCTGGAAATCACCGAAGTCGACCTGGCTCCGGACGGCGATGCCCGGTTCCCGGAGATCGACGCGACGACCTGGACCGTACAGATGGAACGGCCCGGCACCGGCTGCACCTTCAAGACCTATCGACGCAGCTAGCGCGACAGCACCACCGCCCCGGAAACAAAACCGCCGCCGGCATAGGTGCTGTAGGTCGCACCGGCGTGCGAGGCATTGACTCCGCTGAACTGCCCCGAGCCCGACGTACCGCTGTAGATGTAGCCGGGATCCCAGGTGAAGGTCGACGCGATCGGCACCGGCGTCGAACCGGTGGTGGCGGTAATGGTCATCGGCGATGCGTTCATCGTGATGTCCAGCGACATCGAGACCTGCATCGTCGCCGCCCCGAAGACCGCCGTCAGACTGCCCGAGGACGGCCCCTGAAAGGTCGGCGTACCGGTGCAGCCGGCACAGGTCGGTGTGGTTGCACCGACGATGTTCGAATAGGTCACGGTCGTTCCGCTCAGCGCCGTCAGGCCTGCCGCAGGCGTCGGCTGGCCGACCACATAATGCAGATCGGTCAGGGTCGAACTTGCCTGATCCGTTGCCGAAGCCCAACGCCCCCAACCCATCACGCCGTCGCCTCCCGATTCTCCGGCGACCAGCGACTGGAAGAAATTGCCACCGCTGGCGACATGGGTCAATTGATTGCCGTCGGCCAGCGATGCCACGCCATCGACCATTGTCGACACCACCACCACATTGCCGTGTGCCCCCTGAAAGGCATAACCCGGCCCCGACTGCAGATTGCCCTGATTGACATTGACCGAACCATCGGGACGCCGCGATGCCACCGACGCAAACAGCGGCATCGCATCCGGTGGCGGCGGTGTGGGATCGAGGCGGGGCCGGAAAGAGACTCGCCGGGGCTCGCCGTCACGACCGCGCACCACCGCGGAATCGCCGCTGGCCAGTGTCGAGCAGCCGCTGCCGTTGCACACCTCGATCGCCCCCTCGCCGGTAGCCACGGCAATCGCGTCGCTATCGAGATACGCCAGCGTGTATTCGGTTCCACGAATGCCGATGGTCGCCACCGAGGTGGTCATCCGGTAGCTCTCCCGCTGACTGCGACCGACGATGCCGGTCAAGGTCCGCAGACCGCCGCGGAGCAGGGTGAACAGCGCACGCTCCTGACCATCGGAAACACCGGAAAAGCGGTAATCGTCGATGCGGAAATCGCTGTTCGGTTGCAGCGACACCACCGCACCGTCATCAAAGCGCAACTGGGCCCGGCCCTCGCTGCCGGTGCGCACCGTTTCACCGGGTACGACCGAAGTTCCCCGGCTGGCTGAACGCTCCTGCCCCCCCGACGCGACGATGGACACCGGGCCGGCGACGAAGTCGAGCCGTACCGAACCGGCGGCCAGCGCCGAGACGGAGAACAGACCGAGAAGAATCGAAAGCAACTGACGCATGACGGGACTCCGTTCAGAATTCGCGCCGGATCGCCAGGGAGACGATCGCGCGGTGATATTCATTCAAGGCCGTGTTCGAACGGTTCGCCGTCAGGCTGATCTGCGGCGTCAATGTCCATTCCCTGGCAAATGCATAGGTCGTACCGGCAACCAGGCCGTACTGCTGGTCGGTTCGCGTGACCAGGAAAGAGGGATCGGTTTCCAGGTGACGACGGTATTCGAACGAAGCGCCACCGAACAATGTCGTTTTCTCGCTGAGGTTCGCCTTGCCGCCCAGGCGGATGCCGAGGCCGTTGAAACCGAGGTAACGGGCAATATCGGCGTCAGCCCGCTCGCCCACGCCGTAAAGGCTGCCGAAAAGCACCGCCGCATCGCGCCACAGGTAAGCATAGGCAGCACCAGCGACCCAGCGGTCGGCATCGCGGACCTTCTCGCGCTCGTAGTTCAGCTTGCCGTACTGGACGAAGGTACTGAACTGATTGCGTGCATCGATGTTGTACTGCCATTGCCCGGTCAACCCGCCGACGGAGCGATATTTCCGGTCGTCGACATTGACCCCGCCGTACTGGGCCATCAGCGTTGCCACATGTTGCCCGGAAGTGAACACAAGGCCGGCGTTGGCATCGTAGTTGGCGATGTCGAACTGTTCCTTGTGCTGATTGCCCCGTGTCGTCCCGTTGACGCCCGCCAGCAAGGCCAGATTTTCGCTCAGCGGCAGGCGCCCGCCCACGCCGCCGGCCAGGCTGCCGAATGCATCCCGATTGGCCTTGCTGTCCGGGGAAAGAATCGCCGGCGTCGAACTGAGGCCGGGAATCACCACCGAATTCTTGTTCGGCCCGACATTGACGTTCGTGTCGTAACCGATCTGCGCCTCCAGGAAGCCATTGAGCGAAGGCTTGCTGCGATCCTCGACCCGTCGCGCCGCAGCGATGTAACGGTCGAGCGTCAGCGACACGTCGGCCGGGACCCCCTGCTTGCGCACGTTCTCGAATTCCTGGCGGGCCGTTTCGACCTCGCCGAGCGCCAGATAAGCCCGGCCGATTTCGGCACGCGCCCGCAAATTGCCCGGATTGACCGCCAGCACCCGTTCCAGCGCGAAAACCGCCCGCGTATTCTGGCCGATCTCCAAAGCCGCCAGGCCAAGCAGGAAGTCGTAATTTTCATCGCCAGCCCGCTCGCTCTCCAGCGGCTCGAGCAGTTCGAACGCAGCCCGCCCCTGACCACCGGTCAGCAGACCATGCGCCCTGTCCGTCGTTGAATCCGCCTGCGCAACGCTGGAAACGCCCAGCAGCAAGCCCGCACTCAACAAGCAATACGCCCTTTTCATCCCCATCCTCACAAAAGCCCCCGAACCCGATCAGGACTTTACATGATTTCACATCAGATTTTCCCGGATCCTCTCGGGGAGGACGTTGGGGAAGGCGATGTTGGCGAGAACGTCGGGCTTGTCGTCGTTGTCGGGGCCGATGGCGTTGCCGACGAAGGCACACCGGCCGAGCCGCCAATCGGCGCTTCGGGGATCACATCGCCGGCATTGATCTCGCTCCGCATGGCGCCGGCGTCGCGCAACTCGGGCTTGGCGTTGGCCGCGCGAACCCAGACGGCGCGACCGGCTTCGACATCGACGCAACCAACCTGGCTACAGACTTCGACCACCCCGACGTAAGTTGTTACGGTCAGCCCGGAACCATCAAGTACCGCGCCATATTCGGTGCCGCGGATGCCGATCGTTGCGACCGTCGTGCCGACCTTGTACTGCGTACGGTCACGCTTGCCGAGCAGACCGGTCACCGTGCGCAGCGCCCCCTTGACCAGGGTCATCACCACCCCGTCGGCTTCGCTGCCATCGGGCCCCGAGAAACGGAAACGCTCGACCCGGAAACGCGTCGCCGGTTGCAGCGACATCGTTGCGCCATCGCGAAAACGCAACTGCACACGTCCGTCGCCGGTATCGATCGTCTCGCCGTCGCGCACCTCGTCGCCGCGAGCCAGCTTCCGGGTTTTTCCGTCGGCTGCGGTCAACGTCGGCTGACCGGTAAAAAACACCACATTGGCAGCCACCTCGGCCCATACATGGCCGCAACAGAGCAGCGCGAAGATCAGGCAGAGGAGGCGGCGCATGGCTTAGCCCTGGCGCACGCAGTCGACGTAGTACTCGCCGTCCTCGCGCTTGACCAGGCCGTGGATGTCGGTCTCGAAGCCGGGGAAGCGGGCGTTGAAGTCGCGCGCGAACTTGAGGTAGCGGACGATGGTGGCGTTGAAGCGCTCGCCCGGGATGAGCAGCGGAATGCCCGGCGGATAGGGAGTCAGCAGCACCGAGGTGATGCGCCCTTCGAGCTCGTCGAGGCGGACGCGCTCGATCTCGCGGTGCGCCATGCGCGCCCAGGCGTCGGCCGGACGCATCGCCGGCACCATGTCCGAGAGGTACATCTCGGTGGTCAGGCGGGCCACGTCGTTTTCCTTGTACACCGCGTGGATCTGCTTGCACAGGTCCTTCAGCCCCATGCGCTCGTAGCGCGGGTTCTTCTGCACGAACTCGGGCAGCACCTTCCACAGCGGCTGGTTCTTGTCGTAATCGTCCTTGAACTGCTGCAGCGCGGTGACCAGCGTGTTCCAGCGGCCCTTGGTGATGCCGATGGTGAACATGATGAAGAAGCTGTAGAGGCCGCACTTCTCGACGATGACCCCGTGCTCGGCCAGATACTTGGTGACGATCGCCGCCGGAATGCCGCGCTCGCCGAAGTCGCCGTCGACGTCGAGGCCCGGGGTGATGATCGTCGCCTTGATCGGGTCGAGCATGTTGAAGCCTTCGGCGAGCTGGCCGAAGCCGTGCCAGCGATGGCCGGGCTTGAGCATCCAGGCGTCGCGCTCCTCGATGCCTTCCTCGGACAGGTCGTCCGGGCCCCAGACCTTGAACCACCAGCCGGTGCCCCATTCCTCGTCGACCTTGCGCATGGCGCGGCGGAAGTCGAGCGCCTCGGCGATCGATTCCTCGACCAGCGCGGTGCCGCCCGGCGCTTCCATCATCGCCGCGGCGACATCGCAGGAGGCGATGATCGAGTACTGCGGCGAGGTCGAGGTATGCATCAGGTAGGCCTCGTTGAAGGCATCGCGGTCGAGCTGGCGCTCCTGGCAATCCTGGACGAGGATCTGCGAGGCCTGCGAGAGACCGGCGAGCAGCTTGTGCGTCGACTGCGTGGCGAAGATCATCGATTCCTTGCAACGCTGGCGGTCGGCGCCGATGGCGTGGTAGTCGCCGTAGAAATCGTGGAAGGCGGCGTGCGGCAGCCAGGCTTCGTCGAAGTGCAGGGTGTCGATGCGGCCGTCGAGCATCTCCTTGATGTCCTCGACGTTGTAGAGCACGCCGTCGTAGGTCGACTGGGTGATGGTGAGCACGCGCGGCTTCGCCGTCTTGTCCTCGATGAAGGGATTGGCGTCGATCTTCTTCTGGATGTTTTCCCAGGCGAACTCGCTCTTCGGGATCGGCCCGATGATGCCGAAGTTGTTGCGCGTCGGCATCAGGAAGACCGGGATCGCGCCGGTCATGATGATCGAGTGCAGGATCGACTTGTGGCAGTTGCGGTCGACGACGACGATGTCGCCCGGCGCCACGGTCGAGTTCCAGACGATCTTGTTCGAGGTCGAGGTGCCGTTGGTGACGAAGTAGAGGTGGTCGCAGTTGAAGATGCGCGCGGCGTTGCGCTCGGAGGCGGCAACCGGGCCAGTGTGGTCGAGCAGCTGGCCGAGTTCCTCGACCGCGTTGCACACGTCGGCGCGCAGCATGTTCTCGCCGAAGAACTGGTGGAACATCTGGCCGACCGGCGACTTCAGGAAGGCGACACCGCCCGAGTGCCCGGGGCAGTGCCAGGAATAGGAACCGTCGGCGGCGTAGTGGGTCAGCGCGCGGAAGAAGGGCGGCGGCAGGCTGTCGAGGTAGGCGTGCGCCTCGCGCTTGATGTTGCGGGCGATGAACTCCGGCGTGTCCTCGTGCATGTGAATGAAGCCATGCAGTTCGCGCAGGATGTCGTTCGGGATGTGGCGGCTGGTGCGCGTCTCGCCGTGCAGGAAGATCGGGATCTCGGCATTCTTGTGGCGGATTTCGCCGACGAAGGCGCGCAGCTCGGCCAGCGTCTCTTCCGGCTCGAGCGCCAGTTCCTCGTCGTCGATCGACAGGATGAAGGCCGATGCCCGGCTCTGCTGCTGGGCGAACGAGGTCAGGTCGCCGTAGCTGGTGACGCCGAGCACTTCCAGCCCCTCGCTCTGCAAGGCGTCGGCCAGCGCACGGATACCGAGCCCGGAGGCGTTTTCGGAACGGAAGTCTTCATCGATGATGATGACCGGGAAATGGAAGCGCATGGTGTATCCCCAAAAGCGGCGACCCGCCGCAGCGGGTCGAAGGATAAGTCGGTTTCGTTACCGGGCGGCGTCAGATCTTGGGCAGGGTGACACCCACCTGGCCCTGATATTTGCCGCCGCGGTCGCGATAGGAGGTCTCGCAGATTTCGTCGGACTCGAAGAACAGCACCTGGGCACAGCCCTCGCCAGCGTAAATCTTGGCCGGCAGCGGCGTCGTGTTGGAAAACTCCAGCGTGACGTAGCCTTCCCATTCCGGCTCGAAGGGCGTCACATTGACGATGATGCCGCAGCGCGCGTAGGTCGATTTGCCGAGACAGACGGTCAGTACCGAACGCGGAATGCGGAAATACTCGACCGTGCGCGCCAGGGCAAAGGAATTGGGCGGGATGATGCAGTAGTCGCCCTCGATGTCGACGTAGTTCTTTTCGTCGAACTGCTTCGGATCGACGACGGTCGAGTTGATGTTGGTGAACACCTTGAATTCGCGCGCGCAGCGGATGTCGTAACCGTAGCTCGAGGTGCCGTAGGAAACGATCTTCTGGCCGTTTGCCTCGCGCACCAGGCCCGGCTCGAAGGGCTCGATCATGCCGTGCTCTTCCGCCATGCGGCGTATCCACTTGTCCGATTTGATGGCCATACGGGAATCCTGCGGTCAACCAAAAATAAAGGCGGGATTCTACCCGCCTTTGCCCAGCGTTTTGTCGACAAAAATCAGGTGTTCTGCACGACGATGTTGGGGAACTTCGAACTCATGTCCTTGGCCTTCTCGGCAATCCGCACGGCGACCCGGCGGGCGATGCCGCGATAGATTTCCGCGACCTTCGACTCCGGCGCGCCGACCACCGTCGGCTTGCCGCCGTCGGCCATCTGGCGGATGGACATTTCCAGCGGCAGACTGCCGAGGAATTCGGTGCCGTAGTCCTTGCACATCTGCTCGCCGCCGCCCTCGCCGAAGATGTGTTCAGCGTGACCGCAGTTCGAACAAACATGGATGCTCATGTTTTCGACGATGCCGATGATCGGAATATTGACCTTCTCGAACATCTTCAAGCCCTTGCGGGCATCGATCAGGGCGATGTCCTGCGGCGTCGTGACGATCACCGCACCGGTGACCGGCACCTTCTGGGCCAGCGACAACTGAATGTCGCCGGTGCCCGGCGGCATGTCGACGACCAGATAGTCGAGATCCTGCCAGTTGGTCTGATTGAGCATCTGGTCGAGCGCCTGGACAACCATCGGGCCGCGCCAGACCATCGGCGTTTCGACATCGACCATGAAACCGATCGAGATTGCCTGCACCCCGTAAGCCTCGAGCGGCTCCATCGTCTTGCCGTCCTTCGAATCCGGCTGCCGTCCGGCCAGGCCGAGCATCTGCGGCTGCGACGGCCCGTAGATGTCGGCATCCAGAATGCCGACCCGGGCGCCTTCCTGAGCCAGTGCCAGTGCCAGGTTGACCGCCGTCGTGCTCTTGCCGACGCCGCCCTTGCCGGAAGCCACGGCGATGATGTTCTTCACGCCGGGCAGCAGCTTGACGCCGAGCTGCACCGAATGGGCGACGATCCGGCTGTAAACATTGGCGGACACCTGAACCACGCCCGGCACCGCTGCGACGGCCTCGGTCACCTGCCGGCGGATGATTTCGATCTGGCTGTTCGCCGGATAACCCAGTTCGATGTCGAAGGCGACATTGCCGCCGTCCAGCTTCAGGTTCTTCAGGGCCTTGCCGGCGACGAAATTCTTGCCCGTATTCGGGTCGACCGCATTCTCGAGGGCGGCCTTGACCTGCTGTTCCGTGACGCTCATATCTGCTCCGTTGGGTAACGGCCGGAATACCCGACCGAACTGCTGGAGTATAGCCGAATCGATGACCTGCTTCAGCCCGCCTGCACGGTATCGAGACGATAGCCCTGACCATAGACCGAGGTCAGCATCAAACCGCTTTCGCCAGCCAGTCCCAGCTTCTTGCGCAGGCGGCTGGCGTGCGTGTCCACCGTCCGGGTATCGACGTCGGCTTCGCGCGCCCAGATGGCGCTAAGCAGTTCCTCGCGCGGCATTACCCGGCCGACGTTGCGCAGGAAAACCACCGCCAGGTCGTATTCCCGCTGCGTCAGTTCGATCGGAGCGCCGGCCATCAGGATGCGCCGGCCATCCAGATCGACATCGATGTTCCCGACGTGCAGTTCGCTGGGCACCCGCACCCGGCGACGCCGCAACAATGCGTCGACACGCGCCATGAATTCCATGTAGCGGACCGGTTTGGGGACGAAATCATCCGCCCCCAGGCGCAGCATGTCCGCAGCGCACTCCTCGTCGGTCCGCGCGGTGCACACCATGACCGGGACCTCCCAGCCGAAACGTTCGCGCACCCGGGTAACCAGTACGTCGCCATCGATGTCCGGCAGCATCCAGTCGACCAGGTAGAAATCGAAGCTGCGTGTCTCGATCGCCGCCAGGAAACTGGCGCCGTCGGCAAACACGTCCACCTGATGTCCTTCGCTCCTGAGCAGGGCTTTCAGCACTTCGGCCTGGCTGCGGCTGTCTTCGATGATGGCAAATTTCATGATCAATCCTCCACCCGGCATGATGCCCAGTGCACATGCCAGCGGCAATGCAAGTCGCCACATTCTTTCCAAGTTTTCACATTCGTTTACTTTCGACACCGGCACAGCCGGGACGACACCCGTCCACCCGCGGTAAAATGCACGCTTTCCCAGCAACGAAGCATTCGCCATGTCGCGCAAGATCCTCGTCACCTCCGCCCTGCCCTACGCCAACGGCGCCATCCACCTCGGCCACCTCGTCGAATACATCCAGACCGACATCTGGGTGCGTTTCCAGAAAATGTCCGGCAACGAGTGCTGGTACGTTTGCGCCGACGACACGCACGGCACGCCGATCATGCTCCGCGCCGAAAAAGAGGGGATCACGCCGGAACAGCTGATCGCCCGCGTCCATGGCGAGCACTCGCGCGACTTCGCCGGCTTCCTGGTCGGCTTCGACAATTACTACAGCACGCACTCGCCGGAAACCCGCGACTGCGCCAACGACATCTACGGCAAGCTCAAGGCCGCCGGCCTGATCGAGGTGCGTTCGATCGAGCAGTACTACGACCCGGTCAAGCAGATGTTCCTGCCCGACCGCTTCATCAAGGGCGAATGCCCGAAGTGCCACGCCAAGGACCAGTACGGCGACAACTGCGAAGTCTGCGGCGCCGCCTACGCGCCGACCGACCTGATCGAGCCGTTCTCGGCCGTCTCCGGCGCCAAGCCGGAACTGCGCCACTCCGACCACTATTTCTTCAAGCTCTCCGACCCGCGCTGCGAGGCCTTCCTGCGCGAATACACCAGCAGCGGCGTGCTCCAGGCCGAAGCCGCCAACAAGATGCAGGAATGGCTGGGCGCCCCCGGCGACAACAAGCTGTCCGACTGGGACATCTCGCGCGACGCGCCCTACTTCGGCTTCGAGATTCCGGACGCGCCGGGCAAGTACTTCTACGTCTGGCTCGACGCGCCGATCGGCTACATGGGTTCGTTCCGCAACCTGTGCGCGCAGAAGGGACTCGACTTCGACGAGTTCTTCAGGAAGGACTCGACGACCGAGCTCTACCACTTCATCGGCAAGGACATCCTCTACTTCCACGCGCTGTTCTGGCCGGCCGAGCTGCAGCACGCGGGCTTCCGCACGCCGACGAAGATCTTCGCGCACGGCTTCCTGACGGTCGACGGCGCGAAAATGTCGAAATCGCGCGGCACCTTCATCACCGCCGAGAGCTTCCTCAACAGCGGCATGAACCCGGAATGGCTGCGCTACTACTTCGCCGCCAAGCTGTCGAACACGATGGAAGACATCGACCTCAGCTTCGACGACTTCGTCGCCCGCGTGAATTCCGACCTGGTCGGCAAGTACGTCAACATCGCCAGCCGCGCCGCCGGCTTCATCGCCAAGCGCTTCAACGGCCAGCTGGCGCCGGCCGACGACAGCCTGCCGGCGATCCGCGCCATTCGCGACGCAGCACCCCGCGTCGCCGAACTGTTCGAAGCGCGCGAGTTCAGCAAGGCGATCCGCGAGATCATGGCCCTGACCGACGGCGCCAACCAGTACGTCGACAGCGTCAAACCCTGGGAACTGGCCAAGCAGGAAGGCAAGGACAGCGAGCTGCACGCCGCCTGCTCGAACGCGCTCAACCTGTTCCGCCTGCTCACCGTGCTGCTCAAACCGGTGCTGCCGGCCACCGCCGCGAAGGTCGAGGCCTTCATGAACCTGGCGCCGCTGACCTGGGCCGACGCCGGCACGCTGCTCGCCGGCGGCCACGCGATCAATGCCTACAGCCACCTGATGACGCGCGTCGACGCCAAGCAGATCGAGGCGCTGATCGAAGCCAACAAGCAGTCGCTGGCCCCGGCATTGACGGTCGACGCCGGCCAGCCGGCAAAAACCGCCAAGCCGGCCGAAGGCGCCCCGGCCAGCACCGACGGCCTGTGCAGCATCGACGACTTCATGAAGGTCGACCTGCGCATCGCCAGGATCGTCAATGCCGAGCACGTCGACGGCGCCGACAAGCTGGTGCGCCTGACGCTGGACATCGGCGAAGAAAGGACGCGCAACGTCTTCGCCGGCATCAAGGCGGCCTACGACCCGGCACAACTGGTCGGCCGGCTGACCGTGATGGTCGCCAATCTGGCGCCGCGCAAGATGAAGTTCGGCCTCTCCGAAGGCATGGTGCTGGCCGCATCCGACCTTGACGGCAAGACCCCGGGGCTCTACCTGCTGTCGCCCGACAGCGGTGCGCAACCCGGCATGCGGGTCAAGTGATGGCGACATCGGCGAGGGCTTGAACATCAGCCCTTGCCGATATTGCAGCGCAACAAAATACGCGGCAAATCTCAGGTTTTACTTTAAGTTCGCCCCCCAATCGCCGCGCCGGCCGACGGGTTTTCAAACTATCCACAAAAACTGTGGATAAGTCTGTGAATGAATCATGGGACAATCCGCTAAGTGGCGGTCCGGCAAGGCTTTTCCCTACCCTGCCCAAATCTTGAGCCATCCCGCAAGCCATTGATTTTCAACGATATATCAAATCACGCACAGGATATGTCAAATCCGGCAATCCAGTTTTCAACAAACGGAAACGACGCGCCAATTCTGTGCATAACTTGGCTTGACACGGCGTTTGTCAAGCCCTTTTCTCAAACAATTCTCCGGAGCGCCGCATGCTCAACTCGTCCTTCCGCCCGCCGCGCCCGCGCCTGACGTTGCGCATTGCCGCCTACGCGCTGGCCGATGTTTTCGGTCTGACCTGCGTGGCCCTGGGCGCCGGCTGGCTGGCCACCGGCAAGGCGCTTTTTGGCGGTTTTCCGACGTCGACCGCAGACGCCGTGGTCGCCCTGCTCGGCGGGGTGGTCGTCATGTTCTGGGCGGTCACCCGCATTCTCCGGGAACTGAACAAGCAGGCCCCGGAAATGCAGCAACGCTACGCCGAATGGATCGCGGCGCACCATCCGGAGCGCCGGCCGCCGGCCGCCGACGACTGATCAGCCGCCCGGCTTGAGCCAGTCGGGCAACTCCCGCCCGTCCGCGTTATCGATGATGTACTGACGGATCAATCGCCGGACGACCTGCGAGGGCGTCAGATCCTGAGCAGCGCAGATTTCCTCGAAAATCTGCTTCTTGCGCGGATCGATCAGCAGCGTCAGACGGGCGGTGCGGTTCTCCATGATTTGACCTGTTATCGGTTTTTACGGCCGCCATCTTAGCAGCCTCCGATTAACATGTGATTAACATTGACGACGCATCAGCGTCTCATATAATGCTTCGCTTGTCCCGACGAGCGCGCCTCATGAAAATCGCCTTCCGCCCCAAGCTGCTGGAATGCCTGTCGACCTACGACCGGCGGCTGTTCGCGGGCGATCTTGCTGCCGGCATCACGGTCGGCGTGCTCGCCCTGCCGCTGGCGATGGCTTTTGCCATCGCTTCGGGCGCCTCGCCGACGGCCGGCATCTGGACCGCCATCGTCGCCGGTTTCCTGATTTCGCTGTTCGGCGGCTCCCGGGTGCAGATCGGCGGCCCGACCGGCGCCTTCATCCCCATCATCTACGGCATCGTCGCCGTCCACGGGTTTGCCAACCTGCTCGGCGCCACGATGCTCGCCGGCCTGCTGCTGCTGATCATGGGCATCAGCCGCATGGGACAGTTGATCCGCTTCATTCCGGTCAGCGTGGTGATCGGCTTTACCAACGGCATCGCCGTGGTCATCTTCCTGGCCCAGATCAAGGATTTCTTCGGCCTGCAGATCGATCACTTGCCGGCGGAGTTCTTCGCCCGCATCAAGATACTCGCCGCCCATGCCGCTACGGTCGACCTGCCGACCCTGGCACTTTCCGTCGCCTGCTTCGTTTTCCTGCTCTCCTACAACCGGCTGGCGCAGCACATTTCCCCGCTGCGCCGGGCCCCCGGCCCGCTGGTCGTCCTGATCGCCGGCACCGTCGCCGCCTGGGCGCTCGACCTGCCGGTCGAGACGATCGGCAGCCGGTTCAACGGCATCCCGCAGGAAGTGCCGGCCTTCGGCCTGCCCTCGTTGTCGATCCACGATTTCGGCAAGCTGATCTCGCCGGCGATCACCATCGCCCTGCTCGGTGCCATCGAGTCGCTGCTCTCGGCCCGCGTCGCCGACGGCCAGATCGACGACCGCCACGATCCCAACCAGGAACTGGTCGCCCAGGGGCTGGCCAATCTCGCGGCCCCGCTGTTCGGCGGCTTCGCGGCAACCGGCGCGATCGCCCGGACGACGACCAACGTGCGCACCGGCGGCCGCACGCCGATCGCCGGCATCATCCACGCCGGCGTGCTGCTCGCCATCGTGCTGATCGCCGCGCCGCTGGCCGCCTATGTGCCGCTGGCCACGCTGTCGGCGATCGTCATGGTGGTCGCCATCAACATGGGCGAATGGCACGAATTCAAGGAGTTGCGCCGCTATTCATGGAACTACCGGGTAATCCTGGTCAGTGTCTTTCTGGTCACCGTGCTGTTCGACCTGACCATCGCCGTCGAACTGGGCATGGTGCTGGCCAGCCTGTTCTTCATCTACCGGATGTCGGAACTGACCCGCATCGAACGCCTGGCGCTCGACGAGGAAGCCGGCGAGCCGCGTTTCCTGTATCCGGACGGTACGATGCGGGTCGCCGCCTGGCAGTTGTTCGGCTCGCTGTTCTTCGGCGCGGTGAACAAGCTGGAGGAACTGCTCGATCCGCGTGCCGGCCATCCGGAAATCGTCATGCTCGACATGACCCGCCTGGTCCAGCTCGACACCACCGGCCTGGAAGGCCTGGAAAACCTGCTCGACAAGCTGCGCAAGCGCGGCTGCACCCTGATCGTCTGCGGCCTGAACGCGCAACCGGCATCGCTGCTCGAACGCTCCGGCTTCACCGAACACCTCGGTCGGGACAATGTCTGCCCCGACCTTTCCCGCGCGCTGCAACGCGCCTATCTGCTGCTGCCCGATCTGATGGGCGGCGCCAACGACGAGATCTGAACCATGTCCGACCTGCCCGCCTGCCCGCAATGCCAGTCCGCGTTCACCTACCAGGACGGCGCGCTGCTGGTCTGCCCCGAATGCGCCCACGAATGGGACCCGGCCGCCGCCGCGCCGGAAGCCGAGGAACAGCGCGTCTGGCGCGACGCCAACGGCAACGAACTGCAGAACGGCGACAGCGTCACGGTGATCAAGGACCTCAAGATCAAGGGCTCGTCGTCGGTGGTCAAGGTCGGCACCAAGGTCAAGAACATCCGGCTGATCGACGGCGACCACGACATCGACTGCAAGATCGACGGCATCGGCGCCATGCAGCTGAAGTCGGAATTCGTCCGCAAGGCCTGATCAGCGGCGCTTGTCGCTGAAATAGAGGCAGATCTCGCCGGACGATTCGATCACGTCGCGCATCGGCTCGCGCCCGCTCTTGAAACCGAGCTGGCGGCAACCGTAGGGAAAATTCGGATCGTGCGTCACATAATGATGGGCGCAGAACCGGCAACGCGGCCGTGCCGGGTCGTTGACCAGCGCCTCGATCGCCTTGCCGTCGCCGCTCATCGCCGCACCCCCGCCGCCCAGGCTTCGGCGGCCGGCCGCACGGCGTCGATCCACGGCGCCGGATACAGGCCGATGCCGACGATGATGGCGATCAGCACCAACAGCACGAGCCACTCGGCGCCGCGGATATCCGGCGACTGTGCCACGGTCGACCGCCGGATTCCGCCAAAAAACGCCTGCCGGTAACGCGCCAGAAAAGCGCTGGCCGCAATGGCCAGACCGAACAGGGCGGCCATGCCGGCCCCGGTGTAGCGTTCAAGTATCGACAGCACAAGCAGGAATTCGCCGGGAAAACTGCTGGTCCCCGGCATGCCGACCCCAGCCAGGCCGCAGATCAACACGCCACCGGCCAGCAAGGGCATGCTGCGCGCGGCACCGCCGAGTTCGTGGATGTCGGTCGATCCCGTTCGCCGACGCAGGCATTCGAGCAGCAGCAAGGCGCCGCCGGTCGCCGCCGAGAAACTCAGCAGCAGCGACACCGCCCCCTGTACGCCCTGCGGGCTCAGGGTCGCCAGGCCGAGCACGGCCAGCCCGACGTGACAGACGCTGGCATAGGCCAGCGCCACCCGCAGATTGCTGTGCGCCAGGATGCCGACGGCACCGTACAGCAGGCTCACCGTACCCAGCCCGGCCAGCAGCCAGTGCAGGTCGAGCGCGGCCTGCGGCGCCAGCGGCACGGCAAAGCGGATCAACGCATAGGCCCCGACCTTGAGCCCGAGAACCACCGCCAGCAAGCCGCCCGGCGCGGCCAGCGCCAGTTGCGGCAGCCAGGTGTGCAGCGGCACCAGCGGCACCTTCAGGCCGAAGGCGAGCAGCATCAACGCAAAAGGTAGCCACTGCCCGCTTGTCGGCCGCAAGGTGGTCAACTGGGCAATGCCGTCGAAACCGCCCGCCATGCCGAGCAGCCCGATGGCCAGCAGCAACGGAACGCCGCCGCCCAGCATCAGCAGCACATAGCGCGCCGCCACCCGCGGCGCTTCCGGCGTTGCCCCCCAATGGGCGAGCAGGAAATACACCGGCAGCAGGCTCAACTCCCAGAACACGAAGAACAGCACCAGATCGAGGGCGCAGAAGATACCGAGCGTCGTCGTCGCCAGCAGCAGCAGCCAGGCGTGATAGGCCCGTACCGCGCGCAGCGGGGCCGATACGGCGACGACGCCGATGAACAGCAGCACGCTGGCCGGCAAAAACAGCACCGACAGCCCGTCGACCGCCAGCAGCCACTGCACGCCCAGCCCGGGCAGCCAGGCCGCCCGGTCGACCCACTGGAAGCGCTCGCCGTCGGGCACGAAACCGATCAGCAGCCCGGTCGCCAGCAGCAAGGCCAGCGCCAGCACCGTCAGGGAGACCGGCTTCGCCCGGCGCGCCGGCAGCAGCCAGAGCGCCGGAATGCCGAGCAAGGGCAGGAGCAGCAGGCAGGAAAGCCAGGGCAGATTCATCGCGCGAACCTCATCGCCGCCGCCTGACTCGCCGCCTCGGTCAGATGCAGCCAGGGCTCGGTGAAAAAGCCGATCGCCAGCAGCGCGGCCAGCGCCACCCCGCACACCGCGTACTCCATCGCCTGCGTGCGGTCGACAGCCTGCCCAAGGCCTTTTTCCTGGGCCAGGAAGGCTTTCTGGAACGCCCACAGCAGGAACCCGGCCGCCGCCACGTTACCGAGCGCAGTGGCCACCGTGGACAAGGCACCGAAACGGTCGATCGCTGCTTCCAGCACCAGGTGCGCCGCATCGAAACCCGGGGTGCCGGGCATGCCGACGATGGCCAGACCGCACACCAGGAAAGCGACGGCCAGAAAGGGAATACGCTCGAACAGGCCGGACAGTTCACCCAGTTCGGTCGTTCCGGTGCGCCGGAAGACGAAGCCGACGATGAACCACATGCCGGTCACCGCCAGCCCGAAATTGGCGGCCAGCAGAACCGCCCCCTGAATCCCCGAAGCATGCAGGCTGAACAGGCCGATCACCAGCAGGCTGGTGTGGCTGACCACGGCAAAGGCCAGCAGGCGGCGCAGATTGGTCTGCAGGAAGGCCAGCGCCGCGGTGAAGAACACACCGGCCATCGCAAAGCCGACCACATAAGGCTGCCAGGCCAGCACCGCATCCGGCGTCAGCGGCAATACGAAACGCAGCATGCCGTAAATGCCGACCTTGACGCCGACCATCAGCGCCGGACCGACGGCAATCAACCCATGCTGCGCCATGTTCGGCAACCAGCCGTGCAGCGGAAAGAGCGGCGTACGCACCGCCAGCCCGTAGAACAGCAGATAGAAGGCAGCCGTCTGGAACTTGCCGTGCGGCAAGGCGCCGGACAGCTCGAACAGATCGAAGCTCCAGCGTCCGCCGTGGGTTTCGGCATGTCCCCAACCGAGCACGAAACAGCCGGCGACGAACAGCAGCCAGCCGAACCCCTGGTACTGGACGAAGCGCGCCAGCGCCTGCTGTTCGGCGCGCGACGAAGCCCAGCGGCGCAACAGGTAGATCACCGCCCACAGTTCGAGCGCCGAGAAAAAGGCGAACCAGGCGATGTTGACCGTCACCAGCATGCCGACCAGGCCGCCCTCGGCCAGCAGCAGCACGGCAAACAGGCGGCCCTGCGAGATCATGCCGCGGCTCATGCCGTACAAGGTCATCAGCAGCGTCAGCAAGGCCGCCAGCGCAAGAAAGACGATGGCGATGCCGTCGACCGCAACGTGATAGCCGACCGCGTCGATGCGCTCGGCCAGTTGCAGCGCCGGTGACAACGGATCGATGCAGGCGGCCAGCCAGCCGACCAGCAGCAACTCGCCGACGGCACACAGCTTGCCCAGCCAGACGGCGGTCGACCGCTCGCCCAGCGCAAAAACCGCCGCCGCCCCGAGCAGCGGCAGCAACTGCAGCACGGCCAGCCACGGCAGGCTGGCCTGCGCCGTCCACAGGATTTCACCGGCACTCGTCATCACAGGATCACCACGAAAGTCGCCATCACCGCCATCATCAGGTAACGCGGCTCCTCGAGCAGCGCTTCGAGCGTGCGCAGCCAGTGGCCGGCTTCGCGCAGCATGCGTTCGCCGCTGCCGCCGCGACCGTGCAGCAGCAGGCGGTTCTCGATGCGCTGCAGGAAACCGGACAGGCGCGCCAGCAAACGTCCCGGCAAACCATCGGCGCGGACCAGCGGCCGCTGCTCGTCGACCGCCGCCCCGCGTCCGGGCTGGCCGATCGCCGGGTCGATGAAACCTTCCTCGAGCGCCCGCAGATCGCCGGCGATCGCCCGCGTCGGCTGGCCAATCAGGATGTCGCCCAGCCGGTCCAGCCAGAAACGCTGCAGCGCCGCGGTGTACAGCCACTGCCGCGAGGCCAGCCAGGACGGCGGCGGCGCCGGGCGGGCACGGGTCAGCGTCAGCCACGACGGCGCCAGCAGGAACTGCCAGGTCCGCCAGCCGGCATGCAGGCACAGATGCACCGTCGCCAGCGTCGTCCAGCCCAGGCCGATGGCGACGAACATCAGCGCCACCTGGAACAGCGTGCCGAAGATCAGCGCCGACTTCACGTCGCTCTGCACCAGGCCGCACAACCCTGCATAGCCGGCGGTCAAGGAGCCGATCAGCACCAGGCCGGCGGCCACATCCGGCAACTGGCCGAGCAGGGGCTGCAGACGCAGCATCAGGTAGACGCCGGCATGGATCAGCACGGCCCCGTAGAAAATCGCCGACGATGGCGTCGGGCCTTCCAGCGCCCGGCCGATCCACGGCGAGAACGGCAACTGCGCCGACTTGACCAGCCCGGCGACGACGAAACCGAGCAACAGCACGCGCAGGTCGACCAGCGGCAGATGACTGGCAAACAGTTGCGGCCATTCGAAACTGCCGACCCACAGGGCGCACAGACCGAGCGAGAAAAGCAGCCCGGCATCGCCGGCCCGGTTGGCGATGAAGGCGAACAGCGCGTTGCCGCTGGCAGTCGGCCGCTGCCAGGCGTGGGCGATGAGCAGGAAGGAAGCGACGCCGCACAACTCCCAGCCGACGAAGACGACCAGCGCATTGCCGCCGAGCACGACCCACTGGATACCGCCCAGGAACAGCGCGAGGACCAGGAAGAAGCGATGGAAACCCGGCTCGCGATGCAGATAGCTGGCGGAAAACCGGGCGACCAGCCAGCCGATCAGCGCAAAGGTCGTCGCCACCGGCAACGACAGGGCGTCGAGCAGGAAGGAAAGCCGCCCCTGCCAGGCGTCGCTGCCGAACCAGTCCCAGACGGCCCGATGCCCCGGCCAGCCATACCGGAGAACGGCGAGGTCGACGAGCAACAAGCCGAGCAAGGCCGCCAGCGCGGCGGCCGACACCAGGCGCGCCGTCGCCGGCTCGGCGGCGTCGCCATGCGTTCGCCCGAGCAGCATGCGCAGGCCGATCAGCAACGCGGCCAGCAACGGCCAGAGCGGCACCAGCCAGATCCCGTCGACGGCGTGGCGCAACACTTCGTTCATCGCTCGCCTCCGAGCAGCAGTGCCGGCGCCAGCGCCCCGCACTCGCCGGCAAACCAGTCGGCCGAACGGGCGACGCGCGGCAAGGCCTGAGCGCCCTGCCAGGGCAGCCAGCCGCGCTGCGGGCAATGACGGAAAATCTCGCCGCTGACCGGGTCGACCGCAGCCAGCTGGATCCAGGCGTTGCCCACCAGTTCCTGCAACGCCGGCTGCCGGGCGACGATCGCCGAGAGCAGCGCCGGCGCCTGCTCGACGACGACCAGCAGCCGCATCGGTTCATGGATTTCGACCATCTGCCACGGCAGACCGGTGCGCAGGTCGGAATCGACCCCGTCCATCACGCCGAACAATCCGGTCAGATTGTGGGTGACCTTGGAACCGCTGCCGAAACGTTCGTTATCCACCGTCGAAAAGTAGTATTCGAGCGCAATGCCGGCCCCGACCGGGCCGGCGGCCAGCAGGATGCTCTCGACGATGCGCCCGTCGTCGTCCGGCACCGGATCGTAGGAAATCAGGAACACCCGGCGATCGAGGAACAGCCCGCGGCTCAGCGCCCGGCGCCCGATGAAGGCGGCGGCGTTGGTCGCGTGGCCGAGCTCGGGCCGGGCCTGCGCCGGATCGGCGGCACGCCCGGCCACATGGCGCCGGGCCTGCCACGGCCCCGGACGGAGCGGCGCCGAGGCCAGCCGCCGGCAGCGTTCAACGGCGTGCGCCCGGCAGGCTTCGCCGAGTTGCCCGACCAGCTGGTCCACCGCAGCCTGCCACGGCGCCGGCAAATCCGCCAGGTCGTACCAGTCGACCGTGTCGTCGCAGGTGTCGTGCCCGGCCGCGATGAAGCGCGTGCCGTCGGGAATCGCGATACCGCGCGCGCGCAGTCCGGCACGCACTGCCGGCCGATTGGCCAGCCAGGCGAAGACCCGCGCATTCGGCCCGCCGTGCCGGCCGGAACAGGCGCCGCACTCGTAGGCCGAGGCATGCGGATTGTTGCGGCTGTGCGATCCGTGGCCGAGCATCAGCACCAGCGGGGCGAAACCGTCGGTCAGGCCGATCGTGCGCAGGAAAGCTTCGACGCGGTCGACCTGCTCGCTATCGGAAAAACCGTGCTGGATGCCGTCGACCGCAGGCGTCGTCGCACAGACCTGCGGTTCGGCCGGCACCTCGCCTTCGTACAGCCGGCGCCAGCGGGCCGAGGCCCGGGCCAGCCAGCCGGGGGCCAGACTGCCGGCGGTCAGCGCGGCCAGCGCCGGCGCCCCGGCGAGCGCGGTCAGCAAGGGGCCGGCCAGCGGCGCGTGGCGCGTCTGCTGGTACAGGCGTTCTCGCCAGCGCAGACGGCGTTCGCGGCGCCCGGCGTGCACCTGCCAGCGGACGGCATCGCGCGGCCGTTCGTCGATCTGGTGCTGCGGCGTGACCACGACCGGACACAAGGCCGTCGCCATCGCATCGTCGATCCCGCGCCAGCGCATGGCGATACCGAAGAAGCCGGCAGCGCCGAAGGTCTCGACCGTCGGCGCGATTTCCTCGAGATGACGGCGCGTGCCCTCTTCCCGGTCGTCCATGCAGAACACCACCTGCGCCGACGGCAGCGAGCGCGTTGACGGGCGTCCGGCGTGGCGCTTCAGGTTGCAGGCCAGCGCCGACAGGATCTGCTCGCGATAATGCGCCTCGTAAGCAAGCAGCCAGATTTCACCGCGGCGGCCGGCATCCAGCGCCGCGGCGGTCTGCCGCAATTCGTCGGCCAACCGGGCATCCGGCGACAGCGGCCGCCCCAGTTGCGCCAGCGTGTCGAGCAATCCTGCCAGGTACTGCGCGTCGTGCCGCACCTCGGCGACCTGCAACGACGCCAGCACCTGCGGCGCCAGCGCATCCCAGCCGCTGACTTCGCGACCGGCGGCCGCCGCGCACAAACCGGCCGCCGCGGCGCCCGTCGCCTCGTCGAGCCCGCCCACCGCCAGCGCATGGCGGACCAGGAATTCGCCGGGACAGGCCCGGTAATAATCGAGGAACTCGGCAAAATCGAGCGGCGCGCCGGTCAACCGGCGGGTCGCTTCGCGGCACAGTCCGTGTTCGAGGAAAGCCCGCACGGCCAGATAATCGACCAGCGCGACCGGCACATCGCCGCTCGCCGGATGCCGCTCGCGCCAGCGCATCATCCCCGCCCAACCGGGCAATTCGAGCGCCAGCGCGGTCAACCACGCCAGCCAGCGATTTTCGTCGGGCAACAGCGCTCGCAAGGACTGTTCGAGGGCGAGCAGCGGATCGTCGGGCAGTTGCCGGATATCGGCGTGGATGCCCGGCAGTTCGTCCAGCTCCCAGGCCAGATCGAGTCCGGCCGAGGCTTTCCAGGCCACATAGAAGCCGCCCGCCCGCGCCGGATTGCGCCAGACGGCCAGCCCGAGATCGAGATGCGCCGCCAGATGTCGTTTGAGCGCCGTGTGCACGCCGGCAAGCACATCTTCGCCGGACAGGTGCAGCAGCAGCCTGCGCCAGCTGGCGCAGTACCCCGGCGCTTCGCACAGCGCCTGCCAGCGCGCGTTCGCCTGCTGGCGCCAGTCGCCGGCTGCGGTCAACCGCGGCAGCGCGGCAAAATCCGGATCGCCGTACGCCGCCGGCGCCGACAGCAGGCTGGCCAGCCAGACCTCACGCCGACGCAGGCCGCCCGCCCCGGCGATCTCCCCGTCGGGCGGCCCGGCCTCGGCGAGGGCCGCGAGCAGTTCGTCGCGCGTGATGCGTCCCGCCGCCTGCGCGGCGCGGAAATGGGCCTCGTCCCAGTAGGTCCGCGCCCCGGTTGCCGCCTGCGCCGCCCGCAAGGCCTCGGCAAACGGCAGGTGCTGCAGGCCGTGCAAGGTATTGTGATGAACGAAATCGCGGATCGGTGCCTGCGCCGGCAGCAGGTGTTCGAGATGGCTCAACCAGTCGGCCAGGCGCAGACGGAAATCCGGGGCCTGATCGGCATGCATCGCTCAGCCCCCGAACAGCACGGCAAGGCGGGCGACGCTACCGTCGACCAGATCGAGCAACGGTCGCGGCCAGACGCCGAGCGCAATGCTGACCGCCAGCAGCAGCGCCGCGCCCAGCAACTCGCTGCGCCGCATGTCGGGGCAACGCGGACCGCTGCCGCCCGCCGCAAACAGCACGCCGATGGTACGTAATCCGTAGGCCGCGCCGAGCAGCATCGCCAGCCCGAGCAGCAACACCCATCCGCCCCAGCGGGCCAGCGCGCCGAACAGCACATGCAGTTCGGCAATGAAACCGGCACTCGCCGGCAGACCGATCGCGACCAGCAGCGCCGCCGCGAAGCAACGGGCAAAACGGGGGGCGCCCTCCGCCAGTCCCGAATAATCGGCCAGATCACGGCGATGCGTGCGCTGGTAAAGCAGGCCGACGATCATGAACAGCAATGCCGCGGCCAGACCGTGCGCCACCATCTGGAACACCGCACCGTGCAAACCGGTCCGGTTGAGCGTCGCGATCCCGAGCAGGACGACGCCCATGTGCGAGATCGAGGAATAGGCGACCATCGCTTTCAGGTCCTGCTGACGCCAGGCCAGCACGGCCCCGTAGACGAGGCTGACGAACGCCAGAGCGGCCAGCCAGTCCTGGGTCGCCAGGAAGGCGGCCGGCAAGGTCTCGGCGGCCCGCAGTAAACCGTAGGCCCCCATTTTCAGCAACACGCCGGAAAGCAGCAGCGACACCGGCCCGGGCGCCTCGACATGCGCCAGCGGCAACCAGCCATGCAGCGGCACGACCGGCATCTTGACGGCAAAACCGATGAACAGCCCGCCGAAGATCAGCAGTTGCATGGCAGGCGCCAGGCGAGCGCCGCCGGCTGCCATGTCGGCCATCGCAAAGCTGTGTCCGGGCGCCGCGTCATAAAGGAAGAGCAGCGCCACCAGCATGAACACCGATCCCCCCAGCGTATACAGGAAGAAATTCAGTGCCGCCCGCTGCCGGTCGTCGCCGCCCAAGCGATCGATCAGGAAGAACAGCGGGATCAGCGTCGCTTCCCAGAAAACGTAGAACAGCGACCAGTCGCGGGCGGTGAATACCCCGAACATCGCCGACTGCAGCAGAAACAGCAACGGATAGTAAAGCCGTGCGCCGCGCCCCAGCTCGCGCGACACCAGTACGGCCACCAGCGTCAGCAGTGCGGTCAACAGCACCATGGCCAGCGAAAGGCCGTCGACGGCCAGCGAGAAGTACGACCCCAGCCGGACGTTCCAGGCGCGGCTCCAGGCAAACTGGAAAGCCTCGCCGCCGGGATCGAAGCGAGCGAGCAGGAACAATGACCAGGCCAGCGCCCCCAGCGCACAGAGCATCGCCAGGCGCCAGCGAAGCAGCGGGTGCCGGCCGGGCACGAGCGCCACCGCGGCAGCGGCAGCCACCGGCATGAAAACCAGCACCTTCAGCATCCCCTCTTCCTCATCGACGTTTCACACCACGCCTTGTCAGGTATCCGGCGATTATGCCAGCCGCGCCAGCAGCCGGGAGAACGATGGATCAGGTTTTTCTTTGCACAAGGCCGCTTCTGAGTTTAGAATTTGCCAGTTTTGCAATTTCGACGATAGCGATGGCAGACAGCGAATTCCTCAGCACCCGACAGGCCGCCCAACGACTCGGCGTCTCTCTCGGCACGGTCCAGAACATGGTGGAGAACGGCGTCCTCGACGCCTGGAAGACGGCCGGCGGACACCGGCGCATTCCTGTCGCCTCGGTCGAAGCCTTGCTGGCCCGTCGCCGCAAGCAGATATCCAGCCCGAACGAAAGCGCCGGCCATCTCGACATCCTGGTGGCCGAAGACGACTCCACGCTGCAAAAGCTTTACCGGATGACGATCGACGCCTGGCAACTGCCGATCCGCCTGCGCATCGTCGGCGATGGCTTCGAAGGCTTGCTGCAAGTCGGCCAGCGGATGCCGGACATCCTGATCGCCGACCTGATGATGCCGGGCATGGACGGTTTCGAGATGATCCGTCGGCTGCGTGCCAATCCCGAGCTGGCGCAAATGGACATCATCGTGGTCAGCGCCATCGACGCGACCGAGATTCGCCAGCAAGGCATTCCGACCGACGTGACGGTGTTCGGCAAACCGATTCCGTTCCACGAACTGAAGGGCTTCATCCTCGGCAGACTCGCCTCCCGACAACGTCCCTGAAGCCGCGCCAGCACGGTGACAAGGCCGTGCCGGCGACGTATGATGCGCCATCCCTCCGATCAAAAATATAACGGGAGACAACCATGGGATTGTTCGGAAACAACGCCGCATTGTCCAAACTGGACCGCGACGTCACGGCGATTGCCGAAGGCAGTGCCGACCTGACGCTAACGGTGGGCAGCCAGGGCAGCGACGCTTCGGGTCGCATCTCGGCCAACCTCAACCGCTTCTTCTCGCGCATCCGCAGCCTGATCACGCACGCTCGCAACAGCAGCGTCAGCATCGCCGCCGATGCCGCACGGATGAACCACCTGGTGCAACTCACCGGCGATGCGGTGCGCCGCCAGGAAGCCCTGGCCGCCGAGATCTTCGAATCGAGCAACCGGGTCAACCACGCGGTCAGCGAAGTGGCGATGAACTCCGACGCCATCCAGGCCTCGACACAGAACAATCTCGACCTGGCCCAGCGCTCGCTGGCGCAGATGGAGACCGTGGCGACCACCATGCGGTCGACCAACGAGCATATCGAACATTTCTCGTCCACCGTCTCCGAACTGCACACCAGTTCGATGAAGATCAACGAGATCGTCTCGCTGATCAACGACATTTCCGATCAGACCAACCTGCTGGCGCTCAACGCGGCCATCGAGGCCGCCCGCGCCGGCGAGGCTGGCCGCGGCTTCGCGGTGGTTGCCGACGAAGTGCGCAAGCTGGCAGAGAAGGTGAAGACCGCCACCCAGGTGATCGGCCAGAACACCCAGTCGATGATCAACCTGGTTTCCGATACCTCGGCCAAGACGCAGACCATCGTCGGCGAGGTCACGCGGGCCAACGAATACGTGGAAACCTCGGCCGCCGATCTGACCACGATGGTCACCGATTTCCGCCGGACGACCGACCAGCTCGGCACGATCTCCAGCGCCATCTACAACCTGCGCGAAAGCAATCAGGCCATCCACCGCGAGGTGGAGGAAATTCGCAACCATTCGGTGGACATTTCCGGCCGCATGAAACAGTGCCAGGATTCGGCGAAGACCCTGCGCGAATCGACCGAAGACCTGCAATGCACACTCGCCGATTTCCGCACCGGCAACAGCATGTTCGACACGCTGCACGACCGCTGCGCACAGTTCCGCGACAACGTTGCCGGCATCCTGACACGGGTCGCCGAGCGCGGCATCAACGTATTCGACCAGGCCTACAAGGACATTCCGGGCTCCAACCCGAAACGCTATACGACCGCCTACGACAGCCAGTGCGATGCCGAACTGACCGCACTGTACGACCGCCTGCTGGGCGAAGTCCCGGGGCTGGTCTATTCGCTGTCGGTGGATACCAACGGTTATGCGCCGGCGCATAACGGCGTCTTCTCCAATCCGCCCAGCGGTGACCCTGCGGTCGACCTGACCAAGTGCCGGCACAAGCGGATCTTCAACGACCCGGTCGGCATCAAGCTGGCCAAGAACCAGAAGTCCTCGCTGTTCCAGACCTATGTCCGCGATACCGGGGAGATTCTCAACGACCTGTCGATGCCGATCATGGTCAACGGCCGCCACTGGGGCGCGGTACGCATCGGCTTCAAGACCGAGCTGGTTGCCTGAAGATTATTGTTCGCCGCCGGGCACGCCGGCGGCGAACAACGTTCAATAGACGATCTCGACGTTGTCCGGCGCCAGCCAGCCGGCCAGTGCGTCGATCAAGGCATCGTCCAGCCTGACCTTGAGGTTTTCACCGAGCTGCATTTCGCATTGCGCCTTGGCGTTGCGGTAGCGGATACGCACCGCAGCAGGCCCGGGGGAAAACGGCTGCAGCAGGGCCCGCAGGCGACTGGCGTCGGAACTGCCGTTCATCTTCAGCATCAGATGTTTGGCAAAACGGGCCCGCGCCTCGCCCAGGGTCATCAAGCGCTCGGCGGCAACGCTGTTGCCGCCGGAAAAATCGTCGTAGCGGACCTTGCCTTCAACGACCAGAACCTCATCGGTGACGATCTTGCTACGCTCGGCTTCAAACAGTTCGTTGAATACCGAGACTTCGACCATCGTCGTACCGTCGTCGAGCTGGACAAAGAGCATCTTGCCGCGCCGGGTCATCTGCGTCCGTACACCGACCACGATACCGGCCAGCAACTGGAATTCCTTGGCCGGCTCCAGCCGGTTCAGCGGTCGACGGACGAAACGCGACAATTCCCGCTTGCAGGTATTGTATGGATGGCCGGAGAAGAAAAAGCCGAGCGCGCTCTTTTCTTCCATCAGGCGCGTCTTTTCGTCCCAGGGCCGAACGTTGATGTACTCCGGCGCATGCGCCTCGGCAACCTCGGCGATGTCGAACAGGCTGGTCTGCATCGCGTTGCGCTCGACCTGTTCGGCATACTCCATGGCGATGCCGACCGAAGCGACGAGCTTGTGGCGATCGGCATCGATACTGTCGAAAGCGCCTGCCCGGATCAAAGCCTCGATGGTCCGGCGATTGACCTGGCGCTTGTCGCAACGCTGGCAGAAGTCGAACAGATCCTTGAACGGCCCACCCTCTTCGCGCGCCTTCAGGATCACGTTGACCGCCTGCTCGCCGGTGCCCTTCACCGCACCGAGACCGTAGCGGATGGTCTCGCGGTCGACCGGCTCGAAACGGTAATTCGAGGCATTGACGTCCGGCCCGAGCACCTTCACCTTGTTGGCGATGGTGTCCTCGTAGAAGATCTTGACCGTGTCGGTGTTGTCCATGTCCGACGACATGGTCGCCGCCATGAAGGCGGCGCAGTGGTAGCGCTTGAGCCAGGCGGTGTGATAGGTGACGACGGCGTAGGCGGCGGTGTGCGACTTGTTGAAGCCGTACTCCGCGAACTTGGTCATCAGGTCGAACAGCTGCTCGGCCAGCGCCGGATCGTAGCCCTTTTCCCTGGCCCCGGCGGCGATCGTCTCGCGGTGCTTGGCCATTTCCTCGGGCTTCTTCTTGCCCATCGCCCGGCGCAGCATGTCGGCGCCACCGAGCGTGTAGCCGCCGATGATCTGCGAGATCTGCATGACCTGTTCCTGATACACGATGACGCCGTAGGTCGGCGCCAGGCAGGCGGTCAGGTCGGGGTGGAAATAGTCGATGGCCTGCTGGCCCTTTTTCCGCAGGATGAAGTCGTCCACCATCCCGGAGCCAAGCGGGCCGGGACGATAAAGCGCGAGCACGGCGATGATGTCTTCGAAACGGTCGGGCGCCAGCTTCTTCAGCAGCTTCTTCATGCCCTCGGATTCAACCTGGAAGATCGCCGTGGTGTTGGCATCCTTGAGAATCTGGTAGGCCCCGGGGTCCTCGAAGCCGAGCGACATCAGGTCGAGCTTCTCGCCGGTCATGCGCTCGATGTACTTGAGCGCCAGTTCGATAATCGTCAGGTTGCGCAGGCCGAGGAAGTCGAACTTGACCAGGCCGGCCTTCTCGACGTCGTCCTTGTCGAACTGCGACACCGGCGAGGCGTCGGCACCGGTGGCCTGGTAGATCGGGCAGAAATCCGTGATCTTGCCCGGCGCGATCAGCACGCCGCCGGCGTGCATGCCGACATTTCGGGTCAGATCCTCGAGTCGACCGGCGAGATCGAACAGCTCGCGGATGGTTTCGCCGTCGCCGTCGCCTTCCATCATCTCGCGCAGCTGCGGTTCCTGCTCGAGCGCCTCGGCCAGCGACACCGGCTTGTTCTGGACGATCGGGATCAGCTTCGAGATGCGGTCGCACATCGAGTAAGGCAGGCCGAACACGCGGCCGACGTCGCGGATCACCGCCTTCGACGACATCGTACCGAAGGTGGCGATCTGGCTGACTGCATCGGCGCCGTAGTGTTCGCGCACGTATTCGATGACACGCCAGCGGTTGTCCTGGCAGAAGTCGACGTCGAAGTCGGGCATCGAGACCCGTTCCGGATTCAGGAAGCGCTCGAACAGCAGCGCGTAGGCGAGCGGGTCGAGATCGGTGATGCGCAGCGAGTAGGCGACCAGCGAACCGGCGCCCGAGCCCCGACCGGGGCCGACCGGCACGCCGTTATGCTTGGCCCAGTTGATGAAGTCGGCAACGATCAGGAAGTAGCCCGGGAAGCCCATCTGGATGATGGTGTTGCACTCGAACTTCAGGCGCTCGTCGTACTCCGGGCGCCGCTGCGCCCTGACCTCGGGATCGGGATAGAGCTCGACCAGTCGCTTTTCCAGTCCCTGCTCGGCTTCGTGCACGAGGAACTGGTCGATGGTCATCCCTTCCGGGATCGGGAAATTGGGCAGGAAATTCTTGCCCAGCGTCATCTCGATATTGCAGCGGCGGGCGATTTCCAGCGTGTTTTCGAGGGCTTCCGGCAGGTCGGCGAAAAGCTCGGCCATTTCGTCCTGCGACTTGAAATACTGTTCCTCGGTATAGATCTTCGGCCGCCGGTGGTCGCCGAGCACATAGCCTTCGGCGATGCAGACGCGCGCCTCATGCGCCTGGAAATCGTCGCGCGCCATGAACTGGACGGGATGCGTGGCGACCAGCGGAATCCCGGTCTCGCCGGCCAGATCGGCAGTCTGGTTGACCATCGCCTCCTGCTGCGGCTGACCGTAACGCTGAACTTCGAGATAGAAGGCGCCGGGAAAGATCGCCTCCCAGGCCCGGGCCCGCTCACCGGCCAGCTCGAAGTTGCCGTTCAGCAAGGCCTCGCCGACGTCGCCGAGATGCGCGCCGGACAACGCGATCAGACCATCGCAACCGATTTCGCCCAACCATTCGCGACGGAGTTCGGCTCGCTCGCGCCGACCGTCGACCACATAGGCCCGGGTCAACAGTTCGCAAAGTTGCCGGTACCCCAGGCGATTGCGGACCAGCAACAACAGGCGGTACGGATCTTCCGGCGATTCCGGATTGGCCACCCAGACGTCGGCGCCGGCAATCGGCTTGACCCCTTTGCCACGGGCACCGGTGTAGAACTTGACCAGCCCGAACAGGTTGCCCAGATCGGTCAGCGCCAGTGCCGGCATGCCATTGGCGGCAGCCTGCTTGACGGCATCGCCGATGCGGACGATGCCGTCGGTGACGGAGTATTCGGAGTGGAGGCGGAGGTGGACGAAACGCGGCGAACTCATGGCCGCGATTTTACCCCGTCAGGCAGGTCGACCGCGGGAGATTCACTCGGCCGGCTGCCAATCGACCGGCAACAGCTCCGGCGACGGACGACCGATGTAGAACCCCTGGGCCAGGTGTACTTCCATTTGCGCCAGTTCCTCGAGCACCTGATTCGATTCGACGTACTCGGCAACCACCGTGATCCCCATCTCGCGCGCCAGCGAACGGATGCTGGTGACGAAGGTACGATCCTTGTCGCTATGCAGCATGTTGGCGATGAAGTCGCCCTCGATCTTCAGGTAATCGATCGGGAAACGCCGCAGATAGTGGAAGGACGAGAAACCGGAACCGAAATCGTCGATCGCCAGCTTGAAACCATCGGCCTTCAGATCGTTCAGGAAACGCTCGAGCAGCGACAGGTTCTTCACCGTATCGCGTTCGGTGATCTCGAACACGATACGCGACGGATCGACACCGCTGGCCGCGATGATGCGCCGCAAGTCGCGGGCGAATTCGCTGAAGACCAAGGCCCTCGGCGACAGGTTCACGAACACTTCGCCGGTATGCCCCTGAGCTGTCAGCGAAGCCAGCGCCTGCTCCAGCACCAGCATGTCGAGCCGGTGGATGACGCCCATCTTCTCGGCTATCTCGACGAATTCGTCGGCGCGGATGATCTGGCCGTCCAGCTGAATGCGCGACAGTACCTCGTAAGCCACGACACGCCGCGAAGCAACATCCAGGATGGGCTGGAAGTACGGCACGATACGACGGTTGTCGATGGCCTCGAGGACCATCACGCTCTTCTGCGAGATATCGCGGAAAATCTCGACCACGTCCTCCTGCGACGGAACGGCGATCTGATCCTTGCCGGCGGCCTTGGCGCGATACATCATGTTGTCGGCGAACAACAGCAGATCCTTGGCGTTTTCCGCGTGATCGGGATAAACCGCCAGACCGATCGAAGCGGTACCGCGCAGACGGACGCCGTCGGGGGTCAGGACCTCCAGCGCATCGACGGCCTGGCGCACCCGGTTGGCCACCGCAACCGCCGCGTCGCTGCCGGCTTCGGGCAAGACCGCGACGAATTCGTCGCCACCGTAACGGGCCAGGATGTCGCCGTCGCGCAAAGCCCCCTGCACCTGCCGGGCAAAGCGCTGCAAGTAGGTGTCGCCGACCGTATGCCCATAGTTGTCGTTGATCAGCTTGAAGTTGTCGAGATCGATCAGCAGCAGGCCGAAACTGTAACCGTGGCGCTGCGCCCGGCCGATTTCGTAGGACGACAGCTCCCAGAAAACGCGCTGGTTGAACAGGTCGGTCAGCGGATCGCGCGTCGCGTAGTATTCGAGATCGCGGGTGTACTTGTAGATCGCCTTGACCGAACCGACGACGTTGAGCAGCGTGGACAGCACGCTCTCGACCACCAGATAGCGCGTTTCATCCTCGAGCACGCCGGCATGCACGCCGATACCGACAATACCGCCGATCTTCGGCTTGTCGACAAAGAAGGACTTGACGCGCACTGCCACCTCGTCGTCCGACAATTCGATCGGCCGCCCGGCCGGGTTCGCCACGTGATGGTGGATGTTGCAGGCGCCGACATCCGGCATGCTGCTCAGGCGGTTCAATTCCTGGCGGATGAAATGTTCCATTTTGACCCGCGTCGCCGCCGATACCGGGCCATGCCAGAACACTTCCAGGTCGAACAGTTCGTCGTCGATCTTGAAGATCGAGAACAAGGTATGCGCCGGCAGGATGGTATTGATATCCATCAGCAAGCGGCCGACGTATTCGCGCCAGTCGCGGACCACGTCCGAGGTGATGACGAATTTCTCGAGCAGGCCGATCTCGAAGGTCAGGATTTCCTTGTCGACAACGATACCGCGCAGCTTCTGCAGCAGATCGCGCAAGGCACGATCGATCGATCGCAGTTCGACAAACCCGAGATCGTGCTCACGCAGGGACAGCGCCTTCAGATCGGAAACCGCATTGACCTGCTCGAAATCGCTCTGCAGCGCCTGCACGGCGCGCTCGATACGCCGACCGACCCACCAGACGGCCGCCGCGGCCAGCAACCCGGCCAACGGCAACAGCAGCACAAAGGCGAACCACAGTTGGCGACGTGCATCGGCCAGCAGTCCCGCATAATCCTGACGGACCTCGACCGCCCCCAGTACGCTGCCGATGCCGGCATTGGTATGACAACCGAGGCAGCGGGCCTCGGCCACCAACGGATAGATATGCCGCGCGTAGACATCGTTATCGCGGCGCAAGGGCTGACCGGTGGCGAAGACCTGGCGCAACTCGTCATCGAGCGGCGGCTGTTCGATTTCCTTGTACAGGTCGATCACGACCTGGCTGCGGTAGATCTGTACCTGCAGGCCGTCCTGGCCGGCCTCGGCGGTGCCGCGCAGAAAGGCATCGGCCTGCGATCGGCTCCAGCCCTGACTCATCAGCTGATACATCGCACCAAAGGTGATGCGGGTTGCCGCTTCGGAGGTACGCGCGGCATTGGCACGAACGACGCCATCGAAGACACGTTCGAGCGACCAGTAAGCGCCGGTGAAGAATAGCGTGGCAACAACGGCCGAGGTGCCCAGGATGAAGGTTTTGATCCGCATTAATCGAGTCCTCTCTCTGGTGCGGAATTATCGCCGAAAGCGCAAAAACGGACTATCCATTTATCAAATCCGACAGAAATATCTGCGGCTCCGCCGAAAACCTACGGTTAGAATTTCCGGATGTCGAAATTTGCCCTCGCGAACCTCGCCCCCGTTTCGTCCGGCTGGTCGCGTCATGCAGCCGGCCTGCTGTTCGTCGCCGCCCTCGCCTGGACCGGCGCCGTCATTCCCCGCCCATCCCCCGCACAATGGCTGACCGCGCCCGCCCCCGGCGCGCAACAATTGCGCCCTTTCATGGTCGCCACGCTGCTGCCGGCCGTCGCCGAATCAGCCGGTTCCCCCAGCCTGGCCGAACTCCCCGACGGACGTATTGCCGCCGCCTGGCTGGCCGGACCGGGTGAACCGTCGGCCGCCGCCCTCTGGTTTTCGCTGCGCGACGCTGCCGGCTGGCGCGATCCGCGCCGGATCGTCGACGTAGCCAGCGCCGCCGGACGGCGCTTCGCACATCTTGATGCGCTCGAACAGCCGCAGCTCGAAGCCGGTCGCGGGACCTTGCACCTGTGGTTTGCCAGCCGCGGCTTCCCCGGCTGGACCAGCCCGCAACCGATGCACCTGATGTCGATGGACGAAGGCGAAAGCTGGGGCCGATTGCAGCGCATCGCCGCAACCCCGCTGGGCGGTGAAGCCCTGCAAGGCAGTCTGCCGCTCGGCGACGGCGGGCGCTTGCTGGCGCTGGCCCAGGCGCGCAGCGTCGAATGGGTGCGTCTGGATGCAGCGCTGTGCGTCGTCGGCAAGCAGCGCCTGGCAACCGGAACGCGACAGGGCGCCTTCGTTGCCCTGCCCGATGGCAGATTGCTCGGCATCTTGCGCCGCCCCGAAGCCAGTATCGTGGCGATTTCGGAAGACGGCGGCGAGCACTGGCAGGAAACCCCTGCCAGCGGGCTGGCCAATCCGCAAACGGCCAGCGCACTGCTCCGCCTAGAAGACGGCCGTTTGCTGCTGGCGGGCAACGGCGAACAAGGGACGGACAGTCTGCACCTGTGGCTGTCCGCCGATCAGGGCCGACACTGGCGACTGGCCCGGACGCTGGAAAACGCCGCCGACGGCGCCGCCAGCTTCAGCCATCCCAGCCTGCTGCAGGGGCAGGACGGACAACTTCACCTGGCTTACGCCTGGCGCGGTCAACGCATCAAATACCTGAATTTCAGCCCGGCCTGGCTGGATGGAGGCACGGCATGAACCCTCAGGCGGCTTACGGACTGCTTGCCCACGGCCTGATTTTCGGCGCCCTGCTCAGCCTGCTGCCGCTGGGTACGTTGCGACCGCGCGCCGGGCTGGCCGGCACCGCAATCGCGCTGCTCGCCGGTATCGCGCCGGCCATGCACGCCGCCTTCGGCCCGCCTTCCGTGACGCTGCTCTGCCTGGCGTTGCTGCGCCTGATTCCGCAACCGGTCAACCTGCTCGGACCGCGCCTGGCCCTGGGCCTGTGCGCAGCGGCGGCGCTGCTCTACCCGACCAGCGCCGGCTGGGGCGGCGTCGACCTGCACGCTCTCGGCTATCAGCCCTGGGCTCTTGGCGCAGCGCTACTGCCGCTGGGCGCCGCCTTGTGGTTGCGCGGCCAGGTGTTCTGGCTGCTCATCCTGGCCGGCGACCTGGCGGCCTACGCCGCCGGTCTGTTCGACAATCTGTGGGATGCGCTGGTCGATCCGCTGCTGATTCTGGTCGCCGCGATCGTCGTCGCCCGCCACGCCGCGGGCCGACTGATCGGCCGCTGGCGTCAGCACAGGGCCGCCTGATCCGGCGGCCCTGCCGGCATTTCAGTTGAAACGGGCGGTCGTTGCCGCAATGCGCTCGCCGAAGCGGCGGGCCGTGTCGAGATCGCCGGACGGAATTTCATCGACGCCGGCATCGGCCGGCGTCTGTACCAGCAGGCCGACCGAACCGCCCAGATTATTGACGTCGGCACGCGTCGCCGCCTTGGTGTTGGCCGGCAGCAGGCCGAGGCTGATCCACAGGCCGCCATGCTGCGATGCCAGGGTCTGCAGGTAGATCAGCGTGGCCCCCTTGTCGCCGTTGAAGCTGGCGCTGTTGGTGAAGCCGGCAAACAGCTTGTCCTGCCAGGCACGCGTGAACCAGGCCTTGGACGAGGCATCGGCAAACTTCTTGAACTGCCAGGGCACGCCGCCCATGTAGGTCGGGGCGCCAAAGACGATGGTCCTGGCGGCATTCAGCACATCCCAGCCGGCGTCGCTGACGTTGCCTTCGCCATCGACCGCCACCAGCTCGGCGCCGGCTGCGGCCGCCAGTGTCTCGGCAATGCGTTGGGTATGGCCGTAGCCGGAGAAATAAACGACAGCGATCTGCTTGCTCATGGCAATTCCTTTCAGGGAAGATGACAACGCTAATAACCAAACTGATTGGTGAATGAAACTGTTGCTTTGGCGCCATGTTAGACCTAGAGTTCAAGCGCAAATAGCGAATATTTTTCGATATTCAATTCAATTTAATTCACATGAAGATCTCGCTCGAATTGCTGCAGGTGCTCGACGCCATCGACCGGCACGGCAGCTTCTCGGCCGCCGCCGCCGCGCTGCATCGGGTACCGTCAGCCCTGTCGCACGCCGTCGCCAAGCTGGAAAGCGACCTCGACGTCCGGCTGTTCGACCGCCTCGGGCGCAAGGCGACGCTCAACGAGGCCGGACGCAGCCTGCTCGAGGACGGCCGCCACCTGCTGCGGGCCGCGCAGGACATCGAACGCCGGGTCCGGCGCATCGCCACCGGCTGGGAAGCGGAACTGCGCATCGCGCTCGACGCGATGGTGCCGGCCGAACGCCTGCTGCCCTTGATCCATGATTTTTACGCCGCCGGGCACGGCACACAGATCCGCCTCGGTCACGAGGTGCTGGGTGGCACCTGGGATGCCCTGGCGGCCGACCGTGCCGACCTGGTGATCGGCGCCCCCGGCGACATGCCGGCCCGCAGCGGCCTGTCCAGCCGGCAGCTCGGCGAGGCCAGGCTGCGGCTGGTGGTCGCCGCGCATCATCCGCTGGCCGGTTGGCGCGGGCCGGTTCCGGCCAGCGAACTGGCGCGCCATCGCGCCGTCGTGATTGCCGACACCTCGCAGGAATTGAGCGCCCGCTCGGCCGGACTGATCGGCGGCCAGGACATCCTGCGCGTTCCCGACATGCGGACCAAGGCTGCGGCGCAGATCGCCGGACTGGGCATCGGACACCTGCCGCGCTGGATCGTCGAACCGGAAATTGCCGCCGGACGGCTGGTCGAACTGGCAGCCGCCGAACCCGGGCAGCAACTGTCCTTCCATATCGCCTGGCGCAGCCGCCAGGTTGGCCGGGCGCTGCAATGGTTTCTCGATGAACTGGACAAAACCGAGCGCCTCGCAGCGTTGACCGCAGGCCTGTGAAGCTTGCGGTCAACGCCGGAAAAACCGGAAAAATCAGCCCGCCTTGCCGCCCTCGACCCAGTCGATGATCGCCTGCCACTGCACCAGATCGCGCTCGGCGCGCGAGGCCGGCAGATCGAACAGTGTCATCCCGGCGGCCGCCGTCTGGACGTATAGCTGCGTGTCGCGCAGATAGGCCAGCACCGGCAGTTCGTAGCCGGCGAAGAAGCGCTCAAGCTCGCCTGCCGCACGGGTCCGCGCATCGACCCGCATGCCGATCACCGCGACATCGGCCTTGCCCTTGCGCACGGCCTTTTCGTCGAGCAGTTCGGTCAGGAAATGGCGCGTCGCCCGCATGTCGAACAGCGACGGCTGGACCGGCACAATGACCCGTGCCGACAGCTTGAGTACCTTGTCGAGCAACTTGCCGGACAGGCCGGCCGGCGTATCGAGGACGACATGCGAGGTGCGCTTGGGCGGCCGCGCGATGTGGTCCGGGCCGATTTCCCAGGTTTCGATGGTCGGCAGTTCGAACGGCCGGCTGGCCAGCCATTCGCGCGACGACTGCTGACGGTCGATGTCGCCGAGCATCACGTCGCAACCGCGGCTGGCAAAGTAACCGGCGAGATTGGTGGCCAGCGTGCTCTTGCCCGAACCACCCTTCGGATTGGCGACCAGGAAGCCCTTCATGATGCCGCCTCCGTCGCCGGCGGCGGCTCGGCGCCGAGCGCCGCCTCCTGCTTCAGCAGGATGCCGCGCACCAGATTGACGTGCTCGCGCAGCGTGTAGACCAGATCGGTGAAGCCGAGCGGCACGCGCAGCTGGCTCGCCTCGTCGTCCAGCGCATCGAGCCGGCTGCGGTATTCGCCGAGGCGGCGCTGATCGAAATGGTGTTTCAGATCGTCTTCGAGAAACTTCAACTCGCCGTAACAGCGGAAAACCTTGGAGCGCACGCGCCAGTTGTAGAGCGCCGGCGCGATGCGCATCAGCGGGATGAGCAAGGCGATGACCGGCACCAGCAGCACGATCATGCGGTCGACCAGCACGGCCAGCCAGAAAGGCAGATAGCGCTGCAGGAAGGGCGCGCCGGATTTGAAGAAGCGCTCGGCCTCCGGCGCCAGCGGCAGCATCGGATCGAGATAGGCCGGAAACTCGTTGGTCGTCTGGAAAAAGCCCGGTTTGCCATGCACTTCGCGCGCCGCCTGTAGCAGCAAGGCCTGCAGTGCCGGATGCAGGTCGTCGCGGACGATCAGGTTGGCGGTCGGCGCCAGCACGCGGATGTCTTCCGGCGGCACGTCGCGCACCAGGTCGGCGACGCCGCGCGGCAAGGTCAACCGGGTCAGGAAGGGATAGCGCCGCTCGTAGGCCCAGGACTGCGTGAAGTTCATCAAGCGCACGCCCGGCGAACGCAGCAGTACCTGGACCACCGGCGCGCTTTCGGCGGCGATGATGAAAGCGGCGTCGATACGCCCCTGCTGCAGCTCCTCGGCGGCGTCGAGACCGGAAAAGGCGACCAGGTTATCGCCCATCGGCACCTCGTTGGCGGTCAGCAGCGTCTGCGCCAGCGCGCGGATGCCCGAACCTTCCTGGCCGACGGCGATGCGCTTGCCCTGCAGTTCGCTCAGCCGGGTCATTTCCCGACCGCGGTAGAACACCCAGACCGGTTCGTAGAACACCGAACCGAGCGACAGCAGGCCGGATTCGTCCTCGGCATCGGGATCATCGGCGGGTTGCAGCACGCCGCCCTGGACGAAGGCGATCTGGGCTTCGTCGTTCTTCAGGCGTTCGAGATTCTGCAGCGAACCGGCCGAGGTCTGGATGTCGAGCGTGATGCCGTCACGCGCCAGAATCGCCGCGTAACGCCTGGCGAACTGGTAGTAGGCACCGCTCTCGCCGCCGGTGGTGATGCTCATGCGCTTGGGCGGCGCCGGCTCGACGAACTGGAAGGCAACCGCAAAACCGATACCGGCGATCAGGAAAATCCACCACGCGGTGGCGAACAAATCGCGCAGGGACAACAGCCCCGCCTTGATCTTGGCCATGTTGCTAACCCCCAGCCTATTCTTCTGGCAAGCAAAACCGGGAGGGTATCACCGAGCCGCGCCGGCGATCTACCGCAGGCGGAAATTCGTCGATTCCTGCGGTCGACCGCAGGAATCGGCCTGAATCACAAGGGCGTCAGCTTGGCGTATTCCAGCGCCAGCCATTTCATGCCGTGGGCGCCGCCGAAATTGACTTGCACCCGCGCATCGGCACCGCGCCCTTCGGTGGCAACGATGACGCCGGCGCCGAACTTGGCGTGCCCGACGCTCTGCCCGATGCGCAAACCGCCGGCCGCCGGTTCCGGCGCGTAGCCGCCGCCGGACGACGAACGCCCATAACCGCCCCAGGCCGGCTCGGCCTTCTTGTTCAACTTGAGCAGCAGGCCTTCCGGAATCTCGTCGAGGAAGGACGACGGCGTGCAGTATCGCGTCTGGCCGTGCAGCATGCGACTCTGCGCGCAGGCCAGGTAGAGCCGGCGGCGGGCGCGGGTCACCGCGACGTACATCAGCCGGCGTTCTTCCTCCAGCCCGTCGCGCCCCTCGTTGACCGCATTTTCGTGCGGGAACAGCCCCTGCTCCAGGCCGGTGATGAAAACCACATCGAATTCCAGGCCCTTGGCAGCATGTACGGTCATCAGCTGCACCGCTTCCTGCCCTTCGCCGGCCTGATGCTCGCCGGCTTCCAGCGAGGCATGCGTCAGGAACGCGGTCAGCGCATCCATCTCGCCGGCCTCGCTCATCACCACACCGTCGGCGTCGACGAAGGTGGCGGCGGCATTGATCAGTTCGTCGAGGTTCTCCAGCCGTTCCTGGCCTTCCTTCTCGGTCCGGTAGTGCTGGGCCAGGCCGGATTTTTCGACGACGTGCTCGATGATTTCGGGCAGCGGCAGGCCGGCGGTTTCCTGGCGCAGCGTCTCGACCAGCCGGATGAAGGCGCCGACCGTCTGGCCGGCTTTGCCGGTCAGTGACGCGGCAGCGTTGTACAGGCTGGAATTGATCTGGTGGGCCGCCGCCTGCAGGTTTTCCAGCGAACGGGCGCCGATGCCGCGGGTCGGGAAGTTGACCACGCGCAGGAAGGCGGTGTCGTCGTCCGGATTGCCGATCAGCCGCAGGTAAGCCAGCGCATGCTTGATTTCCTGCCGCTCGAAGAAGCGCAGGCCGCCATAGACCTTGTACGGCACGGCCTTGGTGAACAACTCGTGTTCGAGCACCCGCGACTGCGCATTGGAACGGTAGAGCAACGCGATCTGCGTCGGCGACACGCCGTCGCGGATCAGTTCGCGCACCTCGTCGATCACGAAACGCGCCTCGTCGAGGTCGTTGTAGCCCTCGAAACAGCGGATCGGCTCGCCGTCGCCGGCGTCGGTCCACAGGTGCTTGCCCAGACGTTCGCGGTTGTGCTTGATGATCGCGTTGGCGGCGGCCAGGATGTTGCCGTGCGAGCGGTAGTTCTGCTCCAGCCGGATCACGTTGTCGCCGGCGTAGTCGCGCTCGAATTCGCGCATGTTGCCGACTTCCGCCCCGCGGAAGCGATAGATCGACTGGTCGTCGTCGCCGACCGCGAAGATTTTCGCGCCGCCGCCGGCCAGCAGGGTCAGCCAGGCGTACTGCAGGCGGTTGGTATCCTGGAATTCGTCGACCAGGATGTGCCGAAAGCGCTGCTGGTAATGCGTACGCAGCGGTTCGTTGCGCTGCAGCAATTCGTGGCAGCGCAGCAGCAGCTCGGCGAAATCGACGACGCCTTCGCGCTGGCACTGGATCTCGTACTCGGCGTACAGCTCGACGCGCTTCTGCGTGTAGTGATCGTAGGCCTCGGCCTGCGCCGCGCGCACGCCCTGCTCCTTGTGCGCATTGATGAAATGGCACAGCTCGCGCGGCGGGTATTTTTCGTCGTCGACGTTGAGATTTTTCAGCAGCCGCTTGACCGCGGCCAGCTGGTCGCCCGAATCGAGAATCTGGAAAGTCTGCGGCAGGCCGGCCTCGCGGTAATGCGCGCGCAGCAGCCGGTTGCACAGGCCGTGGAAGGTGCCGATCCACATGCCGCGCACGTTGATCGGCACTTGTCCCGTCAGCCGTGCCGTCATCTCGCGCGCCGCCTTGTTGGTGAAGGTCACCGCCAGCACGCCGTGCGGCCCGACCTGGCCGGTAGACATCAGCCAGGCGATGCGCGTGGTCAGCACGCGTGTCTTGCCACTGCCCGCCCCGGCCAGGATCAGGGCGTGCACGGGCGGCAGGCTGACGGCCTGCAACTGCGGCGGATTCAGATTGGCGAGAAGATCGGACATGAATTGAACCTGAGCTATTACTAAAGGCGTAGAATGGCACCCGAAACGATTAACGGTAAAAAGGTCTGACCAATTTGTTGCATTTGTGCAACGCAGCAATTCTGGCCGCGCATTTTTTTACGTTTCAGGAAATAGCCGAAAGTATACTGGCGTTAGTTTTTTTGCAGTGCACAAAACTTTTTGCTGGCGAGGCAGTCTCAGCAGCAAGTGGGCAGATCCCACGAGATAAAAGGAGTAACAGCATGAACAGCATGAACGCCCCCAAGATCCTGCCGTGGATCGCCAAGCGGGCCGGCATCAGCGAAGAGCTCGCGCTCAAGCTGTGGCGTCGTGCCGCCGGCGAAGCCGAATTCCTGACCGGTCAGACCGAAGGTTCCGAGTTCTGGGGCCTGGCCGTCGAGCGTTTCCTGGTCATCGTCGAGGACGAGGTCGGTTGCCAGCCCGGCGACAGGCTCAGCCCGGCACCGCAACTGACCTGGATGTGGCGTCACCAGACCCGGATGTCGCTGCTGTCGCTGATGGCCGCGCAAAACACCTACCGCTTCTGGCAGAACGCCTGGGAAAACCTCTACCCGGCAAAAAAAGCCGCCTGACCGGGCGACGCTGAGCCGGTCCGTGCCGGGCCGGTTCGGCGATACGACGCCGGACGCCCGGTCCCCGGCAACCGCCCGCCGTACGGGCAAGCCTCCGCGCTTTTTCGGCCGTTGCTGCGGTCGACCGCGACAACGATCCAAAAACCCGCCAGAAAACCCGCGCCGTCGCCCGTCGGCGCAACCGCTATAATTCGCGGTTTGATCGTTTCAGCGACTCCCCATGCAGGAAAAATACACCCCGGCCGACCTCGAGCGCGCCGCCCAGCAACACTGGGATGAAACCGGCGCCGCCCGCGCCGTCGAAGACGCCAGCAAACCCAAGTACTACTGCCTGTCGATGTTCCCGTATCCGTCGGGCAAGCTGCACATGGGCCACGTGCGCAACTACACCATCGGCGACGTGCTCTCGCGCTTCCACAAGATGCAGGGTTACAACGTGCTGCAGCCGATGGGCTGGGACGCCTTCGGCATGCCGGCCGAGAACGCCGCGCTGGCCAACAACGTCGCCCCGGCCGGGTGGACCTACTCGAACATCGCGTACATGAAGACGCAGCTCAAGTCGCTGGGCTTCGCCATCGACTGGAGCCGCGAACTGGCCACCTGCACGCCCGAGTACTACCGCTGGGAGCAATGGCTGTTCACCCGCCTCTATGAAAAGGGCCTGGTGTACAAGAAGCTCGGCACCGTGAACTGGGACCCGGTCGACCAGACCGTGCTGGCCAACGAGCAGGTCATCGACGGCCGCGGCTGGCGTTCCGGCGCACTGATCGAGAAGCGCGAGATCCCCATGTACTACATGAAGATCACCGCCTACGCCGACGAGCTGCTGTCCGATCTCGACACCCTGACCGGCTGGCCGGAACAGGTGCGCCTGATGCAGAAGAACTGGATCGGCAAGAGCACCGGCGTGCGCTTCGCCTTCCCGCTCGCCGACAACCCGGAAGAGAAGCTGTGGGTGTTCACCACCCGCGCCGACACCATCATGGGCGTCACTTTCGTCGCCGTCGCCGCCGAGCACCCGCTGGCCACCCGCGCCGCCGCGAATAACCCGGAACTCGCCGCCTTCATCGAGGAATGCAAGAAGGGCGGTGTCGCCGAGGCTGACATCGCGACGATGGAAAAGAAGGGCCTGCCGACCGGCATCTACGTCAGCCACCCGCTGACCGGCGAACAGGTCGAAGTCTGGGTCGGCAACTACGTGCTGATGAGCTACGGCGACGGCGCCGTGATGGCCGTGCCGGCGCACGACGAGCGCGATTTCGCGTTTGCGAAGAAATATGGTCTGCCGATCAAGCAGGTTATTGATGTCGACGTTAACGAGTGGTTTAAGAACACGTGCAGCGCCAAGGTTCCAAACATTTCCGGAAAGAACCGCCTTCCCGAAAACCTAGAGCAATTTCTAGAAGATAACGCAGAAGGATTGGCAAAACTCCGGTTCGACCAATCAGAGTGGAAACCCAACTATGCGAACACTCTAGGAACTGTCTGCGTAAATTCCGGCAAATACGACGGCCTCGGCTACGAAGCCGCCGTCGACGCCATCGCCGCCGACCTCGCGGCCAAGGGCCTGGGCGACAAGAAGGTGCAGTTCCGCCTGCGCGACTGGGGCATTTCCCGCCAACGCTACTGGGGCTGCCCGATCCCGATCATCCATTGCCCGACCTGCGGCGACGTACCGGTGCCCGACGAGCAACTGCCCGTCGTCCTGCCCGAGAACGTCGAGATCACCGGCGCCGGCTCGCCGCTGGCGAAGATGCCCGAGTTCTACGAATGCAAGTGCCCGAAGTGCGGCGGTGACGCCAGGCGCGAAACCGACACCATGGACACCTTCTTCGAGTCGTCGTGGTACTTCCTGCGCTACGCCTGCCCGGACAACGCCACGGCCATGGTCGACGAGCGCGTCGCCTACTGGTGCAAGGGCGGCATCGACCAGTACATCGGCGGCATCGAGCACGCCATCCTGCATCTGCTGTACTCGCGCTTCTTCACCAAGCTGATGCGCGACGTCGGCCTGATCGGCGACCTCGGCGAGCCTTTCGCCAACCTGCTGACCCAGGGCATGGTCGTCGCCCCGACCTTCTACCGCGAAGCCGAGAACGGCAAGAAGCTGTGGCTCAACCCGGCCGAGGTCGATGTCGTCACCGACGAGCGCGGCCGCCCGACCGGCGCCACGCTCAAGGCCGACGGCCAGCCGGTGATCATCGGCGGCACCGAGAAGATGTCGAAGTCGAAGAACAACGGCGTCGATCCGCAGTCGCTGATCGAGCAGTACGGCGCCGACACCGCGCGCCTGTTCATGATGTTCGCGGCCCCGCCCGACCAGTCGCTGGAATGGTCCGACGCCGGCGTCGAAGGCGCGTTCCGCTTCCTGCGCCGTGTCTGGAAGACGGTTTACGATCACGTTCAGGCCGGTACGGTCGACGCGAAAATCGACCAGAAAACCCTGTCGACCGCACAGGCCGACCTGCGCCGCAAGCTGCACCAGACGATGGGCAAGGTCGCCGACGACTACGGCCGGCGCAAGCAGTTCAACACCGCCATCGCCGCCGTTATGGAACTGCTCAACGCCTACGACAAGTGCGACCTCGCCGACCAAGCCGGCCGCGCACTCGCCCAGGAAGTCCTGGAAAGTACGGTGCTGCTGCTCTTCCCGATCGTGCCGCACATCGGCCAGGCGCTCTACGCCGAGCTGAAGCCGGGCGCCGATGCTGGCCTCGCCGCCTTCCCGAAGGCCGACCCGGCCGCCCTGAAGCAGGACGAAATCGAGCTGATGGTGCAGGTCAACGGCAAGCTGCGCGGGTCCATCCGCGTCGCCGCCGAAGCCGACAAGGCCAGTATCGAAGCGGCCGCGCTGGCCAATCCGGAAGCGCAGAAGTTCATGGAAGGCAGGCCGCCGAAGAAGGTCATCGTCGTCCCCGGCCGCCTGGTCAACATCGTCGCCTGAGGAAACTGCCATGCGCTTCCCGACCACCACCCTCCTCGCTCTTGTGCTTGCCGTTGCCCTGGCCGGCTGCGGTTTCCATCTGCGGGGAGCGGGAAGCTCGGCAATTCCCTACAAGAGCCTGTACATCGCCCTGCCGGAAAGCGCCGAAGTCCGCATCTGGCTGGAGCGCTACGTGCGCTCGGTCGGCACGACGCAGATCAGCGACGATGCCAAGCATGTGGAGGCCACCTTCCAGCAGCTTTCCGATACGCGCGAAAAGAGCATCCTCAGCGTCAACGCCCAGGGCCGCGTGCGTGAGTACCGGCTGCAGATGAGCTACCGTTTCCGCCTGGTCAATGCCAAGGGCCAGGAACTGGTCGCCCCGACCGAAGTGGTGCTGACCCGCGACATCAGTTACGACGACTCCAACGTCCTGGCCAAGGATCTGGAAGAAGGCCTGTTGTGGCGCGACATGAACAATGATCTGGTCAACCAGATCATGCGCCGGCTGTCGATCATCAAACCGAAGAACCCGGACATCGACGAAGAAGACGAGTGATGCTGCTCAAGGCCGAGCAACTCCAAGCCCACCTGGAACGGGAACTGCGCCCGCTCTACGTGCTCTACGGCGACGAACCGCTGCTGGTCCTCGAAGCCGCCGACGCCATCCGCGCCAAGGCCAGACAGGCCGGCTACAGCGAGCGCGAAGTGCTGACCGTGCTGCCGCAATTCGACTGGGGCCAGCTGCTGGCCGCCGGCGGCAACCTGTCACTGTTCGGTGACCGCAAGCTGATCGACCTGCGCATCCCGAACGGCAAACCCGGCAAGGAAGGCAGCGCGGCGCTGCAGCAGTGGTGCCAGAACCTGTCGCCGGACAACCTGCTGTTGATCACGCTGCCCGAACTCGACTGGCGCGAAGAAAAGGCCGCCTGGTTCACCGCGCTGGCCAATGCCGGCGTCGCGGTCAAGCTCAACGCCCCGCCGCTGACCGAACTGCCCGGCTGGCTGGCCGGCCGACTGCGCCGCCAGCAGCAGAGCGCCGATCCGGAGAGCCTGAAGTTCATCGCCGAACGCGTCGAGGGCAACCTGCTCGCCGCGCATCAGGAAATCCAGAAGCTGGGGCTGCTGCACCCGCCGGGCCAACTGAGCATGGCGCAGGTGCGGGAATCGGTGCTCAACGTCGCCCGTTACGATATCGACAGCCTGCGCGAGGCCCTGCTGGCCGGCGACATCGGGCGCATCGCCCGGACGCTGGACGGCCTGATGCAGGAAGGCGAAGCGCCGCCGCTGATCCTGTGGGCGCTGGGCGAGGAAATCCGGGCCCTGGCGACGATCCGCATCGGACTGGACGGCGGCCGCCCGCTCGACGCCTTGCTGAAGGAAGCCAAGGTCTGGGGCCCGCGCCAGTTGCTGATCAAAAAGGCCGTGCAACGCCTGTCGACCGCAAGACTGGAGGCCGCCCTGCGCCATGCCGGAAAGATCGACCGTCTGATCAAGGGCATCGGCCACGGCAACGTCTGGGAAGAATGTCTGCGACTGATGCTCGATTTGTGCGCTGCGCCGTCGAAAAAGGCCGTCATTAGCGTGTAAGCTTCTCCCGACAAGAAAATCGGGAGGGGTCCCAACATGCGTCGCCGTTCGTTCTGCGCTCCGCTATTGCTGGCGGGCCTGTGCCTGCACGTCCAGGCCCGGGCCGACGAGGTCGTCACACTGCTGCCGCTGTCGCTCGACGAACTGATCGCCACGCCGGTGATCACCGCCTCGCGGCGTGCCGAGGGACGCGATCAGACGCCGGCCCACATCATGGTCATCACCCGCCAGCAGATGCGCGACCGCCGCTACAAGAACCTGGCCGACCTGCTCGAGGACCTGCCCGGCGTCGACTTCCAGCGCGGCACCCGGTCGACGCAATACAACAATTTCGTTTTCCAGGGCCATGTCGGCAACAACAAGCTGCTGATCCTGCTCGACGGCGTGCGCATCGATCACCCGGCCGGCGGCAAGATTCCGGTCGCCGAAAACTTCTCGCTGTACTTCGCCAAGCAGGTCGAGGTCCTCTACGGCCCGGCTGCCGCGCTGTACGGCGCCGACGCCTTCGCCGGCGTGATCAACATCATCACCGAACGCGCCGAGCAGAGCGGCGGCAAGGCATCGGCCGGCATCGGCAGCTTCGGCTCGGTCGACGGCGATTTCCTGGTCGACGGCAAATTCGGCCCGGACATCACGTTGACCGTGGGCGCCCACTCGCAGCACAGCGACCGTGCCAAGCTCGACCAGTACTACCCGGGCGCCTTCCCGAAAGTCGATGCGCGAACGGTCGGCGGCACTGTCGTGGTGCCGGCAGCCCAGCGCGAGGCTTATGTCGGCGAAATGCGCAGCGGCAGCCTGTACGGCCGGCTCGACATCGGCGAAAAGCTGACCCTCGGTTTCTACCGCAACAACTTCCGCAGCCTGAGCAGCACCGGCGACCGGACCAGTGCGACGATCTATCGCGACGATGTCTTCTGGGACACCACCATCGACAACTGGTACGGCAAGTACCGCTTCCAGCTCGGCGACCGCCTGAGCGGCGAAACGGTCATCGACCACTCGGTCTACGAAGTGTCGCCGGAATCGCGTTATCTCAACACCTTCACCGATTTCTCCGATCACGGCTACGACTACTCCTACGGTCGACGCAGCGGCATCGAGCAAAACTTCACCTGGCAGGCGAACGACGACCATTCCGTGCAGGCGGGCGTCGGCTATCGCGACTTCCACGCGATCGAAACCCCCGACCTGCCGCGCCCCTACGATACGTCGCTCGGCTCGGGCAACCAGGGCATGACCTATCCGAACACGGCCATCCCGCTGCAAATCTTCGACGTCCGTTACCACAGCTGGTCCGGCTACCTGCAATGGCAGGCGCGCTGGTCGCCCAGCTGGTCGACGGTGGCCGGCCTGCGCCGCGACTGGTATTCGACCTACGGCGGCAGCACCAACCCGCGCGCCGGCGTCGTCTGGCAACCGAGTCACGGCAACGTGTTCAAGCTGCTCTACGGCGAAGCCTTCCGTGCGCCGTCGCCGGAAGAAAGCTACAGTGCCTTCGGCAGTTTCAACGGCGCCGGCAATCCGGTCGGCACCTTCCGCGCGCCGAACCGGCTGCTGCAGCCGGAACGCTCGAAAACCTGGTCGCTGACCTGGGACTGGCGACCGTCGTCGAACTTCAACCTGATCACCAATGTCTACCGGACGGAAGTCGATGGCATCATCGTCACCCGGACTGACGCCACGCCCGTCCAGTACATTCCCGGCGTCGTGCTCGGCGCCACCGAATCGAAGCAGAACGGCGGTCGTGACGAATACCGCGGCGTCGACCTCATCCCGCAATGGCAAATTCACCTCGGCGGGCCGTGGACCGCAGACCTCTGGGGCAGTTACAGCCATGTCCGCGGCCGCATGCGGGAAACCGACAACGGACCGGAACTCAGGCAGATCAACATCGCCGCCCACAAGGTCAAGCTCGGCGTCACCTTCCGCTATCAGGACTGGCTGACCGTCACGCCCCGCTGGCAGTGGATCGGCGACACCAGCACCGGCGCCGTCAATCGCACGCAGAACGACCGGGTCAAGGAAACCGGCAGTTATGCCGTGACCAGTCTGCACATCGGCGTGCACAAGCTGGCGGCCGAGCACCTGTCCCTCTACCTCGACATCTACAACCTCTTCGACCGCCGCTATTACGCCGCTCATACCTCATCGTCGAGCGCCGTCATGCAGGCCGTTCCGCAACAACCCCGCACCGTCATGGGCACGGTCGAACTGCGCTTCTGACATACGTGACGTCCCGCCCCGCTTTCACCTCCCCCCTGCGCCGGCTACTGCTGGCCGGTTTCGGCTGCCTGCTCGCAACCTTTCCCGTGCAGGCGCAGGATGTGTCGGAATACGGCATGAAGGCGGTGTTGTTCTATCGGCTGCCGCAATTCATCTACTGGCCGGGTGGCGCACAACAGCCGAATCCCACGGTACTGTGCGTCGCCGGCCGCAATCCTTTCGGCAACGCGCTCGGGCAGATTGAGCAGGGTCGAGGCCAGATCGAGGTACGCCTCGGGGTCAGCGAGATCACCGCCTGCCACCTGCTGTTCATCGCCGGCAGCGAAGCCGCCAACCTCGGCAGCTGGCTGGAACGGGCTCACGCCCGGCAGATCGTCACCGTCTCGGACCTGCCAGGCTTTGCCCGCAGCGGCGGCATGATCGAACTGCCGCTGGACGGCGAGCGCATCAGCATCGTCGTCAACCGGCGTGTCGCCCGCCGGATCGGTTATGAATTCAGCGCCCAGTTGCTGCGCCTTGCCCGGGTGATCGAACCATGAGCACGAGCAATTTCCTGGATTCCCTGCTGCCGCCGCCGACCATCCGCAACAAGCTGGTGGCGCTGTTCTTCCTGCTGCTGCTGGTGCTGATCGGCATGGTCTTCGCACTGGTCTATGCGCAACAGCGGGAACTGCTGCGCACCCAATGGACCGGATCGATGACCGCCCAGGCCCGACTGATCGCCCGCAACATCGAAGCGGCAATCGCTTTCGAGGATCGTCGGGAAGCCAGCCGGCTGCTCGAATCGCTGTCTGCCATCCCGGCCGTCGAGCTCTGCCGGGTACTCGCCGCCGACGGCAAGACCCTGGCCGAATACCGGCGGCCCGGCGCATCCCCGGAAATCATTCCGGACGGCACCGACAGCCCCCGCTTCCTGCCCGGCCACCTGCTGGTCCGGGAACCGATCCTGCTGCCCATCCGCAACGAACCCAGCGGACACATCGAACTGCTCGCCTCGCTCGACGATTATTACGCGGCGATGCACCGCACGCTGCTGGAAACCGCCCTGCTGCTGCTGCTCGGCCTCTCCTGCGCGCTTTTGCTGACGCGCTATGTGGTCGGCCGGCTGATCAAGCCGCTGGAACAACTGGACGACCTGACCCGGCAGGTTTCGCAGAACCCGACACTCGACGAGCGCATCGCCACACTGCGTCGCGACGAAATCGGCAGCCTGGGGCAAAGCTTCGACCGGATGCTCGATTCGCTGCAGCAGCGCGACCAGGAACTGGCGCGCTACCGGGAATCGCTGGAAACCATGGTCGCCGAGCGTACCGCCGCGCTGCAGAAGGCGATCGCCGAAGCCGAGCGGGCGAACCGCGCCAAATCGGACTTCCTGGCCCGCATGAGCCATGAAATCCGTACGCCGATGAATGCCATTGTCGGGCTCAGCCATCTACTGCTCGACTCGCCGCTGACCGCGCAGCAGCGCGAGCATCTGGAACAGATCGTCCTGTCCTCCGATGCACTTCTGGGCATCATCAACGACATCCTCGACTATGCAAAGGTCGAAGCCGGCAGCCTGAATCTCGAACACCTTCCCTTCGACCTGTCCACCGTGTTTCGCTCGGTCAGCGGACTGTTCGCGATCAAGGCCAGGGAAAAGGGCATCACGCTCGATTTCACGATCGCCGGCGATGTGCCGCTGCAACTGCAGGGCGACGCGCTGCGCCTGAGCCAGATCCTGATCAACCTGGTCGGTAACGCACTCAAATTCACCGACCACGGCGGCATCGGCGTCTCGGTCAAGCGTCTGGGCGAAACGGAGCAACGCCGCGTCTGCCTGGCGTTTGCCGTCAGCGACAGCGGCATCGGCATTCCGGAAGAAAGCATCGCCCATCTGTTCGACCCCTTCGCCCAGGCCGACAGCAGCATCACCCGCCGTTTCGGCGGCACCGGTCTGGGGCTGGCCATCTGCCGGGAACTGGTCACGCTGATGGAGGGCCGGATCGAGGTCAGCAGCCAACCGGGAGAAGGCAGCATTTTCCGGTTCACCGCGTACTTCGATCGGCCGGCGGCCCAGGAGGCCAACACCCCGTTGCAGGTGGCGCGGCAACCGTTGGTACGCCATCCCCGCTGGAACGGCGAAAAAGTGCTGCTGGTCGAGGACATTCCGGTCAACCGGACGATCGCCATGGCGCTGCTGCAGAAAGTCGGGTTGCGCGTCGATTGCGCAGCCAACGGCGAAGAGGCCCTGCAACGGCTGGCGGCAGAAAACTACGCCTTGGTCCTGATGGACATCCAGATGCCGGTCATGGACGGCCTGACCGCGACCCGGCGCATCCGCGAGCAGCCGGCGCTGAGCCAGTTGCCGATCATCGCGATGACGGCGCATGCCACCCAGGAAGGACACAGCCAGTCGCGGGCTGCCGGCATGAATGCACACATCAACAAACCGATCATGCCGGCGCTGCTGTACGAGGAAATCGCCCGCTGGCTGCCGGCCAGCGGCCAGGCGCCGGAACCGGCAGAGCCCGGCGAACCGGTGCTGGACTGGCCAGCGCTGTACGGTATCGACATCACCCGCGGTCTGAGCCTGCACATGCAGCGTCCGGTGTTCTACCTGCGCTCGCTGTACGCCTTCCGGCGCGATTTCGCCGGCGTCGAGCACGACATCCGTAGCGCGCTGGCCGGAGGACGACGCGGCGAGGCCAAGCGCCTGGCCCACTCCGGCAAGTCAATCGCCGGCTCGCTGGGGGCCGAGGCGCTGGCGGAAGCCGCGCGTCGGCTGGAGCAGGCACTGGCCGACGAAGCGTTCCAGGGCGACCGGCTGGAGGGCCTGTTGCAGGCATTCGGCCACGAACAACAGAAAGTCATCGAAGGACTGGCCGCACTCCCCGCCGTACCGGGAGAAGTACGCGACGCCCCGCCGGCCGACATCGATTCGTTGTTCCGCCGGCTGAGCGCCAGCCTGGCCGGTGCCCGGGCGGAGGCGGTCGACGAATTCGCGGCGCTGCGCGATGCGCTCGGCGTCAACCGGATCGGCGACGGTCACCAGGCCGAGGAACTCCGCCAGATCGGCGAACTGATCGATGACGTCGAGTACGAAACCGCCCGCGAACGTCTGGAGAGACTGCGCCAACACTTGAGCGAGACCCGTCGATGAATGTCGAGCACACCATTCTGGTCGTCGACGACGCCAAGCAGAACCGCGACCTGCTGACCGAACTGTTGCGTCACGAATACCGGGTGATCCTGGCCAAGAACGGAAGCCAGGCGCTGGAACGCGCCCAGGAACTGCAACCGGACCTGATCCTGCTCGACGTGATGATGCCGGACATGAGCGGTCTGCAGGTCATCCAGCAACTGAAGAACGATGACCGGACGCGGCACATCCCGGTCATTTTCATTTCCGCACTGGACTCGCCCGGCGACGAGGAACGCGGTCTGGACCTTGGTGCGGTCGACTACATCCGCAAGCCGTTTCATCCGTCCATCGTGCGCAAGCGGGTACGCAACCACCTGCTTTCGGTCCACCACCGGCGGCTGCTCGAACAACTGGCGATGATCGACAGCCTGACCGAGATCGCCAATCGCCGGCGTTACGACGAATCGCTGGAAAACGAATGGCGCCGTTGCGCCCGGCTCGACCTGCCAATGTCGCTGGGCATCATCGACGTGGATCATTTCAAGGCCTACAACGACCATCTGGGCCATGCCGCCGGCGATCAAGCACTGCACCGGATCGCCCGGGCCCTGCAGGAATTTGTCCGGCGCCCCGGAGATCTGGTCGCCCGCTACGGCGGAGAAGAATTTGCCTTGCTGCTGCCGGGAACCGAAGCCGCGGCGGCGGGCAAGATCGGCAACGACATCCAGGCAAGCGTGGCAGCCCTGCAGCTTCCCCACCCGGCCTCGCCGATCAGCAATGTCGTGACGGTCAGCCTGGGCGGCATCACGACCATTCCGCGCGGCGGCCAGGTCGATCCGGCGTTTTTCGTCGCCGCCGACCAGGCGCTCTATGCCGCCAAGGCGGCCGGCCGCAATCGCTGCGTCTGGCGCAGCGGCTGAGGGATCAAGTGTCGGCGGGCCCGGTCGCGGCGGCGGGCGGCGCATCCGGTTCCAGGTCTTCCCAGATGCAGGAGCACTCCTTGCGCACGTCGTGCAGTCCCGGCTTGCTGGCTTCCTGAACCAGGCATTCGCCCTGGCACTCCTCGGAAACCACCACCAGCTTCATGTCTTCGTCCACCTGGCGCTCGCCATCCCAGTAGCTGCACGTTGCGCAAACTTTGACCTCGGTCGGCAAAATCAGTTTATCGGCCATCTTTTTCTCAACGGAAAGCCCTGTTGTCGTTGCGGTTAAGAGTTTACCCGCTTCCGGAAGTTCCCGCTGCGTTTGCTGGCTATAATGGCTTTTTGCCGTTTCCCGCCCGTATCATGGATATCAAGCAATACATGCAGACCGTCGGCCGCCAGGCGCGTGCCGCTTCCCGCCGTCTGGCTTCGGCCACCACGGCCGAAAAGAACGCTGCCCTGCTGCAGCTGGCCGCCGCCATCCGCCGCGACAAGGCGGCGCTGCTGGCCGCCAACGCCGAAGACCTGACCGCCGCCCGCGCCAACGGCCTGGAGCCGGCGATGGTCGACCGCCTGACGCTGACCGACAAGGGCGTGGACAACATGGCCGAAGGCGTCGAACAGGTCGCCAAGCTGCCCGATCCGATCGGCGAGATCAGCGACGTCAAGTTCCGCCCGTCCGGCATCCAGGTCGGCAAGATGCGCGTGCCGCTCGGCGTCATCGGCATCATTTATGAAGCCCGCCCGAACGTCACCGCCGACGCCGCCGCGCTGTGCCTGAAATCCGGCAACGCCGCGATCCTGCGCGGCGGTTCCGAAGCGATTCACTGCAACCGCGCCATCGCCCGGCTGATCCAGGAAGCGCTGCAGGTCGCCGGCCTGCCGGCCGAAGCGGTGCAGGTCATCGACACCACCGACCGCGCCGCGGTCGGCGAGCTGATCACCCTGCGCGAGTTCGTCGATGTCATCGTGCCGCGCGGCGGCAAGGGCCTGATCGCCCGGCTGCTGGCCGAAGCGCGCGTGCCGATGATCCAGCACCTGGACGGCAACTGCCACGTCTACATCGACGACGATGCCGATCCGGCCAAGGCGCTGAAGATCGTCGAGAACGCCAAGACCCAGCGCTACGGCACCTGCAACACGGCCGAGTCGCTGCTCGTCGCGCGCAGCGTCGCCGCCGCGCAACTGCCGGCGATCGCCGCGATGCTGACCGGCAAGGGCGTCGAGATCCGCGGCTGCGACGAAACCCGTGCGCTGGTCCCGAATGCCGTGCCGGCGACCGAGGAGGACTGGGCCACCGAATACCTGGCGCCGATCATTTCGGTCAAGGTGGTGGCCGGCATCGACGAGGCGATCGAGCATATCAACCGCTATTCGTCGAAGCACACCGAAGCCATCGTCACCGACCATCATCCGAAAGCCATGCGCTTCCTGCGCGAGGTCGATTCGGCGTCGGTCATGATCAACGCCTCGACGCGCTTCGCCGACGGTTTCGAGTACGGCCTGGGCGCCGAGATCGGCATTTCCACCGACAAGATCCACGCGCGCGGCCCGGTCGGTCTGGAAGGGCTGACCAGCGAAAAATGGATCGTGCTCGGCGACGGCCACGTCCGCAGTTGATCGGCGGCGGGCCGGCGATGGCCCGCCGGCATTTTCCGCCCCGCTTGCGGTCGACCGCAGCATGCGAGGAAAAACCATGAACCCGCCGTCCGGCACCTACGACGCCATCTTCGCCGCGCCGGCCTTCGCACTCGGCATCCGTTGCGACGACGACGAGATCGTCGCCATCGACTTCCTCGAAGCCTGCCCGCCGCAAGCTGCCAACACACCGCTCGCCGCCGAGGCGCTACGCCAGTTGCAGGCTTATCTCGCCGATCCGTCCTTTGTCTTCAGCCTGCCGCTGAGACCGGCCGGCACGGCCTTCCAGCGCCGCGTCTGGGCACGGATTGCCACCATTCCCGGCGGCGCTACCGAAACCTACGGTCAACTGGCCAAAAGCCTGAAAAATGCGCCGCGCGCCGTCGGCCAGGCTTGCGGCGCCAACCCCTACCCGGTCGTCGTCCCTTGTCATCGCGTCGTCGCCGCTGGCGGCCTCGGGGGGTTCGCCCGCCAACGCGAGGAAAACGGCGGTTTCCTGCTCGACATCAAACGCTGGTTGCTTGCCCATGAAGGCCACCGCACGTAGCGACGACCAGGGCGAAATCGACCGCTTCTGCGACGCCCTGTGGCTGGAAGACGGCCTGGCACGGTCGACGCTGGACAGCTATCGTTCCGACCTCGCGCGACTGGCCGACTGGCTGGCCGCCGGCGGCCACGAGGCGCTGCTCGATCTGCGCGAGACGACGCTGTCGGCCTTCGTGGCGCAACTGTCGCGCAGCACGCGAGCCAGTTCACAGGCGCGCTACCTGTCGACACTGCGCCGCTTCTTTCGCTGGCAGGTGGCACGCGGCCGCATCGTGGCCGATCCGACGCTGAAACTGGCCAATCCCAGCCTGCCGTCGCGTCTGCCCAAGGTGATGTCGGAACAGCAAGTCGATGCGCTGCTCGCCGCCCCCGACCTGTCCACGCCGCTCGGCCTGCGCGACCGGGCGATGCTGGAAACCCTGTACGCCACCGGCCTGCGCGTCTCGGAGCTGGTCAACCTCAAGCTGCACGAAGTCAGCCTGGTCGATGGCGTACTGCGGGCCTTCGGCAAGGGCAGCAAGGAGCGACTGGTACCGCTCGGCGAACAGTCGATCGACGGGATCGCCACCTATTTGCGCGACGCCCGCGCGGCCATTCTCGGCGCGCGGCAGAGCGAAGCGCTGTTCGTCACCGGGCGCGGCGGCGCGATGACCCGACACGCCTTCTGGCACCTGATCAAACGCTATGCGCAGGTGGCCGGCATCGATCCGGCCAAGCTGTCGCCGCACGTGCTGCGCCACGCCTTCGCGACGCACCTGCTGAACCATGGCGCCGACCTGCGCGTGGTGCAGTTGCTGCTCGGCCATGCCGACATCTCGACCACGCAGATTTACACGCACGTCGCCCGCGAACGCTTGAAGACCTTGCATGCGGTCCACCATCCGCGCGGCTGAAAAACCGGCTCAAACGTAAACGTCGACCTCGGTGCCCAGCGTATCGCTGCCCGACGCACCGGCCGACTCGGCCTCACCCGCCGCGCCCGCCGTCTGATCCGTTTGCTGCGACTTCTGCGCCTTCTCGGCTTCCTTCTGCTGTTCGGCCTGCAACTGCGCCAGCTGGGCCTGCAGCATCTTGATCTGCTGCTGGATCAGCTTGGCCTGCTCGGTCGCGTCTTGCGAACTGCTTTCCTGCAGCTTGAGCAACTGCTTCTGCAGGCTTTCGATCTGCTTCTGGATCGCCGCCATGCGGTTGGCCGTCGATGCGGAACCGCCCGACGAGGCGCTGCTCGGAATGCTGACATGCGTACTCGTACTGACCGTATTCGACATGATTCTCTCCTGTTGAAATTAATGCGCTTGCCTGTCTTAACGACCGCCCTACGGAAAACTTGCCAGCGCTTCGGGTAAAACGGCGTAAATCCGTGTCAAGCGCAGCCGTTCCCGCACTGCGCGCTAGAATGTCGGCCATGAGCAAGCACGAACACGCCCCGGAAACACCGGCCACCAAATTCCTCAAAGCGAACAAGGTCGCCTACAGCAACCATCTCTACGCCTACGAAGAACACGGCGGCACCCGTGTCTCGGCCCGCGAACTGGGCGTGGACGAGCATTGCGTGGTGAAGACGCTGATCTTCGAGGACGAGCAGGCCAAGCCGTTGATCGTGCTGATGCACGGCGACTGCAAGGTATCGACCAAGGAACTGGCGCGGCAGATCGCTTGCAAGAAGGTCGAACCGTGCAAACCGGAAGTCGCCAATCGCCATTCCGGTTTCCTGGTCGGCGGCACCAGCCCGTTCGGCACGAAAAAAGCCATGCCGGTCTATGTCGAGAAAAGCATCCTCGACCTGCCGCGGATCTACATCAACGGCGGCAAGCGCGGCTATCTGGTCGGCATTGACCCGCAGGAACTGCTGCGCACGCTGCGCGCCAGCCCGGTCGAGGCCGCACTCGGCGATTGATTACGTTTTTCAATCGAACGAATTCAATCAATCGATTGGAGCTATAAAGGCAGCATCGCTAAAGTTCTCCCATCAGCCAGGAGAACCGCCATGACCGACATCGTCGCCCGCCATTACGCCAGACCCGCCGCCCGCCGCCACTTGTGGATCGGCGTTGTCATGGCCGTCGTCGGCATCGCCTTCGGCGTCGCGCAGGCGATCGCCTGGTTCGCCGCCCATCCGATGGCGGCGCAGGGCGTCCGGGCCAGTCTCTTCGCCGGTCTGGCCACCGGCCTCGGCGCCTTGCCGGTGCTGTTCATGCGCCGCCCGTCGGAAAACCTCATGGCGCCGATGCTCGGCCTCGCCGGCGGCATGATGCTCGCCGCCAGCCTGTTCTCGCTGCTCGTGCCGGCCGTGCAGATCGTCGGCGCCAGCGCATCGCCGTGGTGGCTCGGCATCGCTACCGCCGGCGCCCTGCTCGCCGGGGCCGCCGCAATGCAGCGCATGGACCAGCGCACGCCGCACGCCCACGTCGAGGGCATCGCCGAAAACGGCACGCAGCCGCACATCGCGCTGGTGGTTGCCGCCATCGCCCTGCACAACGTGCCGGAAGGCCTTGCTGTCGGCGTCTCGGCAGCCGCCGGGGTCGATCACGGGATGACGCTCGGCATCGCCATCCAGAACATTCCGGAAGGCTGGATCGTCGCCAGCGCCATGCTCGTGCTCGGCGCGGGCCCGTGGCGTGCGGCGGCAATGGCCCTCGCCACCGGCCTGGTCGAACCGGTCGGCGGGGTGTTCGGCGTACTGGCGACGACGGTGGCCGACGGACTGTTGCCGCTCGCCCTGGCTGCGGCGGCCGGCGCGATGCTCTGGGTGGTCAGCCACGAACTGATCCCCGCCTCGCACCGCCCCGGCCGCGAAAAAGCCGCCACCGCCGGGTTGACCGCAGGATTCGCGGCAATGACCGTCCTGGCCGTCGCGATCTGAGGATCAGGGCCGGCAGGTTGCCGGCTTGCCGGTGCCGGTCAGGCACTCCGTCGATTCGGCCAGGTCGGCCGAATCGACGAAATGGAACGAGAGCGTCGGCGGATTCCAGCCGGCCGCCGGGCGCAGCACCTTGACCACCGAATCGTTCAACTGCAGTTCGACGCGCCAGCGATCGGAAAAGCTCGTATCCCAGCGCGGCAAGACCTGCATCAGGTAATCGAGTTCATGCTGTTCATCGACGATGACGCCCATCGTTTCGAGCAGCGTCAGCTTGGGCCAGTGCTCGCCGCCCGGCCGGCCGTAGGTGACGACATCCATGAAGCGGACGAAATCGCGATGGTAAGGCGCCGCCGGGTCGATGCTCTTGCCGTTCGAATAGATGCCATCCATGAACAAGGTCATGCGCAGGTTGCGCGGCGGCTGGCTCGCCCAGCGCGCGATGATTTCGTTGAGCGCCACCGACAGGCACAGTTCGAGGTGCCCGCCGACGATGTAGAGATGCGGCGGCAGTGCGTCGAAACGGATTTCCCCGCCGGCCGAATAGATCCGGTAATCGGGCCGGCAGTCGCTGGCGAAATACTTGTCGGGCGCCGACTCGTCCTGCAGGTAGACGACGGGAATATTGCGTTCGCGGGCGAAGCGTACCGCTTCATCGACACCATATTTGCTGGCCAGCCGCGCGTCGTAGGTGGCGCTGGCGTGGACGACGATCAATGCGGCATCGCCATCCAGCCGGACCCCGGCCGGCGGCGCGAAGGGCGCGTCGTGGCAGGAGACCGCTGCCTGTGCCGCCGTCAGCCAGCCAAGCAGGGCAAGCGCGGGCAGCCAGCGGCGCACGTCACACCGACCGTTCGATGACCACGCCGACGCGCTTGACGCCCGGCAGGATGCCGATCTTGGCGACCGATACACGAACCCACTGGGCGGCGAAGTTTTCCAGCAGCCAGGTGGCGATATGCTCGGTCAGCTTTTCCAGCAGATTGAAATGGCTTTGCGCCAGATCGGCGCGCAGGCGCTCGACGACCACGGCGTAATCGACGGTATCGCGGATGTCGTCGCTGGCGCCGGCCGATGCGGTCGACACGCCGATCCGCAGCGAAATCTCGACCGTTTGCGGCATCGCCTTCTCGCGCGGGTAGATGCCGATCCACGTCTCGGCGCGCAGATCCTCGATGAAAATGATGTCCATGTGACGGTCGACCGCAAGGCGGGGTGTAAAATCCGCCGCGATTGTACCCCAGCGCTCAACGCCCACACCGTCCATGACCCCCTTGATTGCCGCCCTCGCCGCCTACCTGCTCGGTTCTGTCCCGTTCGCGATGATCTCGTCGAAACTTTTCGGCCTGGCCGATCCCCGCAGCTACGGTTCGGGCAACCCCGGCGCCACCAACGTGCTGCGCAGCGGCAACAAGAAAGCCGCGCTGCTGACGTTGATCGGCGATGCCGCCAAGGGCTGGCTGGCCGTCTTCGTCGCCCGCCACCTCGAACTGGGCGACGGCACCGTGGCCCTGGTCGCGCTGGCCGTCTTCGTCGGCCACCTGTTCCCGGTCTTCCTGAAATTCAAGGGCGGCAAGGGCGTCGCCACCGCCGCCGGCGTGCTGCTCGCCCTCGACCCGCTGCTCGGCCTGGCGACGCTGGCCACCTGGCTGCTGGTCGCCTACGTGTCGCGCTATTCGTCGCTCGCCGCCATTCTCGCCGCCGCCGCCGCACCGCTGTACGCGATGCTGATGCACGGCGGCAACGCCCAGACCTTCGTCGTGCTGCTGCTCGCCCTCGGCCTGATCGCCAAGCACTGGGGCAATATCCAGCGGCTGCTGGCCGGTCAGGAAAGCCGGATCGGCAGCAAGAAGAAGGGCTGACCGCCGCCCGGCGATTGCCGGCCGCAATCGCCCCGATAACGACAATCGATTGGTGCCCTCCGGCACGGTTTTCTAGACTTCAGGCATCGGGCATTCCCGCCCCCGCCTGGAGACTTCCATGATTGCCAGCCTCTTTCAGCAATATCAGGACAGCGCGGCCTGGACGCCCTGGATCGAACTGCTCGCCGGCCTGCCGGAGAACTACTGAAACCGCCGCACCGGAACCAATTCCGCCGGCCGGCGTCTGATTCATCCCATTCATCAGAAAAATCGACCATGAGCCAAACCGTCACCCTCGCCGGCAATCCGATCACCATCGCCGGCCGCTTCCCGAAAGTCGGCGATGTCGCGCCCGCCTTCACGCTGGTCGGTGCCGACCTCGCCGACGTGCCGCTGAGCCAGTTCCGCGGTCAACGCAAGATCCTGAACATTTTCCCGAGCATCGACACGCCGACCTGCGCCACCTCGGTTCGCCAGTTCAACGCCAAGGCCAACGCCCTGGCCAACACCGTCGTGCTGTGCATCTCGGCCGACCTGCCGTTCGCCCAGAAGCGCTTCTGCGGCGCCGAAGGCCTGGACAAGGTGCTCACGCTGTCGACGCTGCGCGGCCGCGACTTTCTCGAAGCCTACGGCGTGGCGATCGCCAGCGGCCCGCTGGCCGGTCTGAGCGCCCGGGCCGTCGTCGTGCTCGATGGAGACGACAAGGTCCTGCATGCCGAACTGGTCCCGGAAATCAAGAACGAACCGGACTACGCAGCGGCACTTGCCGTTCTCTGAGATGCGCCGCTGCCGTGGACGTCGTCGCCAGCAACCAGCCCCGCGATGATTTCGCAAGCTTCGCCGCCGAAGCGGCGGAGCGCGGCTTCCCCGAAGCCCGGGTACGCACCTGGCCGGCGGATGCCGAAGTCGACGATCACCAACATCCGTTCGCGCTGCTCGCCGTCGTCGTTGCCGGCGAAATGTGGCTGATGACCGATGGCATCACCCGGCACCTGCGGCCGGGCGACCGCTTCGCGCTCGAGGCCGGACAACGGCATGCCGAATACTACGGCCCGGCCGGTGCGACCTGCTGGGTCGCCCGGCGTCACTGAAAGCCACGGACATGGGCAGAAAAAAAGGCTGCTGCGGCGCCAGTCCGCGCTGCAAGAAATGCCCGAAACGCAAGACGGCCGGCAAAAAGGGGCTGGCTGCGGTCGACCGCGACAATCTGGCGATTTTGCTCGCCTGGCCGGCCCGCGCGCGCTGAACGGCCGCTTGCGCCGCCGGCGCTTTTCCAGAACACTCGACGCTTTCGCCACACAGGCGTCGCCATGACCCAGCTTTCCACCTCGGCCCTCGCCCATTACTGGTCCGCCCAGGAGATCGTCACCAACCTGATCGTCTTCATGAACCTGGTCGGCGCGCTGCTGCTCGGTTTCGTCGTCGGCTACGAGCGCTCCTACCACGGGCGCGCCGCCGGCATGCGCACCTACGGCCTGGTTTGCGTCGCCTCCTGCGCGGTGACGGTGATCTGCGGCTATCCCGAGGCCTGGTTCGGCGGCAGCGAATTGCTGCGGACAGGCGGAACACTGCCGGCGCCCGATCCGACCCGGGTCATCCAGGGCATCGTCACCGGCGTCGGCTTTCTCGGTGCCGGCGTGATCATGAAGGAAGGCCTGAACATCAGCGGCCTGACCACGGCCGCCTCGATCTGGGCCGCTTCGGTGATCGGCGTGCTGGTCGGCATCGGTTTCTACGGCGCGGCCATCCTGCTGACCGCGCTGTCGGCCGCCTGCATGCTCTACGTCTCGAAACTCGAAGGTCGCCTGCCGTCGCGGCATGCCATCTTCGTCGACCTGCGTTTCCAGCCTGGCACGGAACCCGACGAAGGCGCCGTCCGGCAAGCCCTGCGCAACCTCGGCTACGAGGTCGCCAACGGTTCGTTCACGTTGAAAAGCGAGGGCGGCGCCCAGGAATGGAGCTTCGTCGCGGTGGCGCTGGGGCGCGATCTCGGCCGACCGCTCGCCGAGATGCCGGCGGGACTGCGCACACTACCCGGCCTGGACGGCTTCAAACTCGCGCACGCACGCAACTGAGGCCGGCAGGCAACGGCGCCGGCCGGCCGCTTCAGCGCATCAGCTCCGCCAGCGGCCAGCGCGGCTGCACCGCGAAACAGCCCGCCGGCTTTGCCTCGGCCCCGGCCTGCAGACGCAGGCAACCGGCCAGGGCGATCATCGCACCGTTGTCGGTACAGAATTCGAGCTCCGGATAATGCACACGGAAGCGCTTGCGTTTTGCCTCCTCGTCAAGCGTCGACCGCAACTGCCGGTTGGCACCGACACCGCCGGCGACGACCAGGCGTTGCAGGCCGGTCTGCTTCAACGCCTTCAACGATTTCTTCACCAGTACCTCGACGACGGCTTCCTGGAAAGCACGCGCGACGTCGGCGCGAAAAGCCGGCGACAGCTCGTCGGCGTGTTCGCGGACCAGCGTCAGCACGGCCGTCTTGAGCCCGGAAAAGCTGAAGTTCAGATCGCCGGAATGCAGCATCGGGCGCGGCAGCGCGTAACGCCCGGCGGTCCCGGTATCAGCCAGCCTGGACAGCAGCGCGCCGCCCGGATAAGGCAGGCCGAGCAGCTTGGCACTCTTGTCGAAGGCTTCGCCGGCCGCATCGTCGAGCGTCTCGCCGAGCAACGCGTAATCACCGACGCCGCTGACCCGCATCAGTTGCGTATGACCGCCGGACACCAGCAGCGCGACGAACGGGAAGGTCGGCGGATCGGCCGACAGCAGCGGCGACAGCAGATGCCCCTCAAGGTGATGCACCGGCAGCGTCGGCTTGTCGAGCGCCATTCCGAGCGCCTCGGCAAAGGCACAGCCGACGAGCAGCGCGCCGGACAGCCCCGGACCGCGGGTATAGGCGATGGCATCGACGTCGGCCAATGATTTTCCGGCGTTTTCCAGCGTCGACCGCAGCAGCGGCACGACGCGCCGGATGTGGTCGCGCGATGCCAGTTCCGGCACCACGCCGCCGTATTCGGCGTGCATTGCGACCTGCGAATGCAGCGCGTGCGACAACAGCCCGGCGGCGCTGTCGTAAAGCGCCAGGCCGGTTTCGTCGCAGGAGGATTCGACACCGAGGACAAGCATGGGCGCGGATTCTAGCACTTGATCCGCCGGACGCTTCTGCCCTATACTGGCGAGCTTCCCGCTTTCAGCGGAAAAATTTGCGCGACCGACCGATCAACACCCCGGCCGGCGCCACATGGAAAGGAGGTGAAAATTATGCCGAGCATTCGCGTCAAGGAAAACGAGCCGTTCGAAGTTGCCATCCGCCGCTTCAAGCGCACCGTCGAAAAAACGGGTCTTCTGACCGAGCTGCGCGCCCGTGAGTTTTACGAAAAGCCCACGTCCGAGCGCAAGCGCAAGGCTGCCGCTGCCGTCAAACGTCAGCACAAGCGCCTCCGTAGCCTGACCCTGCCGCCGAAGCTGTACTGATCCGGTACAGCCTCGCCGCACGAAAGAGCCGCCAGCCTTGAACAGCCGGCGGCTTTTTTCTTTGATTTCGCCCGAAGAGGAATCATGAGCCTGAAAGCACGCATCTCCGACGACATGAAAACGGCCATGAAGGCCAAGGAAACCGCCCGTCTCGGCGCCATCCGGCTGCTGCTCGCGGCAATCAAGCAGAAGGAAGTCGACGAACGCAGCGAGCTCGACGATGCCGCCGTTTCCGCCGTGATCGAAAAACTGGTCAAGCAGCGCAAGGACAGCGTCACCCAGTACGAAGCCGCCGGCCGGCCGGAACTCGCCGCCGCCGAGAAATTCGAAATCGACGTCCTGTCGGCCTACCTGCCGGAAAAGATGGGCTGCGACGAAATCGCCGCCGCCGTCGCGGCCGCCGTCGCCCAGACCGGCGCCGCCGGGCCGGCCGACATGGGCAAGCTGATGGCCGTGCTCAAGCCGCAACTGGCCGGCAAGGCCGACATGGGAGAGGTTTCGAAACAGGTCAAGGCCGCACTCAACGGCTGACCGAGTGATCCCCGAGAGCTTCATCCAGGATCTGCTCGCCCGGGTCGACATCGTCGACCTGGTGGACAGTTACGTACCGCTCAAGAAGGCCGGCGCCAACTACGCCGCCTGCTGCCCCTTCCACAACGAGAAAACCCCGTCGTTCACGGTCAGCCCGAGCAAGCAGTTCTACCACTGCTTCGGCTGCGGCGCGCACGGCACGGCGATCGGTTTCGTCATGGAATACCAGGGCATCGGCTTCGTCGACGCGGTCAAGGAACTGGCCTCGCGGGTCGGCATGACGGTGCCCGAGAACGACGGCTTCTCGCCGCAGGAACATGGCCGTACACGCAGCCTGATCGAGGTCATGGCACGCGCCGCCGCCTACTACAAGGAACAGCTCAAGCGTTCGCCGAAAGCCGTCGAATATTGCAAGAAACGCGGGTTGACCGGAGAAATCGCCGCCCGTTACGGCATGGGCTACGCCCCCGACGGCTGGCAGAACCTGCAGGCGGTGTTCCCCGACTACAACGCCGAAACGCTGAAGGCCGCCGGTCTGGTCATCGAGAATGAAGCCGGCCGCCGCTACGATCGTTTCCGCGACCGGCTGATGATCCCGATCGTCAATCCGAAAGGCGAGATCATCGCCTTCGGCGGCCGGGTGATCGACCAGGGCGAACCGAAATACCTGAATTCGCCGGAAACCCCGCTGTTCGAAAAGGGCCGCGAACTGTTCGGCCTGCCGCAGGCGCGCCAGGCGCTGCGCGAGACCGATACGGCGATCGTCACCGAAGGTTACATGGACGTCATCGCACTGGCCCAGCACGGCGTCGGCAATGCGGTGGCAACGCTCGGCACGGCAACGACACCGACCCACGTGCAGAAACTGCTGCGCCAGGTCGACCGCATCGTCTTCTGTTTCGACGGCGACAACGCCGGCCGCAAGGCCGCCTGGCGGGCACTGGAAAATGCGCTGGAAGCACTGGCCGACAACAAGCGCATCGGCTTCGCCTTCCTGCCCGCCGAGCACGACCCGGACAGCTATGTCCGCGAATTCGGCAAGACCGGCTTCGAACGCCAGATCGCCCAGGCCACGCCACTGTCCGACTTCCTGCTGCGCGAACTCGGCAACCGCTGCGACCTGACCAGCGCCGAAGGCAAGGCGCAACTGATCTACGAAGCCAAGCCGCTGCTGCTCAAACTGCCGACACCGCTGCTCCGCCTGCAATTGGTCAAACGACTGGCCGAAGCCAGCGGCTTTGCCCAGGCCGAAGTCGAGCGACTGTGCGAGCTCAAGTCCTACGCTCCGGCAGCACCGCCAAAGGCGCGGCGCAGCGCACCGTCGCTGACCCGCAACCTGCTGCGCATCGTGCTGCACCGACCGGAGCTCGCCGCTCAACTGCCCGGCGAACTCCTGCCCGACACGCCGGAACGCGCGCCGTTGCTGCGCATCCAGCAACTCGTCCAGGCCGATCCGGCGGCCGGTCGCTACGCCGTGCTGCGCGAACGACTGCGTGGCCAGCCGGAGGAAGCCGCGATCGAAAATGCGGCTTCGGAACTTCTCGGCCTGCCGTTTGACGAAGACGAGGCGCTGGCGGAATTTCGCGGCAGCCTGGACAAGCTCGCCGCCGCCAGCCAGAAACGCGAATTCGAAGCGCTGCAGGCAAAGGCGCAACAGTTCGGCGTGGCCGGCCTGTCGGCGACGGAAAAGCAGACCTACATCCGGCTACTGTCCAGCCGGGGAAACCACAGCTAAGTTGTGGTATAATTTACAGTTTTCTCCAATCCCATCGGATCCTGTTCATGGCTAAGGCAAAAGATACCGCTAAGGAAACTCCCAAGGCTCGCGGCAGCAAGACCAAGGAGAAGGCCGCCGAAAAGGCCCTGCTCGAGGGCGCGATGTCGGAAACTCCCGAACCGCTCGACGCCGAAGCACGCAAGATGCGCCTGAAGGCGCTGATCAAGCTGGGCAAGGAACGCGGCTACCTGACCTACGCCGAAATCAACGATCACCTGCCGGACGACGTGGTCGATGCCGAGTCGATCGAAGCGATCATCTCGACCTTCAGCGACATGGCCATCCAGGTCTTCGACGAGGCCCCGGCCGCCGAAGACCTGCTGATGTCCGACACGGCCGCCACCGCCTCCGACGACGAGGAAGTCGAGGAGCAGGCCGAACAGGCGCTGTCTACCGTCGACTCCGAATTCGGCCGCACCACCGACCCGGTGCGCATGTACATGCGCGAAATGGGTTCGGTCGAGCTGCTGACGCGCGAAGGTGAAATCGAGATCGCCAAGCGCATCGAAGAAGGCCTCAAGCACATGATCCAGGCCATCTCGGCCTGCCCGACGACGATCGCCGACATGCTCGAGATGGCCGCCAAGGTCGAAACCGACGAGATGCGCATCGACGAACTGATCGATGGCCTGATCGACCCGAATGCCGTCGTCGAAGAACCGGCCGCCGAACCGGCTGCCGCTGCCGACGACGAAGCCGCCGACGACGACGGCGATGACGCCGACGATGACGGCGAAGGCGGCGGCGGCGCTGCAGCTGCCTCGCTGCTGCAACTGAAGACGGAAGGCCTGGAGCGCTTCAAGTCGATCCGCGCGATCTACGGCAAGATGCAGAAGGCGCTGGCCAGCAAGGGCTCGCAGGACAAGACCTACCTGAAACTGCAGAAGCAGATTTCCGACGAGCTGATGAACATCCGCTTCACCTCGCGCGCCATCGAGAAGCTGTGCGACAGCGTCCGCGAGATGGTCGAACAGGTGCGCGGCTGCGAACGGAAAATCCAGAATCTGTGCGTCGACCGCGTCAAGATGCCGCGCCCGCATTTCATCCAGTCCTTCCCCGGCAACGAGATCAACCTCGACTGGGTGGACGCCGAAATCGCTGCCGCGCCGAAGACCTACGTCGCCATCCTGACGCGCAGCGCGCCGGACATCCAGGAAGAGCAGAAGAAGCTGCTCGCCCTGCAGGATCGCATCGGCATTCCGCTCAAGGAACTGAAGGACATCAACAAGCAGATGTCCACCGGTGAAGCCAAGGCCCGTCGTGCCAAGCGCGAAATGACCGAGGCCAACCTGCGCCTGGTCATCTCGATCGCCAAGAAATACACCAACCGCGGCCTGCAATTCCTCGACCTGATCCAGGAAGGCAACATCGGCCTGATGAAGGCGGTGGACAAGTTCGAATACCGTCGCGGCTACAAGTTCTCGACCTACGCCACCTGGTGGATCCGCCAGGCGATCACCCGTTCGATCGCCGACCAGGCCCGCACGATCCGGATTCCGGTGCACATGATCGAAACGATCAACAAGATGAACCGCATTTCCCGCCAGATCCTGCAGGAAACCGGGGCCGAACCGGATCCGGCGACGCTGGCCAAGAAGATGGACATGCCGGAAGACAAGATCCGCAAGATCATGAAGATTTCCAAGGAGCCGATCTCCATGGAAACCCCGATCGGCGACGACGACGACTCGCATCTCGGCGACTTCATCGAGGATCAATCGACGCTGGCCCCGGCCGACGCGGCAATGTATTCCAGCCTGCGCGGCGTCACCAAGGACATCCTGGACAGCCTGACGACCCGGGAAGCCAAGGTCCTGCGCATGCGCTTCGGCATCGAGATGAATACCGACCACACGCTGGAAGAAGTCGGCAAGCAGTTCGACGTCACCCGCGAGCGCATCCGCCAGATCGAAGCCAAGGCGCTGCGCAAGCTGCGTCACCCGAGCCGCTCCGACAAGCTGCGCAGCTTCCTCGACCCGAACAGCAACTGATCTTCAGGGACTGTAGCTCAGTCGGTTAGAGCAGAGGACTCATAATCCTTTGGTCCAGGGTTCGAGCCCCTGCGGTCCCACCAAAAAAACAAGGCCCGGGTTTTCCCGGGCCTTTTTGCTGGAGGGCTCCCGCCGCTCAGGCTTTACCCGCCGCCGGCTCGCCCTTCTTGCCGGCCGCCCAGTGCTGGGCCAGCACGCCGCCCACCGCCAGCTGCAGCGGGTGGTAGATCATGATCGGCAGCAGGATGATGCCAATCGCCGGGTTGGCGCCGAAAATCAGGTGCGCCATCGGTACGCCCGAGGCCAGCGTCTTCTTGGTGCCGCAGAAAATCACCGCGATCGCATCGCTTTCCGGCATGGCGAACACCCGGGCCAGCCAGCGCGTGGTCAGCAACACGATGGCGAACAGCAGCATACAGCCGACGATCGTTTCGACCAGTACCAGCGCGCTGTTGTGCGACCAGACCCCCTGCTTCACCGTATCGGCGAACGAGGTATAAACAAGCACCAGAATGGTCAGGCGGTCGACGATCTGGATACGCGACTTGTGTCGTGCCGCCCAGGCTGCCAGCAAGGGCCGCGAGCACTGGCCGAGCACCAGCGGCAGGACGACCCAGATCAACAGGTCGATGATCACCGGCACGACGTCGAAATTGCCGCCGGCCTGATTGAGGATCCAGGCCATCCACATCGGCGTCAGCAGCACGCCGATCAGACTCGACAAGGTCGCATTGAATACCGCCACGGCCACATTGCCGCCGGCGGCAATGGTCAGCGCGACGGACGATGACACGGTCGACGGCAAGGCGCACAGATAAAAGAAGCCGACCTGCAGATCGGGCGACAGCCAGTCGCCGGCCAGCTTCAGGCCGGCCATGCCGAGCAGCGGGAACAGCAGGAAGGTGCAGGCCTGGACCAGGATGTGCGCACGCCAGCGCAGCGCGCCGTCCTTCAAGGCGGCCAGCGACAGCCCCAGGCCGTTCAAGTAGAAGACCAGCGCGACGCCGATCTTGTTGAGCAGTTCGGGATGCAGGAAGCCGCCTTCGGCGCCGGGCGCCGGCCAGAGAAACGCCAGGGCAACGGCAATCAGCATGCCCTTCATGAACCAGTCGAATTTGAATTTCATGTTTCGTCGTACAGAGTGAGTTGTTACCAGGCCGCCACGCAGCCGTCGCTGCGCGGGTCCTCGCCGCCTTCGATATGACCGTCCGGGTGCAGGACCAGCGCGCCGGCGTGCCCCATGCGCTCATCGAAATCCCCGGCAAGCTCGACAGGATGCCCCATTTCGCGCAAGCGTGCGAGGACCGCTTCCGGATAACGCGATTCGAGCTTCAGCGTGGTGCTTTGTTCCGCCCAGGTCCGGCCGAGCAGCCAGCGCGGCGCCGCCACCGCCGAACGGACGTCGTGGCCGCCCCAGACATAGCGCGAGAACACCGCCGCCTGCGTCTGCGGCTGACCTTCGCCGCCCATCGTGCCGTAAACCAGCAAGCGCCCGTCGTTCAGGCGAGCCATCGCCGGATTCAGCGTGTGGAACGGCTTGCGCCCCGGGCACAGGCTGCGCAGACACCCGGGCTTCAGGTCGAAGGAACAGCCCCGGTTCTGCCACCAGATACCGCTCTGCGGCAGCACGACGCCGCTGCCGAATTCGAAGTAGATGCTCTGGATCATGCTCACCGCGCGCCCGGCCGCGTCGATCACGCCCAGCCAGGTGGTATCGCCATCGGAAACCGGCGCCGGCCACGGGCTGGCGGCATCGAGCGGCACCGCGGCAGCCAGTTGATCGATCAAATTACCGTCGAGCAGGCGGTCGACCGCAACAGACATCGCATCCGGGTCGGTCACGTGCCGGTCGCGCAGCACGAAAGCCTGCTTGGTCGCCTCGACCAGCGCATGGATGCCTTCGACATTGTCCGGCGACCAGCCGGCCTGACGGATGCGGTCGTAGATCGCCAGGATCAGCAAAGAGGCGACGCCCTGGGTCGGCGGCGCCTGGTTGTAGACGGTGCCGACCGAAAGCTCGACCGACAGCGGATCCTTGAGCTGGGCAAGGTGCCCGGCCAGATCGTCGGCCAGCAGCGGGCTGCCGACAGCGGCCAGGTCGGCGGCGATCTGCACCGCCAGCTCGCCGCGATAGAAGTCATCGCAACCGGCCCGGCCGATCTGCGCCAGCGTCTCGGCCAATTTCGGGAAACGGTGGCGTTGACCGTAGGACGGGACCTCGCCGGCCGTCAGGAAGGCTTCGGCGAAACCGGGTTGCGCCTGCAGTTCGGCCAGCTTGGCACGGGTGTTGTCCTGCTGGCTGTGGGTCACCGGAAAGCCTTCGCGGGCATAGTACACGGCGCTCTCGAGCAAGCGCGACAAGGGCAGGCGACCGCCCCACATCGCCTGACTGTAGGCCTGCGCCACGCCCCAGCCGGATACCGCGCCGGCCACCGTGTTGGCGGCCAGCGGGCCGCGCCAGGGAATGCTCGCCCGGTCGCCGTACAGGGCCGGCGTCACCTGGCGGCCGGCCGCGCCGCAGGCGTCGATCGAGCGGATCGCCTCGCCCGGCGCGTGCAACAGCCAGAAGCCGTCGCCACCGATGCCGGTCATGTGCGGATAGACGACGGCCAGCGTGGACGCGACGGCAATCGTCGCCTCGATGGCGTTGCCGCCTTCGCGCAGGATGTCGAGACCGGCCTGGGCGGCCAGCGAATGGGAGGCGACGACAGCGCCGCGGGAACCGAGGATCGGCTTCATGAACAGGTTTCCATCAGGAGGAGGAAGAGGAATCGGCAGGCTTGCCCCAGGCCGGCGCGACGCGGGTCGTCGCGCTGCGTGCCGAGAGCAGGTGCGAGCGCATCTCGCGGTAGGTGGTGATGACGTCGTGGGCGAGAATCGCCTCGACGATCACCGAATGCTCCTCGAAGGATTCACCCATCCGTTCGAGGTTGCGGAACTGCGTGCGGCGGAAACTGGAAACACGGTCGCGCAGGCTGGTCGCCATGTCGATCAATACCGGGTTGTAGCAGCCGCGGATGATCACCGCGTGCAGCTCCAGATTGGCGGCTTCGTAGCGATTGACGTCGGCGGCCTGCATGGCGGCGCGGCCCTCGGCGTGGTATTCGAGCATCCGCGCACGATCGTCGGCGCTCATGCGCAGCGCGGCATGCCGGGCGCAGGCCGCTTCGAGCTCGCCGATGGCCTCGAACATGTGATTGAGCTGGTCGATAGTCAGCGCCGCCACCACCGAACCGCGATTGCGCCGCGTCTCGACCAGGCCCATGATCGCCAGTTGCTTGAGCGCCTCGCGGATCGGCGTGCGCGACACGTTGAAGCGCGTCGCCAGACTGATCTCGTCGAGCCGGCTGCCCGGCGCCAGCTGACCGAGCACGATTTCGTCGGCAATGCGCCGGCAGACATCCTCGGCCAGGCCGCCACGGCCACGCACCACGGTTTCATCGTCGCGGAATTCCATCATGCCGCCTCCGCCAAACCGCGTACCGGATGCCAGCAGGCCAGCGCCTGACCATCGGCGACGGCCAGCGGCGGCCGCTCGCGCCGGCACTGCTCGCTGACGTAGCTGCAGCGCGGGGCGAAACTGCAGCCGGGCGGCAACGCCGCCAGATCGGGCGGCGCGCCGGGCACCGCGCGCAGCGGCCGGCCACGATGTTCGGGCCCGACGGTCGCCGCCAGCAAGCCCTCGGTGTAGGGATGGCAAGGCGTATGGACGATGCGGTCGACCGGCCTTTGCTCGACGATTCGCCCGGCGTACATCACCGCGATGCGGTCGGCCACCTCGACGGCGGCGCCGATGTCGTGGGTGACGAAGATCACCGACATGCCGGTTTCGCGCTGCAGTTCGCGCAGCAGCAGCAGTATCTGGATCTGGACCGTGGCATCGAGGGCGGTCGTCGGTTCGTCGGCGAGCAGCAGCTTCGGCTTGCAGGCCAGCGCCAGCGCGATCATCGCCCGCTGGCGCATGCCGCCGGACAGTTCGTGCGGGTAGGCGTCGAAGCGCCGCCGGGCTTGCGGAATCTGCACCATTTCCAGCATCTGCAGGGCACGGCTGGCCGCGCTGCGGGCATCGATCGCCTCATGTGCGCGAATCGCCTCGGCGATCTGCCGGCCGATGGTGTAGACCGGGTCGAAAGCCAGCCCCGGCTCCTGGAAGACCATCGACACCGTGCCGCCGCGATACAGGTCGAGCGCGCGGCCCTTGAGCGCCAGCACGTCCTGGCCGCCGACCAGGATTTGCCCCTGGATGCGCGTCGACCGCGCCGGATGCAGGCGCAGCAGCGTGCGCAGCGTGACGCTCTTGCCCGAGCCGGATTCGCCAAGCAGGCCGAGCACCTCGCCCTGGCCAAGCGTGAAGCTGACCTGGTTGAGCGCGCTGGCGACGCGGCTGCCGTGAAACTGGACCGACAGGTCGGTGAGCGAAACCAGGGGCGTCGTCATGCGATGGACTCCTTCAGGGCTGCCGGATGACCGGAAGCGGGATCGTTGAGATGGCAGGCGGCAAAGTGCTCGGCATTGCCGCGGATGACGGCCAGCGCCGGCGTCTTTTCGGCGCAGACCGGCTGCGCGTGCGGACAGCGGTCGCGGAAGCGGCAGCCGCTGGGCGGATTGATCGGGTTCGGCGGATCACCGGCCAGCGGCGAAGCTTCGGTACGCTGTGCCGGGTCCATCGACGGCACCGCCGACAACAGCGCCCGCGTGTAGGGATGCGCGGTGTTCCCGTAGATGCGCTCGACCGGGCCGGTCTCGATGACCTGACCGAGGTACATCACCATCACGTAGTCGGACAGGTAATGGACGACGTGCAGGTCGTGCGAGATGAACAGGTAGGTCAGCCCGCGCTCGGCCTTCAGCTCCTGCAGCAGGTTGAGCACCTGCGCCTGGACCGATTTGTCGAGCGCGGCGACTGCCTCGTCGAGAATGACCAGTTGCGGGTCGTAGGCCAGCGCACGGGCGATGTTCACCCGCTGCCGCTGGCCGCCGGACAGCTCGTGCGGATAGCGGTTGGCGAAGTTGGCTGCTTCCAGACCGACGCGGTCGAGCAAGCGGTGCGCCTGGCGCATCGCTTCGGCGGCCGGCGTGCCATGCACGCGCGGCCCGTAGGCGACGGTTTCGGCGATGGTCAGGCGCGGATTGAGCGAGGCGAAGGAATCCTGAAAGACCATCTGCAGCTTGCGCCGGAAATCCTTCAGGCGCAGGCCGCGGAATTCCTCGACGCCCTCGCCGTCGAAGACCAGGCTGCCGGCATCGGCCGCCATCAAGCGGGCGACCAGGCGGGCGGTGGTCGATTTGCCGCAACCGGATTCGCCGACGATACCCAGCGTCTTGCCCTTGGGAACCGAGAAATTGACGCCGTCGACCGCATGCACGAATTTGCGCGGGCCGCCGAAACCGCTGTCGCGGACCGGAAAATGCTTTTTCAGGTCGCGCACGACGAGCAGCGGCTGGGGCCGGCCGCCATGCTCGGCCGCCGGGGAGGAAGGAGAAGTGGTATTCATCGACGGATGTCCATGGCCGAGCGCACGCTGTCCGCGAGCAGGTTGAAGGCAATCGAGGTGACGAAGATGAGCAGGCCGGGCAAGGCCGCCACCCACGGATTGGAATAGATGGCCGAGCGCAGCGTGTTGAGCATCAGGCCCCATTCCGGTTCCGGCGGCTTGACGCCGAGACCGAGGAAGGACAACCCGGAGGCGAGGATCATGCTGACGCTGAGCAGGCCGGTCGCATAGACGAAGACCGGACCGAGCACATTGCCCAGCACATGCACGCGGATGATCGAGAAGGCACTGGCGCCGCTCATCCGCGCCGCCTCGATGTAGTCGAGCTGGCGCACCTGGGTGGTCACGCTCTCGGCGACGCGCACGACCTGCGGCACGAAGACCAGGGTCAGCGCGATCAGGCTGTTGCTCATGCCCGGGCCGAGGGCGCCGGAGATGGCCACGGCCAGCAGCACCGACGGAAAGGCGTAGAACACGTCGAGCACACGCATGATGACCATGTTCAGCTTGCCGCCGACGTAGCCGGCGAACAGCCCGATGGCGGTGCCGATACCGAAGGCGGCGAGCACCGGCACGACGCCCATCAGCAGCGACAGGCGACCGCCATACATCAGCCGGCTGAGCAGATCGCGACCGAGTTCGTCGGTGCCGAGCAGGAAGCCCTCGCTGCCGATCGGCAGCAGGCGCTTGATCATGCTCGCCTTGTAGGGATCGGCCGGCGCCAGCCAGGGCGCAAAAACGGCAGCGGCGACGATGATCAACAGCACGGACGCGGCGGCCAGCGCCATCGGGTCACGGCGCAACTGGCGCCAGACGACAGCCCAGTAACTGCGGCTGGGCGCCGAAGCGGCGGGCATTGGCGCCGCCGGAGAGAGGGGAAGGGTTGCCGACATCAATATTCCTTTCAGGCGCGGCCCATGCGCGGGTCGATCAGCGGCTGGAGGATGTCCACCAGCAGGTTGAGGGCAACGAAGAACATGCACAGCACCAGGATGGTTCCCTGCAGCAGCGGGATGTCGCGCTGGAAGATCGCGGTGTTGAGCAGGAAACCGGTCCCCGGCCAGGCAAACACGGTTTCGACCAGGATCGAGCCGCCCATCAGGTAGCCGATCTGCAGGCCGGCGACGGCCAGCACGGTCGGCGCGGTGTTCTTGGCGACGTGGCGGAACACGGCGATGCCGGACAGGCCGCGGGCACGCAGCGCGGTGACGAATTCCTGAGCCAGCATGTCGGCGACCAGCGCCCGCACGGTACGGGTGATGATGCCCATCGGGATCACCGACAGCGTCACCGCCGGCAAAACCAGGTAACGAAAATGTTCGAGGTCCCACTGCCATTCCGACGACCCGCCGGGACCGGCGCCCATGGCCGGGAACCACGGCTGCCAGATGGAAAAGAAGATAGTCAGCACGAGGCCGAGCCAGTAGTGGGGAATGCTGACGCCGACCACCGACAACGCGGTGGCAACGCGATCGATCCAGGACCCGTGGCGATAACCGGCCAGCGCACCGAGGATGCAGCCGGCGACGACACCGATCAAGGCAGCCACCCCGGCCAGCAACAGCGTATTGCCGACGGCGCTGAGCACTTCCGAGGTGACCTCGCGACCGGTGGCGATCGACAGGCCGAGATCGCCCTGCACGGCGCGCATCAGCCACAGCCCGTACTGCACCGGTACCGGCTGGTCGAGACCGTACGCACTGCGCAGCGCGGTGATGACTTCCTCCGGCGCATCGGCCGGCGCGATCGCGTTGAGCGGATCGCCGGGCGCCAGATAGACGAGGATGAACGAGACGACCGTCACGCTGAGGGCGATCGGGATGGCGTAAAGCAGTCGTTTCAGGATGTAGGCGAACATGGAACGCTTTCTGGAAACCGCCGGCCGGGCCGGCGGCAGGCCGGGGACACGTCCCCGGCCCGGTGGATCACATACGGATGGTGGTCAGGTCCTGGAACCAGTGCTGGGCCTGGACGAACTCCTTGACCTTGGGCGACAGCGCGTGCGGATTGACGTCATGCACGACCCACAGCATCTGCGCGTCGTCGACCATCGACTGATGGACGAAGGCAAGCAGGCCGTCCTGGGTCTTGGTGTCGAAGGTGGTCCGGATCTTCTCCAGCGCGGCATCGACCTTGGGATTGTTGTAACCGCCCCAGTTCACACCGTTCGGCGCCACATACTTGCTGTCGGTGAAGCGAGTGATGGCGTAGAACGGATCGGCAGTCACGTAGCCGAGGTTGATCGCGGTGATGCCCTTGCCGGCGTTGATGTCGGCCTTGGCGCCGCTGCGCCAGTGACGGTACAGGTTCTCCAGTTCGACGACTTCGAAGCTGACATCGATGCCGACCTCGGCCAGGCTCTGCTGGACGAATTCGTTCATCGGCAGCGACAGCATCTGGCCGGTACCGCCCTGGGCGATGATCACCTTGGCCTTGAGCGGCTTGGCCTGGCTGTAGCCGGCCTCAGCCATCAGCTTGCGGGCAGCGGCAACATCGTAGCCAAGCTTGAAGCTCGGCTTGCCGAACCACGGGCTGGTGACGTCGACCTGACCCTTGGCCGGCGTCGCCAGGCCACTCATCAACTGCACCACCGCATTGCGGTCGATCGCCAGGTTGGCAGCCTTGCGGACGCGGATGTCGGTCCACGGCGAGCCCGGATAGGTCGAGAAGTGATACGGCCAGACGTGCGGCGTGACGTTCTGCACCAGCTTGAAGCCGCCAGCCTTGAGCTGCGGCAGCACATCGGGCGGCGGCGTCTCGATGATATCCACCTGGCCGTTGAGCAGCGCGTTGGCGCGGGTCATCGCATCGGGAATCGGCAACAGCACGATGCGATCGGTCTTCGGCAGGCGGGTCTTGTCCCAGTAACCGGCGTTCTTCACCAGGTCGGCGCGTTCGCGCGGCACCAGCTTGTCGAGCTTGAACGGGCCGGTACCGGACGGCTGGCTGGCCACCTTGTTCCAGTCCTTGCCGAGCTTCTCCCACTGGCTCGGGCTGGACACCAGGAACCACGGCAACTGATAGGGGAACAGCGCGTCGACTTCCTTGGTCGTGATCTCGACCGAATAGTCGCCGAGCTTGCGGTACGAGGCGATGGACGGAATGCGCGGACGCACCTGGGCGCTCTGCTTGGCATCGAATTGCGGCGACTTGTCGGCCAGCACCTTGTCCAGGTTCCAGATCACCGCATCGGCGTTGAACTCGGAACCGTCATGGAACTTGACGCCCTTGCGCAGGTTGAACACCCACTTCTTCTGATCCTTGGCGTCGACCTTCCAGTCGGTGGCCAGGCCGGGCACCAGTTTGCCGGGTCGATTGCCGACATTGGCCTCCCAGGCGATCAGCGGGTCGTACAAGGTATGACCGGTGAACTGATAGGCGCCGGCGCCACGGTCGGGCTGACCGGTGGTCAGCGGGATGTCGGCCATCGAGATGCCGTAGCGGGCAACGGTTTCTGCATGCAATCCTGCATGCAGGGAGAAAGCCAGCGGCAACGCCGCAAGCCACCGGGAAATCTTCAATTTACTGGGGTTCATCGATTGCTCCGAGGTTGGGAAACACGCTGAACATTGCATGCAACGTGCCAAACCCGGCCCAACGCCCCATGTATTTTCTAAGGCGATGAAAAGGAAAAAATAAACGCCGTTTTGTTTTTTGCCACCATCGGGCAGTCGACCGCAACGGTGCATGCAATATGCACCCGGAGAGGGCATCCGGAGGTTTCGCTCACCATTCGGGTGCCGCAGCGAACACGCTGGCGGCAGCTTGTCGGGGGCGCCGGCGGCAACCGGCCGGAATGGCCCGGCGAGCCTCGCAAGCCCCCGGCGCGGATGCTATAATCGCCCGAATTTTCAGGCCCTTAGCGGGCCCGACCGCAAACTGCCGGACAGGCAGGCGGACGACACTGGAACAGGAATGAACGAGTTTGCCGGACGAAGAAACGAAAAAGCCGCCACTTCTCTCGAAGCAGCGGCTTTTGCAGGAAAGCTGGTGGTGATGGGCAGAATCGAACTGCCGACCTATGGGTTATGAATCCATCGCTCTAACCGTCTGAGCTACATCACCACTTAAGGGCGCGGATTATAGAGGCTGCGTCGAAACCGCGTCAAGAAGCCGCCAGCAGAATTAAGGCATTTATCACCCCAACCGTTGCACGAAGTCGAACATGAGCAAAAAACTATTCATCCGTACCTTCGGGTGCCAGATGAACGAATACGATTCGGACAAGATGGCCGATGTGCTGAACGCCAGCGAAGGCATCGTCAAGACCGACAACCCGGAAGACGCCGACATCATCCTGTTCAATACCTGCTCGGTACGCGAGAAGGCACAGGAAAAGGTGTTCCATGACCTCGGCCGGATCAAGCACCTGAAACAGCTGAAGCCCGACCTGGTGATCGGCGTCGGCGGCTGCGTCGCCAGCCAGGAAGGCGACGCCATCGTCGCCCGCGCGCCCTACGTCGATGTCGTGTTCGGCCCGCAGACGCTGCACCGGCTGCCGCAACTGATTGCCGAGCGCAAGGAAAAGGGCAAGGCGGCGGTCGACGTCTCCTTCCCGGAAATCGAGAAGTTCGATTCGATGCCGCCGGCCGAGGTCAAGGGCGCCAGCGCCTTCGTCTCGATCATGGAAGGCTGCTCCAAGTTCTGTACCTTCTGCATCGTTCCCTACACCCGCGGCGGCGAAGTGTCGCGGCCTTTCACCGACATCCTCACCGAAGTCGCCGACCTCGCCGCGCACGGCGTCGGGGAAGTGACGCTGCTCGGCCAGAACGTCAATGCCTACCGCGGCGACATGGAAGGCACCGACGAGAAGGCCGACCTGGCGCTGCTCATCGAGTACATCGCCGAGGTGCCGGGCATCGAACGCATCCGTTACACCACCTCGCATCCGCGCGAGATGTCGCAACGGCTGATCGATATCTACCAGACGGTCCCGAAGCTGGTCTCGCACCTGCACCTGCCGGTACAGGCCGGCTCCGACCGCGTGCTGGCGGCGATGAAGCGCGGCTACACGACGCTCGAATACAAGTCCATCGTACGCAAGCTGCGTGCCGCCCGGCCGGACATTTCGCTATCCACCGACTTCATCGTCGGCTTCCCCGGCGAGACCGACGAGGACTTCGAGAAGACCATGAAACTGATCGACGACGTCGAATTCGACGCTTCGTTCTCGTTCATCTACAGCCCGCGCCCCGGCACCCCGGCGCTCGACCTAGCCGACGACACGCCGGCCGAGGTCAAGTCGGCCCGGCTGTCGCGGCTGCAGAAACGGATCGACGAACTGGCCCAGGTCGTCAGCCGGGCCATGGTCGGCAGCGTGCAGCGCGTGCTGGTCGAAGGCCTGTCGAAGAAGGACGCCAACGAAGTGGCCGGACGCACCGACAACAACCGTATCGTCAATTTCATCGGCAATCCGCGGTTGATCAACACCTTCGTCGATGTCCGCATCACCGAAGCGCTGCCGCACAGCCTGAAAGGCGAGATCGTCACCCGTGAAAGCTAAGCCCGCCCCCAAGCAGAAGCCGGTCGAATTCGCCCTCGTTCCGGTCGACAATGCCCTGCTCGCCAATTTGTGCGGGCCGCTCGATGAAAACATCCGGCAGATCGAAACCGGCTTCGACGTGACGATACGCCGGCGCAACGAACGCTTCTCGGTTTTTGGCGAAAAAGCCCAGTTGACCGCAGATGCGCTGCGCCACTTTTACGCGCTGTCGCGCCAGCCGCTGTCGGTCGACGAAATCCAGCTCGGCCTGATCGAATTCCTCAATGCGCCGGTGCGCCGCATTTCACGCAGCGCCGACAGCCCGACCGACGGCCCGCAACTGGTCACGCGCAAGACCGAACTGCACGGCCGCACGCCGCGCCAGGTCGAGTACCTCAAGCACATCCAGGAACACGACATCACCTTCGGCATCGGCCCGGCCGGCACCGGCAAGACCTACCTCGCCGTCGCCTCGGCGGTCGACGCCTTCGAGCGCGACCTGGTCGAGCGCATCATCCTGACCCGGCCGGCCGTCGAAGCCGGTGAACGCCTCGGTTTCCTGCCCGGCGACCTGACGCAGAAGATCGATCCCTACCTGCGCCCGCTGTACGACGCGCTGTACGACCTGATGGGCGCCGACCGCGTCGCCAAGCTCTACGAAAAGCGCGCCATCGAAATCGCGCCGCTGGCTTTCATGCGCGGGCGCACGCTGAACCACGCCTTCGTCATTCTCGACGAGGCGCAGAACACCACGCCCGAGCAGATGAAGATGTTCCTGACCCGCATCGGCATCGGCGCCAAGGCCGTGGTCACCGGCGACGTCACTCAGGTCGACCTGCCCAAGGGCCAGAAAAGCGGCCTCAAGGAAGCCATCGAGGTGCTGCGCGACGTGCGCGGCATCGCTTTCACCACCTTCAAGAAGGAAGATGTGGTGCGCCACCCGCTGGTCGCCCGCATCGTCGAAGCCTATGAATCCCGTCAGCAAGCGTCTTAACCTGTCCGTGCAATATGCCTGTCATGACGAGGGCCTACCCTTGCGCGCGGATTTCGTGCGCTGGGCGCGCGCCGCACTGGCCGGCGGTGGCGATGTGACGATCCGCTTGGTCGGAGACGACGAAGGCCGCGAACTGAACCGCGATTACCGCGGCAAGGATTACGCGACCAACGTGCTGTCCTTTCCGTACGAGACGGAACCACGTGTCATGGGCGACCTCGTCGTCTGTCCCGCGGTCGTCGCCCGCGAGGCCGGCGAACAGGGCAAGACGGCCGAGGCGCACTACGCGCACCTGACGGTGCATGGTATGCTGCATTTGCAGGGCTGGGACCACGAAGACGACGCCGAGGCCCAGGCGATGGAAGACAAGGAAAGGGAAATTCTCGCCGCGCTTGGCTACCCCGACCCGTATGCGGGCGAGGCGAACTGAACATCATGGACGCAGACAGTAAACCGGGATTTTTCGAACGCCTCACCTCCTTCCTGCTCCGCGAACCCGAAGATCGCGAGCAGCTCCTGGCAGTCCTGCACAGCGCCTACGAGCGCAACCTGATGGATGCCGACGCCCTGACCATCATCGAAGGCGCGCTGGCCGCCTCCGAGACCCGCGTCACCGACGTGATGATTCCGCGAGCCCAGATGGACGTCATCGACGTCGACGACCCGATGGATGAAATCCTGCCGGTGGTCATCGAAGCCGCCCATTCGCGCTTTCCCGTCGTCGACGGCGACCGCGACAACGTCCTCGGCATCCTGCTGGCCAAGGACCTGCTGCGGCTGCATACCGAAGAAGCCTTCGACCTGCGCGACTGGCTGCGCCCCGCGGTCTTCATCCCCGAATCCAAGCGCCTGAACGTGCTGCTGCGCGAATTCCGGGTGTCGCGCAACCACATGGCCATCGTGGTCAACGAATACGGCGGTGTCGCCGGGCTGGTCACCATCGAGGACGTGCTCGAGCAGATCGTCGGCGACATCGAGGACGAATACGACTTCGACGAAGCGCACGACAACATCCGCCTCGACTCCGCCGGCCGCTACCGGGTCAAGGCGCGCACCGAGATCGAGGACTTCAACGCCGCTTTCTCGACCCACTTCTCCGACGAGGAATTCGACACCGTCGGCGGCCTGGTCCTGCGCCAGCTCGGCCGGGTGCCGAAGCGCAACGAGGTCATCGACATCGACGGCATGCGTTTCCAGGTGCTGCGCGCCGACAGTCGCCGGCTGTACACCCTGCTCGTCGATCCGCCCGCCCCCCGAGCCCGGTCCACCGATGCGGCTGCCTGACCGGCCGGCCTGGCGCCGGCTGATCGCGCTGACGGCCGGGGCCGCCAGCGTCTTCGCTTTCGCGCCCTTCGGCTTGTTCTGGCTGTTGCCGCTGGCCTGCCTGCTGCTGTTCCTGCTGGTCCAGCGTGCCGAAAGCCCGCGCGAGGCGGCGCTGGCCGGTCTGTTTTACGGCGGCGGCCTGTTTGGCGGCGGCGTGTCGTGGGTTTTCGTCAGCCTGTCGGTTTTCGGCGGCATGCCCTGGTGGCTGGCCGGCCCGGCCACCGTCGCCTACTGCCTGCTGCTGGCGCTGTTTCCCGCCGCGGCCGGCTGGCTGAGCAAACGTCTGGCCCCCGCCGGCGGCCGGCGCGGCATGCTTGCCTTTGCCGGCAGCATGGCTGCGGTCGACTGGCTGCGCAGCTGGATTTTCACCGGTTTCCCCTGGCTGGCACTGGGCTACAGCCAGTCGCCGCCCAGCCCGCTGGCCGGTTATGCGCCGCTGCTCGGCGTGTTCGGCATCAGCCTGCTGGTTGCCGGTCTTGGCGCCCTGCTGTCACGGCCGCGCAGCGGGATCATCGCCCTGGCCATCGTCGCAGCCGGTGGCTTCGGCCTGCGCCAGGTCGCCTGGACCGAAGCCGCCGGCGAACCGGTCAGCGTCGCGCTGATCCAGGGCAATGTCGCGCAGGACATCAAGTTCGACCCCGAGCATTTCATCGCCACCTTGCGTCTCTACCGCGACCTGATCGCCGCCCACCCGGCCCGCCTGACCTTGCTGCCGGAAACCGCACTGCCGGCCTTCATCGACCAGTTGCCGCCGGCTTACCTGGAAGAGCTGCGAGCCCTGGCGCAACGCCGGGACGGCGATCTGGTGATCGGCACACTGACCGGGCAATACGATGGCCAGTATTTCAACAGTGCCTACAGCCTCGGCCATTCGCCCAGCCAGATTTACAGCAAGCATCACCTGGTCCCGTTCGGCGAATTCATTCCGCCCGGTTTCGCCTGGTTCATGGCCCGCGCCAACATCCCGATGTCGTCGTTCACCCCGGGCCCGGCCGGCCAGGCGCCGCTGGCGGTCGGCGGACTGAATCTTGCGGTCGACATCTGCTACGAGGACGTTTTCGGCGCCGAGATCATTCGTCCGCTGCCGGCCGCCGGCGTCCTGGCCAACCTGTCGAATACCGCCTGGTTCGGCCGCTCGCTGGCCCAGCCGCAGCACCTGCAGATCGCCCAGTTGCGGGCGGCCGAAACCGGACGACCGATGCTCCGCGCCACCAACACCGGCATGACGGCGATCATCGACGCCGACGGCAGTCTGCGTCGCGTGCTGCCGCCTTTCGAAACGGCCGTCCTCGAGGATGAAGTGCGCGCCCACATCGGCAGCACGCCTTATGTCGCCCTGGGCGACTGGCCGGCCCTGGCCCTGATCGCGCTGACGCTGCTCGGCGCGCGCTGGCGCCGACCGCGCTGAGCCTTCAGCGCACGGCGCCCTCGCCGCGGGCGATCCGTATCACGTCGCGCCTGACCAGTTCGCTCATGCGTTGCCGCGGCGCATCGTCCACCATCCGCCCGTCGTGGTACAGCGCATTCACCGAGAACGGTCCGTCGCCGGTCGCCTCGACGGCAACGTTGTCCGGACTGATCGTCGCCCGGCCGAGATGGCGGGCGACCGGCCAGCGGATGTCGCCGTAGGCGTGATAGACCAGTTCGGAACAGACGATGCGGTCAGTGGTTTCGACATCGAAATTGAAATCGTAGGCCTTGCCGACCTGGCGCAGGGTCTGCAAGATGACCTCGGCACGCTGGGTGTCGGCCAGCGTCTCGTGGCGCAATACCGCCAGGTCGTCGACATTGAGGAAATGGTTCAGCGTATTCATCTTGACGCCGGCCCGCAGCGCCTCGACGACACCGCGCCCGTCGCGGATCTGCCGCTGGTACGGACGCACCACCGGATGCTCCCAGATTCCCAGGCGACGCAATTCCTCCTCGTCGCCGACCCACACCGCAACATGCCCCCAATGACCGGGAATGAAGGCATCGGTCAGCCGGAACGGTGTTTTTTCGAGCAGGATGTCGCCGGCGCGCAGCTTGCCGCGCACGTCCTCGAACACCTCCGGCCGCCCGTAAAGCTTGCCGCGCCGCGTCTCGACCAGGCCGACCGCATTGCCGAACAGCAGACTGGACAGATTGACGCCTTCGTTCTTCAGCCGGTTCAGCGTATCCACCGACAAGGTGCTGAAAAAACCGAGCAGGTTGCCGACATAGCCGACCGGCCGGAACTGCCGGACCATCTGCTGGGCCGGGCTCTGTTCGATCAGCGTCAGCAGGTAACGGGCGTCGTCGTTGCCGGCATCGCGCAACGGCGCGCCATTGCGCTCCAGCCAGCCGAGGCCGCGGCGCACCCGCGCCCGGTTGATCGCCGAATTGAAGGATATCGCGATGCGGTCGAGCTCACCGGACGGCAACGCGAAACCGCTGTCCTTGCGATTCAGATGCTGGCGCAGCGCCGGATGCGCCCGGTACAGGCCGACCGCTGTCAGATAATTGTCGTAGAGCAGCAGTGCGGCCGACACCGACATCGCGATACCGCTGGCCTGCAAGCGCGCGATTTCGGGGTCGGCGGCGGGTTCGATACCGATCCAGCATTCGTGCTCGGCGGCAACGGCCAGCAGGGCCTGGCGCTGAGCCAGCAATTGCGCCGCGCCCTCGTTGAGCCGCCGCAGATCACCGCCGGACAGCAATTCCCCGGCCGCCTGGCGCTGCGTCAGCTGGTCGAGGAAATCGATGGCGCGGGCGCGCAGACTGAGGTTTTCTTCGACCAGACGCTGGTAGCGGACGATCTTTTCGTGCATCTGCGCCGGTTGACCGTAGGCCGGGCCGCTGTCGCCGCGACACAGGCCGGCCGCCAACTGCTCGCTGTCGGCACCGTCCCCGGCCCGCAGGGGCAGCGCAAGCACCAGCAGGCACAGCGCGCATGCCGCGCCGAATATTCTTTTATTCATGCTTCCTCCCGAAGAACGGGAGGATGTTACCGTCTCCGATTCAAACGGCAAGCCGGTCGGCGAACAGATGACGGATCTTCAGCGCCTTCGGCGCCACCACCGCCTGGCAGTAACCTTGCCAGGGATTGCGCCGGAAATAGCCATGGTGGTACTCCTCGGCAACATGAAAGGTCGTCGCCGGCACCACCTCGGTGACGATGGGCGCTGACCACAGCCCCTGTGCATCGAGTTCGCCGATCAGCGCCTGCGCCAGCTCGCGCTGCGCCTCGTCGTGGTGGAAGATGGCCGAACGATACTGCGTGCCGACGTCGTGTCCCTGACGGTTCGGAGTCGTCGGATCGTGAATCGCGAAGAATGCGGTCAACAAGGTCCGGAAGTCGATTCTCGCCGGATCGAAGGCGATCTGGACGACCTCGGCGTGGCCGGTCGCACCGCCGCAGACCTTTTCGTAGGTCGGCGCCGGATCAACACCGCCCATGTAGCCCGGGCGCACGGAGACGACGCCGGCCAGTTGCTCGAACGCCGCCTCGGTACACCAGAAGCAGCCGCCACCCAGGGTGGCAACGGCCGTCGTTTCTGCAGTCATCACATCAGCCCTCCGGTCGCAACAGATGCCCGTACGACCGGCAGAACCCTGCCGGGTTCCCGGCTCAGGCCCGACGGGCCAGCGCCACGGCCTGCTCCAGGCGGGCCTTTTCGGCCAGCACCTTGGTCGAATAACGGCGATCGGGATCGTTCAGCGCGCCGCCGAACTGCTGCAGCCCGGTTTCCAGCCCGCCGAAACGGGCGATCGACTCCTTCAGGATGCGCGCACCGACCTGCACATTGGTCACCGGATCGATGAACGGCAGTTCGCCGGCATCCTCGGGCAGCTTGTCGGTGTGAAAACGCGGCATCACCTGCATCAGGCCCTGCGCGCCGAGCACGCTCTGCGAGAAGGGATTGAAGCCGGATTCGACGCCGATCACCGCGATGATCAGCAGCGGATCGAGACCAAGCTCGCGACCGCTCTGCTGGGCGGTCATGAAGATCGGCCGCAGCGCGTCCTGCGACACCTTGTAGCGCCGCGACACGTGGCCGAGCGCCCGGCGCAGCGTCGGGCTCAGCGCCTCGTCGGCATGCAGCGCGACATCCTGCAGCGCCGGATCGGTCGGGGCCGGCTCCTTGGCCTCGACGCCCGACGGGAACATGGCCTGCAGGCCACCCGGCAGACCCGAGTCGTGAAACACGCCGGCAACGCCGAGCACGAAAATCAGCCCGGCCAACATCAAACTCTTGCGGACGACAGCGAGTGCGGCCGCGACAACCCGCTGGAACGCGGGGGAAAGGAACTGCGAAGCGAACATGCGCCCTCCTTCACTGTTGCCACCGGGTGCCCAAGGACACATCCGGCGAACGGTTACGGGGGGTACGACATCGATTCATTCCTCCGCGGGAGGAAGCAAGGTTTTCGCCGGGCCAGCAGGCCTTCAGACACAAAAACACCGATGTTGCACCGCATCAAGTGGAGCGCATTCTATTGATTTATTTGAACAAGTCAAGAAGCCCCCGGCCACGGACGGAATCCTGGCGTTGTTTTGATGCAACAGACGGGCTGTCCGGTGCGCTGACCAAGGCCCGGCAAAAGCAAGTAAAATTCAGGGTTTTCCGTCTCCCCGATTGCGTCCGATGACGATCACCAGCAAGCCGACTTTTAGTTCCGACATCACCTCCGCAAGCGGAGATGAGTCTTCACAGAAACTGAGCAAGCCCAGCTTCCAGGAAATCATCCTGCGCCTTCAACAGTACTGGAGCCAGCAAGGCTGCGCCCTGCTCCAGCCGTACGACATGGAAGTCGGCGCCGGCACCAGCCACACCGCCACCTTCCTGCGCGCCATCGGCCCGGAACCGTGGAAGGCCGCCTACGTGCAACCGTCGCGCCGCCCCAAGGACGGCCGCTACGGCGAGAACCCCAACCGCATGCAGCACTACTACCAGTTCCAGGTGGTGCTCAAGCCGGCGCCGGACAACATCCTCGAGCTTTACCTCGGCTCGCTCGAAGCCCTCGGTTTCGACCTCAAGAAGAACGACGTGCGCTTCGTCGAGGACGACTGGGAAAACCCGACGCTCGGCGCCTGGGGCCTGGGCTGGGAAGTCTGGATGAACGGCATGGAAGTGACCCAGTTCACCTACTTCCAGCAGGTCGGCGGCATCGACTGCAAGCCGATCACCGGCGAAATCACCTACGGCATCGAACGTCTGGCGATGTACCTGCAGGGCGTCGAGAACGTCTATGACCTGGTCTGGACCGACGGCCTGACCTACGGCGACGTCTATCACCAGAACGAAGTCGAGCAATCGACCTACAACTTCGAGCATTCCGACGTCGATTTCCTGTTCCACGCCTTCGGCGCGCACGAGAAGCAGGCGCAGCACCTGATGGGCGCGCAACTCGCGCTGCCGGCCTACGAACAGGTGCTGAAAGCCGCGCACACCTTCAACCTGCTCGACGCGCGCGGCGCGATTTCCGTGACCGAGCGCGCCGCCTACATCGGCCGCATCCGCAACCTGGCGCGCGCCGTCGCGCAAGCCTACCTCGAATCGCGCGCCCGCCTCGGTTTCCCGATGGCGCCGAAGGAATGGGCCGCCGAAGTGCTGGCCAAGCTCGAAGAACAGAACGCAAAGAAAGCCGCCTGATATGTCTGCAAAGAATCTCCTCGTCGAACTGTTCGTTGAAGAACTGCCGCCCAAGGCGCTGAAGAAGCTCGGCGAAGCCTTTGCCGCCGCACTGGCGAATTCCCTGAAAAATGTCGGTCTGGCAGCGTCGACCGCAAAAGTGACCGCTTACGCTTCGCCGCGCCGTCTCGCTGCACACGTCACCGACGTGCTCTCCGTCGCCGCCGACAAGCCGGTGGTGCAGAAGCTGATGCCGGTTGCCGTCGGCCTCGACGCCAATGGCCAGGCCACGCCGGCCCTGCTCAAGAAGCTCGCGGCACTGGGCGCCGACGAATCCGCCGTCGCCGGCCTGCGTCGCGAGAACGACGGCAAGGCCGACATTCTTTTCTACGACAGCCTGGCCAAGGGCGCGTCGCTGGCCGACGGCCTGCAGAAGGCGGTCGAGGCCGCGCTCGCCGCGCTGCCGATCCCGAAGGTGATGACCTACCAGTTGCAGGACGGCTGGCGCAGCGTCAATTTCGTCCGCCCGGCGCACGCGCTGGTCGCGCTGCACGGTGCCGAGGTCGTGCCGCTTGCGGTGCTCGGCCTCGACTCGGGCCGCCAGACCAAGGGCCACCGCTTCGAAGCCGCCATCGATCCAGTGGTGATCGCCGACGCCGACAGCTACGCCGCGACGCTGCTCAAGGACGGCGCCGTCATCGCCTCGTTCGCCGAGCGCCGCGCCGAGATCGTCCGCCAGCTTGCAGCGGCCGCCGCCCAGGCCGGCGGCAAGCCGATCGAGGATGATGCCCTGCTCGACGAGGTGACCGCGCTGGTTGAACGGCCGAACGTGCTGGTCGGCCAGTTCGAGGAAGAATTCCTCGCCGTGCCGCAGGAATGCCTGATCCTGACGATGAAGGCCAACCAGAAGTACTTCCCGCTGCTCGACGCCGCCGGCAAGCTGACCAACAAGTTCCTCGTCGTCAGCAACATCTCGCCGGCCGACCCGAGCGCGGTGATCGGCGGCAACGAGCGCGTCGTGCGCCCGCGTCTGGCCGACGCCAAGTTCTTCTTCGACCAGGACCGCAAGAAGTCGCTGGAAAGCCGCGTCATCGGCCTATCCAAGGTCGTGTACCACAACAAGCTGGGCACCCAGGGCGAGCGCGTCCAGCGCGTTGCCGCGATTGCCCGCGCCATCGCCGAAGCGCTTGGCGGCGGCGAACTGGTGCAGCACGCCGAACAGGCGGCGGTGCTGGCCAAGGCCGACCTGCTCACCGACATGGTCGGTGAATTCCCGGAACTGCAAGGCATCATGGGCCGCTACTACGCCCAGCACGACGGCCTCAACGGCGACGTCGCCGATGCCATCGAAGACCACTACAAGCCACGCTTCGCCGGCGACAGCCTGCCGCGCGGCCGCGTCGGCACGGTCGTCGCGCTGGCCGACAAGCTGGAAACCCTGGTCGGCATGTTCGGCATCGGCCAGATTCCGACCGGCGACAAGGACCCGTTCGCGCTGCGCCGGCATGCGCTGGGCGTCATCCGCATGCTTGCCGAGAACGATCTGGCGCTGCCGCTCGATACGCTGCTGACCGCCGCCGCGGCGCCCTTTGCTGCGGTCGACGGCTTCCAGCCGGCAAAAACCGCGCTCGCCGATTTCATCTACGACCGCCTGGCCGGCAGCCTGCGCGAAGAAGGCTACAGCGCACAGGAAGTCGATGCCGTGGTGTCACAACGGCCGCAGCGTCTGGGCGACATCCCCAGGCGCCTGGCCGCCGTGCGCGCCTTCTCGGCGCTGCCGGAAGCCGCCGCGCTGGCCGCCGCCAACAAGCGCGTCGGCAATATCCTGAAAAAAGCCGAGGCTGCGGTCGACGCCAGAATCGACGCAAATCTGCTGAAGGAAGCTGCCGAGCAGGCGCTGGCTGCCGCGCTGGCCGAGGTGGCGCCGAAGGCCGACGCCGCTTTCGCCGCCGGCGACTACACCGCTTCGCTGAGCGCGCTGGCCGCGCTGCGCGCGCCGGTCGATGCCTTCTTCGACGGCGTCATGGTCAATGCCGACGACCCGGCGCTCAAGGCCAACCGCCTCGGCCTGCTGGCCACGCTGCACGCGGCGATGAACCGCGTCGCCGACCTCTCCCGTCTGTCCGCCTGATCCGAGAAAGGCCGCCCGCATGCCGAAACTGATCATTCTCGACCGCGACGGCGTGATCAACTTCGATTCCGCCCAGTACATCAAGAGTCCGGCCGAGTGGAAGCCGATCCCGGGCAGTCTGGAGGCGATCGCCCGGCTCAAGCACAACGGCTACCGGGTGGTCGTCGCGACCAACCAGTCCGGCGTCGGCCGCGGCCTGTTCGACATGGACACGCTGAACCAGATCCACGACAAGATGCACAAGGCAGTGCTCGGCGTCGGCGGGCGCATCGACGCGGTTTACTACTGTCCGCACGCGGCCGACGCCAAATGCGACTGCCGCAAGCCGCTGCCCGGCATGTTCAAGCGCATCGGCGAAACCCTGAATGTCGACCTGGTCGGCGTGCCGACCATCGGCGATTCGCTGCGCGACCTGCAGGCCGGCGCGGCGGTCGGTTGCCGGCCGCTGCTGGTGCTCACCGGCAAGGGTGAAAAGACCCAGGCCGACGGCGGCCTGCCGGAAGGCACGCAGATCTTCGCCAACCTGGCTGCCGCGGTCGACCACCTGCTGGCCGGAGAAAAGAAATGAACGCCGTCCGTTCCGCCCTGTTCATGCTTTACGCCATCCTCTGGTCGGTGCTCAGCGCCCCGCTGGTGGTGATGGCCGGCCCGCTGCTCCGCGGCATCTGGGCCTACCGCTTCGGCAAGCTGTGGCGGCTGGGCACGCAATTCGGCGTCGAGCACATCCTCGGCATCCGGCCGCGCGTGATCGGCCGGGAAAACATGCCGGACGAAGCCTGCGTGATCCTGTCGAAGCACCAGTCGGCCTGGGAAACGATGACGCTGCAGGACGTCGTGCCGAAAGGCCGTTACTGCGTGTTCGTGCTCAAGCGCGAACTGCTCAAGGTGCCCTTCGTCGGCTGGGGGCTGGCGGCGATGAAGATGATCTCGATCGACCGCAGCGCCGGCAAGGATGCGCTCGATCAGGTGGTCAGCCAGGGCCGCGAGCGGCTGAAGCAGGGTTTCTACGTGATCGTCTTCCCGGAAGGCACGCGCGTCGCGCCCGGCCAGAAGAAACGCTACAAGTCGGGCGGTGCCTACCTGGCGACGCACGTCGGCTGCAAGGTCGTGCCGATCGCCCACGACGCCGGCGAACTGTGGCCGCGCCAGGCCTTCCTGAAGAAGCCGGGCACGGTGACGATCAGCATCGGCCCGGCCTTCGACGCCACCGGCCTCAGCGAAGGCGAGGTCAATGCCCGTGCCGAAGCCTGGATCGAAGCCGAAATGCGCCGAATCTCCCCGCATCGCTACCGGGATGCCGCCCAGGCAAACTGAAAGCGCCTGCCAGATCGTCCTCGGCACGCAGACGGTCGGCTACCTGCTGCGCCGCAGCGCGCGCCGGACGATCGGCCTGCGCATCGACCAGCGTGGCCTGTGCGTCGGCGCACCGGTGCGCGCCGCCCAGCGCGACATCGACGCCCTGCTGCACCGGCACGCCGACTGGATTCTCGACAAGCTGCGCGCCTGGCGCGAGCATCCCGCCGCCAGCACGCCGGAGATCGCCGACGGCTCGACCATTTTCCTGCTTGGCGAGGCGTGGACCGCAAGACTCTCGCCGGGCGGCCGCAACACCTGGCGGGCCGAGGCCCGCACGCTGCATCTGGCGCCCGCCACCCCGGAACACACCCTGCCGCTGCTCAACCGCGCCCTGCGCGAACTGGCCCGCCGCGACCTCGCCGAACGCCTGCAGCGACACGCCGCACGCTTTGCCGTCGCCACCCCGCCGCTGCGCCTGTCGTCGGCACGCACCCGCTGGGGCAGCTGCAACGCCCGCGGCCACATCGCGCTGAACTGGAAACTGATCCTGCTGCCGCCGACAGTCGTCGATTACGTGGTCTGCCACGAACTGGCCCACCTGAAGGAAATGAACCACAGCCCGCGTTTCTGGTCGGTGGTGGAAACGCTGTGTCCGGACTGGCGGACGCAACGCAACGAACTGCGCCGGCTCGGCCGGCAACTTCCCAACCTGTAAGCCAAGGAAATTCTCATGCGCCTCCTGCACACCATGCTCCGCGTCGGCAATCTCGACCGTTCGCTCGCCTTCTACACGGAAGTTCTCGGCATGCGCCTGCTGCGCCGCCAGGATTACCCCGAAGGCCGCTTCACGCTGGCCTTCGTCGGCTATGGCGACGAAGCCGAGCAGGCGGTGATCGAACTGACCCACAACTGGGATACCGCCAGCTACGACCTCGGCAATGCCTTCGGCCACATCGCGCTGGCCGTCCCCGACGCAGCGGCGGCCTGCGCGGCGATCCGCCAGCGTGGCGGCAAGGTGGTGCGCGAGGCCGGCCCGATGAAGCACGGCACGACGATCATCGCCTTCGTCGAAGACCCGGACGGCTACAAGATCGAATTGATCCAGGGCAAATAAGCCGCGCCGACATTTGCTAGACTTCGGCATCCTTATCACCAAGGTCATAACGATGCCCAAGGCTTTCCGGCAACTGCTCGCCGGCCTGCTGTGTCTGGCCGCCACCGGGGCTTTTGCCCAGAACAGCACGGTCGACCGCATCGAAGCGGACAAAACCCTGCGCGTCTGCATCTGGCCCGATTACTACGGGATTTCGTACCGCGACCCGAAGACCCGCCAGCTCTCCGGCATCGACATCGACATGGCGCGGGCGCTCGGGCGCGAGCTCGGCGCCACCGTCGAATTCGTCGACAGTTCCTTCGCCCGGCTGATCGACGACGTGACGCAGGCGCGTTGCGACATTGCCATGTTCGCCATCGGCATCACGCCGCTGCGTCAGGAAAAACTGCGCTTCACCCAACCGCATCTGGCCAGCGATGTCTATGCGATCACCAGCAAGAGCAACCGGCGCATCCGCAGCTGGGCGGACATCGACAAGCCGGGCAGCATCGTCGCCGTGGCCAAGGGTACGCTGCACGAGCCGCTGATGAAGGACAAGCTCCGGCTGGCGACGCTCAAGGTGCTGGACACGCCGCACGCCCGCGAGCAGGAAGTCGAATCCGGCCGGGCCGACGTGTTCATGACCGATTTCCCATTCAGCCTGCGCATGTTGCGCACCACCGACTGGGCCCGGCTGGTCAAGCCGGACGGCATCTACCACATCACCCCGTACGCCTGGGCCATGCGGCCGGGCGACGATCGCTGGCATGCCCGCGTCGAACGCTTCCTGGCCGAGGAAAAACGCAACGGGCAGTTGAAGGCTGCGGCCGAGCGCCACGGACTGTCGCCGATCGTTCTCCTCGACTGAATCATGGCTGCCGGCGCCTTCACCCGCCGTTACACCTGGCTGCTGATCGCGCTGCAGTGCCTGCTGGCGCTGACCGTGGTGATCGGCGCCGGCTCGCACCTCTACCGCCTGCGCGAGGAAACGCTGGCCCGCCACCTCGACGAGGCGCGCGCCCAGGCCCGCGTCTTCGAGGAACAGCTGACGCAGACGCTGAACCTCGTGCATCTGACACTGCAGGGCATCCCCGAAACGCTGGAGGCGACCCCGCAACAGCACCGCCAGGCCGGCCAGCAACTGCAGGTGATGGTGCGCCGGCTGAGTTTCCTGCGCTCGCTGTCGATCGCCGACGAACAGGGCCGCATCTTTGCCAGTTCCAACCCGGACAACGTCGGTGCGACGCTGGACACGAGCGACTTCCGCCCGCTGCGCGAGCCCGGCAGCGAAGCCCCTTTCCTGCGCCTGGGCGCGCCCTGGATCGGCCGGGATTTTGCCGACGCCCAGCCGTCGACCGCAGAAACGCCGATTCCGGCCGAAGCCAGCGCCATCCTGCCGGTCAGCCGGGAAATCGTGCGCGATGGACGGCGGTTGCAACTGATCGCGGCGATCAACCCCGACTATTTCGTCAACCATTTTTCCCACCACGTCACCCCCGAGCTGACCCGGGTCGAAGTCGTCGATTACCTGGGCCTCACCCTGCTCTCGTCGCGCGAGGACCTGCTGGCCGGCAGCCGGCACATGAGCGACGACGAACTGCGGCAGATGCAGGAGGAAGAAATCGGCAGCATCGCCGACGACGTCGAGGACGGACGACCGACCCTGACCGCCTTCCGCGCCTCGCGCAACTATCCCTGCTTCGTGCTGGTCCATGTCGACCGCGAACAGGCGCTGGCCCGCTGGTCGCAGGAAAGCCGGCATCTGGCCAGCGTCACCGGCGTGACGCTGGTCGTCCTGATGGTCCTGAGCACCTTGCTGATCATCCGCGCCCGTCGCGGACTGGTCGCCGAGGAGCGGGTGTTGCACGAACGCCAGCTGACCGCCCGGGTATTCGAATACAGCACCAATGGCGTGCTGGTGACCGATGCCGATACCCGGATGCTTGCGGTCAACCCTTGCCTGGAGCGGGTTTCCGGCTACAGCGCCAGCGAACTGCTCGGCCGGACACCGGCGCTGTTCGCTTCCGGCAAGCACGACCCGGCCTTCTACCGCGCGATGTGGGAGACGCTGGCGCAACAGGACGTGTGGTCCGGTGAAATCGTCAACCGGCGCAAGGACGGACAACTGATCGACGAATGGCTGAGCATCTCGACCGTCCGCGACAGCAACGGCAAGGTCCTCAACTATGTCGGCGTGTTCGAGGACGTCACCGAGCAGCGCCTGCAGGCGATCCGTCTGCAGCGCCAGCTGGCCGCGCTGCGCGTGCTCAACGAAATCGCGATGATCAATGCCGATACCGCCGCCACGCTGCGCGACGCGCTGCGCCTGGCACTCGACCACCTGCATCTCGAATTCGGCATGATCAGCCGGGTCGACGGCCCCGCCCGGCATTACCGCATCGAAGCCCAGTTCGGACACAGCATCCCGGACCCGGAAACCGCCCGGCCGCTGGACGGCACCTATTGCGCGGCCGTGATCGAGCGCAACTCGGCGCTCGCGGTCCACGATGCTGAACAGACGGAATTCTGCACCGCCGCCTGCTTCCGCGAACTCGGCATGGCCGCCTATCTGGGCGCGCCGATCCGCGTCAACGGCGAGTTGTTCGGCACCCTGAACTTCTCGTCGCGCAGCGCCCGCAACCATCCCTTCGATCCGTCCGACATCGAATTCCTGCGTCTGCTGGCGCGCTGGGCCGGTGCCTTCCTGGAGCGCACGCAAACGCTACAGCAACTCGACGAAGCCCGGCTGGCGGCGGAAAGCGCCAACGTCGCCAAGAGCAGCTTCCTGGCCAACATGAGCCATGAAATCCGCACCCCGATGAACGGCGTGATCGGCATGACCGACCTGTTGCTCGACAGCCCGCTCGACGAGCAACAGCGCGAATTCGCCGAGACCATCCGGCACAGTGCCGACAGCCTGCTGGCGCTGATCAACGACATCCTCGACTTTTCCAAGGTCGAGGCCGGCAAGTTGCAGCTCGAGAACATTCCTTTCGCACCGGGCGAATTGCTGCACGAGATCGTCGTGCTGCTGTCGCCGCAGGCGCACGCCAAGTCGATCGCCCTGAGCGGCGAAGTATCCGGCAACCTGCCCGCCTTCCTGCACGGCGACCCGGTGCGTCTGCGGCAGATCCTGATCAATCTGGTCGGCAACGCCATCAAATTCACCGTCCGCGGCGGCGTCCACATCGATCTTGATGCCGAAGCCCAGCCCGGACGCCCCGGCCATGTACTGCTGCGCCTGAAGGTGCGCGACACCGGCATCGGCATGGACCGGCAAATCCTCAACGGACTGTTCTCGCCGTTCTATCAGGGCGATGCCTCGACCACCCGGCGCTTCGGCGGCACCGGCCTCGGCCTGTCGATCTGCAAACGGCTGAGCGAATTGATGGGCGGCCGCATCGAGGTCGACTCGACGCCGGATGTCGGCAGCAGCTTCCTGGTCGAACTGCCGTTCGCGGTGGCCGACGGGAACGCCGACCGCGATGCGGAAGCACGGCTGCCGCCCCCCGGATTGCGCGTCCTGCTGGTCGACGACAATCAGGTCAACCAGAAAGTGGCGGCAGCCCTGCTGAAGAAACTCGGCTGCCTGTACGGCATCGCCGGCAACGGGCGGGAAGCCCTCGAAATGCTGGCCGGCGGCGCCTACGACGTGGTGCTGATGGATTGCCAGATGCCGGTGGTCGATGGCTTCGAGGCCACCTGGCGCATCCGCCAGGGCGAGGCGGGAGACGCGGCGCGGCAGTTGCCGATCGTTGCCATGACCGCCAACGCCATGGAAGGTGACCGCGAACACTGTCTGGCCGCCGGCATGGACGACTACCTGGCCAAGCCGATCGGCCGCGACGCGCTGGCTGCCGCGTTGCTGCGCTGTGCCGGCGGACGGCGCCCAGGCATCACGGCCTGAGCGCTTCCTGCGCGACAGCGACGAAGCGCTCGACGACCCCGCCCCAGCCGCGCGGCAGCATCACCTGGCGGGCGGCCTCGGCCAGTGCCTGGCGGCGCAGCGACACCTCCAGCGCCCACAGCGCGCCGTCGACAAAGGCCTGTTCATCGCCCGGCGCCACCACCACGCCATCCTGACGGTCGGTGATCAGTTCGGCGGCCGCTGCACTGCGGTAAGCAACGACCGGCAGGCCGCTGGCCATCGCCTCGGCAACCACGTTGCCGTAGGTTTCGGTCAGGCTGGGGAACAGGAAGAGATCGGCGCTGGCGTAATGTGCGGCCAGGTCTTCGCCGGTACGCATGCCGCAAAACCGGTGATCCGGGTGGTCGACCGCAAGACGCCGGGCCGACGGCCCATCGCCGACCCAGACCATGCGTGCAGCGGGATGCCAGACCTGGATCGCCGCAAAGCTGCGCTCGACCAGTGCCAGATTCTTCTCCGGCGCCAGCCGGCCGACGTACAGGCAGACCGGCCCTTCGCCGTCGACCGCCCAGGCCCGGCGCAAGGCATCGCTGCGTCGGGCCGGATCGAACAGCACGGTATCGACGCCGCGCCCGACCACCCGCACGCCGGGCACCCCCTCGCCGGCCAGATCGGCCGCCAGGGCCGCCGTCGGCACCATCGTCGCCCGCGTGCGCCGATGCAGCGTGCGCAGGTAGGCGGCGACCGCCGGCCGCATCCAGCCGATGCCGTAGTAGACGCTGTAACGGTCGAAATTGGTATGAAAACCGGAGGTCACCGGGATGCCGAGGCGGCGTGCGGTGGCCACCGCCGACCAGCCGAGCGGGCCTTCGGTGACCACGTGCACCAGGTCGGGGCGACGTTCGCGCCAGCGCTTCGCCAACTGGCGGCCGGCCGGCAGGCCGAAGCGCAAGCCGGGATAGCCCGGCAGCGGCACGCCGGGCAGCGCGACCTCGCAACCGCCCGGCAAGGTGCCGCCGCGATCCTCGCCATGCTGCCGCGGCCGCAGCACATCGACTTCATGGCCGCATTCGCGCAGGCCGCCGACCAGGTGGCCGACGGTCATTGCCACGCCGTTCACTTCCGGCGGAAAGGTTTCGGTGACGAAGGCGATGTTCAGTTTCATCGATAGTGCTCCAGCAGGACGCCTCCCCAGACGACCACGACCAGCAGCAGCGAGACGAGCACCGCGGCGCTGCCGATGTCCTTGGCGCGCTTCGCCAGCCGGTGGTTTTCCAGACTGACGCGGTCGACCACGGCTTCGACGGCAGAATTGAGCAGTTCGACGATCAGCACCAGCAACACGCTGGCGATCAGCAGGCCGCTGGCCAGCCAGCCGACCGGCAGCCACAGGGCCAGCGGGATCAGCAGCACGGCCAGCCAGACCTCCTGGCGAAAGGCATCCTCGCAGAGATAGGCGGCCTTCAGCCCGTCCAGCGAGTAGTAGAAGGCATTCCAGACCCGGCGCAGGCCGGTCTTGCCCTTGAAAGGCGATTCCCGGGCCGGATCGAGGCCCAGTTCGTCGGGGACAGGCGGCATGTTCACTCCACAGCGGGTTCAGGTATCGGCGGCGAGTCGCTGGAAAGCACGCTCGCCAGCGCTCAGCAAATGCCGGTAGAGCCCGGCCAAACGGCCGGCGAGCGCGCTATCCGACCATTCGGCGGCATAGCGTGGCGCAGCTTCCTTCAGATGTCGCCAGGCAGCCGGGTTGCGCAGGTAGTGGCCGAGCACTTCGCCGAAGGCCTGCGGCTCGGGCGGCGGCGTGAAGCAGCCGCGTCCCGGGCCGAGGATGTCGACGGTGCCCATCTCGGCCAGCGCGACGACCGGCACGCCGGCCGCCATCGCTTCGAGCAGCACCAGTCCCTGCGTTTCGGTGCGCGACGCAAAGACAAAGACATCGGCCGCCGCGTAGCAGGACGGCAAGGCGCCGACCCGGTCGAGGTAACCGATGAAGCGCACCGAGCCGTCAAGCCCGAGGCGCGCCGCCTGCCGTTTCAGATCGTCGCTGGCCGGCCCTTCGCCGGCGATCACCAGCAGCATGTCCGGGCAAAAATCGAGCGCGTGCGGCAGCGCATCGAGCAGGAAGCCGATGTTCTTCTCGTGCGCGATGCGGCCGACGAACAGCGCCACCGGCCGGTCGCCCGGAATCCCATGCCCGGCGCGGAAAGCCGCCCCGTCACCATTGGCGAAACGGTCGAGCGGAATGCCGGTAGGCAGCACGTTCATCGGCGTCGTCACCCCGTAGGCGGTCAGCCGTTCGCGCATCGCCGTCGATGGCACGACCAGCGCATCCAGCGCGTTGCACTGCCGACGCGACAGACGGCGGGCAAAGCCCTTGAGCCAGCCGGCCGGCAGGAACGGGGCGTAGTGCTCGATGTATTCCTCGAACAGCGTGTGATAGGTGGCGATCACCGGCAAGCCGCGGCGGCGGGCGATTTTCAGGCCGGCGTAGTGGGCGATGAAGGGCGTCTGGATGTGGATCAGGTCGCAATCGGCGGCGGCTTCGTCGACCGCGCGCAGCATGGCCGACCAGCCGACCAGTCTATCCTCCGGATCGCGCGGCACCGGTCGCCCGGGCACCCGGACGATGCCCGGCGCCTCGGGTTCGTCGGCATAGCGCGGCACTACCAGCCGTACCTCGACGCCGTGCGCGGCAAGCGTCTGGCGGAAAGTCTCGATCGAGGTCGACACGCCGTTGATGCGCGGGAAATAAACATCGGACACCATCAACACACGCATCTCAGACCTCCACGGCGGTGCTGGCCGCCGGCGCCGGCAGCGCCTGCCGCTGCGGGGCGGGGGCGCCCCAGGCGATCAGCTCGAGCCGGCCGTCGCCATGTTCGACGATGGCCGTGCAGGAATCGACCCAGTCGCCGCAATTGATGTAGGCCAGGCCGTCGATGTCGCGGATCGTCGCCCAGTGGATGTGGCCGCAGACCACGCCGTCGAGGCCGCGTTCGCGGGCATGGCGGACGGCCGATTCCTCGAAATCGAAGATGAAGTTGAGCGCCGTCTTGACCTTGCGCTTGGCGTAACCGGCCAGCGACCAGTAGCCGGGCCGGCCAAGCTTGCGCCGGACCCACGACAGCCACAGGTTGAGGCGGACCAGCAGGTTGTAGGCCTGGTCGCCGAGCACGGCGACCCAGCGGTGATGGCGCGTCACCTGGTCGAACTGGTCGCCGTGAATCAGCAACAGGCGACGCCCGTCGGCCGTCTCATGCACCACTTCGTCGGCCACTTCGATCTCGCCGAACACCGTGCCGCAGTAATCGCGCAGCGCTTCGTCGTGGTTGCCGGGAATCAGCACCACGCGTTCGCCGTGGCGCGCCCGGCGCAGCAGTTTCTGCACCACCGTGTTCTGCGCCTGCGTCCAGCAGATGCTGCGGCTCATCGCCCAGAAATCGACGATGTCGCCGATCAGGAAAGTCTGCTCGGCCGGATGCTCGCGCAGGAAATCGAGGAGACGCTCCGCCTGGCACGCCCGCGTGCCTAGGTGGATGTCGGAGAGGAAGAGGCTTCTGACCTTGGGCATGGCCGCACGATAGAAGCTGCCCATGAAACTGCCGTGACGCTTTCGTGACACGACGATGACAGGCCGCGGCCGACGCTGTCACCGGAATGCAACACCGGCCGCCTAGGCTTCCGGCTGTTCTCCACGGCTTCCCGGCACCATGAAAATCTCCCACCGTCTCGTCCTGCTGCTCGTCTTCACGCTGGGCGCCCTGCTCGCCCTGGGCGGCGTCGGACTCAACCAGTTCCAGCGCAACAACGCAATGATCCGGCAACTGACCGATGGCGCGATTCCCGGTTTCCTGAGTTCGATCGAACTGGCCGCCGGCCTGAAAGGCGTGCAGATCGCCGCCATTTCGCTGGCCCACGCAGCGGACCGGACGATCGCCGAACAGACCCGGCAGCAACTGGAACGCCAGAAGGAACAATTACGCCAGTTGCTCGCCGAACAACGCGCGCTGGCCGACAGCGACGCCCAGCGCGGACTGCTCGACCAGGCCGAGGAAAGCCTGAAGAACTATTATGCGGCGGTCGACGACGTCGCCCGCTTCAGTCTCGCCGGCCAGAGCGTACTGGCCGAAGCAACGCTGTCCGGCAGCGCGGCCCCCTTCCTCGCCGAAATCGACGGCGTACTGGAAACGCTGCGGGTCGAAAAACGCCGGGTCAAGGACGAAAGCGTCGCCCGTCTCGACGGCAGCCTGCAGCGCACGCTGATCCAGCTCGGCGGCGCCTTCGCAGTGATCCTGAGCGGACTGTCGGCACTCGGCCTGGCGCTCTACCGACGGATCGCCCGACCGCTGGCCGACATGGAAAACACCATGCGGACCATCGCCGACACGCTGGATTTCACGCATCGCGTCCCGGTGGTCAACGACGACGAGATCGGCCGCTCGATCCAGGCCTTCAACCGGCTGCTCGACACGCTGCAGCAAAGCCTGGCGGAAATGGCCGGAGTCATCCGCCAGAACGAGGTGGCGGCCGGCGAGATGCTGCAATCGGCCGTGGCCCTGGCCGGCATCGCCGAAAACGGCAACGGCTCGTCGCGCGAAATCCAGGTGGCGATCCAGGAAATCCAGGCGCAGATCGACCGCATCCACAGCGACACCGGCCGCGCCGGCCAGCTGACCGCCAGTTCGGGACAGCAGGCGGTGGATAACGGGGCGACCATCCGCCAGACCGTCAGTCACATCCACCGCCTGGCCGGCAACGTCGAAACCGCCGCCGAACGCGTGTTCGCGCTCGCCGCAGCCGGCCAGAACATTTCCGGCCTGGTCCGCGAGATCCGCGAAATTGCCGACCAGACCAACCTGCTGGCGCTCAACGCCGCCATCGAGGCGGCCCGCGCCGGCGATACCGGCCGCGGCTTCGCCGTCGTCGCCGATGAAGTGCGCAAGCTGGCCGAACGTGTCAGCGGCGCGACACGCTCGATCGGCGGCCAGGTCGAAGCAATCGCCAGCACCGCCGAACAATCGACCGCACTGATGCGCGAGGTGGTCGCGGACATCAAGCACAACATCGAACTGGCGAGTTCGGCCGGCAACGCGATGGGCGACATCGAACACTCGGCCCGGGCGGTCATCGAAACCGTCGGCCAGATTGCCGAGCAGGTCGGCATCGGCCATGCGTCGAGCCGGCAGATCGTCCGCCAGGTCGATGCCATCGAGGCCCTGATGCGCGACGCCAACGCAACGGCCGGCCATACCCGCCGTTTCGCCGATGGCATCCGCCAGTTGTCGGACCACCTGAGCGGCATCGTGAACCGCTTTCGCATCGGCCCCATGCAGGCCTGACGCGGCCGGCTTGACCTGAGCGCGGTCCACGCCTAAATTCGGCCGATTTTCCCCGTCGACCGCAAAGGAACCCGCATGCCCATCGGCACCCCGCTCTCCCCCTCCGCCACCCGTGTCATGCTGCTCGGCGCCGGCGAACTGGGCAAGGAAGTCGTCATCGCGCTGCAGCGCCTCGGCGTCGAGGTGATCGCCGTCGACCGCTACGCCAACGCCCCTGGCCAGCAGGTTGCGCATCGCGCCCACGTCATCCCGATGACCGACGGCGCCGCGCTGCGCGCGCTGGTCGAAAAGGAGAAGCCGCAGCTGATCGTGCCGGAGATCGAAGCCATCGCCACCGACACGCTGGTCGAACTGGAAGCCGAAGGTCTGGCCGAAGTCATCCCGACCGCCCGCGCCGCGAAGCTGACGATGAACCGCGAAGGCATCCGCCGGCTGGCTGCCGAGGAACTCGGCCTGCCGACCTCGCCCTACCGCTTCGCCGACTCGCTGGCCGAGCTGCAGGCGGCGATCGACGGCGGCATCGGCTACCCGTGCATCGTCAAGCCGGTGATGTCCTCGTCCGGCAAGGGCCAGTCGCTGCTGCGCGGCCCGGACGACGTGCAGAAAGCCTGGGACTACGCGGCGAGCGGCGGCCGGGTCAATCAGGGTCGCGTCATCGTCGAGGGCTTCGTCGATTTCGACTACGAAATCACCTTGCTGACCGTACGTGCGGTCGACGCGCAAAATGGTGAGATTTCGACGTATTTCTGCGATCCGATCGGCCACCGCCAGGTGTCCGGCGACTACGTCGAATCCTGGCAACCGCAAGCGATGTCGCCGGCCGCGCTGGCCCGCGCCCGCGAAATCGCCGCAGCGGTCACCGGCAACCTCGGCGGCCGCGGCCTGTTCGGCGTCGAACTCTTCGTCAAGGGCGACATGGTGTGGTTCTCCGAAGTCAGCCCGCGGCCGCACGACACCGGCCTGGTCACGCTGTGCTCGCAGCGCTTCTCCGAATTCGAACTGCACGCCCGCGCCATCCTCGGCCTGCCGGTCGACACCGCCCTGCGCGAACCCGGCGCCTCGGCCGTCATCTACGGCGGCATGGATGAAACCGGCATCGCCTTCGACGGCGTCGCCGACGCCCTGGCCGTACCGCGTACCGACCTGCGCCTGTTCGGCAAACCGGAATCCTTCGTCAAACGGCGGATGGGCGTCGTCGTGGCAAACGGCGCCGATACCGACGAAGCCCGGCAGCGGGCAACGCTGGCGGCGGGGAAGGTGCGGCCGGTTCGCGGGTGAGGGTTGATCGCTGACGCGGGCGGACTGCGCTTTCAAGCGCTGTTCTCTGCCGTTGGCGGATGGCGACGGGGGGCTGAAAGGCTACTTGCCGCCGGTTTTTGCGGCGGGCGTCGTTATTTCTGAGACGCGGAGTTCCGCGCCTGACGCGCGGGCTTGCTCTTTTTATCGCTGCTTTCCGCGTTGACCGCGGGCTTACTTTCTTTTGCTTCGCCAAAAGAAAGTAGCCAAAGAAAAGGCGACCCTGACTTTCGCGGTCGGCTTTGCCGACTGCCCTGCGCGACTCGAAGGACCGGGCGGCTGGCTAAACTCGGCCCTGCGGGCCTCAGACAACGCCAGCCGAAATCCCCCGGCCCTTCTGCGTTGCTCGGCGCGAAAGACAGGGAACCGGGGAAACGTCGCAGCGGAAAGCTTGGCGGAAAAAATGGCTTTTACTGCGGTCGACCGCAAGATTCATCTTTTTTTGCGCTTCTTGTACGGTCGACTCGCTTTTTCACCTATTTTCCCCGTCGACCGCAGCACACCTCTGATGTTGGGCCCCTTGAGAGGCGCCGAGCAACGCAGGGCGGTCGGGGGAAGTCGGCTGGCGTTGTCTGAGCCGCGCAGCGGCAAGTTTAGCCAGCCGCCCGACCGCCCGAGTCGCGCAGGGCACCCGCGCAGCGGGCGCCGACCCAGGGTCGCCTTTTCTTTGGCTACTTTCTTTTGGCGAAGCAAAAGAAAGTACGCCCGCCGGTCAACGGCGGAAACCAGCCCCTCAGAAAACCCACCCCACGCGTCAGCCGCGGAACCCTGAGCGTCAGCAACACCCAAAGGTCACCGGCGAAAACCACCCAAAACCGGATCCCACCAAACGTTTCAGGCAAAGCCAATACCCCGCGGAAACCGGGGCACCAGACATCAAACCACCGCCACCCGCTCCGGCGGGAAGCGCGCCGCAAACCGGCTGCCTTCACCCGGTTTGGAGGTGATCACCAGCCGTGCCTGGTGCCGGTTCAGCGAGTGCTTGACGATGGCCAGGCCAAGCCCGGTGCCGCCGGCGTCGCGCGAGCGGCCGCGGTCGACGCGGTAGAAGCGTTCGGTCAGCCGCGGGATGTGTTCCGGGGCGATGCCGATGCCGGTGTCGCGCACGGCGAATTCGGCGCCGCCGGGCAGGACGCGCCATTCGAGGGTGACCTTGCCTCCGTTCGGCGTGTAGCGCACGGCGTTCGCCACCAGGTTGGCGAAGGCGCTGACCAGTTCCGGTTCGGCACCGTAGAGATCGCCCTGGCCTTCGATCTCGACGGCAATTTCGTGCCGGCCGGCGGACAGGGCTTCGGCGTCGCGCCGCAGCTTGTCGATCAACGAAGCCATGTCGACCACCGTGGATTCGGGCGGCGGCGCCGATTCGATCGACGACAGGGTCAGCAGGTCCTGGACGATGGCCTGCATGCGGTCCGACTGCTCGGCCATCATCTGCAGGTAACGCTGGCGTTCGTCGCGGTCGACGTCGATTTCCTGCAGGGTTTCGAGAAAGCCGGCGAGGACGGTGAGCGGCGTACGCAGTTCGTGCGAGACGTTGGCGACGAAATCGCGCCGCATGCGGTCGAGCCGGTCGGCCTGGGTGACGTCCTTGACCTGCATCAGCCGCCGGTTGCCGGCGTAGGGAACGACGTAGATCGACAGCACCCGCTCCTGGTTGCGCTCCGGGCGCAAGGTCAGCGGCGTGTTGAAATCCTCGTTGGCCAGGTAGGCCATGAATTCGGGCTGGCGTACCAGATTGACGATGGGCAGGCCGCGGTCGGTGACGACCTTGAGGCCGAGCTGGTCTTCCGCCGTGCGGTTGCAGAACAGGATCTGGTACTGCGTGTCGAGCAGCACGACGCCGTCGGTGAGTGCCTGGCCGGCGGCGATCAGCATGGCGATTTCGTGATCGCGGGCGGCAATCTGCGCGCGCAGCTCCTTCTCGTGCCGGTACAGGCGGCGGAACACGCCATCCCAGGCGCCTTCGCCTTCCAGGCTGGGATCGGCGATCGGCGCCCGCGACCAGTGCTCCAGGCGCGACAGGTAGCGCAGGTGGAAAGCCAGCTGCAGGGCCAATCCGCCGCTGAACAGCAGCCAGCCGAACCCGGCTTCGGTGAAGTATCCGAGCGGCAGGGCAACGGCGGCCGTCAGCAGCGCCAGGAGCAGCGCCCTGATCGTCTGCGAATTCACCCGGTTCAGGCTCCCCGGAAGCGGTAGCCGGTACCGCGCACGGTTTCCACCCGCTCGTGGTGACCGGACGATTCAAGCGCGGCGCGCAGGCGGCGGATGTGGACGTCGACCGTCCGCTCTTCGATGAACACGTGATCTCCCCAGACTTCGTCGAGCAACTGGGCGCGAGTGTACACCCGTTCCGAATGGGTCATGAAGAAGAACAGCAGGCGGAACTCGGTCGGCCCAAGATCGATCGGCTGGCCGGCGGCAAGCACCCGGTGAGTCGCCGGATTGAGCGCCAGATCGCCGACTTCGACCGCCTCGCCGGCGAGGTGCGGCGCCCGGCGGCGCAGCACGGCCCGCACGCGGGCGACCAGTTCCTTAGGCGAGAAGGGCTTGGTGACGTAATCGTCGGCGCCGGCCTCCAGGCCCTGCACCTTGTCTTCTTCGTGCACGCGGGCGGTGAGCATGATGATCGGCAGTTCGCGCGTGCGCTCGTCGGCGCGCAGCTTCTTGGCCAGCGCCACGCCGGACTGGCCGGGCAGCATCCAGTCGAGAATCACCAGATCCGGCAGCGCGGCGCGGATCGCCGAATCGGCCTCCTCCGCGCTGCTGGCGCGGACGGCGAGAAATCCGGCATGTTTGAGGTTGATGACGACCAGTTCCTGGATCGCCGGTTCGTCCTCAACCACCAGAATGGTCGGTGTCAATTGGCAGACTCCTTGCTCTTGGCGTGCCGGATGTCTCGGCCTTCGACGATGTAGACCACGTGCTCGGAAATGTTCTTGGCGTGGTCGCCGATACGCTCGACGGCTCGGGCGATGGACATGATGTCGATGGCCGTCGTGATGGTCCGCGGGTCTTCCATCATGTGGGTGATCAATTGGCGGATCACCGCCTTGAACTCGACATCGACCTCGTCGTCGGCGCGGATCACGCTGGTGGCCAGCGGCGCGTCGAGGCGGGCGAAGGCGTCGAGTGCCTGGCGCACCATGTTCAGCGCCGCATCGGCGATGTGGCGGACGCCGACGCCGTACTGCACCGGCATGTGCCCGGCTTCGTAGATGCGGCGCACGCCCTTGGCGATCTTCTTGGCCTCGTCGCCGGCCCGTTCGAGGTCGGTGACGATCTTGCTGATGCCGAACACCAGGCGCAGATCGGAGGCGGCCGGCTGACGACGGGCAATGATGTGCGCGCAGTCGTCGTCGATCGCTTTTTCCAGTTCGTTGATCTTGCGATCGGTCTCGACGATGCTCTTGACGCTGGTCACCTCGCCGTTCGAATAGGCTTCGATGGCAGCCGACACCTGGGTCTCGACCAGGCCGCCCATCTGCAGCACATGCGTGCGCAGGCTGCTGAGGTCGTCGTCGAACTGGCTGGATACGTGGAGGGTCTCGTTCATTTTTTTGCTCCGATCAGCCCATGCGGCCGGTGATGTAGTCTTCGGTACGCTTGTCCTGCGGCTTGATGAAGATCTCGTCGGTCTTGCCGAACTCGACCAGCTCGCCGAGGTACATGTAGGCCGTGAAGTCCGACACGCGGGCAGCCTGCTGCATGTTGTGGGTAACGATGGCGATGGTGAACTCGCGCTTGAGTTCATGGATCAGTTCCTCGATGCGCATCGTCGAAATCGGGTCGAGCGCCGAGGTCGGTTCGTCGAGCAGCAGCACCTGCGGCTTGACGGCGACGCCGCGGGCAATGCACAGACGCTGCTGCTGACCGCCGGACAGCCCGGTACCGGGCTTGTTCAGCTTGTCCTTGACCTCGTTCCACAAGGCCGCCTTGGTCAGCGCCCATTCGATGCGGTCGTCCATCTCGTTGCGCGACAGCCGCTCGTGCATGCGCACGCCGAAGGCGATGTTCTCGTAGATCGACATCGGGAACGGCGTCGGCTTCTGGAAGACCATGCCGACCTTGGCGCGCAATTCGATGGTATCGACGCCCTTTTCGAGGATGTTCTTGCCGCCGACGATCAGCTCGCCTTCGGCATGCTGGCCGGGATAAAGGTCGTACATCCGGTTGATCGTGCGCAGCAAGGTCGATTTGCCGCAACCCGACGGACCGATGAAGGCGGTGACCTTGCCCTTGTAGACCTCGAGGTTGATGTTCTTCAGCGCGAGCGCCTTGCCGTAGTAAAAATTCAGGTTCCGGATACTGATCTCGGGAACCAGGTTCTGAAGTGCGGATTCAACAGGCATCATCGTGGATTCCGTGGTGGGTTTGTCTGGGTCTCAGTGCTGCGCCGACTGCTGGCGGAACACGACACGCGCAAGGATGTTGAGGAAGAGCACGCCCATCGTGATGATGAACACGCCGGCCCAGGCCAGTTGCTGCCAGTCGGTGAAGGGGCTCATCGCGAACTTGAAGATGGTCACCGGCAGGTTGGCCATCGGCTCGGACAAGTCGGCGCTCCAGAACTGGTTGGACAGGGCGGTGAACAGCAGCGGTGCCGTTTCACCGGAGATGCGGGCAAGCGCCAGCAGGATGCCGGTGATCACGCCGGTCTTCGCCGAGCGCAGGGTGACCAGCATGATCACCTTCCACTTCGGCGCGCCGAGCGCGAAGGCGGCTTCGCGCAGCGCATTCGGCACCAGCGCCAGCATGTCCTCGGTGGTCCGGACGACGACCGGGATGACCAGCAGGGCCAGGGCCAGCGCCCCGGACAGGCCGGAGAACTTGCCGACCTGAGCGACGTAGATCGCATAGACGAACAGGCCGATGACGATGGACGGTGCCGACAGCAGGATGTCGTTGACGAAGCGGGTCACGTTGCCCAGCCAGGTATTGCGGCCATATTCCGCGAGGTAGATACCGGCCAGGATGGCCACCGGCGTCGCCATCGCCATGGCCAGACCGACCATGATGAAGCTGCCGAAGATGGCGTTGCGCAGGCCGCCGGCATTGCCCGGCGCGGGCGTGTCCAGCGTCAGCAGGCTGAGCGACAGCGCGCCGATCCCCTGCTCGAAGACCATCCAGAGAATCCAGATCAGCCAGAACAGGCCGAAGGCCATGGCGCCCAGCGACAGCCCGAGGGCGATCACGTTGATGGTTTTGCGACGGTTTCTCAGATTCATCGTCGTTTCCTCAGTGGGCCGAGCCGCCCGACTGCTTTTCAAGCGAGCGGAGCAGCAGCTTGGAGAGCGACAGGACGATGAAGGTGATCACGAACAGGATCAGGCCCAGTTCGACCAGCGCCGCGGTGTACAGGCCGGGCGTCGCCTCGGCGAATTCGTTGGCCAGCGCCGAGGTGATGCTGTTGCCGGGCATGAACAGCGAGAAGCTGCCGATCAGGCTGGCGTTGCCGATCACGAAAGTGACCGCCATCGTTTCACCGAGCGCCCGGCCCAGGCCGAGCATGACGCCGCCGATCACGCCGACGCGGGTATAGGGCAGGACGACCTTGCTGACCACTTCCCAGGTCGTGCCGCCCAGGCCATAGCAGGACTCCTTGAGCATCGGCGGCACCAGTTCGAAAACGTCGCGCATCACCGAAGCAATGAAGGGAATGATCATGATCGCCAGGATGATGCCGGCGGCGAGAATGCCGATGCCGAGCGACGGGCCGGAAAACAGCGTGCCGATCAGCGGCAGCTTGCCGAGCGTCTTGGCGATGAAGGGTTGCACGTACTGGCCGAAAATCGGCGCAAAGACGAGTAGACCCCAGATCCCGTACACGATGCTGGGAATACCGGCCAGCAGTTCGATGGCGATGCCGAGCGGACGGCGCAGCCAGGCCGGCGCCATCTCGGTCAGGAACAGCGCGATGCCGAAACTGATCGGCAGGGCGATGACCAGCGCGATGATCGAAGTGACGATGGTGCCGTAGATCGGAACCAGCGCACCGAAATCGTCGGCCGGCGGATTCCAGGCGGAGCTGGTCAGAAAGCTGAAGCCGAACTTCTGGATCGACGGCAGCGCGCTCCAGGTCAGCGACAGCACGATGCCGGCCAGCAAGGCCAGCGTGATGAACGCGACCGTGCGCGTCAGGTTGAAGAACAGAGCGTCGCCGAACTGTCCCTTGGCTTGCGATTGACTCATGACGGATTCCGTAAGCAGGTTCTTTCCATTATCGCGCAGTGCGCGAAATGACGCCCCCGAGCCGCGGCCGGGGGCGCCTCGGATCATCCGCCCGCCTTACTTGACCGACTTGCCCGACGCATCCTTGATGTCTTTCCAGGATGCGGCGATCTGCTTGATCAGGCTGTCCGGCAACGGCACGTAGTCCAGATCGGCGGCCATCTTGCCGCCGTTCTTGTACGACCACTCGAAGAACTTCAGCACTTCGGCAGCCTGGGCCGGCTTGTCCTGAACCTTGTGCATCAGCACGAAGGTGGCACCGGAAATCGGCCAGGCAGCCTTGCCGGCCTGGTTGGTCAGGATTTCGCCGAACGAGGACTTGGACCAGTCGGCACCGGCAGCGGCGGCCTTGAAGGTCTCATCGTCCGGGCGGACGAATTCGCCGGCGGCGTTCTTCAGCCAGGTCCAGGCCAGGTTGTTCTGCTTGGCGTAGGCATATTCGACGTAACCGATCGAGTTCGGAATGCGCTGCAGGAAGGCGGCGACGCCTTCGTTGCCCTTGCCGCCCATGCCGGTCGGCCACTGCACGGCGGTACCTTCGCCGATCTTGCTCTTCCACTCGTCGTTTGCCTTCGACAGGTAGTTGGTGAAGATGAAGGTGGTACCCGAACCGTCGGCGCGGCGGACGACAGCGATGTCGTCGCCCGGCAGCTTGACGTTCGGGTTCAGTTCGGCGATCGCCTTGTCGTTCCACTTGGTGATCTTGCCGAGATAGATGTCGGCCAGCACGGCGCCGGTCAGGCGCAGGTCGCCGGCCTTGACGCCGGTCACGTTGACCACCGGCACGACGCCGCCGATCACCGTCGGGAATTGAACCAGGCCGTCCTTCTGCAGCACTTCCGCCTTCAGCGGCATGTCGGACGCGCCGAAATCGACGGTCTTGGCGTTGATCTGCTTGATGCCGCCGCCCGAACCGATCGACTGGTAGTTGAGCTTGTTGCCGGTGGCCTTCTGGTAAGCATCGGCCCACTTGGCGTAGATCGGCGCCGGGAAGGATGCGCCGGCACCGGTGATGTCGGCGGCGTGAGCGACGCCGGCCAGGCCCAGCGAAATGGCCAGCATGGAGGTACGGAAGATACGGTTTTGCAGCATGTCTGATTCCTTCATTGGGTGAGATGGACAGCTGCAGTCTAGGCAGGCTTTGTTACAGCCGGATGACAAACGCCGTTTTGTCGCCAAAGCGTCACGCAAGCGTCATCAGCCGGCGGCACCGGCCGGGGGAAGGAAACCCCGGCCGGCCTTCTGGAATCAGGCTTTTTTCGACGGGCGGCCGGTCTTGATCCGTTCGACGCGCGCCATGACGGCCTGCAGTTCGGTGTCGTTCAGCGCAGCCAGCACGGCAATGCCGCCACGCAGCAGTTCGCTCTTCTTGACCTCGCTGCCGAGCGCGGCCAGCCGCTTCTTCAGTTCGGCGATTCTGGCGTATTCGGCTTCCGGCATCGCGTAACTGTCGCGTACCAGTTTTGCCTTCTTCGTCTTCACCGTCTTTTCGGCCTTTTCCGGTTTGGCCGCTTTTGCCGGCTTGCCCGCCTTGGCGACAGGCGGCTTGTCGTACTGGATGGCCTCGGCCTTGACCAGCGCATCGGCCAGTTCCTTCTGATGCCGGGCCACCGTCCGGTCGACTGCCGACGGCTTGCGGACGCGGGCGGTGGCAGCCTTGGTGGCCGGAGTTGCCGCCACCGGCTCGGCCGGTTTCGGGGCGAGTCTCGGCTTCAGCGGCGCTTTTGCCGTGGCAGCCGGTTTGGCGTTGGATTTGACGGCGGGTTTGGTCTTGCTCTCGGTCATCGATGCGCTCCCTGTTAAACGATATATCCAGTTTAGCGATTTGCCGGCGGCGCCAAGTTAAACTTTTTTGACAGGTACAATGCGCGCCAAACTTTCACGGAGCCTTTTCATGACTCAGGACGAACTCAAGCAGGCCGTTGCCCGGGCAGCGGCCGATTACGTGGCCGCCAACGTGCCGGTCGGCGCCGTCATCGGTGTCGGCACCGGCTCGACCGCCAATTTCTTCATCGATGCGCTGGCACCGCTGAAGGACCGCTTTCGCGGCGCCGTCGCCAGTTCGGAAGCAACCCGCAAGCGCCTGGCCGGACATGGCATTCCGGTCCTCGATCTCAACGATGTCGAGGAAATTCCGGTCTATGTCGATGGCGCCGACGAGATCGATGCCGGCCTGAACATGATCAAGGGCGGCGGCGGCGCGCTGACACGCGAGAAGATCGTTGCCGCGGTGGCGACGACCTTCGTTTGCATCTGCGATGCCTCGAAGAAGGTCGAGGTGATGGGCCGCTTCCCGCTGCCGGTCGAAGTCATTCCGATGGCCCGCGCCCACGTCGCCCGGGAATTGATCAAACTCGGCGGTCGACCGCAGGAACGCAATGGTTTCGTCACCGACAACGGCAACCTCATTCTCGACGTTCACGACCTGAAGATCACCGACCCGAAAGGCCTGGAAGCGCGCATCAACCAGATCGTCGGCGTCGTCACCAACGGCTTGTTCGCAGTGCGTCCGGCCGACCTGCTGCTGCTCGGGGCGGCCGACGGCGTGCAGACCGTCCGCTGAGTTCATCGTGCTGTCACATGCGGACGTTACGCTGACGCAGTCGTCGGCAGCGTCCGCCCCAGGGATGGAGCGAGCGCGCCGGGACAACCGGATACGGTCTCTCTCCATCTTCTCCCGGCTACGGCCGGGATTTTTTTGCCCACGCCCCGTCGACCGCGCTAATTGAGCGGCCGGAACACGCGCAACGCCGGCTCGCCGCTGCCGATCCGCCGACGTTCGACGAAAACGCTGCCGCCGGCGGTGCCGCCCGGCTCGCGCGCACGCTTCTTGGCCTGCTTCTTGGCCACCGACGCCGCCGCCGCTACCTCGCGATGCGACTCGCACTGCCCCGGCTGCACGCGAACCGCGCCGACCGACAAGGTCGGCAGACACTGGAAACCGTATTCGCCGCGCCGGTTCTCGGCCATGTAGCCGCCTACCCCGATTTCTTCCGGCCCGACCAGGCTTTCCATGCGCCGGGCGAATTCGGCCAGCAGTTGCCAACAACGCATTTCCCAGTCGGCGCTCTGGAAGACCACGAAGAAATCGTCGCCGCCGATGTGTCCGACGAAATCCTGCCGCCGGTCGACCGCCTCGCAGATCAATTGACCGAGCATCTGGATCACGTCGTCGCCGCGGCGGTAGCCGAAGGTGTCGTTGAACGGTTTGAAACTGTCGATATCGATGTAGGCGGCGACGAAATCGACATTGCCGGCCAGCATGCGGTCGATGTGCTCGTTGAGCGGCACATTGCCCGGCAACTGGGTCAGCGGATTGGCGTAGCGGGCCGCACTGATCTGCATTTCGGTGATCCGTGCCATCAGGTCGTGGCTGCTGCCGACGCCCCGATAACGGCCATCGGCAGTAACGATGAAGCCATCGTACAGATAGTGTTTGGGCGCCAGCGCCAGCATCATCGCCAGTTCCTGCAGGGTGGCGTGCTGATCGACGACCAGCGGCGCCTGCTCCATGAACATCGCGCAACCCTTGCGACCGTAGAGCTCCTTGCGGAACGGCCGGGCAAAGCGGTCGATCAGGCTGTGCCGGTTGATCAGGCCGATCGGCTGATGGCCGTTGACCACCGGCAGCACATCGAGCTCGGGATCGGCCTCGAAGCGCGTCATCGCGATCTCGTTGGTGGCGTCGTGGGGAATCGGCTCGATCGGCCGACACAGCGTCCGGGCCGTCGGCAACTTGCCGGAGGCGCTGACGCCCGGCGACAGCGACAGCCGGCGCTGGTCAAGCGCCGACAGCACCGGCGTCGGCAATTGACGGACCGGATCGACCTGCGGCCGGGCGATGAAATATCCCTGCCCGCAGGCGATGCCCATGTCGCGCAGGCAACCGAAATCCTCGATGCGCTCGATCCCCTCGGCCACCAGCGAAGCATTGCAGATTTCGGCCAGGTCCTGCATGGCACGGACGAAGTGGTACTTGATGCGGTCGTCGGCAATGCCATGAACGAAATGCTTGTCGATCTTGACGAATTCCGGGCGAAGCTCCGACCACATGCGCAGGTTGGCGAAGCCTTCGCCGAGATCGTCGATGGCAATCTGGAAACCGCGCCCGCGGTAATGGGTCAGTGCTTCGTGGATACCCGGCAGGTCGGTGATCCGCTGGTTTTCGGTCAACTCGATGACGATGCGATTGGCCGGGATGCCAAGCTCGCCCAGCAACTGCTGGGTCTGGCCGTTCATCAAGCGGGTATCGAGCAGACAGGTCGGTGTGACGTTCAGGAACAAACGCCCGCTCAGACGCATGGCGGCAAAGGCACGCAGGCTGGCCGTCCGGCAGGCGTGCTCGAAGGCCAGTTCGATACCCGCCCGGCGGGCCGCGGCGAACAGCGCATCGGGGCAATGCAGGAGGCTGTCCCGCGGGCCGCGGATCAAGGCTTCGTAACCCAGAATCGCCCGCGCCCGGAGGTCAACGATAGGCTGAAAAACCGGCGTCAGCAGCGAGCGTGCCACGACCTCGTGAATGTCCGCCACTTCCCCTGCGACCTGATTCATGACGTTTGCAGTTTCATCGAAAAGAGACGATGCAGTTTAGAAACAGCCCGTTTCATTTACATGACACACCAACTTCCGTCATCGAATTGCAATCTCGCCTGTCGATAGTGACGACATCGTCGCCCACAACGAACGGACATTCCATGCATCGCCCTGACGACATCGCCGGTTTTCCCGACCTGTTCGCCGACCTGGAGGATTTTCTCGACGCCCAGTGGCACGGGCTGAAACGAAACTGCCTGCGCACGGCCATCTGCCTGCTGCCGGCCGTCTTGGGGCTGGCGCTTCTTCGCCATCTGGCAGGCTGAAAAACAAAGACCCCGCCTCAGCGGGGTCCGGTGAAAACGGCCGACGCCGGGGCTCAGGCCTTGGGCGCGACGTAACCCTGAATCTGATCGGCGCCTTCGCCGAAGAAATGCTTTTCGACCTGCTCGGACAGATACTTGCGATGCCGCGCATCGACCAGGTTGAGGCGGTTTTCGTTGATGATCATGGTCTGCAGCTTGATCCATTGCTGCCAGGCTTCCTTCGACACGCTCTCGAAAATGCGCTTGCCGAGCTCGCCCGGGTAGGGCGGCATGTCCAGACCTTCGGCCTCGCAGCCGAGCTTGATGCAGTTGACCATTCTTGCCATGGTGTTCTCCTTGGGTTTGATGCGCGAATTATAAGGTCTTGAACAGGACCTTCGAACGCCGCTGGTAGTTGTACATTTCCTTTTTTCCCGCCGGCAGGTCGTCGACCGTACCCAGCCGGAAACCGCGCTCGACGAACCAGTGTTCGGTCCGCGTGGTGAGCACGAACAGCCGCTTGATGCCGGCCTTGCGGGCGCGCTGCTCGATGCGCTTCATCAGCTGTTCGCCGTACCCCCATTCGCGATGATCCGGATTGACCGCCAGACAGGCCAGCTCGGCTTCATCGCTGGCATGCGGGTAGAGGGCCGCGCAACCGACGATGATGCCGTCGTGGAGCATGATCGAGAAGCGCTCGAGCTCGCGCTCGAGCAGTTCGCGCGGCCGATGCACCAGGATGCCCTCCTGTTCCATCGGCTCGATCAGCGCAATCAGCGCAGCGATGTCGTCGGGCTTGGCCTCCCGGATATTCTCCAGCGATTCGCGGGTGACCACCGTGCCGACCCCGTCATGGGTGAACAGTTCGCGCAGCAGGGCCCCGTCCTGCGCATAGCCGATCAGGTGCACCCGACCGACCGCCGAACGGCTGGCGCGAACGGCGCAGGGCAGGTAGCGGACGATGTCCGAGCTCAACCAGTCGGCATCGCGCAGCAGTTGCGACGCTTCGTCGGCGGTCATTGCGTCGAGCAATTCGCCCGACTGGTCGCTGACCCCCGGACTGTCGGTCAGGTACACCAGCTTGTCGGCACGCAAGCCGACGGCAACCGCCTCGGCCACCTCTTCCATCTGCAGGTTGAAGATTTCGCCGGTCGGCGACGGCCCTTCGCAGTTGAGCAACACGATATTGCCCAAGCCGAGCTGGGCATTGATTCCCTCGGCGTCGACCTTGCGCACCTTGCCGGCATAGACCATGTCGATGCCGTCGAGCACGCCGATCGGCTGGCCGGTGATGAAATTGCCGCCGATCACCCGGATCCGGCTGTTGGCCATCGGCGTGTTCGGCAAGCCTTGCGACAGCAGGGCCTCGATTTCCAGATAAACGCTGCCGACCGCGTCGAGCACGCAATCGAGCGTTGCCGCGTCGGTCACCCGATAACCGCGGTGATATTTCGACTCGATATTCTTCTCGCGCAGTTCTTCCTCGATCTGCGGCCGGGCGCCATGCACCAGCACCAGCCGAATGCCCAGACTGGCCAGCAGATTGACGTCGTAGGCCAGCGTCTTGATGAATTCGCTGGCAATCGCCTTGCCGCCAAAGGCAATGACGAAGGTCTTGCCGCGGAAAGCGTTGATGTAGGGCGTGACCGCCCGGAACCAGGAAACGAAGTGATCGTCGTAGGGCGTATCGCTCATCTCAGTGTTTTTTCCCTTCGCCCTTGAGGGCGGCTTCCAGACGCTCGCAGACGGTCTTCAGTACCTTCACGCGGGCAAAGTTCTTGTCGTTGGCCTCGACCAGGGTCCATGGCGCCTGACCGGTCGACGTCCGGTCCACCATATCGCAGACGGCTACCGCGTAATCGTCCCATTTGTCGCGATTGCGCCAGTCCTCGTCGGTGATCTTGAAACGCTTGAACTCGGTGTCCTGGCGCTCCTTGAAGCGACGCAGCTGTTCGTCGGCCGAAATCTGCAGCCAGAACTTGATGACGATCGCCCCGGCATCGGTCAACTGGTGCTCGAAGTCGTTGATCTCGGCGTAGGCGCGCAGCCAGTCGGCCTCGGAACAGAAGCCCTCGACCCGCTCGACAAGCACCCGCCCGTACCACGAGCGGTCGAAGATGGTCGCCCGACCGCGCCGCGGCACATGCCGCCAGAAACGCCAGAGGTAGGGCTGGACACGCTCTTCCTCGGTCGGCGCGGCAATCGGCACGATCTGGTACTGACGCGCGTCCATCGCTGCCGCCAGCCGGCGGATGCTGCCGCCCTTGCCGGCCGCATCCGAGCCTTCGAAGACGAGCACCAGCGAACGTTTGCCGACGAAACGCGGATCGCGCACCAGTTCGCTGAGTCGCCCCTGGTATCGGGCCAGTTCGCTTTCGTAATCCTTCTTGTCCAGCTTGCGATTCAAATCGAGCTCGGAAAGCACGCTCTTCTCGTCGATCGGGTGCACGATCGGCGGCGCCACGGGTACCGGCAGAAGCGGCTGTGCCAGACGTCGCTTCATCGCGTCGAGCACGATACGGCCGACGGTCAGCGAACGGTAGGCGTCGTCGGTTCCCTCGACGATGATCCACGGCGCCTTCGCGGTATTGGTGACCCGCAGCACGTGGCCAGCAACTTCCTGCAGCTTGTCGTAGGTCTTCAGCCGCTCGTAGCTTTCCTTGGTCACCCGCCAGGCGGTTTTCGGATCCTTCTTGAGCGCCTCCAGACGCTTTTCCTGGCCGCCCTTGGAAAGATGGAACCAGAATTTGAGGACCAGGGCGCCTTCGTTGACCAGCATCGCCTCGAAACGATTGATGTCGTCGAGCCGCTCGTCGAGTTCCGAACGGCGCATGTTGCCGGCAATACGATCGGCGATCGGCTGCGAATACCAGGAACCGGCAAAAACGCCGACCTTGCCCTTGGCCGGCAGGGCCCGCCAGAAACGCCACATCACCGGCCGCGCAGCCTCTTCGTCGCTGGGCGACGCGAAGGCCAGCGTCGAGATGTGCCGGGGATCCATCCACGAATAGAGCAGGTTGATGGTTTCTCCCTTGCCGCTGCCGTCGACCCCGGAAATCAGGATGACGACCGGAAACTCCTTTTTCTGCAGGACGTCGTACTGGACGTCGAGCAAGGCGGCACGCAGTTTCGGCACCTCGCGCTTGAAGGTGTCCTTGTCGATCCGGTGCCCCAGTTCCGCTGATTCAAACATCGCCTATCCCCCTGAAATCGCCCCACAGGACCTGCAGCGCGGCGAGCGCGGCGAGTCCGGCCGTTTCCGTACGCAAGACCCGCGGCCCCAGGCGGACCGCGCGAAACCCGGCTTGCCGGGCAGCGATCATCTCTTGCGGATCAAGCCCCCCTTCGGCACCGATCAGCAGTTGCACCCGGCTCGCCGGCGGCAGATCGGCCAACGTTTCCTCAGCTTCCGGCGCCAGCATCAGTCGCAGGCAGCCATCGGCCGGCCTGGCCAACCACTGGTCGAGTCGTTCGAGTGGCGCCACCAGCGGCACCTGATTCCGGCCGCACTGCTCGCAGGCCGACGCGGCAACCCCCTGCCAGTGTGCGACACGCTTGCCGGCACGCTCGCCGGCAAGCTTGAGTACGCTGCGCCGACTCTCGACCGGCACGATGTCGCGCACGCCAAGCTCGACGGCCTTCTGGATCGTGAAATCCATCTTGTCGCCGGCCTGCAAGGCCTGAACCAGCGTCACCGCCAGCGGCGATTCCCGCTCGACATCGCGCCAGTCGGCCAGTTCGGCGAACACCCGCTCCTTCTCGATGCGCTCGATATGTGCCAGATACTCACCGCCGCGACCGTCGAACAGGATCATTGCCGCCCCCGGCGGCAGACGCAGTACACGGACGGCATGCCTGGCCACCGGCTCCGGCAGCTCGACGTGAGCCCCGGGGGACAAGGCTTCCCTGCAGTAGAAACGAGACAGATTCATCGGTGCTATTATGCGGCGAAACGCTGGCGCGGAGGAGCTTTGCATGGACATTCCAGTTCGGCTTGCAAGCCGGTCCGGGCCTGGTCGGCCCGCCCCCCGCGCCATACAGCGCCCATGAACGTTCCCCTGCGCTTCATTCAACACCGATGCCGGATACCAAGCTCGCGCTGGTCTACCTGAAAGCCGTCCTGGCCTGCCTGCCCCAGGGCATCTGCGTATTCGACGAAAACCTCCGTCTGCGGGTCTGGAACCCGGGCTTCCCCGAAGCCCTGGACCTGCCTGTCGATACCGTCCGCGAAGACGAGCATTTCTCGGTGCTGATGAGCATTCCGGCCGGCCGCGGGGCCTTCGGCCCGGGCGACCCGGAAAAACACGTCGAGCGCCTGGCCGGCCTGGCCGCAAGCTTCCAGCCGCACGCTTATGAATTGCACGGCGTGGCCGGACGCACCTATCTGGTTCACGGCGAAGCGCTGATCATCGACGAACAGGTCACCGGACTCATCGTCACCTATACCGAAATCACCGAACAGAAGCAGGCCGAGGCCAAGCTGCGCGAGCAACACGATCTGCTGCACACCGTCGTCGAAAGCATGCCGAGCGCCATCACGCTGTTCGACGCGGATCTCCGGCTACTGCTGCACAACAGCGCCTTCCAGCACCTGATGGAGATGCCACCGAGCTTGCTCAAGGAAGGCGAAGTCGACCTGGAAACCCTGCACCGCTTCAACGCCGAACGCGGTGAATACGGCCCGGGCGACAGCACGGCGATTGTCGGCGCCCTGATGTCGCGCGCACGCCATCCGGCAGCCCGCCGCTACGAACGCACACGCCCCAACGGCAGGACGATCGACGTGCGCGACGTGCCGCTGGCCGACGGCGGCGTCATCAGCATCTATACCGACATTTCGGAAAGGCGGGCGAGCGCCGAACGCGAGCAACTGGCGCACATCGTGTTTACCCATACGCCCTCCGGCGTGATCCTGACCGACGCCGAACAGCGCATCCTGTCGATCAACCCGGCCGCCATCCGGATGACCGGCTACGAGCCGCACGAATTGCTCGGCCTCACGGTCTTCTCGCTGCTCCAGACCGACACGCCGCCCGACAATCGTCCTCAGGACTCACTGGCGCTACGCGGGGCCTGGAGCGGAGAAACCCAGCTCGACCGCAAGAACGGCGAGCATTTTCCGGCCAGCGTCAACGTCAACCGCGTGGACGACCCGCACAGCGGCCTGCCCAGCCATTACGTCTGGATTCTCGCCGACATCACCGAACTCAAGGAAGCCGAGGCGCGGATGCGCCACATCGCCCAGCACGATCCGCTGACCGGCCTGCCGAACCGCCTGGCCCTGCTGATGCGTCTCGCCCAGTTGCTGCCGGAAGCCCGGCGCCATGGCTGGCGGCTGGCGATGATGTTCATCGACCTCGACCGCTTCAAGATCATCAACGACACTCTGGGCCACCAGATCGGCGACGAATTGCTGCGCGAGGTCGCGCGCCGTCTATCCAGCGTGGTGCGTGAAACCGACTTCGTCGCCCGCCTGGGCGGCGACGAATTCGTCGTCATTCTGCCGGCGATCGCCAGCCCGACCGACGCAGCCCTGGTCGCGGCCAAGATCATCAACGCCCTGGCCTCGTCGATCGAGGCCGACGACCACGAACTGCACACCAGTCCGTCGATCGGCATCAGCCTGTTCCCGGACGACGGCCCGGACGGCGACACCATCCTGAAGAACGCCGATACGGCGATGTACCACGCCAAGGCGGCCGGCCGTAACAACTACCAGTTTTTCGCCGCCGACATGAACAAGGCGGCGACGCTGCGCCTGGACATCGAACGGAAACTGCGCCAGGCCCTGTCACGCCAGGAACTCAGCCTGTGCTACCAGCCGCAGTTCGACGCCCACCGGAACCGGCCGACCGGCGTCGAAGCACTGATCCGCTGGCGCCACCCGGTCGACGGCCTCATACCGCCGGATCAGTTCATTCCGGTGGCCGAAGAAACGGGAATGATCGTCGAGATCGGCGAATGGGTCATGCTCAACGCCTGCCGCGAAATGAAACGCTGGATCGACGACGGGCTCGCCCCGCTGCGCATCGCCGTCAACGTCTCCGCCCGCCAGCTCCGACGCCGCGATTTCTGCGAAGCGGTGGCCGGCGTGCTGGCCGACTCCGGCCTGGCACCGGAACTGCTCGAACTGGAAATCACCGAAAGCTCGATCATGGAGAACCCCCAGGAAGCGATCAAGATTCTGGAAAGCCTGGGGCGGATGGGCGTCTCGCTGGCGATCGATGATTTCGGCACCGGTTACTCGTCGCTCGCCTACCTGAAGCTGTTCCCGATCGATCATCTGAAGATCGACCGCTCCTTCGTGCGCGACATCGAGCACGACCTCAACGACCGGGCCATCGCCTTCGGCACCATTGCCCTGGCGCATTCGCTCGGCCTCAACGTGATCGCCGAAGGGGTCGAAAGCGACGACCAGCTCGAACTGCTGCGCAGCAACGGCTGCGACGAAGTCCAGGGTTACCTGTTCAGCAAACCGCTCGACAGCCCTGCCGCGTTCGCCTTCCTGCACGCCCGCTCCCGGGCAGAGTAAAATTGTCGTTTTGTCATTGTTGACCGGAGAACCCATGGCACAGCGCACGCTGGCTCGCTATCTGACCGAAGAGCACCGCAACAAGGGCCGCATTCCGGCCAATCTCAAATTCCTGATCGAAGTCGTCTCGCGTGCCTGCCACGCCATCTCGATCGCCATCGGCAAGGGCGGCCTCGGCGGCGTGCTCGGCGAAGCCGGCAGCGACAACGTGCAGGGCGAAGCACAGAAAAAACTGGACGTGCTCTCCAACGAAATCCTGCTGGAAGCCAATGAATGGGGGGGACACCTGGCAGCGATGGCCTCCGAGGAAATGGACCTGCCGCACCTGGTGCCGAACCGTTTCCCGAAAGGCGAGTACCTGCTGACCTTCGACCCGCTCGACGGCTCCTCCAACATCGACGTCAACGTCTCGATCGGCACCATCTTCTCGGTGCTCAAGTGTCCGGACGGCGCCGACCTGAGCACGCCGGAAGCCGCCCAGGCCGCCTTCCTGCAGCCGGGCACGGCCCAGGTTGCCGCCGGCTACGCGGTATACGGCCCGACCACGCTACTGGTGCTGACCGTCGGCGACGGCGTCGCCGTTTTCACGCTGGACCGCGAGCAGGGGCAATTCGTGTTGACCCAGGAACAGGTCCGCATTCCGGAAGACACCAAGGAATTCGCCATCAACATGTCGAATCGCCGCTTCTGGGAAGCGCCGGTCCAGCGCTATGTCGACGAAATGACTGCCGGCACGACCGGGCCGCTGGGCAAGGACTACAACATGCGCTGGGTGGCCTCGATGGTCGCCGACGTGCATCGCATCATGACCCGCGGTGGCATCTTCATGTACCCGATGGACGAGAAGGTGCGGAGCAAGGGCGGCAAGCTGCGCCTGATGTACGAGGCCAACCCGATGGCCTTTCTGGTCGAACAGGCCGGGGGCGCCGCCACCACCGGCCGCCAGCGCATCATGGAACTGACCCCGCAGGATCTGCATCAGCGTGTGCCGGTGATTCTCGGCTCACGCAACGAAGTCGCACGGGTCACCGGTTACCACGCCGACTGACGACGGACCGGGAAGAAAAACCAAGGGGGCGGCAAAGCCCCCTTTTTTACGTCGACCGGCTACCGCGCCTCAGCGGTAACCACCTTCATTGGCATTGTGGATGACCCAGGTCAGGTAATAACCGGTACCGAATCCGGCCTGGTTCGAGAAGATCAGACGCCCCTGGCCTTTGTAGACCATTTCCCAGCGCGACTTGTCGCTGCCGAAGTAAAACGGGATGAACGCCTTGCCCGTGATGTAGGCGCCCTGATCGGTCGGTGCGCCGATCTGGTCCATGACCTGCTGCTGCGACATGCCGATCTTCAAGCGGGTGAATTTGCTGCTGGCGGCCGGCACGCCGGAAATCTCGCCCTCCCAGTTGTTCAGCCCCTTGACCATCGTCCCCTGACCAGCTTCGACCTTCGTCGAATCGGTCACCGGCTTGTTTCGGGAGAGGTTATAGCTTCCCTGGGCAGCCGGGGCGGCCGACGTCGCCGCAGCCGGCGCCGACTTTGCTGCCGGCACGCAATCCTCGGCCGGCGCAGCCGCCGCCTTCGCCGTCTTGCTTGTCGTCTTGGCGGACTTCTTGGTGCTCTTGGCGGGCTTCGCCGCTTCCTTGCACACCGGCTTTTCCGGCGCCGTCGCCGGCGCCTTGGCCTCGGCGACCGGCGCGCTCTCGGCTGCCGGCGCATCGCCTTCCTTCGACTGATTCGACGAACAGCCGGCGAACAGCGAAGCCGCCAGCAGCATCAGGAACAACGGGGTCGGACGGGACAGAAGTTTCATGGATCAAGACCTTTCGCAAAAACGGGAAACCGGCCGCAGCGCCATTTCCCGGAAAACCTGTAATCCCGGATCATAACGCGCCGCCCCGCCCCGCTTCAAACAAGGGATTCAGCGCCGCCCGCCCGGCATCCGGCAGGCTGGCACCGCCCCCCAGCCTATCCAAAACAACGGTTTTGGCCGATAATTTCGGTTTTTTCGCAGGCTGGATTTTCGAAAAATGAGTGTCAGCACCCCCACCAAATTCAATCCCCTGACCGGCGCCATCCGTGCCTTGGCCATGGATGCCGTCCAGCAAGCGAATTCCGGTCACCCGGGCGCCCCGATGGGCATGGCGGAAATCGCCGAGGTGCTGTGGCGCCGCCACCTGCGTCATAACCCGACCAATCCGAACTGGGCGGACCGCGACCGCTTCGTGCTGTCGAACGGTCACGGTTCGATGCTGATCTATGCATTGCTGCACCTGACCGGCTACGACGTCTCGATCGACGACCTGAAGAATTTCCGCCAGTTGCACGCCCGTACACCGGGCCACCCGGAATACGGTTACACGCCGGGCGTCGAGACGACGACCGGGCCGCTCGGCCAGGGCATCACCAACGCCGTCGGCTTCGCGCTGGCCGAAAAGGTGCTGGCGGCCGAGTTCAACCGCCCCGACCACGACATCGTCAATCACCACACCTACACTTTCCTCGGTGACGGCTGCCTGATGGAAGGCGTCTCGCACGAAGCCTGTTCGCTCGCCGGCACGCTCGGTCTGGGCAAGCTGATCGCCTTCTGGGACGACAACGGTATCTCGATCGACGGCCACGTCGAAGGCTGGTTCACCGAAGACATCCCGAAGCGTTTCGAGGCCTACGGCTGGCATGTCGTGCCGAAGGTCGACGGCCACGATCCCGAAGCCATCGAACGCGCGCTGCTGGCTGCCAAGGCAGTGACCGACAAGCCCAGCCTGATCTGCTGCAAGACGGTCATCGGCGCCGGCTCGCCGAACAAGCAAGGCAGCCACGACTGCCACGGTGCACCGCTGGGCAAGGATGAAATTGCCGCCGCCCGCGCCTACATCGGCTGGAATTTCCCGCCCTTCGAAATCCCGGGCGACGTCTATGCCGCCTGGAACGGCAAGGTGCGCGGTGCGGCTTTCGAGGAAAACTGGGAACGGCGTTTCGCCGGCTACAAGGCTGAATTTCCGGCATTGGCCGCCGAATTCGAACGCCGCGTGCTGAATCGCGAACTGCCTGCCGACTGGGAAGCGACCAAGGCCGCCTACCTGCAGGCCTGCCGTGACAAGGCCGAGAACATCGCCACCCGCAAGGCTTCGCAGAACGCCATCGCCGCCCTGGTGCCGGCGGTGCCGGAAATCTTCGGCGGCTCGGCCGACCTGGCCGGTTCCAACCTGACCTTCGTCAAGGGCAGCAAGGGCGTCACCCGCACCGAGGGTGGCAACTACTGCTACTACGGCGTGCGCGAATTCGGCATGACCGCCATCGCCAACGGCATCGCGCTGCACGGCGGCCTGATTCCCTACACCGCGACCTTCCTGGTCTTCTCGGACTACGCGCGCAACGCGATCCGCATGGCGGCGCTGATGAAGCAGCGCCAGATCATGGTCTACACGCACGATTCCATCGGTCTCGGCGAGGACGGCCCGACGCACCAGCCGGTCGAGCACATCCCGTCGATGCGCATCATCCCGAACCTCGACGTCTGGCGTCCGGCCGACGCGACCGAGACGGCCATCGCCTGGACTTCGGCCATCGAACGCCAGGACGGCCCGAGCGTGCTCGCCCTGTCGCGCCAGAACCTGCCGACCGTGACCCAGAACGCCGCCGACACCGACATCGCCAAGGGCGGCTATGTGCTGGCCGAAAACGCCGACGCGCAGATCACGCTGATCGCCACCGGCTCCGAAGTCAAGCTGGCGCTCGACGCCCAGGCCGCGCTGGCCGGCGAAGGCATCGCCGCGCGCGTCGTCTCGATGCCCTGCACCAATGTCTTCGACCGCCAGAGCGACGAGTACAGGACCGCCGTGCTCGGCACCTGCAAGAAGCGCATCGCCATCGAAGCGGCACATCCGGATTTCTGGCGCAAGTACGTCGGCCTGCATGGCGCGGTGATCGGCATCGACCGCTTCGGCGAGTCGGCCCCGGCCGGCCAGTTGTTCGAGATGTTCGGCTTCACCGTCGGCAACGTCGTCGCCACGGCGAAAAGCCTGCTGGCCTGATTTCAATACATCAAACGCAGAGAGGAAATAGATTCATGGCTATCAAGGTTGCAATCAACGGTTTCGGTCGTATCGGTCGCTGCACGCTGCGCGCGATCTACGAGCAAGGGCTGCAGAACGAATTCGAAGTCGTCGCGATCAACGCTTCCGGCGACCTGGCGACCAACGCCCACCTGCTGAAGTACGACACCACGCACGGCCGGTTCACGACCAGCGTCGAAACCGAAGGTGAAAACTGCATCATCATCGACGGCAAGAAGATCGCCTTCTACTCGACCAAGGACCCGAAGGGCGTCAACTGGGCCGACCACGGCGTCGACGTGCTGCTCGAATGCACCGGCGCCTACACCACCAAGGCCAAGGCCCAGGCGCTGCTGGAGCAGGGTGCCAAGCGCGTGCTGATCTCCGCGCCGGGCGGTGACGACGTCGATACGACCATCGTCATGGGCGTCAATGAAGGCGTGCTGAACGCCGGCATGACCGTCGTCTCCAACGCCTCCTGCACGACCAACTGCCTGGCTCCGGTGGCCAAGGTGCTGGCCGAGAGCGTCGGCATCAAGCAGGCGCTGATGACCACGGTGCACGCCTACACCAACGACCAGGTCACCGTGGACGTGCGCCACAAGGACCTGCGCCGCGCCCGCGCCGCCGCCGCCAACATCATCCCGACCAAGACCGGCGCCGCCAAGGCCGTCGGCCTGGTGCTGCCGCAACTGGCCGGCAAGTTCGACGGCTTCTCGCTGCGCGTGCCGACCATCAACGTCTCGCTGGTCGACCTGACCTTCACCGCCGAGCGCGCCACCACCAAGGAAGAAATCAACGAACTGATGACCCAGGCGGCCAACGGCCCGCTGAAGGGCATCATGGCCGTCAACAACGACCCGCTGGTCTCCTCCGACTTCAACCACACCACCGTTTCCTCGACCTTCGACGCGACGCAGACGCGCGTCATCAAGGGCGAAGACGGCTCCGTGCTGGTCAAGGTGCTGGCCTGGTACGACAACGAGTGGGGCTACTCCTGCCGCATGCTCGACGCCGCCCGCGCCTGGATGGCCGTCAAGTAAGACGCAGCAAGGACAAGGGGCCGCAAGGCCCCTTTTTTTCACCCATCGACGGAGAATCGACCATGCGACTGTCAGCCATCCCCCTGAGCCTTGCCGTCCTCGCCCTGCCCTTCACCGCCGTGGCGGAAGAAGCGGCCAAGGATGCCGCCCCTGCAGAAGAACCGGTCATCGTCGGCAACCCGCCGGCCGACCACCCTTTCGGCAGGCTGAAGATCGGCATGACCGCCAAGGAGGCGCTCGCCATCGTCGGCCAGCAGCCGACCAGCCAGAACGGCTGGTGCACCGGCAAGCACATGATCCCCTTCTATTCCGGTGCCGACCGCGGCCGCATCGCGATGCTGTTCAAGGGCATGGGCCAGCTCGACTTCAACGCCAGCATCAGCAAGGGCATGTTCGGCCGCTGCAGCAGCGACGAACCGCTCGACCTGATCTACATCGAATACAAGCCGGACTCGACCGGCGAGCTCAACAAGGGCTGAACCCCCTCGACTCAAAGCAGGCCGATACTGGCCGCCGCATCGCCGACCGCGGCAGCGGCCGAGCGGCCGGTCGTACCGTCCAGCGGCCGGCTGGCGTCGGCCGCCTGCTCGCTCTGCGGGCCGTCTTCCTTGCGCCCCAGCAGGTATTCGCGCATTTCCTTGGCAATTGCCGCCTCGGCCGCCTGACGCTCGTCCGGCGTCATCGCTGCCAGCTTTTCTTCGGTCAACCCGAGTTTTTTCATGATTTTCTCGCGCAACAGGACCATCGGCCCCTTGTCGAGATACTCCTGCAGGGATTTCAGCAGGGTTTCCCGGGCGCTCGGCTTTTCTGTGGCCGAGGTCTGCTGCGACGAATCGCTTTCGGCGGCCGGGGCAGAGGCCTGGCTTTGGCCAAGTGCCTGCCGGAAAGCGGCGGAGAAATCGCCGCCCGAAGCGTTTGCCACATTCTTCGAGCGGTTGGCCAATCCGGCGTAATCGGTATCGATCAGCATTGTTCGCGTCCTCAAATGATCCATGCCCACGACAGCAAAATACATACCTTCCCTCTGACAGCCTGAAAACCAGGCCGCTCCCCGGCTTTTTCCCGGCAACCGCGGCCGACCGGCAATTTCTGCCGCAGAAATAATCGCCGCCATGCCGCAAGACCCCTCGGCTTTCCGGTGACAAAGTCTTAAAATCGCAGAATATTTTTGTCCTGATTCTTTTCTCCCGATTCGGCCGACGTGCCCCTTTCCCGCCCCCCCCTCCGTCTTGCGATCAACGGCTATGGCCGGATCGGACGTTGCGTCCTGCGGGCCCTGCACACCTCGCCCCTGGCGGAACGCCTGCACGTCGTGGCGATCAATGAGCCGGCCGACCTGGCCAGCATGGCCTACCTGACCGAATTCGATTCCACCCACGGCCGCTTTCCCGGCCGGGTCGACGCCGGCACGGATGGCTTGCGCATCGATGGACGGGAGATTCGCGTCACCCATGCCGACACCCCGCAAGCCGTCGACTGGGCCGACCTGGACATCGACCTGCTCGTTGAATGTTCCGGGGTCTACGGTCAACGCCCCGCGCTGCAGGATTTTCTCGACAGCGGCTGCCCCCGCCTGCTGCTCTCCCATCCGGGAGCTTCGGCCGACGATGTCGACGCCACGATCATCACCGGCATCAACGAGGACAGCCTGACCGGCGAGGAACGACTGGTCTCCGCCGGTTCCTGCACGACCAACGCCATCGTCCCGGTGCTCGATCTCCTCGATGCGGCGTTCGGTATCGACCAGGTCTTGCTGACCACGCTGCACTCGGTGATGAACGACCAGCCGCTGATCGACGCCTACCACCACACCGACCTGCGCCGCACGCGCTCGGCGATGCAGTCGATCATCCCGGTCTCGACCGGCCTGGCGCGCGGCGTCGAGCGCTTGCTGCCGCGGCTGGCCGGGCGCGTCGCCGCCAAGGCGATCCGCGTTCCGACACTCAACGTGTCGGCCATCGACCTGACGATTTCCACCCGTCAGCCAGTCGACCGCAACCGCATCAATGCCCTGCTGCGCGACGCCAGCCTCAAGCGCCTGGCTCATCTGCTGGCCTATTCCGAAGCCCCGCACGCGTCGATCGACTTCAACCACGATCCGCACTCGGCCATCGTCGACGGCAGCCAGACAAGGACCGGCGGCAGCCACCTGGCCAATCTGTTCGTCTGGTTCGACAACGAATGGGGCTTCGCCAACCGCATGCTCGAAGTGGCCGACCACTGGTCGCGCCGCTGGACCGATTACCACCTATAAAACCACTCTGGAGAAGACTCTCATGAACGTGATCAAACTCACCGACCTCGACGTTTCCGGCAAGCGCGTATTCATCCGCGCCGACCTCAACGTGCCGCAGGACGAGGCCGGCAACATCACCGAAGACACCCGCATCCGCGCCTCGCTGCCGTCGATCCGCTACTGCCTGGAAAAAGGCGCGGCGGTGATGGTCACCTCGCACCTCGGCCGACCGACCGAAGGCGAACTGAACCCGGAAGACAGCCTGATGCCGGTCGCCGTGCGCCTCGGCCAGTTGCTGCACCTGCCGGTGCGCCTGATCGCCGACTGGGTCGACGGCGGCTTCGAGGTCAAGCCGGGCGAAGTCGTGCTGCTCGAAAACTGCCGCGTCAACAAGGGCGAGAAGAAGAACAACGAGGAACTGGCGCAGAAGATGGCCAGGCTCTGTGACATCTACGTCAATGACGCTTTCGGCACCGCCCACCGTGCCGAGGCGACGACGCACGGCATCGCCCGGTTCGCCCCGATCGCCTGCGCCGGCGTGCTGATGGGCGCCGAGATCGACGCGCTGTCCAAGGCCCTGCACGAGCCGAAGCGGCCGCTGGTCGCCATCGTCGGCGGTTCCAAGGTGTCGTCCAAACTGACCATCCTCAAGTCGCTGGCCGACAAGGTCGACCAGTTGATCGTCGGCGGCGGCATCGCCAACACTTTCCTGCTCGCCTCCGGCAAGCGCATCGGAGAATCGCTGGCCGAGCCGGAACTGGTCAAGGAAGCCCAGGCGATCATGGACATGATGAAGGCACGCGGCGCCGACGTGCCGCTGCCGACCGACGTCGTCGTCGCCGACGAAGTCTCGGCCCTGGCCCGCGCCAACAAGATTTCCGTCGACGATGTGACGGCGCACGACCGCATTCTCGACGTCGGCCCGAAGAGCGCCGTCAAGCTGGCCGAAATCATCGCCCATGCCGGCACCGTCGTCTGGAACGGCCCGGTCGGCGTCTTCGAGCTGCCACAGTTCGCCGGCGGCACCAAGATGATGGCGTCCGCCATCGCCCACTCGGAAGCCTTCTCGATCGCCGGCGGCGGCGACACGCTGGCCGCCATCGCCAAGTTCCACATCGCCGACGACGTCGGCTACATCTCGACCGGCGGCGGCGCCTTCCTGGAATTCCTCGAAGGCAAGAAGCTGCCGGCGATCGCCGTGCTGGAAGAACGCGCCGCCGGCTGAGCGAGATGCAGGGCAAGCGACGCATCCTCGTCGCCGACCCGTCCAAGGTCGTCAGGTCGACGCTCGCCAAGCACCTCAAGGACGATTTCGACGTCCGCGAGGAGCACGACGGCGAGTCGGCCTGGCAGACCCTGGTGCTCGATGCTTCCATCGTCGCCGTGATCAGCGGCCCGCATTTGCCGCGTGCCGACGGCTTCGAACTGCTCGAACGGCTGCGCAGCAACCGGCTCCACCGGCTGTCCGACATGCCTTTCCTGCTGCTCGTCTCGCCGGACGAACCGGCGGACCGACGCAGCCGCGCCAAGCAACTCGGCGTCAGCGACCTCCTGATCCGCGGCATGAGCGGCGGAGAAATCCGCCAGCGCCTGATCCGCTTGATCGACTGGGAAATCGCCGGCGACTGCGGCCTGCGCCAGATCGTCGGCAATCACCACGACGATGCCCCTTTTCCGGAGATCGCAGGCTTCCTCGAGGCGGCCGAAAAAGTGGCCGCAGACTGCGTCGACCGCAGCCAGGGACTGACGCTGATCTGCTTCGGCCTGGAAAGCGAAACCCTGTTGCGCCAGCGCTTCGGCGAACCGGCGATCCGCGGCATCGGCGAACGGATTGCCCGCGTGATCCGCAGCAAGACCGGGCGCCGCGACCTGATGGGTCACCACACCGGCTCGACCCACGTCATCGCCTCGCCCGGCACCAGCCCGGCGACCTGCCTGGCTTTTGCCCAGCGCGTCTGCCGCGGGCTCAGCGAAAGCACCGCCAGCATCCTCGGCCAGCCGATGCAGATCGCCGTCAGCGCCGGCCTGGCCAACAGCGAACAGGAAGGCACCCTGTCGGTGCCGGCGCTGCTGGCCGCCGCCAGCCGGCGCCTGGAAGCCGCACGTGCCATGCGCGGCGCCAGCACGGTGGCCGAGGACAGCAGCGGCGCCCCGGCCGGCGAGGATTACTTTTCGGCCCTGCAGGAAATCATGCGCCAGAACAGCATCACCGCCCATCTCGGGCTGACCGGCCTGCACCTGATGCCGCTGATGCGACTGCTCGAACGGGAATTCCATTTCGGCCTGCCGCTGCGCGACATGGAACAGCATTTCCGGCAACGCGCCCGCAACGAATCCGATACAGACTGACAACAACCCATTTTCAGGAGACAGACATGACCCGCCACACCAAGATCGTCGCCACGCTCGGCCCCGCCTCGTCCAGCCCGGAAGTACTGGAGCGCATGGTGCAGGCCGGCGTCGACGTCGTCCGCATGAACTTCTCGCACGGCACCGCGGCCGACCACAAGGCACGCGCCGAGGGCATCCGCGCCGCGGCAGCCAAGTTCGGCCGGACCATCGGCATCCTGGGCGACCTGCAGGGACCGAAGATTCGCGTCGGCAAGTTCGAGAACAACCGCATCACGCTGATCGCCGACGAACACTTCATCCTCGATGCCGCCTGCAAGCTGGGCACCCAGGAACGCGTCGGCCTCGATTACAAGGACCTGCCCAAGGACGTTCGCCCCGGCGACATCCTGCTGCTCGACGACGGCCGCCTGAAACTTGCGGTCGACGCCGTGCGCGGCACGGAAATCCACACCCGCGTACTGGTCGGCGGCGAACTGTCGAACAACAAGGGCATCAACCGCCAGGGCGGCGGCCTGACCGCGCCGGCGCTGACCGCCAAGGACATGGACGACATCAAGACCGCCGCCGAAATCGGCGTCGATTTCGTCGCCGTCTCCTTCCCCAAGAGCGCCGCCGACATGTACATGGCCCGCCAGCTGCTGCGCGCCGCCGGCAGCGATGCGGTGCTGATCGCCAAGGTCGAGCGGGTCGAGGCGGTGGACAACCTGATCGAGATCCTTGAGGCCTCGGACGGCGTCATGGTCGCCCGCGGCGACCTGGCAGTCGAGGTCGGCGATGCCGCCGTCCCGGCGCTGCAGAAGAAAATGATCCGCCTGGCCCGCGACCGCAACAAGCTGACCATCACCGCGACGCAGATGATGGAATCGATGATCAACTCGCCGGTACCGACCCGCGCCGAAGTCTCCGACGTGGCCAACGCGGTGCTCGACGGTACCGACGCGGTGATGCTGTCGGCGGAAACGGCGAGCGGCAAGTATCCGGTCGAGGTCGTCGAATCGATGGCGCGCATCTGCGTCGAAGCCGAGCGCTCGGCCGAAGTGACGCTCGACCGCGAATTCCTCGACCGCGTGTTTACCCGCATCGACCAGTCGATCGCCATGGCCGCGATCTGGACGGCGCATCACCTCAAGGTCAAGGCGATCGCCGCGCTGACCCAGTCCGGCTCGACGGCGCTGTGGATGAGCCGGCTGAACTGCGGCGTGCCGATCTATGCGCTGACGCCGGATGCGCCGTCGCTGTCGCGCATGGCGCTGTTCCGCGAAGTCCGTCCGCTGCTGATGGCCCAGCAACACGTCGACCGCGACCAGTTGCTGGCCGAAGCCGAATCGCTGCTGATCGACAAGGGCGTCGTCGAGCCCGGCGACCTGATCGTACTGACCATCGGCGAACCGATCGGCAGCAGCGGCGGCACCAACACGTTGAAGATCGTCCGCGTTGGCGAACACCAGCCCACCCGATCGTAATAAAATAGCGGACTCAACCCGATAGACACCACGTACCAGGAGTTTCCATGCCGCTCGTATCCATGCGCCAACTGCTCGACCACGCCGCCGAGCACGACTATGGCCTGCCCGCCTTCAACGTCAACAACATGGAACAGGTCTGGGCCATCATGGAAGCGGCCAGCCAGATCGATTCGCCGGTGATCATGCAGGCCTCGGCCGGTGCCCGCAAGTATGCCGGCGAACCCTTCCTGCGCCACCAGATCCTGGCCGCCCTCGAAGCCTACCCGCACATCCCCATCGTCATGCACCAGGACCACGGCCAGAGCCCGGCGGTATGCATGGCCGCGATCAAGTCCGGCTTCTCGTCGGTGATGATGGACGGCTCGCTGGAAGCCGACGGCAAGAGCGTCGCCAGCTATGAATACAACGTCGAAGTCACCCGCAAGGTGACCGAACTGGCGCACAGCATCGGCGTGTCGGTCGAAGGCGAACTGGGCGTGCTCGGCTCGCTCGAAACGATGAAGGGCGACAAGGAAGACGGTCACGGCGCCGACGGCGTGATGACCCGCGAACAACTGCTGACCGACGTCGAGCAGGCCGCCGACTTCGTCAAGCAGACCAACTGCGACGCACTGGCCATCGCCATCGGCACCAGCCACGGCGCCTACAAGTTCACCAAGAAGCCGACCGGCGACATCCTCGCCATCGACCGCATCGCCGAAATCCACGCCCGCATCCCGAACACCCACCTGGTGATGCACGGCTCGTCGTCGGTGCCGCAGGAACTGCTCGAGGAAATCCGCCAGTTCGGCGGCGACATGAAGGAAACCTACGGCGTGCCGGTCGAGGAAATCGTCAAGGGCATCAAGCACGGCGTGCGCAAGGTCAACATCGACACCGACATCCGCCTGGCGATGACCGGCGCGGTGCGGCGCTACTTCGTCGAGAACCCGTCCAAGTTCGACCCGCGCGACTTCCTGAAGCCGGCCCGCGAAGCCGCCAAGAAGATCTGCCTGGCCCGCTTCGAAGCCTTCGGCTGCGCCGGCCAGGCGAGCAAGATCAAGCCGCTGTCGCTGGACCGGATGGCCGAGCGTTACGCCAAGGGCGAACTGAACCAGATCGTCCGCTGAGCGGGATCGCCCCGCGTTCCGGAAAAGCCGCCGCGGGCGGCTTTTCTTTTGCCCGAACGAAATCCGTCGCCGACGCTCCAAGCACCACCTCATGCCCGCCGCCTGCCGATGAACCCCCCCTCCCTCGCCGAACTCTTCCGCTTGCGCAGCTTCGTTGCCTTCTTCTCGGCCCGACTGGCGGCGATGCTGGCCAACCAGATGCTGATGGTCGCCGTTGCCTGGCAGATGTACGACCTCACCGGCAGCGCCTGGGACCTCGGCCTGGTCGGCCTGTTCCAGTTCGTGCCGGCCTTGGTGCTGACCTTGCCGGCCGGCCACGCCGCCGACCATTTCAACCGCGGCCGCATCTTCGCCGGCTGCATGCTCAGCCAGGCGCTGGTCGGTTTCGTACTGCTGCTGGCCATCGCCGGCGGCCACGAAACACGCGGGCTGATCCTCGGGTTGTCCATCGTGCTCGGCGTCGCCCGTGCCTTCCAGATGCCGGCACAGCAAGCGCTGATCCCGCTGCTCGTGCCACCGGCCCTGCTCGGCCGGGCGATCACGCTGGCCAGCAGCGGCATGCAGGCGGCGATCATCGCCGGACCGGCGGTCGGCGGCGCGCTCTACGTGCTTGGCGCCAGCGCCGTCTATTCGGTGTCCACCGTCCTGCTGCTCGGCGCGGCCGGCCTGATGCTGTCGGTCCGTTACGAACAGGCGCCAGCGCCGGCCAATACCGGCTGGCAGGACATTCTGGCCGGCGCCCGCTTCGTCTGGCGCAACAAGGTGCTGCTCGGCGCCACCAGCCTCGATCTGTTCGCCGTGCTGCTCGGCGGCGCCACCGCGCTGCTGCCGATCTTCGCTCGCGACATCCTGCACGCCGGCCCGCAGGAGCTCGGCCTGCTGCGCGCGGCACCGGCGGTCGGCGCCTTCGCGATGTCGATCGCGCTGCTGCGCTGGCCGCTGCATCGGCATACCGGTCCGCTGATGCTCGCCTCGGTGGCGATCTTCGGGCTGGCCACCGTGGTCTTCGGCTTGTCGACGCACGTCGGCCTGTCGCTGTTCGCGCTGGCGATCACCGGTGCGGTCGACAACGTCAGCGTGGTGATTCGCCAGACCATCGTGCAGACCGATACGCCGGACGAAATCCGCGGCCGGGTGTCGGCGATCAATTCCATCTTCATCGGCGCCTCGAACCAGCTCGGCGAATTCGAATCGGGTGCCACCGCTGCGCTGTTCGGGCCGGTCGGCTCGGTGGTGCTCGGCGGGATCGGCACGGTCGCCGTCGCGCTACTGTGGTTCCGGCTGTTCCCGACGCTGGCCCGGCGCGACCGGCTGATCGGCGGCTGAACTCAGGCGTCGCCGGCCAGGCGCAGCGCGACCAGCAGATCGGCAACCAGCGCGTCGCAATCCGCCGCGTTCACCGGTTCGCCCTCGTTATAGCCGTAGGGCACGCAGTACACCGCGCAGCCGGCGTTGCGCGCCGTCTCGATGTCATGCCGCGAATCGCCGATGTGCAGGTTGCTGGCGACATCCGCCCCCAGCTCGGCGCAGGCATGCAGCAGCGGTGCCGGATGCGGCTTGCGCTGTGCCGTCGTGTCGCCGGAAACGATGGACTGGAAATAATGGGCGATACCGACCCGTTCGAGCAGCGGGCCGGTGAAGGCGGCCGGCTTGTTGGTCACCACCGCCAGCGGCAGGCCGGTCGCCGCCCAGGCCGCCAATCCTTCGCGCACGCCGGGGAAAAACTGCGCTTTCAGGCCGTTGACCGCAGCATAGTGACGGCGGAAGACGGCGATCGCGGCATCCAGTTGCGCGGCATCCGGCGGCGCTTCGCGGGTCAGGCAGCGCTCGACCAGCACCGCCATGCCGCGGCCGACGAAGCGGCGGATCTCGTCCTCGCTACGTGGCGCCAGGCCGAGTTCGAGCAGCGTCAGCCGGCAGGCCTCGGCCAGGTCGCAGACCGTGTCGAGCAACGTGCCGTCGAGGTCGAAGGTGACGGAGCGGAATTTCATGCGTTCTCCTCAAGCGCCGAGCGCAGGGCCCGGATGATCGTGTCGTAGCGGTGCGGGTCGTCGTCGCGGCCGGCGCCGAAGACGGCCGAACCGGCGACGAAGGCATCGACGCCGGCGCGGGCGATTTCGCCGATGTTGGCCGGGTTGACCCCGCCATCGATCTCGAGCCGGATGCGCCGCCCGCTGTCCCGCGCACAGGCATCGATTTTCGCACGAGCCGCGCGCGCCTTGGCGAGCGTCGCCGGAATGAATTTCTGACCGCCGAATCCGGGGTTAACGCTCATCAGCAGCACCACGTCGAGCTTGTCCATCACGTGGTCCAGCCAGGCTAGCGGCGTTGCCGGATTGAACACCAGGCCGGCCCGGCAGCCGCCGTCGCGGATCAGCGCCAGGCTGCGGTCGACATGCACCGATGCCTCCGGATGAAAGGTGATGATGTCGGCGCCGGCCTTGATGAAATCGGGAATCAGGCGGTCGACCGGACTGACCATCAGATGCACGTCGATCGGTGCCGCGGTATACGGCCGGATCGCCGCGCAGACCTGCGGGCCGATGGTCAGGTTGGGCACGTAATGGTTGTCCATCACGTCGAAATGGATCCAGTCGGCGCCGGCGGCGCTGACATTGGCGACTTCCTCGCCGAGACGGGCGAAGTCGGCCGACAGGATGCTCGGGGCGATGACGCAGGCAGCGTCGGAAGCGAAATCGGACATGGCAGTCTCCTGGGCAAAAAAAGGCCCCGCGAACGGGGCCAAAGACGACACAAGGGTCGCGCAGCGTTGCTCGAAGCAGAATCGGGTGGGGTCAACGGTAGGCGGCGGCCATTTTCTCCAGCGCCAGCGGCTTGATCCTGCTGGCCCGCCCGGCCGAGCCGAAGGCTTCGAAGCGCGCCCGGCAGAGGTCGCGGGCGGCGGCCACGGCGGCTTTCAGGAAGGCGCGCGGATCGAACTCCTCCGGCTTTTCGGCCATCGCCTTGCGCATCGCGCCGGTCATCGCCAGGCGGATGTCGGTGTCGATGTTCACCTTGCGCACGCCGTGGCGGATGCCTTCGACGATTTCCTCGACCGGCACGCCGTAGGTCTCCTTGATGGCGCCGCCGTACTGGCGGATCGTCGCCAGCCATTCCTGCGGCACGCTGGAGGAACCGTGCATCACCAGATGGGTGTGCGGAATCTTCGCGTGGATGGCCTTGATGCGGTCGATGGCGAGGATTTCACCGGTCGGCGGGCGGGTGAACTTGTAGGCGCCGTGGCTGGTGCCGATGGCGATGGCCAGCGCGTCGACGCCGGTTTTGGCGACGAAGTCGGCGGCTTCGTCGGGGTCGGTCAGGAGTTGCGCGTGGTCGAGCTTGCCGGCGGCGCCGACGCCGTCCTCCTCGCCGGCCTCGCCGGTTTCCAGCGAGCCCAGGCAACCGAGTTCGCCTTCGACCGAGACGCCGATGGCGTGCGCCATCTCGACCACCCTGGCGGTCGTCGCGACGTTGTAGGCATAGCTGGTCGGCGTCTTGCCGTCCTCGCCCAGCGAACCGTCCATCATCACGCTGGAAAAGCCGCTGCGCATCGCCTGCTGGCAGACCGCCGGCGAGGCGCCGTGGTCCTGATGCAGGCAGACGGGAATCTCCGGGTACTGCTCGATGGCCGCCTCGACCAGCTTGCGGAGAAAAGGCTCGCCGGCGTACTTGCGGGCGCCGGCCGAGGCCTGCAGGATCACCGGGCTGTCGCAGGCCTCGGCGGCCTGCATGATCGCCTGGATCTGCTCGAGATTATTGACGTTGAACGCGGGTAGACCGTAAGCGTGCTCGGCGGCGTCATCGAGCAACTGGCGCAGGGAAATCAGGGCCATCGTCGTCTCCTCAGTGCAGCGCCGGCTGGCTGATGTGGCGAGCCAGGCGCAGCAGGTTGCAGGTATAGCCGTACTCGTTGTCGTACCAGGCGACGACCTTGACGAAGCTCGCATCCAGCGCGATGCCGGCACCGGCGTCGAACACCGAGGGCTGCGGGCAGCCGCGGAAATCGGTCGAGACCACCGCTGCGTCGGTATAGGCGAGCACGCCCTTGAGCGCACCGCCGGCGGCCTCGCGCATCGCCGCGCAGATCTCCGCGTAGCTCGCCTCGCGGCTCAGTTCGACGGTCAGGTCGACCACCGAGACGTCGGAAGTCGGCACGCGGAAAGCCATGCCGGTCAGGCGGCCGTTCAGCGCCGGGATCACCTTGCCGACCGCCTTGGCTGCGCCGGTCGCGGAAGGAATGATGTTTTCCAGGATGCCGCGCCCGCCGCGCCAGTCCTTGCCGGACGGGCCGTCGACGGTCTTCTGCGTGGCCGTGGCGGCGTGCACCGTGCTCATCAGGCCGCGCCGGATGCCGAAACGGTCGTTGAGCACCTTGGCCACCGGCGCCAGGCCGTTGGTCGTGCAGGACGCCGCCGAGACGATGGGCTGGCCGGCGTAGTCGGCGTGATTGACGCCATAGACGAACATCGGCGTGTCGTCCCTGGCCGGCGCCGACTGCACCACCTGGCGGGCGCCGGCGTCCAGATGGGCGCGGCAGCTTTCTTCGGTCAGGAAGAAGCCGGTGGCCTCGATCACCAGGTCGACGCCGACACCGCCCCAGTCCAGCGCCGCCGGATCGCGCTCGGCGCTGAGCCGGATGCGCCGGCCGTCAACCACCAGCGTGTCACGGTCGACGCTGACGTCGCCGGCAAAACGGCCGTGCACCGAATCGTGCGTCAGCAGATAGGCGAGGTAGTCGGGCTCGAGCAGGTCGTTGATCGCGACCACTTCGAGATCGGCGAATTCCGCCTCGGCGGCGATGGCGCGCAAGGCCATTCGCCCGATACGGCCGAAGCCGTTGATTGCCACCCGGATGGGCATGGTTGTCTCCTGTTTTTGTGAAATCTTGCGGTCGACCGCGGCAAAGGCTCAAAAATCGCCGTCGCTGTCGCTGTTGCGCACGATGGTGTCGATGACGGCGCGCGCCAGGTGCTCGGCGTCCAGGCCGTAGCGGCGGTACAGCTCGCCGGCCGGTGCCGAGGCCCCGAACCCGGCGATGCCCAGCACGTCGCCGTCGAGACCGACGTACTTGCGCCACGGGTCCGGATGCGCCGCCTCGATGGCGACGCGCGGCAGCCCCGGCGGCAGCACCGCCTTGCGCCACGCCGCCGGCTGGCGGTCGAAACGCTCGGCGCAGGGCATCGAGACGACGCGCACGGCGACGCCCTGCGCGGCCAGTTGCTGCTGCGCGGCCAGCGCGATGCCGATCTCCGATCCGGTCGCCAAGATGGCCGCCTGCGCCGGGCCGTCGGCCTCGCGCAGCACGTAGCCGCCGCGCGCGATGTCCTCGGCGCGGCCGGGCCGGTCGCCGCATTGTTCGAGGTTCTGGCGCGACAGGAAGAGGGCGCTCGGCCCGTCGCGGCGCTCCAGCGCCTCCAGCCAGGCGACCGCCGTCTCCAGCTCATCGCAGGGCCGCCAGACGTCCAGGCCGGGAATCAGGCGCAGGCTGCCGACGTGCTCGACCGGCTGGTGCGTCGGGCCGTCCTCGCCGAGGCCGATGGAGTCGTGCGTCAGCACATGCACGACGCGCTGCTGCATCAATGCGCTCATGCGGATGGCGTTGCGGGCGTAGTCGGAGAACACCGCGAAGGTGCCGCCGTAGGGAATCAGCCCGCCGTGCAGCGCGACGCCGTTCATGATCGCCGTCATGCCGAACTCGCGCACGCCGTAGGAAAGGTAGTTCGGCACGGCGTCGACCGCCGCCGAATGCCAGGCCCGGCTGCCCTTGCCGGCGGTCAGGTTGGAGCCGGTCAGGTCGGCCGAGCCGCCGAGCAGTTCGGGCACGCGGTCGACCAGGAAATCGAGGCAATTCTGCGAGGACTTGCGGCTGGCGATGCCGCCCGTCTTCGCCGCTGCGGTCGACAGCAGTTCGCCGCGGATTTCCGGCCAGGTTTCGGGCAGGCCGCCGGCCTGCGTGCGCTCGAATTCGGCGGCGAGCTCCGGGTATTGCCGGCGATAGGCGGCAAAGCTTGCGCGCCAGGCGCTTTCGGCCTGGCTGCCGGCTGCGCGGGCGTCCCACGCGGCGCGCAGGGCGTCCGGCACGGCGAAGGGCGGATGCGGCCAGTTCAGCGCGGCGCGCATTGCGGCGATCTCGGCGGCACCGAGCGGCGCGCCATGCACGTCGTGCGTGCCGGCCTTGCCCGGCGCGCCGTGGCCGATCTGCGTGCGGCAGACGATCAGCACCGGCTTGCCGCGCGCCGACTTCGCCTCGGCAATCGCCGCCGCCAGGGCCGTCGCGTCGTGCCCGTCGACCGGGCCGACGACGTGCCAGCCGTAGGCGCGGAAGCGGCCCGGCGTGTCGTCGCGGAACCAGCCCTCGACGTGACCGTCGATCGAGATCCCGTTGTCGTCGTAGAAGGCGACCAGTTTGTCCAGGCCCCAGACGCCGGCCAGCGAGCAGGCTTCGTGGCTGACCCCCTCCATCAGGCAGCCGTCGCCGAGGAAAACCCAGCTGCGGTGATCGACGATATCGAAGCCCGGCCGGTTGTAGCGTTGCGCCAGCAATTTTTCGGCGAGCGCCATGCCGACCGCGTTGGCCAGGCCCTGGCCGAGCGGTCCGGTGGTCGTCTCGACGCCCGGCGTGTGGCCGACTTCGGGATGGCCGGCGGTCTTGCTGTCGAGCTGGCGGAAGCGCTTCAGTTCGTCGAGCGGCAGGTCGTAGCCGGTCAGGTGCAGCAGCGCGTAGATCAGCATCGAGCCGTGGCCGTTCGACAGCACGAAGCGGTCGCGGTCGGGCCATTGCGGGTTGGCCGGGTTGTGTTTCAGGTGGTCGCGCCACAGCACTTCGGCGATGTCGGCCATGCCGAGCGGCGCGCCGGGATGGCCGGATTTCGCCTGCTCGACGGCGTCGACCGCAAGAAAGCGCAGGGCGTTGGCCAGGTCGCGGCGCAGCGTGTTCGTCGTCATGTCTCTCTCCATGGCAGTCTCCCCGGGTCAGGCGCGGCGCTTGAGGTCCATCAGGCGCAGGACCATCGGCGTGAAGATCATCTGCATCGCCAGGCCCATCTTGCCGCCCGGCACGACCAGCGTGTTCGGACGGGTGAGCATGCTGCCGTGCAGGATGTTGAGCAGGTACTGGAAGTCGATGCCCTTGGGGTTGGCGAAGCGGATCACCACCATGCTTTCGTCCGCGCTGGGAATGTCGCGGGCAATGAAGGGATTGGAGGTATCGACGATCGGCACCCGCTGGAAATTGACGTGGGTGCGCGAAAACTGCGGGCACAGGTGGCTGACGTAGTCGGGCATGCGGCGCAGGATGGTGTCGGTCACCGCCTCCTGCGAATAGCCGCGCAGCTTCTGGTCGCGGTGCAGCTTCTGGATCCACTCGAGGTTGATGATCGGGACGACGCCGACGCAGAGGTCGACCTGCGCGGCGATGTCGATGCCGTCACCGGCCCAGGCGCCGTGCAGGCCTTCGTAGAACATCAGGTCGGTGTCGCCGGCAATCTCCTGCCAGGGTGTGAAGGTGCCCGGCTCCTGGCCCCAGGGTTCGGCTTCCCCGGCATCGTGCAGGTACTTGCGCACCTTGCCGCTGCCGGCGCGGCCGTAATCGACGAAGAGCTGCTCGAGTTCGGCGAGCAGGTTGGCGTCCGGCCCGAAATGGCTGAAGTTGAGATTGCCGGCGGCTTCCTGCGCCTTCATCTCGGCGCGCATGGCGAGGCGGTCGTAGCGGTGGAAGGAATCGCCCTCGACGATCTGGGCGTTGAGCTTCTCGCGCCGGAAGATGTGCTGGAAACTCTGCATCACCGTGCTGGTGCCGGCGCCGGACGAGCCGGTGATGGCGATGATCGGGTGCTTGACGGACATGGCGGGACTCCCCGGAAGATGGAATGCGGCGGCTCAGTCGCGGAACAGCGAGCGTTCGGCGAACAGCGGCGAGACGAAGGGACGGTCGGCCCCGGTGTCGTATTCGTGGTGGTAGCGCTCGAGCCGCTCGACTTCCTCGCGCGAACCGAGGATCACCGGCACGCGCTGGTGCAGCGCCTCCGGGGCAACCTCGAGGATGCGCCCGCGCCCGGTACTTGCCGCCCCGCCGGCCTGCTCGATCAGCATCGCCATCGGGTTGGCCTCGTACAGCAGGCGCAGGCGTCCGGGCTTGGCCGGGTCCTTGTGGTCCTTCGGATACATGAAGATACCGCCGCGCATCAGGATGCGATGCACTTCGGCGACCATCGAGGCGATCCAGCGCATGTTGAAATCGGCACCGCGGATACCGCTGCGGCCAGCCTTGCATTCGGCCACGTAGCGTTGCACCGGCGGCTCCCAGAAACGCTCGTTTGAGGTATTGATGGCGAACTCGCGCGTCTCGACCGGCACCCGGATGTCGGGATGGGTCAGGATGAAGTTGCCGCTCTCGCGGTCGAGCGTGAAACCGTGCGTGCCGCTGCCGACAGTAAGTACCAACATCGTCGCCGGCCCATAGATGGCGTAGCCGGCGGCAACCTGCTCAAGGCCCGGACGAAGGAAATCGGCTTTTTGCGCCTCGCCTGCGGTCGACCGCGCCAGGATGGAAAAAATGCTGCCGACCGAGACATTGACGTCACTGTTCGACGACCCGTCGAGCGGATCGAAGACCAGCAGGTAGCGGCCGCGCGGGTAGTCGTCGGGAATCCGGTACGGCGCCTCCAGTTCCTCGGAAGCCATCCCGGCCAGCTGGCCGCCCCACTCGCAATGGCGCAGGATGGCCTCGTTGGCCAGCACGTCGATCTTCTTCTGCGCCTCGCCCTGCACGTTGGTCGCCGCCGCGTAACCGGAAAACCCGGACAGCGCGCCCTTGCCGACCAACGCCGAAATGCTCTTGACCGCCGCCGCAACGTCGATCAGCAGCGCCCCCAGTTCGCTGTGCTGGCCGCGGGTCTGCTCGATGACGAATTTCGACAGCGTGGTACGTCCGAATAGCATGATCTTGTCTCCAGTCATTGTTGTGTTATCGACGGTCGAGTCACGATAAGCGACAGTTGAATTAAGTGACAGTCAGGATTTTTTAAGCAGACATTAAGACATCGCTTATTAAAAAGACCTGACTGCAGGCGTCAGAAAAGCTGACTGGCCGTCCCCGCGCCGGCGCCGTATCGTCGCACCATGACAACCTGCCAAGCCCTGATCTTCGACGTCGACGGCACGCTCGCCGACACCGAGCGCGATGGCCACCGCGTCGCCTTCAACGCCGCCTTCCGCGACTGCGGTCTAAGCTGGCACTGGGATGAACGGCGCTACGGCGAACTGCTCGCCGTCACCGGCGGCAAGGAACGCATCCGCCACTACGCCGCGCACGATGCCCCGGCCATCGCCGAGCGCCCGGACTTCGACGCACTGGTCGGCCAACTGCACAAGATCAAGACCGCGCACTACCTGCGCCTGGTCGACCAGGGCCAGCTGCCGCTGCGCCCCGGCGTCGCCCGCCTGATCGATGAAGCCCGGCACGCCGGCCTCCGCCTGGCCATCGCCACGACGACCACGCCCGACAACGTCGACGCCCTGCTCCGCGCCAACCTCGGCCCCGACGCCCCCGGCTGGTTCGACGTCATCGGCGCCGGCGACATCGTCCCGGCCAAGAAGCCGGCCCCGGACATCTACCAGTGGGTCCTCGACCGCCTCGCCCTGCCGGCCTCCGCCTGCCTGGCCATCGAAGATTCGGAAATGGGCCTGAAATCGGCGCTGACCGCAGGACTGCGCTGCATCGTCACGATCAGCGAATACACCCGCGGGCAGGATTTTCGCGGGGCGTGGAGGGTGCTTGAGGGGTTGGCGGGGTGTTCGCTCGGGGAGATGGTTTCGCACTCGAGCGCGGAGGGCGGTGAACAGCCCTGAGGCCATTACCCGGATTCGCCGCCCTTGACCGAAAGTCGCTGTCGCCCCCTTCCTTGCGGTACGATGCGCCAACACAAAACCTGACCCCGTGCGCCACTTTCCCGGCGCTTTGTCGGCATCTGCCGGTTTGCCGAGACGCCGGGCGACCGGGATCGGGGTTCGGAACCAAGGAGGCCGGTTGGCGATGCTGGACGGGATGCTGCTGCTCGGGGGAGGTGGGCTGCTGCTTGCGGTTCTGCTGTTTCTGCTCGCGACGCTGGTGCGGATGCACCGCGAGCTGGTGACGCTGCGGGCCAGCGAGGCCTTGTTCCGGCGGCTGACCGAGGATGTTTCCGACGTGATCTGGCGCGCCGACCGGAACCTGTTCATCACCTACATCAACCCGACCGACGAGAAACTGCGTGGTTTCAGGGCGGACGAGGTGATCGGCCACCATGTTTTCGAGATGTTCACCGCCGAGGGCATCGCAACGGTGAACGATCTGATCAAGCAGCGCCAGGACAGGGAGGCTGATGGAACGATCACCGGCGCGGTCACTTTCGAGGTCCAGCATCGCTGCAAGGACGGCCGGTTGCTGTGGGGCGAGGTGCTGTCGAAGCCGGAGCGCGATGCGCATGGGCGGATTGTCGGCTACCACGGAATCAGCCGAGAAACGACCGAACGCAAACAGTTGCAGGACCAGATTCAACAACTGGCGTTCTACGATCCGCTGACCGGCCTGCCCAATCGCCGCCTGCTCGAGGATCGCCTCGGGCAGAGCCTGGCGTCGAGTCGACGCTCGGGGATTTTCGGCGCGCTGCTCTTTCTCGACCTGGACAATTTCAAGCCGCTCAACGATCTGCACGGCCACGAAGCGGGCGATCTGCTGCTGATCGAAGCGGCCCGGCGCCTGAAAGCCGGGGTACGGGAAACGGATACGGTCGCCCGCTTCGGCGGCGACGAGTTTGTCGTGATCATCCGCGAGCTGGATCGCGATCCCGCCGTATCGCGCGAGCAGGTGGCGACGATTGCCGAGAAGATCCGCGCCCGGCTGGCCGAGCCTTATTGCTTGAGCGTCGAGCACGGCGGCCTGGCCGGGCAGGAAATCGAACACCGCTGCTCGGCGAGCATCGGCATCCGTCTCTTCATCGGCAACGGCGTCGATCCCGACGAGATTCTGAAACAGGCCGATCTGGCGATGTATCGGGCCAAGGATGCCGGACGCAACACGGTCTGCTTTTATTGATCGACGGGCGCAGCCGAAACAGTAATAAATTACTGAACAATTCCGTAAAAATACGTGACTGTTATTTATCTTTTGTCCTTCCTAAGATGGTCTCCATCGTAGCCACCCGGCGAACACACCAAGGAGACAAAAGATGGATCAATCGAAGCGCTATGCCGACCTGAGCCTCAAGGAAGCCGAACTGATTGCCGGCGGCCGGCACATCCTCTGCGCCTACCGGATGAAGCCCAAGGCCGGCCACGGCTACCTCGAAGCGGCCGCTCACTTCGCCGCCGAGTCTTCCACCGGCACCAACGTCGAGGTCAGCACCACCGACGACTTCACGCGCGGCGTCGATGCGCTGGTCTATTACATCGACGCGGCGAACGAGGACATGCGCATCGCCTATCCGCTCGATCTGTTCGACCGCAACCTGATCGACGGCCGGATGATGCTGGTTTCCTTCCTGACGCTGACGATCGGCAACAACCAGGGCATGGGCGACATCGAGTACGCCAAGATGGTCGATTTCCACGTGCCGCGCCGCGCCATCGAGCTGTTCGACGGCCCCAGCCGCGGCATCGCCGACCTCTGGCGCACGCTTGGCCGGCCGGTGGTCGATGGCGGCTACATCAGCGGCACCATCATCAAGCCCAAGCTCGGCCTGCGTCCCGAGCCCTTCGCCCGCGCCGCCTACGAGTTCTGGCTGGGCGGCGACTTCATCAAGAACGACGAGCCGCAGGGCAACCAGACCTTCGCGCCGATGAAGCAGACCATTCCGCTCGTCTGCGACGCGATGAAGCGGGCCATGGACGAAACCGGCGAGGCCAAGCTGTTCTCCGCCAACATCACCGCCGACGACCACTACGAGATGATCGCGCGCGGCGAGTACATCCTCGAGACCTTCGGGCCGGACGCCGACAAGGTGGCCTTCCTGGTCGACGGCTATGTCGGCGGGCCGGGCATGATCACCACGGCGCGCCGGCACTTCGCCAACCAGTTCCTGCACTACCACCGCGCCGGCCACGGCGCCGTCACCAGCCCGCAAAGCAAGCGCGGCTACAGCGCCTACGTGCTGGCCAAGATGAGCCGCCTGCAGGGCGCTTCCGGCATCCACGTCGGCACCATGGGCTACGGCAAGATGGAAGGCGAGAAGGACGACCGCGCCTGCGCCTACATCATCGAGCGCGACAGTTACCAGGGGCCGGTTTACGAACAGGACTGGTACGGCATGAAGCCGACCGTGCCGATCATTTCGGGCGGCATGAACGCGCTGCGCCTGCCTGGTTTCTTCGACAACCTCGGCCACGGCAACGTCATCAACACCGCCGGCGGCGGTTCCTACGGCCACATCGACAGCCCGGCCGCCGGCGCCCGCTCGCTGCGTCAGGCCTACGAATGCTGGAAGGCCGGCGCCGATCCGGTGGACTGGGCGCGCGATCACCATGAATTCGCCCGCGCCTTCGAATCCTTCCCGCAAGATGCCGATCAGCTGTATCCCGGTTGGCGGCACAAGTTGCGACCGGCGGCCTGAGCCCTGCGGTCACCCCCGCCACGGCGGGGTTTTTGTCGTTTGACCCCGGCCGGCGCAGGCTCTAAAGTTAAGCGATCGCTTCAAACGAAACCGCTACCAATCAGGCAATCATGAACTTCGTCCGCAACCTGACGCTGCGCCAGCTGCAGATTTTCGTCGTCGCCGCCCGCCACCTGAGCTATGCGCGTGCCGCCGAGGAACTGCACCTGACGCCGCCGGCCGTATCGATGCAGCTGAAACAGCTGGAGGACAACGTCGGCCTGCCGCTGTTCGAGCGCATGGGCCGCGGCGTCGCGCTGACCGGCGCCGGCGAACTGCTGGTCCATCACGCGCTGCGCATTCTCGGCGAGATCAAGGATGCCGAAGCCAACCTGCAGTCGCTGGCCGGCGCCGAAAGCGGGCAGATCTCGGTCGGTCTGGTCAGCACCGCCAAGTACTTCATGCCGCGGCTGCTCGCCAAATTCGCCCAGGCCCACCCGGGCATCGACGTGCAATTCACCGTCGGCAACCGCGCCGCGCTGCTGCAGAAGCTGCAGGACAACGCCATCGACCTGGCGGTGATGGGCCGCATCCCGGTCGAGATCGACGCACACGGCGAACCGATGGCGCCGCATCCCTACGTGCTGGTCGCGCCGGCCGATCATCCGCTGCGCGATGCCCGCCGCTTCGAACTGCACGAATTGCGTCACGAAACGCTGCTGCTGCGCGAGGAAGGCTCGGGCTCACGCCGCGTCGCCGAGGAAATGTTCAAGAACCACCTGTTCGCCCCGGCCCGGACGATCAGCATGGGCAGCAACGAGACGATCAAGCAGGCGGTGATGGCCGGCATGGGGGTCGCGCTGCTGTCGCTGCATACCCTGCCGCTGGAATTGAAGACCCGCGAAGTGGCGATCCTCGACGTGGTCGGCACGCCGATCGAACGCACCTGGTACGTCGTACACATGAACACCAAGCGGCTGCTGCCGGCCGGCGGCGAGTTCCGCGGCTTCCTGCTCGATGCCGCCGCCCCGGCGCTGGAAGCCGAATTCGACAACTACCTGCCCGGCAAAGCCCCTGGCCGAGCAGGGTGATACAATCTGCTGCACTGCAACATGAACCCCACCGACATGCATCCGCGCTTCCTTCTCGCCAATCTCGAAGAGCACCCGCTGCGCCAGCGCCTGAACAACGAATTCCACGCCCGGCCGCCGGTTCCGCTGCTTGGCGCCTGGTTGATCTCGCACCTGGTCTTCAAGCACAGCGCGACCACCGCCGAAGCGGAGCGCGAAAACCTGACCAAGCTGTGCCAGGGCCATGTCTGCAACGCCATCGACAGCACCGACGCGCACGTGATGATCGACGCCGGGGCTTTCCGCATGCGCTGGGAACTGCATACCGAATTTTCCAGTTACACCTTCTTCCGGCCCCTCGACACCGGCGAACAGCTCAACCCGGAAGCCACCGCCTTCGATGCGGTGCATCCGGAATGGCTGTCCGGCATCCCCGGCAAACTGATGGTGGCGACCCACGTCGAGCTACGGTCCACCGATGAAATCAGCCCGGATTCGGTGCTTGCCAGCCTGACGCCGAACGGCCGGACGATGGTCGCCGCACGCGTCGCCGAAGAAGCCGCCTGGATCTTCAGTGACTTCAAGATCGACAACGGCTTTTCGCGCTTCCTGATCCTCAACGAACGGATGACCCAGCGCCAGACCGGCCGCACCGTGCAGCGCCTGGTCGAGATCGAGACCTACCGGCTGATGGCCCTGCTCGGCCTGCCGGTCGCCAAGGAAGTCGGCAAGTGGCTGTACGCCGGCGAAAAGCAGCTGGCCGAGATGATGGACCGGATCACCCAGGCCAGGAGCGCCGAAGACGAGCGCGCCGTGCTGTCGTCGCTGTCGGCACTGGCCGCCGAAGTAGAAAACTCGGTGGCCCGCACGACCTTCCGCTTCGGCGCCTCGCGCGCCTATCACAGCCTGGTCATGCAACGCATCGAGGAGTTGCGCGAAACCCGCATCTCCGGCTTGCCGACCTTCGAGGAATTCATGCTGCGCCGCCTGCTGCCGGCGATGAACACCTGCACGACGATCGCCCGCCGCCAGGAGGAACTCTCCGCCCGCGTCGCGCGCAACAGCCAGCTGCTGCGCACCCGCGTGGACATCGAACTGGAACGCCAGAACCAGGAACTGCTGACCCAGATGAACAAGCGCGCCAAGCTGCAACTGCATCTGCAGGAAGCGGTCGAGGGCCTGTCGGTGGTCGTGCTGACCTATTACGGCTCGCAGCTCGTGCAATACATCGCCAAAGGCACCAAGGAACTGCACCACCTGAACACCGACGCGATCACGGCGATCTCGATCCCGGTGATTGCCGGCCTGGTCGCCTGGGGCACGCGCCGGATGCGGCGCAAGCTCGCCGCCGAAGAAGCCGGTCAGCACTGATTTATAATTCGCCTTTTGCCTTCGGGACGACCATCGTGACCGCACCGCTTTTCGCTTCCTCCATCACCAGCCTGCCGCTCCTGTCCAAGGGCAAGGTCCGCGACATCTACGCGGTGAACGCCGACCAGTTGCTGATCGTCACCACCGACCGCCTGTCGGCCTTCGACGTCATCCTGCCGGACCCGATCCCGCGCAAGGGCGAAGTGCTGCAAGCGGTCGCCAACTTCTGGTTCGACAAACTGGGCCACATCGTGCCGAACCAGTTGACCGGCGTCGATCCGGAATCGGTCGTCAGCGAAAGCGAACGCGCACAGGTGCGCGGCCGTGCCGTCGTCGTCAAGCGCCTGAAGCCGCTGCCGATCGAAGCCGTCGTGCGCGGCTACGTGATCGGCTCCGGCTGGAAGGATTACCAGGCGACCGGCGCGATCTGCGGCATCGCCCTGCCGGCCGGCCTCAAGCTGGCGCAGAAGCTGCCGGAACCGATCTTCACGCCGGCCACCAAGGCGGAAGTCGGCGACCACGACGAGAACGTCTCCTTCGAACAGGCCGCCGCCAACTGCGACGCAACGCTGAACGACGCGCTCAAGGGCACCGGCAAGACCGGCGCGCAACTCTGTGCCGAAGCCCGCGACGCCGCCATCCGGCTGTACAAGGAAGCCTCCGACTTCGCGGCGACGCGCGGCATCATCATCGCCGACACCAAGTTCGAATTCGGCATCGACGCGGCCGGCACGCTGCATCTGATCGACGAGGCACTGACCCCGGATTCCTCGCGCTTCTGGCCGGCCGACCAGTACGCCGAAGGCTGCAACCCGCCGTCCTACGACAAGCAGTACGTGCGCGACTATCTGGAAACCCTGGACTGGAACAAGAAGGCGCCCGGACCGAAATTGCCGCCCGAAGTCGTCGACCGCACCAGCGCCAAGTACGTCGAAGCCTACGAAAAGCTGACCGGCAACACGCTGTAAAAGCTTCGGGAACCCGGCAGACACCTGCCGGGTCGAACGGCAGTATCCCCAGAAGGAGACTGCCATGCGTTTTTCTTCCGATGCCCGCGACCGGGGATTCGATCTCCCCGGGATTCGCACCCTTACGCCGACCCGCCCCTTTGCCTGGCTGCGCGCCGGCTGGCAGGACTTGCGCTACAACCCGCTGCCATCGCTGGCCTACGGCCTGCTCTTCGCGCTCGGCGGCGACCTGATCCTGCTGGCGGCGCTCGACCATCCCCATCTGCTGACGGTCGCCGTCACCGGCTTCTTCCTGCTTGCCCCGCTGCTCGCCGCCGGCCTTTACGAATTGAGCCGCGCCCATGCCGACGGCCGCCGTCCGCTGTTCATCGATTCGCTGCGCATCTTCCGTCGGCACGGCGAATCGCTGGCCCTGTTCGGTCTGCTGCTGGGACTGGCCGCGCTGATCTGGGAACGCTTCTCGGCGATCGCCTTCGCGTTGCTGACCGGCGGTGGCGTGATCGACGGCAGCGTCCTGCTCACCGACATCGTGCTGCATGGCGAACACGGCTTGTTCGTCGCCACCTGGTTCGCACTCGGCGGCCTGCTCGCGGCTTTCGTCTTCTGCCTGTCGGTGGTATCGGTGCCGATGCTGCTCGACCGCGACTGCGACATCGCCACGGCGATGCTGACCAGCCTGCGCGCCACGCTGGCCAATCCGCTGCCGCTGCTGCTGTGGGCGGGCCTGATCGTGACACTGACCCTGGCCGGGTTCGCCACCCTGCTGTTCGGACTGGTAGTCATTCTGCCGATCCTTGGCCATGCTTCGTGGCATGCCTATCGCGAACTAGTAGAATGATCGCTTCCGACCCAGCATGACGGGCGGCATCGACCGCCCTTTTTATTGCCCGACATGATGACCACCGCCCATACCCCCCTGCCCGCCAACCCGCTGCTCGACTTCACCGACCTGCCCCGCTTCGACCTGATCCAGCCGGAACACGTCAAGCCGGCGATCACGCAACTGCTGGCCGACGGCCGCGCGCTGGTCGAACGCCTGACCGATGACGCGACGCCCGCCACCTGGGCCGACTTCGCCGGCGCCCTGAGCGACGGCCTGGAAGGCTTCGGCCGCGCCTGGGGCATCGTCGGCCACCTGCATTCAGTCAACGACGTGCCCGCCTGGCGCGAGGCCTACAACGAGATGCTGCCGGAGGTTTCGCGCTTCTACACCGAGCTCGGCCAGAACCTGAAGCTGTTCGACAAGTACCGGGCGCTGAAGAAAAGTGCCGAATACGCCACGTTGACCGCAGAACGGAAGAAGATCGTCGATAACGAAGTGCGCGATTTCCGCCTCGGCGGGGCCGAACTGCCTGAAGACCAGAAACCGCGCTTCCAGGCGATCATGGAAGAGCTGTCGCAGATTTCCGCCAAGTTCTCGGAAAACCTGCTCGACGCGACCAACGCCTTCGCCGAAGTCGTCACCGACGAAGCCCAGCTCGCCGGCCTGCCCGACTACGCGAAGGAAGCCGCCCGCGAAGTCGCGCAAAAGGCCGGCCTCGACGGCTGGAAATTCACGCTGCACGCCCCGTCCTACGGTCCACTGATGCAATACGCCGAAAACCGCGAGCTGCGCCAGCGCATGTACCACGCCTACGCGACGCGCGCCGCCGAGATCGACAACGGCTACTCGAAGCCGGAATGGGACAACGGCCCGCTGATCAAGCGCCTGCTCGAACTGAAGGCGGAAGATGCGCAGATGCTCGGCTTCAACAACTTCGCCGAGGTCTCGCTGTACACCAAGATGGCCGACACGCCGGCGCAGGTGCTCGATTTCCTGCGTGACATGGCAAAGAAGGCCAAGCCCTTCGCCGAAAAGGACATCGCCGAACTGCAAGCCTTTGCCAGGGACGAACTCGGCATCGCCGACTTCCAGCCCTGGGACGCCGCCTACGCTTCCGAGAAGCTGATGCAGGCGCGCTACGCCTTCTCCGAGCAGGAAGTGAAGCAGTACTTCACCGAGCCGAAGGTGATCGCCGGCCTGTTCCAGGTCATCGAGAGCCTGTTCACCGTCAAGGTCAAGGAAGACAAGGCGCCGGTTTGGCACGAGGACGTGCGTTTCTACCGCATCGAGACGCCGGCCGGCGACCTGGTCGGCCAGTTCTACATGGACCTCTACGCCCGCGAGACCAAGCGCGGCGGCGCCTGGATGGACGAGGCGCGCTCGCGCAAACGCACCGCCGGCGGCATCCAGAAGCCGATCGCCTACCTCAACTGCAACTTCGCCCGCCCGGTCGGCGGCAAGCCGGCGACCTTCACCCACGACGAAGTGATCACCCTGTTCCACGAAACCGGCCACGGCCTGCACCACCTGCTGGCGCGCGGCGAGGAACTGGGCGTCTCCGGCATCCACGGCGTCGAGTGGGACGCCGTCGAACTGCCCAGCCAGTTCATGGAAAACTACTGCTGGGAATGGGACGTGCTGCAGGACATGACCGCGCATGTCGACACCGGCGAGCCGCTGCCGCGCGCGCTGTACGACAAGATGCTCGCCGCCAAGAACTTCCAGAGCGGCATGATGACCGTGCGCCAGCTCGAGTTCTCGATCTTCGACATGCGCCTGCACTACGAGCTTACTGACAAAAACAGCGACCCCAAGGGCCAGTCGACCGTGATGGACCTGCTCGCCGAAGTGCGCAACGAGGTCGCCGTGCTGATTCCGCCCGCATGGCACCGCTTCCCGAACAGCTTCTCGCACATCTTCGGCGGCGGCTACGCGGCCGGCTACTACAGCTACAAGTGGGCGGAAGTGCTGTCGGCCGACTGCTACGCCGCCTTCGAGGAAGCCGGCGACCCGTTCGACCCGACGGTCGGCCAGCGCTTCCTCGACGAAATCCTGTCGCGCGGCGGCGAACGGCCGGCGCTGGAGAACTTCACCGCCTTCCGCGGCCGCGCCCCGAGCCCGGACGCGCTGCTGCGCCACAGCGGCATGATCGCCGCCTGACCCCTGCCGGAGAATGCGCATGCGCCGATTGCTGATCGCCTGCCTCGCCCTGAGTTGCGCGGCTGCCCAGGCCCAGGTTTACCGCTGGACCGATGGCAGCGGCCGTACCGTCGTTTCGGACACGCCGCCGCCCGGCAAGGCACGCAACGTCGAACGAAACACCGCCACCCCGCTCCCGGACGACGGCCTGCCCTATGCGGTGAAGCGGGCCGCAGAAGCCTTTCCGGTCGTCCTCTATACCGCGCCGAACTGCGTCACCGAATGTCAGCAGGCGCGCGAACTGCTGAATGGCCGCGGGGTTCCCTTCGCTGAACGAAAACTGGAAAAGCCCGAGGAAATCGCCGAGTTGAAGCAGTTGGTCGGCGAACCCTACGTTCCGTCACTGAAGGTCGGCAACCAGAGCCAGCGCGGCTACGATGCCAATGCCTGGCACAAGTTGCTCGACCTCGCCGCCTACCCGAAAACCGCCGCCAAACGGAGCACCTCCCCGTGAAGATCGCCAGCTGGAACGTCAATTCCCTGAAGGTCCGCCTGCCGCACCTGCTCGACTGGCTGGCCGAAGCCGCGCCGGATGTCGTCTGCCTGCAGGAACTCAAGCTCGAGGACGTCAATTTCCCGCGCGCCGAGATCGAAGCCGCCGGCTACCACGTCGCCTTCTCGGGCCAGAAGACCTACAACGGCGTCGCGCTGCTGGCGAAAAGCCCGATCCACGATGTGCTCTACGGCAACCCGCTGTTTCCCGACGAACAGAAGCGCTTGATCAGCGGCACCATCGACGGCGTGCGCGTGGTCGGTGCCTACATGCCCAACGGCCAGGCCGTCGGCAGCGACAAATACGACTACAAGCTGCGCTGGTTCGACGCACTGGCCGAATGGCTGAACGGCGAACTGGCGAAGCACCCGCAACTCGCGCTGTGCGGCGACTACAACATCGCGCCGGACGACCGCGACGTGCACGACCCGGACCGCTGGGCCGGCGAAATCCTCTGTTCGGAACCCGAGCGCAGCGCCTTCCAGCGCCTGCTCGGCCTCGGCCTGGAAGACAGCTTCCGGCTCTTCGAGCAACCCGAGAAAACCTTCTCGTGGTGGGATTACCGGATGCTCGGCTTCCAGAAGAACCTCGGTCTGCGCATCGACCACATCCTGCTGTCGCGTCCGCTCGCCGAAAAATGCACCGCCGCCGGCGTCGACCGCGCACCCCGCAAGCGCGAGCGGCCATCCGACCACGCGCCGGTGTGGGCCACGCTGGGTTGATTTTTCGATGAATCCTGCGGTCGACCGCACCCGTATCCTGAATCTCTACCCGGCGCTGCACGGTCTGCCGACGGCCCGACTCGATCGTCTGCTGGCAGGCCAACCGCTGCACCTGCCGGCCGGCACGCCGGTCTTTGCCGAACATCAGCCCTGCCAGGGCTTCCCGCTCCTGCTCGACGGCAGCATCAAGGTCGTCAAACTGGCCGCCAGCGGCCGCGAGCTGCTGCTCTACCGGGTCGTACCCGGCGGCTCGTGCATCATTTCGTCGTCCTGCCTGCTCGGCCACAGCGACTACAACGCGCGTGGCATCGCCGAAACGCCGCTGACGCTGCTCGCCCTGCCGGTCGGCGAATTCTCCCGCCTGCTGGTCGAGCATCCGCCGTTCCGCGATTTCGTCTTCCACTTGTTCGCCGAACGCATCGGCGAACTGATGCAACTGGTCGAGGAAGTCGCCTTCGCCCGCCTCGACCAGCGCCTGGCCAAACTGATCCTCGGCCGTCAGAGCGAGACGCTGAACGTCACACACCAGCAACTGGCCGATGAACTGGGCAGCGTACGCGAGATCGTCAGCCGGCTGCTCAAGGGCTTCGCCGCGCAGGGCCTGGTTTCCCTCGGCCGCGAGCAGTTGACCGTGACCGACCGCAACGGTCTGCAAAAACTGGCCCTTGTGTGACCCAGGTTACATACCGCCATCACCGCCGACGCGTACATTGGCACCGTCAACAAACCCTTGATGGAGAACCGCTATGAAACCGAACGTTGGTGGCATCGACAAAATCCTGCGCATCGTCGCCGGCATCGCCCTGATCGCCTGGGCACTCACCGGTGGCCCGGTCTGGGCATGGATCGGCGTCGTCCCCCTGGCCACCGGCCTGATGGGCTGGTGCCCGCTCTATCCGCTGCTCGGCATGAACACCTGCCCGATGAAGAAGGACTGAAGCAGCACAAGACTTTCCGGGCTTTTCCGCAGAAGGCGGCAGGGGTAACCCGAGCCGCCTTTTTCGTCTGTTTGACCCTCATTTTGTTGGTCAAAAGGGACACAGGAGGGACAAGAAATCGCTCCCGGTTCCCAAGTCTGCTCTCTGTTGAAACGTCGAGCAGAAGCCATTCTACGTTGCTTCCATCCTGTTCAAGTTCGGCAGTAACTTTCATTTTCTTAGTGCTAACTTAGCGCCACATCGCACCTCAACAGGAGCGAAGTCCTAGCCAGATCGAGGATGGTCGAAGGTAGTCCATTCATCAATCCGCCCTGCAGGACGAAAGCCTTATAGGTCAGAATTTCACCAGCGACAAAAATTCACTAGTCTATTCATATAGATAGTAGGGGTTGGCGAGCCAGTCTCGGGTTTGTATCGTAAAAAAGCGATTAACTACCAAGGAGAACTGTCCATGACCATTAGCACTGCCGCACTCGCCACCCCGGTTCCGTCCGCCAACTATCATCCCGTCGCCGTCGTCGATTGGGTGGCCTTCACCGTCAAGCTCAGGAACGCCTCCCATGGTGGCCACCTCAAGCGCAAATACGAAGACATCGGGGTTTCCCATGCCAAGCCCTTGGATGCCGGTCCGGGAAGCGCTGCCCATGCGTTCAGAATCGTTTTGCAGCACCCCGACAAGCACCGGGTCATCCAAGACCTGCTGGCCGACCTGGAGCGCTCCCACGGGCTTTCTGAAGCCCCTACGCTCGATGCCTTGGAGGTGGCTGTCGATTTCTGGCCGACGGGCAATGATCTCGGTGCCGGCACAGACCTGACCAAGCGCTTGATGATGGAACTGACCCCGCCGATCCTGAACAATCCTCGCCTCGTGGATGATACGCCGCCGGCCTACTTGCCGACGGGTGCCGACATCGATACCTGCCGGACGCTGTATGTCGGGAACGACGACGAGGATTTGATGTGGCGCGTGTATTGGAAGCGCACGGACGAGACGTTCGTTGGTGATGACAGCAAGCGACACCCGAAGCCCCTGCCCGAAGATGAATGGCGTGCGCGTGCCGAGGTGCGCCTCCAAGGCGATGCGCTGGCATCGTTGTCGCTGATGACGCCGATGGACTTGGCATCCTTCAAGTTCGAGCGCCTCTACAGCCTCGGCTACTTCAAGTTCTGTCACCATGCCACCGGCAGCGGCGTGGTCGCGTCCAACCCGTTCGCGCTCTATGCCGCGCAGCGGCTCGGCGTCGATCAGGAGGCTCCGGCCTGCATGCTCGGCAAGTTCGGTCGGAAGGATGCCCGTGACCGGTCGTTGAAGCTCAGCCGCAACCTGCTGACTGATGTCGAACTCTCCGAGGCATGCCGGTCGGCCTTGCGAGGACTCAGCCGACGGCTCTGACTCTCCTGCCTCGGTGGCCGGTTTTTCCAAAAATCCGGTCACCTGACTCCCGCCCAAGCCGCACCAGTGCTGACAGGGAGGGTCCAATCCTTTTAACTCATTACTGAGTTATGTCTTTCCCTATCTCTACCTCTCTACCGAAGAAGGAAGGAAACGTCATCCCTCTATCTACTCCCTACACATACATCCATGTATTCAGTCATTGGTGATCCTTAATGAAAAATCGCCGCGCCGGTTCTTCGTGCTGTCGTCGTCGCTGGCCTTGATGGTGGCGGTGCAACGCGCCGCACCTTCCGGCCTTACGGCTCCCTTGTCAGATAACGACCGTATTCCGGCACCTCTCTGTCTCTACGTTCAACCCTGTCGGAAATCTATCCTTGTGGACTTTCTGGCGGCATCCTATTCTTGGCTACGTTTTCTAACAGTCATGCAGAGGAGCAGACGATGGCCACCTTCGGTTACGGGCGTGTATCAACCGGGACACAGACGACAGACAACCAGCGGCTTGAGCTTGAGCAAGCCGGCTACCAGATCGAACCGGATTTCTGGTTTGCCGATGAAGGTGTCAGCGGCAAGGTGGCTGCGTCTCAGCGTCCGGCGTTCAAGGCGATGCTCGGTCAGATTCGCAAAGGTGAGACGCTGGTCGTGTCCAAGCTGGACCGGCTCGGTCGTGACGCCATTGACGTGCTTCAGACCGTCCGGCAACTCGGTGAGCGCGGTATCCGTGTCGTCGTGCTGCAACTCGGCAACACTGATCTGACAGCACCGGCAGGCAAGCTCCTGCTGTCCATGCTGGCAGCGGTGGCAGAGATGGAGCGCGACCTGCTGGTCGAGCGCACCCAAGCCGGACTGGCTCGCGCAAAGGCTGAAGGCAAGCCCCTCGGCAGACCGTCAAAAACGACGCCTGCCGAACGATCAGAGATTCGACGTAGGCTGGGTGCTGGTGAATCTGTAAGCGCTCTGGCGCGCGCCTACGGGGTTTCCCGCGCAAGTATTACCCACATCCAAAAAAATCAAATCCCGTAGTTATTTATTTTCAATTTGAGCTGCGGCAGGTAGCTCATTTAAAAGCTCACCAATAGCCTTTTTGGCATAATGATCATAAATAAAATTAGACGCAATCCCAATTAGCACACCAAATATTGTTGAAGCCCAAAACTTAACCCAAGTTCGTTCAAATTTCTTCAGCAAAATATCTTTTTCATCAGCCGATCTTTTTGTCAAAATAACAAAACTCGGTTTTCTGTTATCCGCCTTGTTTTCAACATAAAACGCCAATATTAAAGAAAACACCGCCCCTATTGATACATAGCGCGTCGACATTTCAGAAAGCTTCGTAGCCGTCCCGGACACAATCATAGTAATAATCGTATCGAGCTTACTACCAAGAGAAGCGGATGGACCAAATATATCTGCAATACCTTTTAGCTGATGGCTTACAGAGCGTTCCGTTATCAACGACTGCCCATAGAACAGAATTGCGAACGAAATTGCGCCAACCAAAAGCCCGATAGGAATACTGTTACGCCGAACAAACGATCTTATCTTATCCTCTGGCTGAATAAGGTGATCGATATGATTTTTTAGTAAGCCTTCAATATCCGCACCCCACGTCCTAGCGGTATATTTAATACGATATCCAATATAGCCTCTCGCGAAAAGCTCAGCCGTCCCCTCAGCAAACGTCGCCATAGAAAGACGCATTGATTTCGGCCTAGACGAGGACACAAACGAAATAGTTATATCCTGACGCTCAGGTGACTTCCCAAGCGGAAAATCAATTAAATAAGTTAGAGTCAAATGTGCCTCTGTCGATATAACTGGCTTTGGCTCATGAAATGACTGAAAATCGCCAAGAGAATTTAGCTGAATGGAGGTGCCATCATCGTAGACAATGCGAACTGAAATATTTATCGGCTTTACGCCATTTTGCTGCTCAACTCGCTGAGTAATTAAATAATAGGTTTGCTCAATATCATCTTTAGTTACAGAAAAGCTTCCAAAGCTCCCTCCTTCAATTTCTTGGGGCTGCCCCAATAAGCTAGATACAAAACTGCCAAATTGATCAACGGTGCACGGCAATACAACATGAGATGGCAAATTTTGATCCATAATTTTATTTTGGCCCGATCACGAAATTTAAATAAAGTAGCCATAGAAACACAACGGCATGTGACTGGGATTGTATTCCAGCAAACTACACATTGGAATAACGAACAAGCTTCATGGCAATTCGTTCTGCGCGCATGTGCGTGTATCGTTTCAAGCAGCTAAGCGTCTTGTGACCGGAAATGGAAGCGACCTCCATCACGTCCAGTCCTCGCTCGAAGAAAGCGCTAACCGCTTCGTGACGAGCGTCATGGAGTCGAAGGTCACAGAGGAAGTCAGGATCAGGCAGAACGCCGGCAATGGTGCAATCAATCTCATAGGCTCGCCTTGCCCTGACGACTGACTTCCGCATCGCCTTGGAGAACCCTGGCGGCTCCAGACTGAACAAGCGCCCGTCGAGTCGCCGAGGCATGGCTTGTAGCACCGCCAGTGCTTCGCTACTGAGCGGCACGACGCGATCCTCACCGTTCTTAGTATCGCTCAGGTAGGCAAGGCGCCGGCCCAGATCAATGTTCTGCCAGCGTAGGCGAATGATCTCGCCTCGCCGCATTCCGGTAGCCACCGCCAGACGCAGGAAGTCCGGTAGCTCTCGGGTCTTGCTGTGCAGGATGATGGCGTCGATCTCTGCCTGGCTGATACGTCGCTTGCGCTCCCGACCCGCTGGCGGTCGCTTGATCTGGCTGACCGGGTTGCTGACCGGTATACCCCATTCACGCGCAGCCACCTTGTAGGCGGCACTGATGATGTTCAGTTCATGCCTAGCCGTCGCATCGGATACGACCTGCAAGCGCCGGTCCCGGTAATCGGCCACCAGCATCGGCGTCAGAGCCACCAAGCTATATTTGGCGATCCGGTCACGCGAGATGACGCCGATCTTCCAAAGTTCTTCCCGGTGGCCTTTGTGCTGCGGGGACACCTCTTTCCCGTAACGCTCAAGAAGCTCGGCAAGCGTCATCCGCTCCGCCTCTGTCCGATGGACATAGCAACCCATGTCCAACTCACGTTCAATGGCTCTGGCCCACTTCTCCCCGTCTTGCCGGAGCTTGAATGTTTTCACTACATCGGGGTAGCCATGACGCCGAACCCGAACCTGCCAACCACCTGAACGCTGCCTGAATGTAGCCACCTGATCCTCCCGGAGGGACACAGGAGGGACAAACAGACAAACGCGTCAAAGCTCGAAATTGGAAAACCTTGCCAGATCAGCATCTCCGGGCGGCGTCGTCCCCCTGGCCACCGGCCTGATGGGCTGGTGCCCGCTCTATCCGCTGCTCGGCATGAACACCTGCCCGATGAAGAAGGACTGAAGCAGCACAAGACTTTCCGGGCTTTTCCGGAAGAGGCGGACAGGGTAACCTGAACCGCCTTTTTTCCTTTCACGGAGTTTCCCCGATGCGCCAGATCGCCGCCATCAGCCTGTTGCTCATCACCGGCAGCGTGCTCGCCGGCCCAGCCGCCTGGTACCGCTGGCAGAATGCCAATGACCCGCTGATCCTCTGCTCGCAGACACCGCCCGGCGATGGCTGGGTGATGGTTCAGGGGCCGTTCCGGGACAGCGCCTGCCGCAAACCCGGACAACCGGACTGAAGGAAAGTAGCTACCCAGGTTCAGCGGGTGAGGTAGTTGGCGATACGCACGTAATCCTCGACCGGCAGGTCTTCGGGGCGCAGCGTCGGGGCGATCGACAAGGCCGCGAAGCCGGCTTCGTCGAGCACGCCTTTCAGCGTGTTGCGCAGCATTTTCCGGCGTTGCGCGAACGCGGCCTGGACGACTTTCTCGAGCATCGCCGGCGATCTTGCGGTCAACGCTTCCAATGGCTTGGGAATCAGCCGGACCACGGCCGAATCGACCTTGGGTGGCGGATCGAAGCTTTCCGGCGGCACGTCGATCAACCACTCCAACCAGAAACTGTACTGCAGCATCACCGACAGCCGGCCGTAATCGGCGTTGCCGGGTTCGGCAACCATGCGCTCGACGACTTCCTTCTGCAGCATGAAATGCATGTCGCGCACTTGTTGACCGTAGCTGGCCAGGTGAAAGAGCAGCGGGGTCGAGATGTTGTACGGCAGGTTGCCGACCAGCCGCAGATCGCTGCCGATGCTGGCGAAGTCGAAGGCCAGCGCATCGCCTTCGTGGATGCTCAGGCGCTCGGGCGAGTGCTGTTTTTTCAGCCGGGCGATCAGGTCGCGGTCGATCTCGACGACGTGCAGCCGGTCGACACGCTCAAGCAACGGAATGGTGATGGCGCCGAGGCCGGGGCCGATTTCGACGACGGTGTCGTTCCGTTTGGGATCGATTGCCGAGACGATGGCACCGATGATGCCCCGGTCGATCAGGAAGTTCTGACCGAATCTCTTGCGGGCGACATGTCCCTTCATGATGTTTTCCTTGCTGCCATGCGTGCGGCTTCGCTGACCGCTGCGAACAGGCTGCCGGCATCGGCCTTGCCGGTACCCGCCAGTTCGAGCGCCGTGCCGTGGTCCACCGAGGTACGGATGATGGGCAGGCCAAGCGTGACGTTGATGCCACGGCCGAAGGTTGCATACTTGAGGGCAGTCAGCCCCTGATCGTGAAACATCGCCAGCACGGCGTCGCCGCCGGCCAGCACGGGTGGCGTGAACATCGTGTCGGCCGGGTACGGGCCGGACAGCCGCAAGCCGTCGGCACGCAGCCTTTCCAGTGCCGGCGCGATGACCTCGATCTCCTCGCGCCCGAGATAGCCGCCCTCCCCGGCATGCGGATTGAGCCCGGCGACCAGGATATGCGGCTCGGCGACGCCGTACTTGCCGCGCAGATCGGCGTCGACGATGCGCAGCGTACGTTCGAGCAGATCCGCCGTCAGGGCGTCGGGCACCTCGCGCAACGGCAGGTGCGTGGTCGCCAGGGCGACGCGCAGTGGACCGTGCGGCGTATCGCCGGCAAGCATCATGACCACCAGTGGTGTCGCGGTCTTTTCGGCGAGGTATTCGGTGTGACCGGTGAACGGCACGCCGCCGGCGTTGATCACGCCCTTGTGTACCGGCGCCGTCGCCATTGCCGAGAATTCGCCGGACTGACAACCGGCCAGCGCGCGGTCGAGCAGTTCGAGCACGTAGGCCGCATTGGCCGGATCGAGGCGACCGGCGTCGGCCGCCGCGCGCAGCGGAACGTGGATGACTTCCAGGGTGTTGCGGTCGACCGGCGTTTCCGGCGAAAAATCACGGATTTCGACGTCGACCGCAAGCGCCGCCGCCCGGGCTTGCAGCAGTTGGCGGTCGGCGAGCACGACCGGACGTCCGGCACCGGGCCATCCCGCCAGACGCAGACACAGTTCGGGACCGATGCCGGCCGGTTCGCCGCTGGTGACGGCGATCACCGGTTCGCTCATTGCTGCTCCAGGCGATTCTCGACGTAGGTACGGTCGCGCAACTGGCGCAGCCAGTCCTGATAGGCCTCGTCGAGCTTGCGCTCGCGGATCGCCTGACGGGCAACCGTGCGCTGGCGCTCCGCCGAAACGTCCTTTTCGCGGCGCTCGATGACCTGGATCAGGTGCATGCCGAACGGCGACTGCACGACCTCGCTCAGTTCGCCCGGCTTCAGGGCATTCATCGCCCGCTCGAATTCCGGCACCGTATCGCCGGGATTCAGCCAGCCGAGATCGCCGCCCTTGGCCGCCGAACCGTCCTGCGAGTACAACCGGGCCTGCTCGGCGAAATCCTGGCCGTTGACGATGCGCTCGCGAACGATGTCCAGCTTGTGCTTCGCCTCGCTTTCCGAGGTCACTTCATTGACCCGGATCAGGATATGCCGCGCATGCGTCTGCTGGATCGACACCGGCCCGTTGCCCCCTCGCTTGCCGAGCAGCTTGACGATGTGGAAACCGGCCGACGAACGCAACAGGTCGCTGACCTCCCCCTCACCGAGACGCCCGGCGATTTCTGCATAGAGTTGCGGCAGGCGGCTCAACGGACGCCAGCCGAGATTGCCGCCCTGCAGGGCGTCCGGCGCATCGGAATAGGCCGCGGTCAATTCGGCGAAGTTGTCGCCGCCCCGGGCCTTGGCCAGCGCCTGTTCGCCGCGCAGGCGAAGTTTCTGCAACTGTTCCGGCGAAGCCGACTCCGGCGCCCGCAACAGGATGTGGGCGAGCTGGTATTCCTCGTTGCCGCCGCTGGCGGTCTGATTGGCAAGATAGTTGTCGATCTCGCCCTCGGAAACCACCAGCTTGCTTTCGACCTCGCGCTCGCGCAGACGGGCCATCGTCATTTCACCGCGGATTTCCTCACGGAACTGGGCATAGGAAACACCATCCTTTTCCAGTGCGCTGCGAAACTGTGCCGGGCTCAGGTTGTTGCCGGCGGCGATGCGGCCGAGCGCCTGTTCGAGTTGGGCATCGTCGATACGCAGACCGCTTTCCTTGGCATACGCGAACTGCGCGCGCTCCATGATCATCCGCTCGAGCATCTGGCGCTCCAGCACATCCTGCGGCGGCAGAGGCGTTCCCTGCTTCTCGAGCTGGCGCAGCACCCCGGCCAGCCGGGACTTGAGCTCGTTATGGGTGATCACGCCATCGCCGACAACGGCGACGATGAAGTCGGCATCCTGCGTTTCGGCCAGCACGGTTTTCGTCGGCAGGGCGAACAGCGACAGGAGAAGGCAAAGGGCGGTCAGGAATCTGGTCATGTGATGAAAATGAGGCTGTCAGTAGTCCGGCAATTCGTTGATTTTGCCGTAGCCGGGCACGCTACGCCGCAGCAGTTTGAGCGGATTGGAGCCGATACTGGCGAAATCCTGCAACTCGAGCTGCAGGTAGATGGAATCGTTGGGGGTGCCGGAAACGGCGTTCAGGCGCTGGCCAACCAAACGGATCGCCCAGCAGCCGGCGTTGTACTCCAGGCCGCCGATCGCTTCCAGCAGTTGATGGTCGCGCATCGAGTAATTGTAACGGCCAACGGCGTACCAGCGGGAGGACAGTGGCCACTGCCCGGCTACATCGACCTGATCGACGGTCGCCAGATCGGTCAGCGGATCGCGCGTGTAACGGTAACTGGCCGCCAGCACCTTGCCGTAGTCGGGCTGGAAGCGGACGCCGGCAGAGAACCGCTCGTTCTGGCTGTCCTTGTAGTTGTACTCCCAGGTCATCTCGGCGTAGGTCTTCGGGGCCAGCAGGCCGCTGACCGAGGCGATGAGGTTGGAGAAGTTTTCCTCCCGCGTCGTCTCATTCGGCAGGCTGACGCGCTGACGGTCGAAGTAATAACGCTGCCCGAGCATCGCCCGGAAACGTTCGGCCCCCGTCTCGCTGTCGAGGATGCGCGTGGTCAGCGCCGCCGTCAGTTGATTGGCATCGTTGATCCGGTCATAACCGCTGTAGCGGTTTTCAGAGAAAATCTGGGCGAAATTGAAATCGCTCAGGCCGGTATCGAAGACCGGAATGTTGCGCTGGTCGCGATAAGGGATGCGGACGTAGTAGAGACGAGGCTCCAGGGTCTGGATATAACCGGCCCCCAGGAAACTGTCCTCACGTTCGAAAACCACCGACGAATCCAGCGTGAAGATCGGCAGGGTCCGGGAAATGTTCTCGGATTGCCCGCCGTTGGCCAGCGCGCGATCGATCGCATAGCTGGTCATGTGCAGCCCGATCTTCGGCGTCAACTGAAAGGCCGGATGCACGATGGGCAAGGACAGTTGTGGATAGAGCACCATCCGCTGACCAACGTCCTTGATCGACGACTCCTCGTGCGTGAAGCGGGAATACTGGCCGATCAGGCTGAAGTCGGTACCCAGGACGTTGGCCTTGTAGCCGAGCACATTGATGCGCGGTTCCAGGAAATAGGGACGCGCAATCGGAAAATCCGGATTCGGTTGCAGGGTCTGATAACGCAACACCTGCAAAGAAGTCTGCAGCCACGAAGCCGGCGCATAGGCGAGCGTCACCTGCCTGGGCAACTGGGTCTGCGAGGTCCGCAACAGGCGCGACGACATGTCTTCCCAGTACCAGTCGTCCGACACGCCATTCCAGTCGAAGCTGCCGGAAAAGCCGTGGCCGAAATTGATATTGTTCTTCAAGCTGTAGGCGTAACGACGCTCGCCGAACAGGGTATCGTTCGGCATGTACTCGACCCGCCATTCGGCGGTCTGGTACTCGTCCAGATAGCGTGCCTCGACCCCCAGCTGGACACCGCGCCGACTCATGTAGCGAGGATAGAAGGTGGCATCGTAGTTAGGGGCGACGTTCCAGTAGAAAGGCAGCGAAAAGTCGAGACCGGTCTTCGTCGAATGCTTAAAAGTTGGCGACAGCAGACCCGACCGACGATCGTCGCTGAGCGGGAACCAGGCGCCGGGCGTGTAGAAGATCGGTGCGCCCTTGAACCATAGCGAGGCATTCGTTGCCGTCCCTTCGTTGGCATCCTGATCGAGGTGCATGCGTTCGGCGCGCAGATACCAGTCGGCCTCGTCGGGCTTGCAGGTCGAATAGGTCGCACGACTCAGCGAAATCCGGTTTTCGCCTTCGAAATCGATGCGTTCGGCCTCCCCGCTGCCAAAAGTCCGCCGACGCGGCGGCATCGCCGTCGGCAAACCATAGATGTCCGGCACATTGAGCATCATCGGCGCACCGCTGTTGGCACCGTTCACGCTGGCGACGGAAACCACCGTCTGGGCCTTTTGATACAGGCGATTTTCCACCTGTCGTTCGAACGAATAATGTGCCTGATCGGCAAAACCGATCTGCTCGGCCATCCGCATCTTCATCCGGACCGCATCGATCTCGCTGCCATCCTGCACCAGCCGCACATTGCCGTCAGCCTCGACCTCATCGTCGATCGGCCGGTAACGGACGCGATCGGCGTAGAGCAATTGTCCGGAGCGACGCAATTCGACATTGCCCTCGGCCAGCGTCGACTCGTCGGTCTGACCTTCCATCTGATCGGCGATCAGGAACAGCGGATAGTCGTCATCCGGTTTCGGTGGCAGCGGCGTCCCCGGCAGCTTCTCGCTGGCGGCCAGCTTGCGTGCCGCCCGCATCCGGGAAAGCACATCGAAGCGCCGGTCGACACGCAACGGCGAAGCTTCGATGACCGCCACCATCATCGGCGGGCGGACCGCCGCGTCAGCCGGCGCTTGCGCTTCGACAGACGCCCGCGCTGCCGGCACCCCGGCAAAGAGGCAGCAGATCAGCGTGGCGATCGGGCGTCGGGAGAATCCTGTCATGCGGCGAAGCGAAGCGGGCCAGCGCCGGAACGGCAGGCACCCGGGTGTTAGAATCGCGCCATTCTACAACGAACCGTCCACCACCCGATGTCGCGCGATCAACTTGTTAACGACTGGGTCGCCCAGCGCTTTCCCGAACAATCCGTCTCCCTCGCCCCGGCTTCCGCCGACGCCAGCTTCCGCCGCTATTTCCGCCTGACCTGGCCGGACGGCAGCACGCGCATCCTGATGGACGCGCCGCCGGACAAGGAAGACTGCAAACCCTTCATCCACGTCGCCGGCCTGCTTGCCAAGGCCAAGCTGGCGGCACCGCGCGTCCTCGACCAGGACCTCGACCAGGGTTTCCTGGTGCTCACTGACCTCGGCCGCATCGGCTATCTCGATGCCTTGAACGCCGACCTGTCGCTGGCCGACACGCTGATGCGCCCGGTGCTCGACACGCTGGTGCAATGGCAGTTGTCCTCCACCGCCGCGACGCTGCCGCCCTATGACGGCACCCTGCTGCGCCGCGAACTCGACCTCTTCCCGGAATGGTACGTCGGCCGCCACCTCGGCATCGAACTCGCCGACGAGGACAAGGTGATGCTCGACCGGACCTTCAAGTTCCTCATCAACTCGGCGCTCGGCCAGCCCAAGGTGTTCGTGCACCGCGACTTCATGCCGCGCAACCTGATGGTGGTCGAGAGCGAGGAGACGCTGACGCCGGGCATCATCGACTTCCAGGACGCGGTCTACGGCCCGATCACCTACGACGTCGTCTCGCTCTTCCGCGACGCCTTCATTTCCTGGGAAGAAGAGCAGGAAATCGACTGGGTCGTGCGCTACTGGGAAAAGGCCCGCGCCGCCGGCCTGCCGGTGCGCGAGGATTTCGGCGTCTTCTGGCGTGAATACGAGCTGATGGGACTGCAACGCCACCTCAAGGTGCTCGGCATCTTCTGCCGCCTGAACTACCGCGATGGCAAGGAAAAGTACATTGAAGACCTGCCGCGCTTCATCAATTACGCGCGCAAGACCGCCAGCCGCTACCTGCAACTGAAGCCGCTGCAAAACCTGTTCGACCGCCTTGAGGGCAATACCGAACAGATCGGCTACCGCTACAAGTAATGAAAGCCTTCATCCTCGCTGCCGGCCGCGGCGAGCGCATGCGGCCGCTCACCGACCACACGCCGAAGCCGCTGCTGGTCGCCGGTGGCAAGCCGCTGATCGTCTGGCACCTGGAAAAACTGGCAGCCGCCGGCTTCCGCGAGGTGGTCATCAACCACGCCCACCTCGGCGCGCAGATCGAGCAGACGCTCGGCAATGGTGCGCAGTGGGGACTCAGCATCGCCTACTCGCCGGAACCGCCGGGCGCGCTGGAAACCGCCGGCGGCATCGCCCAGGCCTTGCCGCTGCTCGGTGACGAAGCTTTCCTGGTGGTCAACGGCGACGTCTGGTGCGACGTGGATTTCACCCGTTTTTTGCCGTCGACCGCAGGATTTTCGTCCCGCCCGGCGCATCTGCTGCTGGTCGCCAACCCGGCCCATCACCGTGGCGGCGACTTCAGCCTGGACGGCGACAAGGTGGTCTTCGCCAACAGTGAGCAAACACTCACCTACGCCGGCATCGGCGTTTTTTCCCCGAGCTTCTTCAAGGACGTGCCGGTCGGCCAGCCGCTCAAGCTGCGCCCCCTGCTCGACGCCGCCATCGCCGCCGGCACGCTGAGCGGGGAACGCTACGCCGGCCGCTGGGTCGACGTAGGAACGCCGGAACGTCTGGCTGAACTGGATGCCGAACTGAGGAACGCATGAGCCACGCCCACTTTCTCGCCCGCCGCAAGCGCCTGCTGCAAACCATCGGTGACGGTGTTGCCATCATCCCGACGGCGCCGGAAGTCGTGCGCAATCGCGACGCGCACTATCCCTACCGTTTCGACAGCTACTTCTGGTACCTCACCGGCTTCCCGGAGCCGGAGGCGGTGCTGGTGCTGGTCGGCGGCAAGAAGCCGAAGTCCATCCTGTTCTGCCGCGAGAAGCATGAAGAGCGGGAGATCTGGGACGGCTACCGCTACGGCCCGAAGGCGGCGAAGACGGCATTCGGCTTCGACGCCGCCTATCCGATTGAACAGCTGGAGAAAAAACTGCCGGAATTGCTCGTCGACCGCAGCAATCTCTGGCACGCCCTCGGCCACGACGCCGACTGGGACGCGCGCATCGCCAAGGCCCTGAACGCCGTGCGTGCGCAAGCTCGCGCCGGCAAGCGGGCGCCGCGCGCCATCCACGACCTGCGCGCCGAACTCGACGCCATGCGCCTGATCAAGGACGACGCCGAAGCTGCGCTGCAGCAACGCGCCGCCGACATCGCCAGCGCCGGCCACGCCCGCGCCATGCGCGCCTGCCGCCCCGGCATGGCCGAGTACGAGCTGGAAGCCGAGCTGTCCTACGAATTCCGCAAGCGCGGCGCCGACGGCCATGCCTACACGCCCATCGTCGCCGGCGGGGCGAACGCCTGCGTGCTGCACTATGTCGAGAACGACAAGCTGTTGAACGACCACACGCTGGTCCTGATCGACGCCGGCTGCGAGGTTGCCGGTTACGCTGCCGACATCACCCGCACTTTCCCGGTCAATGGCCGTTTCAGCCCGGCGCAGAAGGACGTTTACGAGATCGTGCTCGCCGCCCAGTCCGCCGCCTTCGCCGCCACCGCGCCCGGCCGTCACTTCATGGAGGCGCACGACGCCGCCGTGCGTGTGCTGACGCAGGGCCTGATCGACCTCAAGCTGCTCGGCGGCGACCTCGACAACCTGATCGAGAAAGGCGATTTCCGCCGCTTCTACATGCACCGCACCGGCCACTGGCTCGGCCTCGACGTGCACGACGCCGGCGAATACAAGGACGGCGAGCAATGGACGGTGTTGCAGCCGGGCATGACCGTCACCGTCGAACCCGGCCTGTACATCCGCCCGGCCGCCGACGTGCCGGCCGCACTGGCCGGCATCGGCATCCGCATCGAGGACGACGTGCGCGTCACCGCCAGCGGTTGCGACGTCTACACCACGGCGCCGAAGACGGTCGCCGAAATCGAGGAAACCATGCGCCATGACTGAGGCTGCGATTGAACACGTCGACATCCTGATCATCGGCGCCGGCCCGGTCGGCATGACGCTGCATCTGGCGCTCGCCGCCGGCGGTCAGAAATCGCGGCTCATCGACCGTCGACCGCAGCAAGCGCTGCAGGCCGACCCGCGCGCGCTGGCCCTGTCGCACGGCGCTCGCGAATTGCTCGAACAGATCGGCAGCTGGCCGACGCGGGCGGCAACACCGATCGAAACCATCCATGTATCGCAGAAAGACGGCTTTGGTCGCACGCTGATCGACCGGGCCGACTATCCCCTGCCGGCACTCGGCTATGTCGTCCGCTACCGCGACCTTGCCGCCGCCCTGGCTGCCAAGCTCACCGCCGACAGCCTGCTGGCCGACGCGGAAATCATCGACACCCACGCGGACGACGACGGCGCCACCGTCGCGCTGCGCCAGGCCGACGGCACGATGCGCCGCTTCCGCTGTCGCCTGCTGGTCCATGCCGAGGGGACGGCCTACGACGATCCGGCGGTTTCGGTCGCCGACTATGCCCAGCATGCGGTGATCTGCGAAGTGACGCCGACGCCGAAGCACGGCAACCGTGCCTGGGAGCGCTTCACGCCGGACGGTCCGCTGGCGCTGCTGCCGCTCGGCGAGCAGTTCTCCATCGTGTTCACCCTGCCGCCGGCGCGGGCCGACGCAGTGATGGCCATGGACGACAGCCGCTTCCTGGCAGCACTGCAGGCCCAGTTCGGCGAGCGCCTGCGCTTCGCCGCTGCCGGCCCGCGCAGCCGCTTTCCGCTGGCGCTGCGCCTGCGCGATACGCTGGTCAAGGGACGCGAAGTCTGGATCGGCAACACCGCGCAGACGCTGCACCCGGTATCCGGCCAGGGCTTCAACCTCGGCCTGCGCGACGCCTGGGAACTGGCGGAATTATTGTGTCGGGACGGCGTCGACCGCAGCAACCTAGCCGCCTACGCCGCCGGTCGTCAGCTGGATCGTCGTGGCAGTGCCTGGTTTACCGACAAGGTGGTGCGTCTGTTCTCCAATGACAGCCCGCCGCTGCGGCTGGCCCGCGGGCTCGGCCTGCTCGGCCTCGACCTCTGCCCGCCGGCCCGCCATTTCGTCGCCCGACGGATGATCTGGGGGGCTCGCGCCTGGCCGTAACGGGCTGACTCAGGGCGCGCGCTTGTCGGCCGGTCGCGCCGACAGCGGATAGATCTCACCGCTTTCCGGCGCCTCCCCCGGCAGCCGGCGCTTGCGCTGATCGCGATAGACGGCGGCACGCATCAGCAGCATCGACACCATCGGCGCGGTCAACAACACGAACAGCGTGATCAGCAGTTCATGGATCACCGGGCGCGACTGCAGCGCCGAAAAGTACAGCATCGAGGCGATCAGGATGCAGCCGGTGCCCAGGGTGATGGTGATCGCCGGACCATGAATGCGCTGGTAGAAACTGGGCAGACGCAGCAGGCCGAGACAACCGGTCAGCGCGACGATGCCGCCGAGCACCAGCAACAACGAAACCGGCAAGCCGACCCACCATGGCAACAGCTCCGGGGTGCTCATTCGATGACCTCGCCGCGCATCAGGAACTTGGCCAGGGCCACCGTGGATACGAAGCCGAGCAGGGCAATCAGCAACGCCGCCTCGAAATAGACCAGACTGCCGTGGCGCATGCCGAGCAGCAGGATCAGCAGCATCGCGCACATCCACAGCGTGTCGAGCGCCAGCACGCGGTCTTGCGCCGACGGTCCGCGCAACAGGCGGAGCGTACAGAAAACGATGGCCAGACCGACGCAGCCCAGCGCGAAGTTGAGTGCCAGCGGCAACAGGAATGCCGACAGTTCGTTCATCGACTCATCCTCCGAAAATCTCGATCAGCGGCTGTTCGTACTGCCGCTTGACGGTATCCACCCACCATTGCGCATCGTGCAGGTCGAAGACATGCAGCGCCAGTTCATTGCTCTCGGGCAGGATTTCGACCCAGACCGTCCCCGGCGTCAGGTTGATGATCGCCGCCAGCATGGCCAGGCCGTGCGGACTCTTCATGTCGAGTGGGATGCGGACGAACTGCGAATTCAGGCCTTCGGAACGGGCGAACAGGATGATGCGCGTGACGTTGAAGCAGGAGCGCAGCACTTCGACGCTGGCCTGGCTGAGCAGCCGGAGCAGGGCCAGCGGCCGCCGGATGCGGGCGTAGCCGTGCGGCTGCAGCGGCCGCGCCAACAGCGGCGCGAGGATGGCGAGCAATGCGCCGAGCAGCAGTTGCGCCGGCTCCACGCTCTGGTTGAGCAACAGCCAGGTCAACAGCAGGACCAGGGACAGCAGCGGCGACGGCAGCAGGCGTTTCATCGCATGCTCCCCGGCGCCGGGACCGCTGTCTCGCCCAGTACCCGTTCGACGTAGCGCGTCGGCTGGGCCAGCATGTCGGCCGTCCGTTGCAGGTAATCGAGCAGCGGCGCGGCCAGTATCGTCATGGCGACGCACAGGCCGAGCAGCAGACTGATCGGCGCCGCCTCCGACAACTGCAGACTGGGTGGTTGCACCGCACCGGCAGCCCAGAAGGTACGAACACCGAAGCGCATCAGCGAAATGATCGCCGCCAGGCCGGCGCACAGGATCAGCACGATCAGCGTCCACGCCGTCCAGGGCACCGGCCCGTCGACGGACAGCAGGACATGGAACAGGCTGAACTTGGCAACGAAGCCGGACAACGGCGGCATGCCGGTGATGACCAGCGCGCTGGCGGCGAAGGCCAGGCCGAGGAAGGCCATCGCTGCCGGGATGCCGACACCGACCGGCTCGTCGGGCTTTTCCTCGATGGCAAAGGCTTCCATCGTCAGCGCCAGCAGCGCGGCACCCGGCGTGCGGATTCTTTCGGTCAACCCGACCAGCAGCAGAAAAGCCGCCATCGCCAGCGTCGACCCCAGCAGGTAGTACAGACCGACGCCGAGCAGCGCCGGACCGCCGAAACCGACGATGGCGAGCAAGGTTCCCGACGAGATGATGGCGCCATAGCCGGCAACCCGCCCCGCTTCCTCGCTGGCCAGAATGCCGAGACTGCCGAAGACGATGGTCGCGATGCCGCCCCAGTACAAGGCCTCCAGCCCGAAACCGGCGGCCGGCCCGGCACTGAAAGCCAGCGGCCAGACGCGGACGATGGCATAGACGCCGACCTTGGTCATCAGCACCAGCATCGCGGCGACCGGCGGCGACGCGGCGGCATAGGTCGTCGGCAACCAGAAACCGAGCGGCCACATCGCCCCCTTGGTCAGGAAGGCCAGCGCCAGGATCACCGTACCGATCTGCAGCAGGGCAAGATCGTCGGCCGCCAGCGCGGCGACCCGCGGCCCGAGATCGGCCATGTTCAGCGTGCCGGTCGTCGCATAGATCAGCGCCAGCCCGATCAGGAACAGCAGCGAGGCGACCAGGTTGATCGCGATGTACTGCATGCCGGCACGGATGCGCGTCGTGTTGTAGCCGTGCAGCACCAAGCCGTAGGAAGCGGCAAGCATGACCTCGAAGAAGACGAAGAGATTGAACAGGTCATTGGTCAGGAAGGCGCCGTTGATTCCCGTCAGCAAGAACAGGAACAAGGAGTGAAAGTGCACGCCGATACGGCTCCAGCCACGGTACGAAAAGACCAGCACGGCAAGCGACAGCAGCGCGGTGAGCAGCAGCAGCAGCGCACTCAGGCGGTCGACCAGCAGCACGATGCCGAACGGCGCCTGCCAGTTGGCGGCCAGGTACACACCGAGGCCATCCGGCCAATGGCCGCCGTCGGCAAAACGGAACAGGGTCAACGCGCAGGCCAGCAAAATCAGGTTGCAGACCAGGTTGACCGCAAACTTCAGCCCGTGCCGCGCCTCGTTGACCGGAATCAGCGCGGCACCGGCCAGCAGCGGCAGCAGGATGGGCAGCAGGATCAGGTGCTGGGTCCAGGGCAGACCGTTCATTCGTCAGTCTCCTCGCCATCGACGTGGTCGGTGCCGGTCAGGCCGCGTGCGCCGATCATGATCACCAGGTAAAGCGCGGTGGTGGCAAAGCCGATGACGATCGCCGTCAGCACCAGCGCCTGCGACACCGGATCGGCGTAATCGCCGGGCTGCGGCGTGCCGGCCTGCAGCGTCAGCGGCGCCTTGTCCACCCACAGGCGCCCGACCATGAAGATGAACAGGTTCACCGCATAGGACATCAACATCAATCCGACGATCACCTGGAAGGTCCGCGGACGCAGGATCAGCCAGATGCCCGAGCCGAACAGCACGCCCATCGAGATGGCGATGACGGCTTCCATCAGGCGCCTCCCGCTTCAACAGCTTCCGGGCGACCGTCCGGCAGACGATGGCCGCGCGTCGACTGGTGGGCCAGCGCGGTCAGGATCAGCATCGTGCAACCGACCACGGTGGTGAACACGCCGGTATCGAACACGAAGGCACTCGGTACGTGAATCTCGCCGAGCACCGGCAGATGCAGATGGGCGGTATGGCTGGTCAGGAACGGATAGCCGAAGAACCAGGCGCCAAGGCCGGTCAGTCCTGCCAGCGTCAGCCCGTAGCCGAGCCAGCGGTGCGGCCGCAAGGTCAGCCGGGCTTCGACCCACGAGGTTCCGGCCAGCATGTACTGGACGATGATGGCCACCGAGAAAATCAGCCCGGCAACGAAACCGCCGCCCGGCAGATTGTGGCCGCGCATGAAGAAATAGGCGGCGATGACACCCATGAAGGGCAACAGCAGGCGCATGAAGATGCCGGCAACCATCAGATAGCCGATGTTGGCCTGGGCGGCCGGCGACTGGCGCGTCGCCGCGTCGAGCGGATTGTTGCGCTGCGCCGGGATGGCCACGCTTTCCGGGGCCGGACGGAAACGCCGCAGCAGGGCATAGACCGTCAGCGCGACGACCGTCAGCACGGTGATTTCGCCCATCGTGTCGAAACCGCGGAAATCGACCAGCAGGACGTTGACCACATTGCTGCCGCCGCCCTCGCTCAGCGCCTTGTCGAGGAAGAAACCGGAAATCCCCTCCGGCAGCGGGCGAACCAGCACCGCATAGGCCAGCAAGGCCATGCCCAGCCCGCCTCCAACGGCAATCAGCATGTCGCGACTGCGCCGCAGCCAGACATGCCAGGGCGTCTTCAGCGCGAGCTCCTTCGGCGTCAGGCGTGCCGGCAGCCAGCGCAGCCCGAGCAGGATCAGGATCGTCGTCACCGTTTCGACCATCAGCTGGGTCAGCGCGAGATCGGGGGCCGACAGCCACAGGAAGGTCACCGCGGTGATCACGCCGGTGCCACCGGCCAGGGCCAGGGCCGCCAGACGGTGATATTTGGCCTGCCAGGCGGCGGCTAGCGCGCAGACGCCCCCGACGCCCCACAGGACGACGAAATACGGATCGATCGCGGTCGGCCAGGCAACCTCCCAGGTCGGCAGGAGCCCCACCAGCAGCGCCGGCAGCACCAGCATCGCAAGCATCATGATCAGCAATTGCGGTTGCAGGCGCTGGGTACCGAGATGGCGCACCAGGAAGGCCGCCGCCCGGGTCAGCCCCAGCATGGTGTTTTCGTAAGCCTGCGCACCGCTCAGGCGATGGATCAGCGGGGCCCGGTCGCGTTGCTGCAGGTTGAACCGCTGGTTCAGCAACTGGAACAGCCAGGCGCCGATGACCAGCGCCAGCACGCTCATCAGCAGCGGCAGGTTGAACCCGTGCCAGACCGCCAGATGGTACTCCGGCACATCGCCGCCGAGGATCGCGACCACCCCGAAATGCAGCAGCGGCTCGATGCTGATGCCGGGCAGCACGCCGACCACCAGGCAGGCCAGTACCAGCAACTCGACCGGCAAGCGCATCCAGCTCGGCGGCTCGTGCGGCTCCTTGGGCAGGGGCTGCTCGGGGCGGCCGAAGAACACCGCGATGAAACGCAGCGAATAAACCACCCCGAAGACACCGACGGCCAGCGCGGCATAGGACATCCACCAGTTGCTGTCGCCGCCGACCAGCAAGGTTTCGGCGAAGAACATCTCCTTGGACAGGAAACCGTTGAGCAAGGGGACGCCGGCCATCGCCCCGCTAGCCACGATGGCCAGGACCGCCGTGCGCGGCATCTGTCGGTACAGCCCGCGCAGCACGCGCATGTCGCGCGTCCCGGTCTCATGGTCGATGATGCCGACGGCCATGAACAGCGAGGCCTTGAAGGTCGCATGATTGATTGTGTGGAAGATGGCGGCGACCAGCGACAGCGGCGTGCCGATACCGAGCAGCGTGGTGATCAGGCCGAGGTGACTGATCGTCGAATAAGCCAGCAAGCCTTTCAGATCGCGCTGAAAAATCGCCGCGAAGGCACCGAGCAACAGCGTGCAGGTGCCTGCACCGGCGATGACCCAGGTCCATTCGTCGGTCCCCGAAAGCACCGGCCACAGCCGCATCAGCAGGAAAACACCGGCCTTGACCATGGTCGCCGAGTGCAGGTACGACGACACCGGCGTCGGCGCCGCCATCGCATGCGGCAACCAGAAATGGAAGGGAAACTGGGCGCTCTTGGTCAACGCGCCGAGGGCGATCAGGATCAGCGCCGGCAGGTAGAGGTCGCTGGACAGTATCGTCTCGCGGGCCGCCAGCACAACATCCAGATCGTAACTGCCGACGATGCGGCCAAGGATCAACACGCCGGCCAGCAGGCACAGGCCACCGCTGGCGGTTACCGTGAACGCCATGCGCGCGCCGCGCCGCGCATCCGCACGGTGATGCCAATAGCCGATCAACAGGAAGGAAGTGACGCTGGTCAGCTCCCAGAAAACCACCAGCTGGATCAGGTTGCCGGACAGCACGACGCCCAGCATGGCCCCCATGAAGGCGAGCAGGAAGGAAAAGAAACGCGGCACCGGATCTTCCGGCGACATGTAATAGCGGGCATAGAGCACGACCAGCATGCCGATGCCGAGCACCAGCGCCGAGAAGATCCAGGCCAGGCCGTCGAGCCGCAGCACGAATTCGAGACCGAGCGCCGGCACCCAGGAAATCCGCTCGTGAATCACCTGATCCGTACCGTGACTGAAGAACAGCCACGACACCAGCAGCAGGCCGAACAGCGCCACGCCGCCGGCCAGCCAGGCCTCGCGATTGCGGGCATTGGCCGGCATGCAGGCGGCGATCAGGCTGCCGGCAAATGGTGCAATGATCAGGGCGCTGAGCGTCATGGTCTCCACGAGGTCGAGGGCTGGGAATAGCCCGAGAACGAGGCACGGCGGCAGTTTCGGGGTGGTCCCGAGAATAACACGGCGACCGCCGCCGATTGAAACCGAATGTGACAACGGGAAGCAATTTCGCCGATCTACGGCGATTTTCCCCGGATTTCCGCGGTCGACCGCAAGCCGGCGCGTGCGGCACGGCAAGTCTTGCAAAAGCCGTGATCTGACTATTTTTTAAGCGCCGCTTCGGGTAGAATCCGCCCCTTCCCCTTGCTTCGCCCAGCGCCCGTTCTCCATGGAATTTGCCGGTTTCTCCTTGCGCAACAACCTCTTCGTCGCACCGATGGCCGGGGTCACCGATCGCCCCTTCCGCCAGTTGTGCAAGAAGCTCGGCGCCGGGCTGGCCGTCTCCGAGATGGTCACCTCGAACTCGCTGCTCTACGGCAGCGCCAAGACGCTGCGCCGCGCCAACCATACCGGCGAAGTCGAACCGATCTCGGTCCAGATCGCCGGCGCCGACCCGCAGATGATGGCCGACGCGGCCCGTCACAACGTCGACAACGGCGCCCAGATCATCGACATCAACATGGGTTGCCCGGCCAAGAAGGTCTGCAACGTGATGGCCGGTTCGGCGCTGATGCAGGACGAAGCCCTGGTCGGCCGCATTCTCGACGCCGTCGTCGGTGCCGTGCCCGATACGCCGGTGACGCTGAAATTCCGCACCGGCTGGAACCTGGCCAACCGCAACGCGCCGACCATCGCCCGCATCGCCGAGAGCGCCGGCGTGCGCGCCGTCGCCATCCACGGCCGGACGCGCTGCCAGCAATACACCGGCGAGGCCGAGTACGACACCATCGCCATGGTCAAGACGCTGATCCGCATCCCGGTGATCGCCAACGGCGACATCACGACGCCGGAAAAGGCCAGGCATGTGCTCGACGTCACCGGCGCCGACGGCGTCATGATCGGTCGCGCCGCCCAGGGACGGCCGTGGCTGTTCCGCGAGATCGAACACTATCTGAAGACCGGCGAGAAAATGGCGCCGGCCCCGGTCGGCGAGATTCACGCGATCCTGCTCGCGCATCTCGAGGACCTCTACGATTTCTACGGCCTGGACACGGGGGTCAAGGTCGCAAGAAAGCACATCTCCTGGTACACCAAGGGCCTGGTCGGCTCGGCGGCGTTCCGCAAGATGATGAACACGCTGCCGACCGTCGAGGCGCAGCGGGATGCCGTTGACCAGTTCTTCCAGCAGTACGCGGCAGAACACGATCATCTGCAATACGAAGAAAACAACAACCGAGAGGAGGCGTTGGCAGCATGAGCCAACATGACTTGGGGCGGTGCGTGATCAACGCACTGGAGCAGTACTTCCGGGACCTCGACGGCGAAAAGCCGGCGGCGATCTACGACATGGTCCTGAAGAGCGTCGAAAAGCCGATGCTTGAACTGGTGCTGGCCAAGGCCGGCACCAACCAGACGCTGGCCGCGGAGATGCTCGGCATCAACCGCAACACGCTGCGCAAGAAACTCACCGAACATCAACTTCTGTAAATCGCCATGACCATCAAGCAAGCCCTGATTTCCGTCTCCGACAAGACGGGTGTACTCGAATTCGCCCAAGGCCTGGCCGCCCAGGGCGTCAAGCTGCTGTCCACCGGCGGCACCGCGAAAATGCTCCGTGACGCCGGGTTGACCGTGACCGAGATCGGCGACTACACCGGCTTCCCGGAAATGCTCGACGGCCGCGTCAAGACCCTGCATCCGAAGGTGCATGGCGGCATCCTCGCCCGTCGCGACCTGCCGGAACACCTGGCGACCATCGAAGAACACGGCATCCCGACCATCGACCTGGTCTGCGTGAACCTCTACCCGTTCGCCGCCACCATCGCCAAGGCCGGCGTAACGCTGGCCGACGCCATCGAGAACATCGACATCGGCGGCCCGGCCATGGTCCGCTCGTCGGCCAAGAACTACGCCGGCGTGGCCATCGTCACCGACCCGGCCGACTACCAGCCGCTGCTCGACGAAATGAAGGCCAACGCCGGCGCCCTGCAACTCGGCACCCGCTTCAACCTGGCCAAGAAGGCCTTCACCCACACCGCCCGCTACGACAGCATGATCGCCAACTGGCTGACCGGCCTCGACGACGGTGCCGAAGCCCAGCCGGAAGCCGCCGCGCCGATCCCGGCCATCTTCCCGGCCAAGCTGCAACTGGCCTTCGACCGCAGCGAAATCCTGCGCTACGGCGAGAACGCGCACCAGCAGGCCGCCTTCTACCGCGACACGAGTTTTGGTGGATCGGCGCTGCCGGGCAGCATCGCCAATTACACCCAGCTGCAGGGCAAGGAACTGTCCTACAACAACATCGCCGACTCCGATGCCGCCTGGGAATGCGTCAAGGTCTTCGACGCCCCGGCCTGCGTCATCATCAAGCACGCCAACCCGTGCGGCGTGGCCATCGACGGCAGCCTGCTCGGCGCCTACGAAAAGGCCTTCAAGACCGATTCGACCTCGGCTTTCGGCGGCATCATCGCCTTCAACGGCGAAGTCGGCATCGATGTCGTGAACGCGATGAACGAGCGCAAGCACTTCGTCGAAGTGCTGATCGCCCCGTCCTTCACCGCCGAAGCCAAGGCCGCGCTGGCTGGCAAGACCAACCTGCGCGTGCTCGTCGTGCCGCTCGGCCGCGACCTCAACAAGCTGGAACTGAAGCGCGTCGGCGGCGGCCTGCTGGTGCAGACGGCCGACGACTTCACCGCCCAGGCCTCCGGCCTGAAGGTGGTGACCAAGGTGCAGCCGACCGCCCAGCAGATCGAGGACCTGCTCTTCGCCGAACGCGTCGCCAAGTTCGTCAAGTCGAACGCGATCGTCTTCTGCGGCGGCGGCATGACGCTGGGCGTCGGTGCCGGCCAGATGAGCCGCGTCGATTCGACCAAGATCGCCTGCATCAAGGCGCAGAACGCCGGCCTCGAACTGAAGGGTTCGGTGGTCGCCTCGGACGCCTTCTTCCCGTTCCGCGACGGCCTCGACGTCCTCGCCGAAGCCGGCGCCACTGCGGTGATCCAGCCGGGTGGCTCGATGCGCGACGAGGAAGTCATCGCCGCCGCCGACGAGCACGGCATCGCCATGGTGTTCACCGGCGCCCGCCACTTCCGCCACTGATTTCGTGCCCGGCTGCGCCGTGATCTTGTCGACTTCGCCTCGCCGTGCTGCAGCACTGTCTTCGGCTCGTCTTCGCGTCACGGCTTTGCCGGCCACGAAATTGCTTCGGATATAACAAGGAAAAATCCCCATGAAACTCCTCGTCATCGGTTCCGGCGGTCGCGAACACGCCATGGCCTGGCGCCTGGCCAAGACGCCGGGCCTGCAGAAGGTCTATGTCGCGCCGGGCAACGCCGGCACGGCGCGCGAGCACGAGCTGGAAAACCTGAACATCACCGATCCGGTGGCGCTCGCCGATTTTGCCGAGCAGAACAAGATCCACCTGACGCTGGTCGGCCCCGAGGCACCGCTGGCGGCCGGCGTCGTCGATGTGTTTCGCGCCCGCGGCCTGAAGATCTTCGGCCCGACCAAGGCGGCGGCCCAGCTTGAATCCTCGAAGGATTTCGCCAAGCGCTTCATGGCTCGCCACAACATTCCGACGGCCGAATTTGAGACTTTTTCCGAGTCGACCGCAGCGCACGCCTACATCGACCGCAAGGGCGCACCCATCGTCATCAAGGCCGACGGCCTCGCCGCCGGCAAGGGCGTCGTCGTCGCCATGAGCCTGGAAGAGGCGCACGCCGCCATCGACGACATGCTCTCCGGCAACAAGCTCGGCGATGCCGGCGCCCGCGTCGTCATCGAGGATTTCCTCGACGGCGAGGAAGCCAGCTTCATCGTCATGGTGGACGGCAAGAACGTCCTGCCGCTGGCGTCCAGCCAGGACCACAAGCGCATCTTCGACGGCGACCAGGGCCCGAACACCGGCGGCATGGGCGCCTATTCTCCGGCCCCGTGCGTGACGCCGGAAGTGCACGCCAAGGCGATGCGCGAGATCATCCTGCCGACGGTGCGCGGCATGGCCGCCGACGGCATCCCGTTCACCGGCTTCCTCTACGCCGGCCTGATGATCGGCAAGGACGGCTCGGTCAAGACGCTCGAGTTCAATTGCCGCATGGGCGACCCGGAAACCCAGCCGATCCTGATGCGCATGAAGTCGGATTTCGTCGATCTGCTCGAACACGGCATCGACGGCACGCTCGACCAGGTCGAGGCCGAATGGGACCGTCGCGTTGCCCTCGGCGTCGTGCTGGCGGCCGCCAACTATCCCGATACGCCGCAAAAGGGCGACGCCATCCACGGCCTGCCCGCCGGCAACAGCTTCAGCGAGAGTTGCCACGTCTTCCATGCCGGCACAGCGGACAAGGACGGCCAGGTGATCACCAATGGGGGGCGTGTGCTGTGTGTCACGGCGCTCGGCGAGAACGTCAAGCTGGCCCAGAAGGCGGCCTACGAGGCGGCCGCCCAGATCGGCTGGGACGGCATGCAGTACCGCAAGGACATCGGCTACCGGGCAATCGGCCGCTAAACCGGCAACTTCGACCCCGGCACAACGGGCGGCTCATTCCAGCCAATGAGCCGCCCGTTTTCACACCACGGAGACAAAATGGACACCACCCGCCTCAAGGATTTCTTCACCGGCCTGCAGGCCGGTATCGTCGGCGAACTCGAAGCTTTCGACGGCCAGCCCTTCCGCACCGATTCGTGGACGCGGCCGGAAGGCGGCGGCGGGATTTCGCGGCTGATCGAGGAAGGCGATTTCTTCGAGCGCGGCGGCGTCAATTTCTCGCACGTCACCGGCAAGTCGCTGCCGGCCTCGGCCACCGCCGTGCGCCCGCAACTGGCCGGCCGAGCCTGGGAAGCGATGGGCGTATCGCTGGTGCTGCACCCGCGCAATCCGTACTGCCCGACGGCACACATGAACGTACGCTGCTTCGTCGCAACGAAGGCAGGCGAGCCGGATGTCTGGTGGTTCGGCGGCGGCATGGACATGACGCCTTATTACGGTCAACGCGACGATGTCGCACATTTTCACCGGACCTGCCGCGATGCGCTGGCGCCGTTCGGCGACGAGGTCTATCCGAAATACAAGCAATGGTGCGACGAGTACTTCTTCCTCAAGCACCGCAACGAACCGCGCGGCGTCGGCGGCATCTTCTTCGACGACCTCAACGAGGGCGGCTTCGAGCGGTGCTTCAGCCTGACCCAGGCCGTCGGCAAGGCGTTCACGGCGGCCTACCTGCCAGTGCTGGCACAGCGCCGCGACACGTCCTACGGCGAGCGCGAGCGTGATTTCCAGGCCTACCGGCGCGGTCGTTACGTCGAGTTCAACCTGGTCTGGGACCGCGGCACGCTGTTCGGCCTGCAGTCGGGCGGCCGTACCGAATCCATCCTGATGTCGCTGCCGCCCATCGTCAAATGGCGCTACGACTGGCAACCGGAAGCCGGCAGCCCCGAGGCCGAACTCTACGAAGTCTTCCTGCAGCCGCAGGATTGGGCGTAAGCCTTACTTCAGCTTGCCCTTGACGACCCGGACGCGCACCGGGTCCTTGATCTCGAGCTTGCCGCCGCTGCCCTGCAGATTGCCGCAGGCGCAGGCGGTCTTGATGTGCGGCACCGAATTGACGATCACCGTGCAGTCCAGGCATTCGTAGTAGATGTCGCCGCCGGTGGGCAGTGCGGCGGGATCGGGCGCAGGCTCGACGGGATAGAAGTTGTAGATCTTGCGCATGTCGATGTTCAGCATTCTTTCCCTCGTCCCTGCGTCGCTTGCTATCGGTCGCCGGCGGGCCCGACGCTGGCCCGGTAGTGACGGTTGGCTTCGTCCGGACGCTCGAGCTGGTCGAACAGCCTGGCCAGTTCCAGATGCGCCGCCTGGGTCGGATCGACCGACAGCGACGCTTCCAGGTAACTCTGCGCCTTGCCCCACAGCCGCTGGCGCAAGCACATGCGTCCCAGCGCCAGCAACAGGCCGCCATCCTGCGGACGGGCCAGCAACCAGCCTTCGGCGCGGGCGATGCGCGACATCGGATCGGCACCGGCCAGTTGGCCGTACAGGCCGACCAGCGCATAGCGGGTATCCTCCGATACCTCGCGTTCGAGCGCCGATTCGATCAGCTTCTGCGCTTCCAGTTCGGCGCCCTGCTCGGTCAGGGCACCGGCCGCGGCCAGGAAGATGCGCTCGCCGCGCTCATCGGCCGGCAAGGCCCGCAGATAATCGATCAGCGCCCGCTCGTCGTCACGGCGCATGGCGATATTGGCCAGATGCGCCTTGGTCCGGATCTCGCGCACGGCTTCCGGCGGCAACGCATCGCGTTTGGCCAGCTGGCGCACCAGCTTGAGGATGCCGTTCGAATCGCCGATGCCCTGGCGCGCCCGCAGCTCCAGCCGCAAGGCGGCAATATGGCGCCCCTGCTTGCCTTGCAGGCGTCCGAGGGCGACCAGCGCATCGTCGAAGCGCCGCGCCTCGACCATCATTTCGGCTTCCAGCATCAGTGCCGCCGCTTCATTGCGAGAATCGGCCGCCTTGGCCCGCGCCAGCCACACTTCCTGGCGCTCGGGTTCGCCCAGACGCTGGGCGGCACGCGCCGCGATCAGCGCCGACAATTCCGGGGCAATTCCCGCTTCCCAGGCACCACTGGCCCGCTTCAGGGCTTGTCCGAAACGCCCCTCGAACAGCTGGCGCACGGCATCCTGGAAAATCTGGCCGGATTTTTCACGCAGGCGGCGGGCACGATAGGCCTGCACGCGTGCCGGCAGGCCAAGCGTGACGAGCACCGCACGCAGGAGCACATAGAACGCGATGAAGGCCAGGAACAAGGCGAGCAGCAACAGGTTGAGGGAAATTTCGAGCCGCCAGGGCGGCACGACGAACAACACGTAGCCGTCGTTCATCTGGGCGCCGAGCGCAACCGCGACGGCCAGGCCGAACAGCGCGAGAATCCAGAACAGTCCTTTCACCGCTTTTCCTTGCGCTGACGCAGCGAGGCAAGCACCTGCCGGGTTTCTTTCAAATCCGGCACGTCGACCGCAATATCGGTGGCCAGCAATTCGCGCAAGGCGTCCCTGGCCGTCGCCACCCGCTTGTCGGTCAGCGTGAAATGCCGTTCCAGCCAGCCCTGCGCCACCTTCAGTTCGTTGCGGAACGTCGCCTGATCGCGGGCAAACAGTGCCAGACGGGCATTCAGCAGACGCAGCTTCAGGTTGTCGCGCAGGAAGAATTCCTGGCCCGGCGCCAGCAACGGGGCCTCGGCGCTGTCGAAACGCTGGATGCGCACCAGATCGCGCACTTGCCGCCAGATGTCGTGCAATGCCTGTTGCCAGGCCGGTCGCGGCGCATCGTCGGCGGCCTCGGCCAAGCCGCCGGCGACCGGCCGCTGCAGCGAGGCGAGCGGCCACTCGTCGATACCGGAAACGACCTGCTCCAGACGCAGGCTGATGCCGGCCGTGTCGACCAGCGGCACCCGCGTCAGACTGTCGATGTCATGGGCCAGCGCCTTGCGCAGCGGCAGCAGTTCGGCCCGCTCGATCCGCGCCAGCTGGGTGTCCGCGCTGCGCAGCGCCAGCAGCGCCACCGGCACGTTGCCGCTGAGCTGCAGCTGCTGTACTGCCAATGCGATCGCCTGCTCGACTTCGAGCATGGCGATGTCCTCGCGGCTGCGATTCATTTCCTGGAACAGCGTACGCAGGGAATCGCCCTGCCCTTCGAAATCTTCCAGCCGGGCTTCGAGGGCGCCCTGCCTGGCTTGCAGCGCATCGATCTGCTCGCGCAGCGATTTCTGTACGCCCACGGCCTCCTGGGCCTGTGCCGTCTGGCGCTGACCGTCGGTCTGCAGCGCCTCGAAGCGGCGATCGGTGTCGTACCACTGCCAGGCGCCGAGGACGAGCGCCAGCGCGGCGACCACGGGCCACGGCGACAGCGCGCGGCGGGCGGCCGGTGGCGATTCGGTTTCGGGAGGAGCGGGGGGCGGCGTATCGGTTGTCATGCGGACCAATTATAAGCAAGTAATCCATCGATCAGGCCCTGATCGGCGGGCGGCGTCAGGATCACCCGCGTCAGGCCGAGCGCCTGCGCCAGTTCGGCAATCCGCGCATGCGGCACGAACAGCGGAATGTCGCGCACGCGCGCAATGCCGAGGCCGGCCACCAGGTGGCGCAAGGCTTCGCTGCTCGACAGCGTGATTCCGTCGAGACGGGCCGCATCGGCCAGCACCGTGAAATCGCCGGGCGCCAAACGTCGGTAACAGGGAATCGCATCCACCGTCGCGCCACGTGCGCGCAGCGTGTCGGCCAGCAATTCGCGTCCGCCATCGCCGCGGAAGAGCGCGACGCGGCGTCCGGCGACCCGGGCCGGCGCCAGCGCGGGCAGATCGAGCAGGGCCTCGGAATCGAAACGTTCGCTGGGCGCCAGGCAATCGCCGACGCCATAGGCGGCCAGCGCCTTCACCGTCCCGGGGCCGACGGCCAGGGCCTGCAGCCCGCCGGGCCACGGACCGCGCCGCAAAATGGCCGGCAGCGCGTGGTCGACCGCATTCGGACTGACAAAAGCGGCGAAGTCATAATCGGCCAGCCGGGCAAGAGCGGCAGCCAGCGGTGCCGGATCGTCGGCCGGCGCGATGTCGAGCAACGGAAAGCAAAACGCCTCGCCGCCCGCCGCAGCGATCGCCGCCGCCAGCGGCCCGGCTTGCGCCTGCGGCCGGGTGACCGCAATGACCTTTCCGGCAAGCCGGCCGGTCATCGACGTTTCAGCGGCAGCCGGCCAGCCTGGCGAGGATGGCCTCCGCCCCCTGCGCCCGCAGCTGTTCGGCCAATTGCAGACCGAGTGCCTCGTCGTCGGCCGGATTACCGCGGACTTCACCGGCAACCATTTCCTTGCCATCGACCGAAGCGACGAAACCGCGCAGCCAGAGCTGGCCGTTGTCGATGATCGCGTAGCCGCCCAGCGGCACCTGGCAGGAACCGCCCAGCGCCCGCGACAGGGCGCGTTCGGCCTTGACGCAATGCGCCGTCTCGGGATCGTTGAGCGGGGCGACGACCGCGGCCATCGCCGCGTCGCCATCGACCAGCTCGATGCCGAGCGCGCCCTGGCCGGGGGCCGGCAGCGACTGTTCTGCGGTCAACACCGCCCTGATGCGATTTTCCAGACCAAGCCGGATCAGGCCGGCGGCGGCCAGGATGATCGCGTCGTACTCGCCGGCATCGAGCTTCTTCAGCCGGGTGTCGAGGTTGCCGCGCAGGCTCTTGATCGTCAGTTGCGGATACCTGGCGCGCAGGATCGCCTCGCGGCGCAGGCTGGAGGTGCCGACGACGGCACCGGCCGGCAGTTCGTCGAGACCGGCGTAGTTGTTCGAGACGAAGGCGTCGCGCGGGTTTTCGCGGGCCGAGATGGCTGCCAGCACGAAGCCCTCGGGCATCACCATCGGCACGTCCTTCATCGAGTGCACCGCCAGGTGGGCGCGGCCTTCCTGCATCGCGACCTCGAGTTCCTTGATGAACAGGCCCTTGCCGCCGATCTCGGCGAGCGGACGGTCGAGGATCTGGTCGCCCTTGGTGGTCATGCCGAGAATGACAACTTCCGAGCCGGGATTTAAACTCGATAAGCGATCTCTAACGTGCACCGCCTGCCACATGGCCAGGCGGGATTCGCGGGAGGCAATGACGATTTTCGAAGGAGCGGACATGAGGCGGTTTCTGGCAGTGCTGTGCGGGGTTGCGATTCTAGCATGCGCCCCCGCGACAACCCTGGCCGCGCCGCCGCTGGCCGAGGCGGCCGACCTGCGTGCCGAAGCGGCCCGGGCAGCGCGCGCCGGCGGGCCGCTGATCGTCATCTACAGCCGCGCCGACTGCAAGTATTGCCAGACGGTCAAGCGCGACTACCTGCAACCGCTGGCGGCCGACCCGCAACGCGGCAAACGCGTCGTCATCCGCGAAATCCGCCAGGACGCGGCGCTGCCGCTGCGCGATTTCGCCGGGCGGCCGACCGATCACGCCAGCTTCACCGGCGCGCGCGGCATCCGGCTGGTACCGGTGGTCGCCTTCTACGGACCGGACGGACGGGAGCTGGCCGAGCCGCTCGTCGGCGCCGGCCTGGCCGACTTCTACCAGAGCTATCTCGACGACGCCATCGCCGACGCCTCGCGCCGGCTCGCCCGGCCGTAAAGCGCAGGATTTCAGCCGAGCCCGGCCCCCAGCCCCATCGGTGCATCGGCGAAGATGCGCGCATCCATCAGCCGCGGCGTGGTCGGCATCAGCGGCGCGAAATCCATGCGCGCGAGGATGTCCTGCTGCAGGTCCACACCGGGCGCAATTTCGGTCAGCACCAGCCCGGCCGCGCTCAGTTCGAAGACGCAGCGCTCGGTGATGTAGCGCACCGGCGTGCCGCGCTTGACCGCCTGCGGTCCGGAGAAGGTGCGGTGCTCGACCTGGTCGACGAACTTGACCGCCGAGCCGTCCTGCAAAATCTTCAGTTTTCCGCCGTCGACCGCAACATTGAGGCTGCCGGCGGTGAAGGTGCCGACGAAGACGACCTTGCGCGCCGATTGCGAGATGTTGATGAAGCCGCCGGCGCCGGCCAGCCGCGGACCGAACTTGGAGACGTTGAGGTTGCCCTCGCGGTCGGCCTGGGCCAGCCCGAGGAAGGCGATGTCGAGGCCGCCGCCGTCGTAGAAGTCGAACTGGCTGGGCTGGTCGATGATCGCCTGGGTGTTGGTGGCGGCGCCGAAGTTGAGACCGCCGGCCGGCACGCCGCCGATGACGCCGGGTTCGGCGGTGAGCGTCAGCCGATCGATGATGCCCTCCTCCGCCGCCACGTCGGCCACCCCTTCCGGCATGCCGATGCCCAGATTGACCACCGCCCCGGAGGTCAGCTCCATCGCTGCCCGCCGGGCAATGATCTTGCGCTCGCTCATCGGCATCGGCTTCAAGGCCGACATCGGCACGCGGATTTCGCCGGAAAAGGCCGGGCTGTACTGCTCGGCGAAGGTCTGCGCGTGGTACTCCGGCTTCTCGGCAACCACCACGCAATCGACCAGGATGCCGGGAATCTTGACCTGGCGCGGGTTGAGCGTACCGCGTTCGGCGATGCGCTCGACCTGGACGATGACGATGCCGCCGGAATTCCTGGCCGCCATCGCGATCGCCTGCGCTTCCAGCGTCAGCGCTTCCTTCTCCATGGTCACGTTGCCGTCGGGATCGGCCGTCGTCCCGCGGATGATGCCGACGTGAACCGGAAACGCCTTGTAGAACAGATACTCCTCGCCGTCGATTTCCATCAGCCGGACCAGGTCGACCGTGGTTTTTTCATTCAGCTTGCCGCCGCCGAAGCGCGGATCGACGAAGGTGCCCAGGCCGATGCGCGAGATCGTGCCCGGCTTGCCGGCAGCGATGTCGCGGAACAGGTGAGCGATCACCCCCTGCGGCAGGTTCCAGGCCTCGATCCGGTTATTCACCGCCAGCGCCTGCAGGCGCGGCACCAGCCCCCAGTGACCGCCGATCACGCGGTCAACCAGGCCGTCATGGCCAAAATGGTTGAGCCCGCGTTCCTTGCCGTCGCCCTGGCCGGCGGCGTAAACCAGCGTCAGGTTACGCCCGCCTTGCTGCCCGCCGGATTCGACGAACAGCGCTTCGAGCGCGACGGCGATGTTCTCGGGAAAGCCGATGCCGACGAAACCGCCGGTGGCGACGGTATTCCCCGGCGCGATGCGGGCAACCGCTTCGCGGGCGCTGACCACCTTGCCGGCCGCCGCTGTATTCGCGTTCATGAAAGTCTCCTCGGTAGGGTCGCGCTCAGACGATGCCGGTCGCGTAGTAGGTGCCGATCACCACGAACACCGCCAGCGTCTTGATGCAGGTGATGGCGAAGATGTCCTTGTACGACTGCCGGTGGGTCAGCCCGGTCACCGCCAGCAGCGTGATCACGGCGCCGTTGTGGGGCAGCGTGTCCATGCCGCCGGAGGCCATCGAGGCGACGCGGTGCAGTACTTCGAGCGGGATGCCGGCAGCCTGCGCGTTGGCGATGAAGGTATCGGCCATGGCCGCCAGCGCGATGCCCATGCCGCCGGACGCCGAGCCGGTGATGCCGGCGAGCGCGGTGACGGTGATCGCCTCGTTGACCAGCGGATTGGGGATCGCCGAAAGCGCGTTGGCAACGACCAGGAAGCCCGGCAGGGCAGCGATGACGGCGCCGAAGCCGTACTCGGAGGCGGTGTTCATGGTCGCCAGCAGGGCGCCGCCGACGGCATTCTTGCTGCCCTCGGCGAACTTGGCGACGACGGTGCGCCAGGCAAAGACGAAGACCGTCGCGATACCGATCAGCAGCGCCCCCTCGACCGCCCAGATGGCGGCGACGGCCTTGGTCTGCTGGACCACCGGCGCAGCGTTGCCGATCACCGCCGGGATGAAGGACACCTTGTCGCCGTAGAAGGCCGGGATCATCACCGTGAACACCTTGTTCATGACGCCGACCATGACCAGCGGCAGGACGGCGATCAGCGGGTGGGCCAGCTTCTCGTCGGCGAACGGCTCAGGTTCGTTGCTGTGGCCTTCGCCGTAGCCTTCACCGGCGGCAGCGGCGCGACGACGGCACCATTCGAGGTAGGACAGGCCGCAGACCAGGATGAACAGGCCGCCGATGATGCCGAGCCAGGGCGCGGCGTAGATGTCGGTCTTGAAGAAGGTGGTCGGGATGATGTTCTGGATCTGCGGCGTACCCGGCAGCGAATCCATCGTGAAGGTGAACGCGCCGAGGGCGATGGTGCCCGGGATCAGCCGCTTGGGAATGCCGCCCTGGCGAAACATCTCGGCGGCGAACGGATAGACGGCGAAGACCACGACGAACAGCGAGACGCCGCCGTAGGTGAGCAAGCCGCAGACGACGACGATCGCCAGCATCGCCCGCTCGCGGCCGATCAGCTTGATCACCGCGGCAACGATGGACTTGGAGAAACCGGACATCTCGATCACCTTGCCGAAGATGGCGCCGAGCAGGAAGACCGGGAAGAAGTTTTTGACGAAGCCGACCATCTTGTCCATGAACAGGCCGGTGAACATCGGTGCGACCAGGGCCGGGTCGATCAGCAGCACGGCGCCGAGCGCCGCAATCGGTGCAAACAGGATGACGCTGTAGCCGCGATAGGCCACGAACATCAGGAAAGCCAGCGACGCCAGCACGATCAGAAAATCCACGGTTGTCTCCTCTTCTGGTTGATGCGGATCGCCAAGCGTTCGCACAGCCCGTGCCAGAACAACAAACCCTTGATTTCAATCGATTGCGCGCCAATCAGCGCTCGCCGAACCGAGAAACACTGTCAGGCTGTCCTGACAGGGTGTCTTGCGGAAAAGACAGCTTCAGTCGGCGAGGATTTCGATGCCGAGGCCGGCAATCTTCTCGTACAGCGCGGCCCGCGAAATACCGAGCCGGCGGGCGGCCTCCGCCTTGTTGCCGCGACTGTCGCGCAAGGCGCGCTGGATCGCGTCGCGCTCGGCCCGGGCCACCGCCTCGGCGATGCCCAGGGGGGCGCTATCGGCGGCTTCGGCCAGACAGGCGGAAACCTGCATCACCGCGTTCAGGTCGTCGGCTTCCAGCGTTTCGCTGTCGGACATCAGCAAGGCCCGTTCGAGGACGTTCTTCAGTTCCCGCACATTGCCCGGCCAATCGTGACGGCACAGGCGGTTGACCGCAGAAGTGCTGATCCCGCGCGGCGGCATGCCACGGTGCCGGCAGATTTCGTCGACCAGATAGTCGGCCAGCAAGGCCAGATCCTCCAGCCGCTCGCGCAAGGGCGGCGTTCGCAGCGTGATCACGTTCAGCCGGTAATAGAGATCGGCACGGAAGTGGCCTTCGGCGACCATCCGCTCGAGGTCGCGACTGGTTGCGGCGACCACGCGCACATCGACGGTTGCCAGACGATTCGAGCCCACCGGCTCGAACTCGCCTTCCTGCAGCGTGCGCAGCAGTTTGGCCTGGAGCGCCGGCGACATGTCGCCGATCTCGTCGAGGAACAAGGTACCGCCGTCGGCCAGCTTGAACTTGCCGTCGCGTCCGCCGCGTTCGGCGCCGGTATAGGCGCCCGGGGCGACGCCGAAGAACTCGGCTTCAAGCAGGGTTTCCGGCACCGCGGCGATGTTGACCGCAACAAAGGGCGACTCGCTGCGCGCGCCGGCGGCGTGGATCGCTTGCGCCAGCAACTCCTTGCCGGTGCCGGTCTCGCCGAGGATCAGCACCGGCGCAGTCGTCCGCGCGGCACGCCGGGCCGCCTGCTTGAGGGCGCTGCTGAGCGCACCGGCACCGACGAAGTCGGCAAAGGTGTATTTGGCCCGCCGCGCTTCCGCCAGCTTCCGCCGGACTTCGGCCAGATCGGACCGCAGACGCTGGTAGCGGTCGATCAACGGTGCCAGCCGGCGCGGATCGTCGTAAAGCATGAAACCGACGGCGCCGACCACTTCACCGGCCTCGTCGCGCAACGGCAGGCGGGTCACGACAAAGGCCTGCTCGCCGTATTCCATGATGTCCAGCAACATCGGCTGACCGCTCTGCACGACCTGGCGCATCAGGCTGTTCGGAATGATCTTCTCGATCGGCTGACCGACCACGCAGGACGGCACCTCGATGCCCAGGCGCACCGGATAGCCGTCGTTCATCCAGACGATGCAGCCGGCCTTGTCGACGATCACCGCGCCTTCGCAACAGGCCGAGAAATGCGCGAGCAGCGTCTCCGACGCCAGTTGCCGGAGATCTTCGGGCAAGGCCGTACCGCGCGCCATCAGCTGACCAGCGCCGCCTCGATTTCGGCAAAGGTGCGCGGCAGATCGAAACCGAGCACCGGCACGCCGAGCAAACGGCCGATGTGGGTGGCCGAGAACAGGCCGCGCACCCGCGGCAGGCCGCTGGCCGGATCGCTGTCCTCGACCAGGATGTGCTGGCGACCGAGCGTCTTCAGGGCTTCGAGAATGTCGGCCACGCGGGCATTGAGCACTTCATTCAGGTACAACGTGTCGAGACTGCCGATCGGCGTCATCAGGTCGGCCACCGCGAGTTCGCCGCGCTTGCCGCCCCGCCCCTGGACAATCTGCATCGGCTTCTCGCCGAGAATGTCGCGGGCCGTGATCAGGCCGAGTACGGCCTCTTCCTTGTCCACCACCATCAGCAAGCGGACCCCGCGCGAGATCATGCGGGCGTTGGCTTCGTCGACCGTCGCCGTGGCCACGATACTGACCGCCTCGATGCGGGAAAAATCGGTCATCGCCTCGATGGCCGGCGAGTCGGCGCCCACCATCTGGAAACCGGACGCGCACAGCGTGGCGTTCGGGGAAAGCTTGTGCGCACGCACACGAGCCTGCAGGGTCATGATGTCTACCTCCATTTATTGTTTTGCGGCATCGACGCCGCTTGTGATTGCACGAGCCCGGCACGACGCAGCCCGTGCGACACAGTATTCGGCGATTCGCCACGACTTGCAAGAGGCCCGGCGCTAGGGGAAATCCCTAAACGCCGGCAGACCGCCGCTAACGGCAGACGGAATTCAGGCGGCGGTCCGGCGCGCCGGGAAACGCATGCCGGCCGCGACCGCCAGCCAGAGCAACGCCAGACCGGTACAGGCGACGAACACGGCATCGTCGCCCAGATGCTGTGCGATGAAGCCGCCCATCGCACCGCCGACGAACAGGCCGACCGCCTGGGTGGTGTTGTACACGCCAAGCGCCGCGCCTTTGGCGGCAGGCGGCGCGGTCCGCGACACCAGCGACGGCAGCGTGGCTTCCAGGACGTTGAAGGCGACGAAGAAAAGCAGCAGCCAGAAGCCCAGCGCCCACAGACCGCCGCCGAACAGGTAGAGGCCGAACTGGACGCAGGCGATCAGCACGATGGCACTGCGGAAGACGAACGCCATCCGGTCCTTTTTCTCGGCGGCGATGATCGCCGGCACCATCACGGCGAAAGAGGCCAGCACCGCCGGCAGATAGACTTTCCAGTGCTCGGTGGCGGCCAGCCCGCCGCGTTCGATCAGCGCATGCGGCAGGACCACGAACATGGCCATCTGGATCATGTGCAAGGTCCCGATGCCGAGGTTGAGACGCAGCAGGTCGACATTGCCCAGCACCTCGCGCAGCGGCAGGCGGACATGGCCGGCCGGCTTCGGCGGCGACGGCACCCGGGTCAGCAGCAACAGGATCGCACCGAGCGCCAGCCCGCCGGTCATACCGAACAGGCCGCCCATGCCGACCCAGCCGTAAAGCAGCGGCGCGCCGACCAGCGACAGCGCGAAAACCAGGCCGATCGAGGAACCGATCATCGCCATCACCTTGGTCCGATGTTCTTCGCGTGTCAGGTCGGCGGCCAGCGCCGTGACCGCCGCCGAAATGGCACCGGTTCCCTGCAGCACGCGACCGACGATCATCCAGTGCATGTCCGGCGCCCAGGCTGCGACGAAACTGCCCAGCGCGAACAGCAGCAACCCGAAGACGATGACCGGCTTGCGTCCGAAACGGTCGGAGGCGATGCCGAACGGAATCTGCAGCACGGCCTGGGTCAGACCGTAAGCGCCCAGCGCCACCCCGATCAACGTCCGGTCATCGCCTCCCGGGAGGGTTTTCGCGTACACCGCGAACACCGGCAGGATCAGGAAAAGGCCGAGCATGCGCAAGGCGAAGATGGAAGCCAGCGAGACGCCGACACGGCGTTCCTGCGGGCTCATCGGGTCGGTTGGGGCAGACATTCTCTGTATTTTTTTGTGCGACGCAACGAAGCGGGCAGTTTATCAGATCGCCCGCCGCCGCACGCCGGGCCGGCGCCGTTCGGAAATCCGAACGACCGCAGCCGGATTTTTCCGGTTTTCCGTCCGTCGACCGCAAGAATCAAAAAAACATCCGTTAAGAATCAGACACCTGAAATCAAGCCGGCGCTGGCATGCCGCATGCAATCTTCCGGACGTACAGCCCCGTCATCGGCTGACGACAACAACAGGAGACAACATGACCCGTATCGAACACGATCTGCTCGGCGAACGCGACGTTCCGGCCAGCGCCTACTACGGCATCCACACCCTGCGCGCCCGGGAAAACTTCGCCATCAGCGGCCAGCCGATTGCCAGCTACCCCGACCTGATCCGCGCCCTGGCCCAGATCAAGGCTGCCGCCGCGCGCGCCAATCAACAGCTCGGCCTGCTCGACGAGGCACGCTGCGAAGCCATCCTCGCCGCCTGCCGGGAAATTGCCGACGGCCAATGGCACGAGCACTTCATCGTCGACGTCATCCAGGGCGGCGCCGGCACCTCGACCAACATGAACGCCAACGAGGTGATCGCCAACCGCGCCCTGGAAATCCTCGGCCATGCGCGCGGCGATTATCGCCACCTGCACCCCAACGAGCACGTCAACATGAGTCAATCGACCAACGACGTCTACCCCACCGCGCTCAAGCTCGCCACCCACGTCGGCATCTTCCGGCTGCTCGATGCCCTGGCTTACCTGCGCGCCGCCTTCGCCCGCAAGGCCGGCGAATTTGCCGACGTGCTCAAGATGGGCCGGACCCAGCTGCAGGACGCGGTACCGATGACCCTCGGCCAGGAATTCTCGACTTACGCGGTCATGCTCGGCGAGGACGAAGCCCGTTTGCAGGAGGCCGCCGCACTGATCCGCGAAATCAACCTCGGCGCCACGGCCATCGGCACCGGCATCAACGCCCATCCCGACTATGCCCGGCTGGTCTGCCGGGAACTCGCCGCAATCAGCGGCATCCCGGTGCTGACCGCCCCCAATCTGGTCGAGGCGACACAAGATTGCGGCAGCTTCGTGCAACTCTCCGGGGTGCTCAAGCGGATCGCCGTCAAGCTGTCGAAGACCTGCAACGACCTGCGTTTGCTGTCGTCCGGACCGCGCGCCGGCTTCGGCGAGATCAACCTGCCGCCGCGCCAGGCCGGTTCGTCGATCATGCCGGGCAAGGTCAATCCGGTGATTCCGGAAGTGGTCAACCAGGTGGCCTTCGAAGTCATCGGCAACGACCAGACCGTCACCTTCGCTGCGGAAGCCGGGCAACTGCAGCTCAACGCCTTCGAACCGATCATCGCGCACAGCCTGTTCAAGAGCGTGCGCCACCTGGAAAACGCCTGCCGGGCACTGGCCGACCTCTGCGTCGACGGGATTACCGCCAACCGCGAACTGCTGCGCCGCAGTGTCGAGAATTCGATCGGCATCGTCACCGCACTCAATCCCTACATCGGTTATGCCCACGCCACCGAAGTCGCCGCCGAAGCCCACCTGAGCGGCCGCGGCGTCGCCGAAATCGTTCTCGAACGCGGCCTGATGGATGCCGGACAACTGGCCGAGGTCCTGCGGCCGGAAATCCTGACCCGCCCGCAAGCGCTGCCTGCCCATGCCGCCTGATGCCCCTTTACCGCCCGGAGCCCCGACCATGAAAATGAACCGCCTGACCACCCTGATCGGCATCGCCATGCTGCTTGGCATCGCCGTCGGTTACGCCTGCCACAACCTTGCCGCCACACCCGCACAGGCCAAGGAAATTGCCGGCTACTTCGGCATTCTGACCGACATCTTCCTGCGCCTAATCAAGATGATCATCGCCCCCCTCGTCTTCGCCACGCTGGTCGCCGGCCTGGCCGGCATGGGCGATGGCCGCACCGTCGGCCGCATCGGCGGCCGGGCGCTCGGCTGGTTCGTCGGCGCCTCGTTCTGTTCGCTGTTGCTCGGCCTGGTTTTCGCCAACCTGCTGCAACCCGGCGCCGGTCTCGCAGTCCCGCTGCCGGAAACCAGCAGCGCACTGAACCTGAAGACCAGCGCACTGAACCTCAAGGATTTCATCACCCACGTCTTCCCGAAGAACATCTTCGAGGCGATGGCGGCCAACGAAATCCTGCAGATCCTCGTCTTTGCGGTGTTTTTCGGCCTGGCGCTCGGCCACCTGCATAACCAGACGGCACGCAGCCTGGTCGGCACGATGGAGGAAATCGTGCACGTCATGCTGAAAGTCACCGACTACGTGATGCGTTTCGCCCCGGTCGGCGTGTTCGGCGCCGTCGCCGGCATCATCACCACCGAAGGCCTGGGCATGCTGCTGGTCTTCGGCAAGCTGCTGATCAGTTTCTACGTGGCGCTGCTCGCCCTGTGGATGGTACTGATCGGCGCCGGCTACCTGGTGCTCGGCAAGGCGGTCTTCCAGTTGCTCACACTGATCCGCAGCCCGATGCTGGTCGGTTTCTCGACGGCCAGCAGCGAATCGGTCTATCCCAAGCTGATGGAACAACTCGACAAGTTCGGCATCAAGCGCCGCGTCACCAGCTTCGTGCTGCCGCTCGGCTATTCGTTCAACCTCGACGGTTCGATGATCTACACCACCTTCGCCGCACTGTTCGTCGCCCAGGCCTACGGCATCGAACTCAGCCTCGGCACCCAGCTGACCATGCTGCTGGTGCTGATGGTCTCAAGCAAGGGCATCGCCGGCGTGCCGCGCGCCTCGCTGGTCGTCGTTGCGGCCGTTCTGCCCATGTTCAACTTGCCGGAAGCCGGTCTCTTGCTGGTGCTCGGCATCGACCACTTCCTCGACATGGGACGCACGGTGACCAACGTGCTGGGCAATGCCATCGCCACCGCCGTGGTTGCCAAGTGGGAAGGTGCCATCGAACCGGTCCCCGCCGAGCTGGCCGAGGCCGATGAAGCCTTGCCGGTCGCCGACGACGCAAGCGGCGTGGCAACCGCCTGAAGCACTTTTCCCGTCGGCACCGCGCCGGCAATCCACCATCAGCCCCCGGCAACTGACGCCGGGGGCATCTCATTTTCATCGCACCATGATCATCGACTGGTACATCCTCGCTCCCGCGGCCTTCTTCGCCGGGGTTGTCGACGCCGTGGTCGGCGGCGGCGGCCTGATCCAGATCCCGGTGCTGCTCTCGGCCTTTCCGCAGACCGCGATCGCCACGCTGTTCGGCACCAACAAGGTCTCCAGCATCGCCGGCACCTCCGCCGCAATGTGGCGTTATGCCCGCAGCGTGAGCATTCCCTGGGGGCTGGTCCTGCCGGCCACGGGTGCCGCGCTGTTCGGTGCCTGGGCCGGCGCTGCGCTGGTCGCCTGGATCCCGCGCAGCGCCATGCAGCCGCTGGTCGTCGTGATGATGATCCTCGTCGCGGTCTACACCTTCCGGCGCAAGGAAATGGGACAGCAGGAGACACATGCGCCGCGTCCCGGAGATGCCTGGCGCGGGGCCCTGTTCGGTCTGCTCATCGGTCTCTATGATGGTTTTTTCGGACCGGGCACCGGCAGCTTCCTGATTTTCGGTTTCGTCCGCCTGTTCGGCATGGATTTCGTACGGGCCTCGGCCAGCGCCAAGGTGATCAATGTCGCCACCAACATTTCGGCGATCGGCTTCTTCGCCAGCCACGGGCCGATCCTGTGGACGGTCGGCCTGGTCATGGCCGCCTGCAACCTGGCTGGAGCCCAGCTCGGCACCCACCTCGCGCTGAAACACGGGGCCGCCTTCGTGCGCAAGGCCTTTCTGCTGGTCGTCGCGGTGCTCATCGTCAAGCAGCTCATCGACCTGCTGCTAAGATAGGCCACCCACCGAGAGTCGCCGATGCCCAGCCGCCCCCTGCGTCAACTGTTCCTCTTCCTGCTGCTCGTCGGCCTGGCTACCGCCAGTACCGTCGGCACTTTCCGCCTTACGCAGCAACTGGGCATCGCCGACCTGCAGGCCACCGGCGTACACCGGCTGGAACTGTATTCCGCCAGTCTTGAACGGGAGATCGGCAAGTACGCCTTCCTCCCCGGCACGCTGGGTCTCGAGCCCGATGTCGTCGCCCTGCTTCGCCAGCCGAGCGACGCGCGCCGCGCACGCTCGGTCAGCAGCTATCTCGAACAACTCAACGAGCGGGCAGGCACGCTGTCGATCTACCTCATCGACGCCAACGGCCGGGTGCGGGCGGCCAGCAACTGGCAACGCGGCGGCAGCTTCATCGACGAGGATCTTTCGTTTCGCCCCTATTTCCGCGATGCGATGGACAACGGCAACGGCCGCTTCTTCGGCATCGGCACGACGCGCGGCGAGCCCGGCTACTATCTTTCGTCGCGCCTGGCCGATGCCGACGGCACGCTCGGCGTCGCAGTCACCAAGGTCAGCCTGGAGCAACTGGAAAAATCCTGGACCACGGTCGAGGCGCCGGCCATCGTCAGCGATGAAAACGGCGTCGTCATCCTCGGCTCGGCCGCCGACTGGAAATTCACCACGCTGCGCCCCCTCGACGAGGCGACCCGCAGCGCCTTCGACCAGACCCTGCAGTACAACCGGCGTGCGCTGAAACCGCTCGGTCTGCGCGAAATCCGCGAACTGGAGCATGGCACCCGGCTGGTCAGCATCAGCGGCGACAGCCAGGAAGTGATTTCGGTGTATCCGGTGACCGGGCGCTTTCTCGCGCAATCGCGTCAACTGCCGGGCACGCAGTGGACCCTGACCGTCTTCTCGCACCTCGAACAAGTCGACAAGATCGCCCAGAGCCGTGCCGCCCTGGCCTGCATCGCCACCGTGCTGATCTTCATGATCGGCGTCATGCTCGACGAGCGCCGCCGCCACCTGCGCGACCGGCTGGCCGCCCAGCGCGCGCTGCAGCGGGCGCACGACGAACTCGAACGCAAGGTCGAGGAGCGCACCACCGATCTCTCCGCCACCAACCAGGCGCTGCAGGAAGAAATCGCCGAGCGCATCCGTGCCGAGCGCACGCTGCGCGCCGCCCAGGACGAACTGGTGCAGGCGGGCAAACTAGCGGTCATCGGGCAACTCTCGGCCGGCGTCGCCCACGAACTCAACCAGCCGCTGGCCGCGCTGCGCACGCTGTCCGGCAACAGCGTGCGCTTCCTCGAACGCGGCGATCTGACGACCACCCGCACCAATCTCGAACGCATCGCGCAGTTGGCCGACAAGATGGGCGACATCACCGGCCAGTTGCGCAATTTCGCACGCAAGTCGAGCGGCCAGTTGCAAGCGGTGCCGCTGTGCAAGGCCATCGACAACGCGCTGGCCCTGCTCGAACCGCGCCTGCGTGGTGCCGGCGTCGAACTGCGGCGCCACTGCCCCTTGCCGGAACCGCTGGCGCTGTGCGATGCCAACCGGCTGGAGCAGGTCCTGGTCAATCTGCTCGGCAATGCGCTCGATGCCCTCGCCGGGCACCCGGCGCCGTGCATCGAACTGAATTGCAGCAGCCATGCCGGGCAGGCCATCCTGAGTGTGCGCGACAACGGCCCGGGACTGGCCGAAACGGCCCGCCAACACCTGTTCGAGCCTTTCTTCACGACCAAGGGGGCCGGCGAAGGCCTCGGCCTTGGTTTGGCCATTTCGGCCGGTATCGTCCGCGACTTCGGCGGCACCCTGAGCGGCGACAATCCGCCCGACGGCGGTGCCCGTTTTACCCTGGAAATCCCCCTCGCCGTGGAGAAGCCCACTCATGGATGACGCACTCAAGGTCCTCATCGTCGAGGACGATCCCGATGTCGCGCTGGGCTGCGAGCAAGCCCTGCAGCTCGAAGGCATTGCCACCGAGCGCGCCGCCAGCGCCGAGCAGGCACGCCGCCGCCTGGGGTACGACTACCCCGGCATCATCGTCAGCGACATCCGGCTGCCGGGCATCGACGGCATGCAACTCCTGCGCGAAACGCTGGCGGCCGACCCCGAACTGCCGGTGATATTGATCACCGGCCACGGCGATATCTCGATGGCCGTCCAGGCGATGAAGGACGGCGCCCACGATTTCCTGCAAAAGCCTTTCCCCCCGGAGCAACTGGTCGAGGTCGCCCGGCGGGCGCTCGACAAGCGACGGCTGGTCCTCGAAGTGCGCAGCCTGCGTCGCCAGTTGGCCCAGCGCGATGCGCTGGAAGCCCGGTTGATCGGCCGCGCCCCCGGCATGCAGAAACTGCGCGAGCGACTCGGCAGCCTGGCCGACAGCGCCGCCGACGTGCTGATCCTGGGTGAAACCGGCACCGGCAAGGAGCTCGTCGCCCGCTGCCTGCACGATCTCAGCCCGCGCCGGCACGGCAACTTCGTCGCGATCAATTGCGGCGGCCTGCCGGAAACGCTGTTCGACAGCGAGATCTTCGGCCACGAAGCCGGCGCCTACACCGGCGCCGGCAAGCGACGCATCGGCAAAATCGAACATGCCAGCGGCGGCACGCTCTTCCTCGACGAAATCGAGAGCATGCCGCTGCCGATGCAAATCAAACTGCTGCGCGTACTGCAGGAACGCACCCTGGAACGCCTCGGCTCCAACACCAGCATCCCGATTGACTGCCGGGTCATCGCCGCAACCAAGGCCGACCTGCTGGAACTTGCCGGTCGCGGCGGCTTTCGCGCCGATCTCTATTACCGGCTCAGCGTGGCGACGCTGAACCTGCCGCCCTTGCGCGAGCGACGCGAAGACATCCCGCTGCTCTTCGAGCATTTCCTGCTGCAGGCCGCCGCCCGCCACCAGCGCCCCCAACCCGCCGACAACCCGGGCCGCATCCGCCAGCTGGTCGCCTACGACTGGCCGGGCAACGTCCGTGAGCTGCGCAATGTCGCCGACCGCTGCGTGCTCGGTATCGAAAGCGGCTCGCCGCCGTTCGCCAGCGAGACACCGGATGGTCCGCGTCCGCTGGCCGAAACCGTCGATGCCTTCGAGCGCGCCCTGATCGCCGACGCCCTGCGCCGCCATGGCAGCCTCGCCCGCACCGCCGAAGCCCTGTCGATCGCCAAGACGACACTGCACGACAAGATCCGGAAACATGGGCTGACGGACCCCGGCTGAACGCTTTTTTGCCCGATGCTGCGGTCGACCGCAGCATCGGGCAATTTCGGTATAGTTGCGGCTGTCATTGCCACCCCCTCCGGAATTGCCCATGTCGACGCCTGCCAGAACGCTGATCGCCTGCCTGATGCTTCCGTTGATCGCCGCAACCGGCGGCTGCGCGCTGCCGAAAGCCTTCGACGGCTCGGAAACCGCCAACGACACGCGGGCGCTGACCCCGCCGCCGCCGGAAATGGTCGGCGGCCCCGACGACACGCCGATCGCACCGCGCCCCCGCCCGCGTACCGCACCGCTGCCCCCGCCGCTGCCACGCATCGAACTGGCCGATACGGCCAGCGCCCCGGTCAGCGCCGCGCCCGCGGCCGCCGACACACCGGCAACGGCGATGGCCGAACCGATGGCCGACGCTCGTGCCGACGTCCGGCGCTTTCTGGAAAGCTGGCGCAAAGCCTGGGCCGGCCGCGATGCCGATGCCTACCTGGCGCACTACGCGCCGGAATTCAAGGGCGGCAACGACAGCCCGGAAAGCTGGCGTGCCGGCCGCAAACGCGTCCTGGGCAGCGGCGGCGCCCTCGAAATCCGCCTGGGCACACCGGACATCCGCTTCGACGGCGCAGACCGCGCCGACGTGGTCTGCGAGCAGTACTACCGCTCGGAAAAACTCGCCGACGTGGGCACCAAGCGGCTCAGCCTGGTCCGCCGCGACGGCCGCTGGCTGATTGCCGGGGAACGGTTCACCGCGTTGAAGTAAGGCGCAGCCGGAGAAATCGGGGCAAGCAGCGCCCCGATGAGTGCTGTTTTTTTATCCAGCAACTCGCTGCACAAGCGCCCGCCTTTTGCGTATAGTTCCCACCTCCCCAACCCACGCAGAAAAACAGCGATGGAAACCCTGCGCATCCGCGGCGCCCGCACCCACAATCTCAAGAACATCAATCTCGACCTGCCGCGCGATCAGCTGATCGTGATCACCGGCCTGTCCGGTTCCGGCAAGTCCTCGCTGGCGTTCGACACGCTTTACGCCGAGGGCCAGCGGCGCTACGTCGAGTCGCTGTCGGCCTACGCTAGGCAGTTCCTGCAGTTGATGGAAAAGCCCGACGTCGACCTGATCGAAGGGTTGAGCCCGGCAATTTCCATCGAACAGAAGGCGACCAGCCACAACCCGCGCTCGACCGTCGGCACCGTCACCGAAATCCACGATTACCTGCGCCTGCTCTACGCGCGCGCCGGCACGCCCTACTGCCCGGACCACGACCAGCCGCTGGAAGCGCAGACGGTGTCGCAGATGGTCGATCACGTGCTGGCGCTGCCGGCCGAGACCAAGCTGATGATCCTGGCGCCGGTGGTGGCCAACCGCAAGGGCGAGCAGCTCGACCTGTTCGCCGAACTGCGCGCCCAGGGCTTTGCCCGCGTGCGCGTCGACGGCACCGTGTACGAGATCGACGCCGTCCCCAAGCTGGCCAAATCCCAGAAGCACAACGTCGATGTCGTCGTCGACCGCCTGAAGGTCCGCGACGACATGCGCCAGCGCCTGGCCGAATCCTTCGAGACCGCGCTGCGCCACGCCGAGGGGCGGGCCATCGCACTGGAAATGGACTCCGGCCGGGAGCACATGTTCTCGGCCAAGTTCGCCTGCCCGGTCTGCTCGTACGCGCTGCAGGAACTCGAACCGCGCCTCTTTTCATTCAACAACCCGATGGGCGCCTGCCCGAAGTGCGACGGCCTCGGCGTCATCCAGTTCTTCGATCCCAAGCGCGTGGTCACGGCGCCGCACCTGTCGCTGGCCGCCGGCGCCATTCGCGGCTGGGACAAGAAGAACCAGTTCTACTTCCAGATCATCGAATCGCTGGCCGAGCACTACGATTTCACGGTCGACACGCCCTGGCAGGAACTGCCGGAGAACGTCCGCCAACTGGTGCTCTACGGTTCCGGCAAGGAAGCCATCAACTTCCGCTACGCCAACGAGAAAGGCACGCGCTTCGACCGCAGCCACAGCTTCGAGGGCATCATCCCCAACCTCGAACGGCGTTACCGGGCGAGCGATTCCAACGCCGTGCGCGAGGAACTGTCGAAGTACATCAGCAATTCGACCTGCCCGACCTGCAACGGCACCCGCCTGCGCGTCGAGGCCCGCCACGTGCGCGTCGGCGACAAGACGCTGCACGAGATCAGCCGCCTGCCGCTGGGCGAGGCGCGCAACTATTTCAACTGCCTGCAGCTGCCCGGCCATAAAGCGCAGATCGCCGACAAGATCCTCAAGGAAATCACCGCCCGGCTGACCTTCCTGATCGACGTCGGCCTCGATTACCTGTGCCTCGAACGCTCGGCCGAGACGCTGTCCGGCGGCGAGGCGCAACGCATCCGCCTGGCCTCGCAGATCGGCTCCGGCCTGACCGGCGTCATGTACGTGTTGGATGAGCCATCGATCGGCCTGCACCAGCGCGACAACGACCGCCTGCTGCAGACGCTGCGCAACCTGCGCGACATGGGCAACACCGTGCTCGTCGTCGAACACGACGAGGACGCCATCCGCACCGCCGACTACGTCATCGATATCGGCCCCGGCGCCGGCGTGCACGGCGGCTCGGTCGTCGCCGAAGGCACGCCGGCCCAGGTCGCCGCCAACCCGGCTTCGCTGACCGGCGCCTACCTGTCCGGCACGCGCGAGATTTCTGTGCCCAAGAAGCGTCGACCGCAACATCCCGAAAAACAACTGAAAGTCGTCGGCGCCCACGGCCACAACCTGCGCGACGTCACGCTGGAGATTCCCGGCGGGCTGTTCACCTGCGTCACCGGCGTCTCCGGCTCGGGCAAGTCGACACTGATCAACGACACGCTCTACGCCGCGGCCGCCAAGCACCTCTACGGCTCCACCGCCGAACCGGCGCCGCACCAGGAAATCCTCGGTCTCGACCTGTTCGACAAGGTGATCAACGTCGACCAGTCGCCGATCGGCCGCACGCCGCGCTCCAACCCGGCGACCTACACCGGCCTGCTGACGCCGATCCGCGAACTGTTCTCGCAGGTGCCGGAATCGCGGGCGCGCGGCTACGGCCCCGGCCGCTTCAGCTTCAACGTCAAGGGCGGCCGCTGCGAAGCCTGCCAGGGCGACGGCATGATCAAGGTCGAGATGCACTTCCTGCCCGACATCTACGTGCCCTGCGACGTCTGCCACGGCAAGCGCTACAACCGCGAGACGCTGGAAATCCAGTACAAGGGCAAGAACATCCACGACATCCTCGGCATGACCGTCGAACAGGCGCGCGAATTCTTCGACCCGGTGCCGGTCGTCGCCCGCAAGCTGCAGACCCTGGTCGACGTCGGCTTGAGTTACATCACCCTCGGCCAGGCGGCGACCACGCTGTCCGGCGGCGAAGCGCAGCGGGTGAAACTGGCGCTCGAACTCTCGAAGCGCGATACCGGGCGGACCCTGTACATCCTCGACGAACCGACCACCGGCCTGCACTTCGCCGACATCGAACTGTTGCTGAAAGTGCTGCACCGCCTGGCCGACCACGGCAACACCATCGTCGTCATCGAGCACAACCTCGACGTGATCAAGACCGCCGACTGGATCGTCGACCTCGGCCCCGAGGGCGGCGGCGGCGGCGGCCGCATCCTGGTCGCCGGCACGCCGGAAGAGGTCGCGAAGTGCAAGGCCAGCCATACCGGCCGCTTCCTCAAACCGCTGCTGGACAAGAAAAAGTGAGCGACTACAAGGAATTCAAGGGCAAGCAGGGACTGGTCCGGCTGATCAACGCGATGGGCTATTCGCGCGACGGACTGCGTTCGGCGTGGAAAAATGAGGCGGCCTTCCGCGAGGAGGCGATGCTTGCCGCCATCGCCCTTCCGCTGGCCCTTTTTCTGGGAAAAACCGGCGTCGACCGCGCCCTGCTGGTCGGCAGCGTGCTGCTCGTACTGATCGTCGAAATCCTCAACTCGGCCGTCGAGGCCGTCGTCGACAAGGCCTCGCCGGAAAAGCACGAGCTGGCCAAACGGGCCAAGGACATGGGCAGCGCGGCGGTACTACTCAGCCTGATCAATGTCCTGGCGATCTGGCTCTGCGTGCTCTGGCCGACCTGACGGCCGCGCGTCGGCCCGCACGACGCGATTGCGCCCCTGGCGCTTGGCGGTATAAAGCGCCGCGTCGGCCAGCTTGAGCGCGCTTTCGATACTGCCCTGCCCGGCATCGGCCAGGCCGATGCTGACCGTGACCCGCACCACGCGCTCGTCCGGCAGGCGGATGTCGTAATCGGCGCAACGGCTGCGCAGTCGCTCGGCCAGCACCTCGGCCTCGGCAACCGTGCTTTCGGGGAACAGGAAGACGAATTCCTCACCGCCGTAGCGGCAGATCAGGTCGGTCTGCCGCAGGCTTTCCTGAACCAGCACGGCAAAGGCTCGCAGCACCGCGTCGCCGGCGGCATGCCCGTAGGTATCGTTGAGGCGCTTGAAGTAATCGAGATCGGCCATGCCGACGGCGATCGGCCGCAAGTAGCGCTGCGCGCGCTGCAGTTCGTGTTCGGCCTGCAGCAGGAAACAGCGACGGTTGGTCAGGCCGGTCAGGCCGTCGAGATTGGCCAGGTTTTCCAGTGCCTGGCGAGCCGCCTCGTTATGGCGCAAGGCATCGTGCAGTTCGCCGATCGCCCGTTCGACCGAGACGATCTCGGCCATCTGCCGGTTGTGGAATTCCGGCCGGGGACAATCGACATGCAGGCGCGACAGCACCCGGTCGATGCGCTGCAACGGCCGGATCAGGTGGCGGTGCAGCAGCCACAGGAAAACGCCGAGGAAAATGCCGACCAGCAGCATCGCGCCGAACAGCTTGGCGCGGGCCATCTCCATCGCCTGCAGCACATCCTTCAGGTCGCCGCCGGCCTGATTGACGCCCTGGATGTAAACGTCGTCGACCAGCACGCCGAGCCGTGCCGCCAGACGCTGCCATTCCGGATAGCTCTCCATCAGCTTCGCATCGTCGCTGCCGGCGTCGCGAACCGCATCGGACAGGAAACGCTCGACGCGGCGCGCCAGTTCTCGCGCCTCGGGATGATCGAGAATGCTCGGATGGCTCGCCACCAGCGTGACGACGAACAAGGCTTGCTGACGGGCCTGCGGGGTGGCGACGGCATAGACCCGCTCCCCCTCCTGGCGCAACTGTTCCAGATTGCGCGACAGCCGCTGATGCCGGACGATTTCCGGCATCGTCTGGTCCTGCAGCCGCATCGCCGTCTCGACCACGCGTTGCTGGTCATGCGCCAGCCACAGCACGACGCTGCCGAAAGCCAGGGCAAAGGCCAGCGCCAGGACGACGAAGGCCCAGCCGGCCCGAAGTTTTCCGTCACGCGTCCAGTCCGGCATGGTCTTAGTCCAGGCTGAAATTGAAATGTCGCCGCACGATGCGGTGTAGCGTACCGTCCGCCCGCATCTCGACAAGCGCCTTGTCGACCGTCTTCCGCAAGCTTTCGTTGCCCTTGGGCAAGCCGACATGAACGCCGCCGCCCAGCCCGCGATCGGCGGCCGGCGGCCCGACGAAGGCGAACTCGCCGGTGGCCTCGCCAGCCAGCAGCGCATAGGCACTGAGCACCGGCACCAGCGCCACATCGGCCTGGCCGCGCCGCAGCATGCCGATGATCTCGCCCATGCTGCCGGCCGGCACAACGACCAGATCGCGGCTTGCCGCGACGGATTGCCAGTACGCGTGCTGCTGGCTTCCCGGCACGGCCGTCACGCGCAGGCGCTGCAGGCTGTCTAGCGTCGCGTCGCTCAGCCGGCGCTGGACGTCGGCCCGGGCGATCAGGCGCGACGACGAGTGCCAGAGCGGCACGCTGAAGGCGATGCGCTTTTCCCGCTCGCCGGTCCGCAGGAAGTTGCCGAAACCCATGGCATAGCGGCCTTCGGCCAGGCCTTCGAGAATTTCCCCGAACGGCAGGTTGACCGTGACACAGTGCACGCGCACCCGCCGGCAGATTTCCCGCGCCACGTCCTCGTTGAAGGCGGTCAGCCCGCCGGGCTGACTGGCGCCGCGATCCATCATGCCCAGCGCGACATGCCAGTCGCCGGCCAATAGCAGCGGGGACGGCAGCGCCAGTGCGAGGGCCAGCAGACAACGGCGAAGCGTGACGGAAACGGCCATCAATACACCCGGAAGGGAATGAATTTGGAATTGATCCGGTCGTAGGCACCGCTGCGCTTGATCCGCTCGAGCGCCGCATCGACCTCCTGCTTCAGCGACGCCCTGGCCGGCGCAATGCCGAGGCAGGCGTCGCCGGCCAGCCGGGCGATCACCTGGTGCTGCAGGCCGGCGTCGCGAAAGGCCGCCCGCTGCATCAGCCCGAGCGCGGTGGCCATCGGGATCAGCGCGGCATCGGCGTCGCCATTCAGCAATGGCCCGTCGAGTTCGCCGTTACTGTTCACCGCGACGATCTGCCAGCCCTGCTCCTGGGCATAACGTTCCTGCGCCGAGCCGCGCACCACCGCGACTTTCTGTCCGGCGGCCTCGGCCGACTGGCCGGCCCGCCCGAACCAGAGCGAAACCGAGCGGAAGAAGGGCTTGCTGAGTACCAGCCGGCGCCGCCGTTCCGGCGTGTCGAGCAGCGCCATGCCGGCCAGGTCGTAACGTCCGTCGATCAGTCCGTTCTGGGCCTGATCGAGCGAAGAGACTTCGAAACGGCAATCGCGCTTCAGCTCGGCGCACAGCAGGTGCAGCAGTTCGACGGTAAAGCCGGTGAGTTGTCCCTTGTCGTCGCGGAAGGACATCGACGGCGAATTGTCGAGCACGGCGACGCGCAATGCCGGCTCCGCCCCGACCGGCCGGAACAGGCCGAGGCACAGGCAACACAGGACGAAGGCGCAGCGGATGGACATCGGACCGGTGACTCGCGAAGACGCCGCCAGTATATGCCGGTGGCGCCCGAAGAAAGCGCCTCAGCGCGCCGGATCGAAGCAGTGCAGGCGATCCTGCAGCGTAAAGTAGACAGCGGTCTTCGACGGCAGCGGATCGCCGGCGAACAGCGCAGCGTAACGCGCCAGTTGCGGCCGGAAAGCCTCGGCCCGTGCCGCCAGTTCGTCGTCCGCCGCACGCACCGTCTTGTAGTCGACGATCCAGCGCACGCCGTCGACGATGAAAATGCGGTCGATCACATGGTTGACCGCAAGATCGCCGTCGCGACTGGTCCACGCCTGCTCCGCATCGTGCGCTTCGTGGGCGGCCAGCAACCAGCGGCCGGTCGGCGAATTCAGCGTGCGTTCGAGCGCGGCCACCGCCTCGCCGGCACCGGCGGCCGCGGCGTCCTCGTCATGGCCGCGCTGGCGCAGCCAGCGTTGCCAATGGGGCTGCAGGGCGCCGATGCGGGTCGCCGGCCACTCTTCCGGTCCCTGGCGGGCGATCAGTTCGAGGCAGCGATGGACCAGCGTGCCGACCGAGGCTTCGAGCGAAACCGCGGCGTCTGCTTCGTCGAGCGTCTGTACCGCGTTGGCGGTGCCGCATTCGGCGGGCGGCTCGCGCAGCGCCGCCGGCACGGCCGCCTGTCGCCGGCGCCACAAGGGCGCATCGAAGGCGGCCGGGTCGATCGGCAGCGCCGGCGACGGGCTGCGGTCGACCGTCGCGGCGGCCGAAAAATCACCGGCCACGCTCGGCCACAACAGCTTCAGGAAACTGCCGGCACGCGGCGCGGCAACGCCGTCCTCGCTCTTTTCCGACGGCGCCGCCGCGCCGATCAGGTGCAGCCGGCGGATCGCCCGGGTCGCCGCGACGTAGAGCAGGCGCTCGGTCTCATGCGCAGCGCGCGCCGCTTCCAGGCGGCGCAGGTAATCATAGGCCGTCGCACCGTCGGCGGCTTCGCCGCGGGCGCGCAGCGGGGCAACCAGCAGGCGTTCCTCGCCGTCGTCGCCGAGCACTTCGTCCCACAGCAGCAGGGCGCTGTCGTTGTTGCCGGTATCGCGGTGCAGGCCGGGCACGATGACGGTTTCGAATTCCAGTCCCTTGGCCTTGTGGATGGTCATCATCTGCACCGCGTCGCCGAGCGGATCGGGCGGGGCAAACAGTTCGCCGGCTTCGGCAGCCAGCGTATCGGCCGTCAGCCGGCGGGCTGCGGTCAACCGGTCGATCAGCGCAAAAAAGGCGTCGACGTCGGCCATGTCGCTGACGTCGACCAGGCAGTGCGGCCCACCCAGCATCAGCCAGACGCCTTCCAGCCAGCGCCGCGGCGGCTGCCGGTCGCGCTCGGCGAAGGCCAGCGCGAACACCGCGCGCAGATGCCGCAGGCGCTGCCGACCGTCGTCGGTCAACGCCGCCAGGCGCGCTTCATCGTGCATCAGCTGCCAGACCGTGCGCCGACGGTCGCTGCCGGCCAGCGCATGCAGGTCGGCCAGCGTCAGCCCGCACCACGGCGCGCGCAGCACGGCCAGCCAGTGCACGCGGTCGGCGCGATGAACCAGCGCGCGATACAGCGCGAGCAGATCCTGCACATGCTGGCGCTCGGCCAGGCCTTCGATGTCCACCGCCTGGAAGCGCAGTGCCGGCGCCTGTCGGCGCAGGGCGGCGACAAGCGCGTCGAGGTGGCGGCGGGCGCGCACCAGCACGGCGATGCGGCCGGCCGGATCGGCCCGCCGCGCGTCCTGGATCAGGGCCAGCGCGCAGGCGGCTTCGGCCTCGGCCGGATCGCCGTCGACGACCAGCGGATGCACGAGGACGGCGCTGTCGGCGTGGGCCGGCCGGGTGGCGATCGATTCGGCGTAGCGCACGGCGCCGGCCGCCGGATCGTCGGCGGCCGGAAAAACGGTGGGAAAAACGGCGTTGACCCAATCGACGACGGCCGGGTGCGAGCGGTTGTTGCGGTACAGCCGCAGATGTTCGAGCGCCAGATCGCCGATGCCGCGCTCGCGCACCTTGAGGAACAGGCCGACGTCGGCCTTGCGGAAGCGGTAGATCGACTGCATCGGATCGCCGACCACGAACAGCGTCCGGCCGTCGCCCGGCGTCCAGCCCCGCATCAGGCGTTCGAGCAGGTCGACCTGGGTCGGGCTGGTGTCCTGGAATTCGTCGACCAGCAGGTGACGGATACGGTAATCGAGCGCCTGCGCGAGGTCGGTCGGCGCCTCGTCGTCGCCCAGCGCCAGCCCGGCCCGCGCGGCGATCTCGATGAAATCGACTTCGCCGCTTTCCTGGAAGACCAGCCACAACTGGCCGGCCGCCAGCCGCAGCAGGCGGGCGAAATCCTCGACCGTCGCCCATTCGGCATCGGCCAGCCGCGGTGCCGGCAGATCGACCAGCGCGCCCAGCGCCGCGGCCAGCCCGGGCACCTCGGCCAGTTCGCCGAGCAGCGCCAGCATGGCCTGTTTCTGGTCGGCAAATTCCTTGCCGGCGGGAAACCCGACGTTCTTGGTCAGCGCCTTGCGGAAATTGCCGTCGCCGGTCAGCAGCAGCCCGGCCAGCGCTCGCCAGCCCGGCAGATCGTCGGCGCGGGCGACGAAGGCTGCGGTCCACTCGCCCAGCGCATCGAAAACCCCGGGCGCGTTGGCGGCGGCAAAGCGGGCCAGCGGCATCAGCCGCGCCTGCGCGCCGACCCCCAGTCGCTCGACGACGCGGCGCAGATCGCGCTCGACCAGGGCGTTGAAGCCGGCATCGACCTCGGCACGCAGACTGCCGCCGTCGAGCCGCGCCGCCTGCGCCAGCCACTGGTCGCGGCGGCCGAGCATGGCCACCAGCAAACGCGTCAGCCGGCCGGCGTCGTTGTCCATGAAGGCCAGCGCCCGGGCAACGACGTCGGCGTCGGGCGTATCGCCCTCGACCATCTCCAGCGTCCGCCGGGCGGCATTGGCGTAGTGGCTGTCGGCGTCGTCGGCCACCCCGGGCTGGACGCCGAAGCGCGACAGGAAGGGCATCTGCCGGGCCAGGCCGGCACACAGCGCGTCGAGCGTGGTCACCCGCAGCCGGCCGGGATGCTGGCGCAGGCCCCAGCCGAGTTCGGCGTCGCGCATCAGCACGGCCGTCGCCCAGTCGCGGGTCAGCGCCTTGTGCAGCGGCAGGTCGGCCGGCGCCGGCTGCGCGGCGGCATCGAGCGCCCCCAGGATGCGGTCGCGCATCTCGGTCGCCGCCTTGTTGGTGAAGGTCAGCGCCAGCACTTCCTCGGGGTGGTCGACGGTGGCCAGCAGGCGCAGCACGCGCTGGGTCAGCAGTTCAGTCTTGCCGGCCCCGGCCGGCGCTTCGACGATGAAGGAGGCGAGATCGAGCGCCCGCGCCCGGGCGATTTTGTCGTCATCCAGCCGGTCGACCGCAGGACGCATCATGCTTGCCCTCCCGCTGCCCGTTGCGCGGCCGCCAGCAAGCGCTGCCGCTCGCTCAGGCGCAGCAGCGGCAGGACTTCGCAATAACGCAGATCGCCGGGATCGGCGAAACGTACGCCGGCGACGCCCCGCCGTACCTCGTCGGCGACATGGTGCAGCGCCTGCCGCCAGTGCGTGACGACGCTGTTCCAGTCGGGAAAGGCCTCGGCCGGGAAGACTTTCTGTTTGGCATCGCCCAGCCCGGCGACGCCGGGCAGCAGATCGCCGTCGGCGGCAACGCCGGTGAATGCCGGCTTGTCCATCAGCACTTTGGCGAAGGCAACGCCGACCACCGCCGCCTCCCCGCCGGCACCGAGCAGGGCGGCATAGATCGGCAACTGCGGCTCGGTCAGCCGGGCCTGCGCCCAGTTCTTCGTATCGATCGCCGCCCCGGTCTTGTAATCGAGGATCAGCCGGCGACCGTCGGCCAGCCGGTCGATGCGGTCGACCACCATGTTGACGCGGATTCCCTCGATGTCGACGCTGGCCTGCTCCTCGCAGGCCAGCACCGTGAACGGCTGCGGCCGGGCCGCCTCGACGGCCAGCCAGCGCAACAGCAGGCGCTGCAGGCGAGCGGCTTCGAGCGTACGGAAACGCGCCGGCAGATCGGCCCGCTGCGCGGCTTCGAAGGCGGCCAGCGCGGCGGCGATGGCGCGGTCGACGGTGGCCGTCAGCGAATTTTCATCGCGCGCGGCCAGGCCCTCGGAGCCGCCGACTTCGCGCCAGAAAGCCTCCAGCGCACCATGCACCAGCGTGCCGCGGGCCGCCGGATCGAGGCCTTCGACCGGCGTTTCCATCGCCTCGGCGCCGAGCCGGAACTGGTAGAAGGCCCAGGCCGGGCAGATCGCCTGCGCCCGCAGCAGCCAGCTGCCGCCGCGCACCGCTTCGCCCGGGTTATCGCCCGGCGTCACCGGCGGTGCCTGCGCGTCGTCGAGGGCGACGCAATCGGGCGCACCGGCCAACCGGTCGGCCAGCGTCTCGACCGCCGGATCGCAGTCGACCGCAGCCGGCAGCCCGAGCAGCAAGGGGCTGGGCCGCAGCAGCCGGTTACCGTCGGCGCGGGCATAGGAAAAGTGCACTTCCGGCGCCGCGCGCGACAGCCGTGCCTGCACGCGCCGCGCAAAATCGAGCTCGACCTCGGCGCTGGCATGCGCCGACCCGGCAGCACGCTGGGCGTCGACCGGCAGCAGCGGATTCGGTCGCGGCGGCGGCGGCCAGCGGTCGTCGTTCATGCCCATCACCCACAGGCCGTCGAACGCCAGGCCGGCGCTTTCGAGCACGCCGAGCACCTGGATATGCGGCCGGCCGCGGGTTTCCGGCTGGAACACGCGACGCCGGCACAGCTCGCGCAGCCGGGCCAGCGCCGCCGCCGCGCCGAGCCGGCCGAGCAAGGGATCGAAACGGCCGAAACCGGCGAGCAGTTCGAGGAAGGCCTGGTGGGCCTGGTATTCGTGGCTGGACAGGGCCCGCTCGCCGGGCCAGCCGAAGGCGGCCAGCGCCCGCCGGAAGGTGCGCGCCCAGCCGCCGGGCAATTGACTGCGCGGTGCCTCGGCCAGGGCCGCCAGACCGTCGGTCAGGGCAGCCAGGGTTTGCCGACAGGCGAGATCTTCGCCGGCCAGGCGCTCGGCATGCCGCGGCACGGCCAGCGGCGCAACGAACCACGGCAGATCGCGGCGGATCGCCGCATCGAGCCGGGCCCGGCCATCCGCCTCGGCACAGCTCCCCGCCCAGAATCCGGCCAGCAACAAGGCCGACAGCCGCGGCTGCTCGATCCGCTGATGGCCGCCACCGAGCGCCAGCAGGTCGAGCCCGAGGGCAACCAGGGGCTGCTCGGCCAGCGGCCGGCCGAGCGAGATGTTGAAATCGCGCAGGCTGCCGGCGCCGTCCGGGCGAATCGCCGCCGGGTGCAGCGCATCGTCGAGCAGGGCTGCCAGCCGGTCGCGCACGCCGGCCAGATCGGGCGCGACGATGGCCAACCGGGCCGCCGGATCGGCCGCCCGGCGGCGCAGCACCCAGTCGACGGCAGCGCGGCATTCGGCCGCCGCATCCGGGCAGGCGAAAACCTGTCCAGCGCTGCGGTCGACCGCAGAAAAAGCCGAATATTCGACGCGGCAACCACGCCCGGCCAGCGCCTCGGCCAGTCGCCGCTCGGCCGGCGTCGGCCGGTCGAAGCCGGCGAACACGACGACCGCGGGCAGCGAGAACGCCCCGGCCGCGATCGCGTCGACCAGTCGCGCCTGCACCCCGGCCGTATCGAGCCAGCCGCCTTTCGCGCAACGCCGCTCGAACTCGGCTTGCCAGCCGGCAAAGCGCCGGGCCTCGTCGCTCGCCAGACTGCCGCGGGCGACCGCCGACAGCCCCCAGGCCCGGCATAAACCGTGCGCTTCCATCGCCGAGGCGGCCAGCCCCGGCAAATCGAACAGTGCGGCACCGTCGACCGCAGCAGCCGCCAGATCGTCGGCGATCACCTGCTCCCAGAGCAGGCGCTCGGCATCGGCATCGAGCGCCTGCGGCAGGATCGGCTGGCCGACCACCAGCGCCTCGTCGGCCAGCGCCGCCAGCCATTGGCCGACGCTCAGCGCCTGCCGCGTGCGCGCGACCGCGACGCCGTCCGGCAACTCGCCGCGCAGCGTCTGCGCCAACCGGCTGGTCGCGCACAGGGTGAGGGTTGAATCGGCCATGGAATCGAACTGAGCCGGAGGTGGAAAATGCGCCGCACAAAAACAAAAGCCCTGCCGGAGCAGGGCTTTTCACGGCATCGGCGCAGCTTACTTGGTGCCGATGACTTCGATGTCGACGCGACGATCCGGTTGCAGGCAGTCGATCAGGGCCTTGGTCTTGGCATTGCCCTTGCACTTGTCGCCGGTCACCGGCTGGGTCTTGCCCTTGCCTTCGGTGTAGACGCGGTTGGCTTCGATGCCCTTGGCGACCAGGTATTCCTTGACCGCGGCGGCGCGCTTCTCGGACAGCTTCTGGTTGTAGGCGGCACCGCCGATGCGGTCGGTGTGGCCGACGGCCAGGATCACTTCCAGCTTGATGGCGTTGGCCTTGGAGACCAGCTCGTCGAGCTTGGCCTTGCCTTCCGGACGCAGCACGGCCTTGTTGAAGTCGAACAGGGCGTCGGCGGCGACGGTGATCTTCTCACCGGTCGGCTTCGGGCCGGCCACGGCCGGCGCGGTCGGGGCGGCGGCGACTTGCTTGGCTTCGCAGGCTTCCTTCGGCAGCAGGTCCTTGTCGCACTCGCAACCGGCCTTGTCGGCAGCAGCGGCGGCCGGGGTCCAGTAGCCGGTACGCCAGCACAGGCCGAAGCCCGACTTGGCGACGACATCGCGCTGGTCGATCACATAGACGCGTTCCTGAGCGACGGCGGAGAAGCCGACGCCGGCGAGCAGCGCAACAGCCAGAGTTTGCTTGAAGAGCTTCTTCATGATGGAAATCCTTTTCAATGTCCGGGAGGTTGTAGTTATCGGAACGCCATTCTATTACGAATCGGCAACGCCCGACACGATCGCTCAAGGGAACTTGCCGCGTCCTGCGCTACCATACGTCATCCATCACTGACGGTCGCCGGACGACCACCGCCCGATGTCAAGGACCCACGCCCTACGCCGCCTATGGAACCGACTCTTCCGCCGCCCGACGGTGGACGAGGCCGCCGTGCATGCCGCACTCGAGGCTTTCCGCCGCCCCGAGGCCGACACGCTGGAGCTGCTCGGACGCCTGATGGGCACGCTGCGACCGGCGCATCGCGCCGACGACCAGACCAACACCCGCTACCTGGCCATGCTCGAACGCCTGGAGAGCGACGGCGAACTGAGCGCAGCCTTCCGCCACCACGTCGTGCAGTTCATCAGCAGCCGCCGGCTGATCACTTTCTTCACCGACAGCGGCATCCTGCCCGGCACCGGCTTCTTCTCGGAATGGTGGCGCATCCTCGGCAGCCGGATCCTGCCGGAAGTGCCGGACAAACGCCGGCTCAAGGACTGCCTGCAGATCGTCTTCGACCGGCGCGAAGACTGGCGCTGGCTGGAAGCCATTCCGCCCGAACTGTCGAAGCGCTTCTGGTCGCTGCTGGCGCCGCCGGAAGATTTCCGCGAACTCGACCGGCGCGGCGTGCAGGAACAGATGCTCGACGCCGTGCTGCTGCTGTCGCACCGGGTCAGCGGCCTCGGCGTCGACGGCGAATTGCTGCGCGCCTCGCCGAACCTCGACGACGACCTGCCGCGTTTCATCGCCCTGTCGGCCGAAGCCCTGGATTTCGTCGCCAGCTTCCGCCGTTGCCTCGACGACAACCAGGCCTGCGCCGACGACGGCAGCCAGTTGCTGGTCATCGTCGACCAATGCCAGGACACGCTGCTGCGCATTCGCAAACGGGCGATGACGGTCGGGACCAGCCTGCATCTGTCCTACCTGCTGCGACGCAGCGAACAGAGCCTGCAGCGCCTGGCCAGGCTGGTACACATCCTGACCGCCGGCCTGCGCCAGATCACCCACGAGGAAGCGATCGACGGCTGGGCGGAATTCGCCCGCACCGCCTTCCTCGCCGAAAACCGCCGGCACAGCCTGCGCCATTACCTGGCCCAGCTGTCCGACGTGCTGGCGGTGCGGGTCACCGAAAATGCGGCCCGTTCCGGCGAACACTACATCTGCGAGACGCGCGACGACTATCGCGGCATGTGGCGCTCGGCCGCCGGCGCCGGCGTGCTGATCGGCGTCATGGCGCTGCTCAAGATCAAGGTCGCTGCACTGCATGCGCCGCTGTTCGTCGAAGCCTTCCTGTTCAGCATGATCTACGGCCTGGGCTTCGTGACCATCTTCCTGCTCGGTTTCACGGTCGCCACCAAGCAGCCGGCGATGACCGCGCAGACGCTAGCCAGCCTGCTCGGCGACCTCAAGCCGAACCGCAACGCCGATCTCGAGCGCATCGCCGACGTTGCCGCCGCAGTCAGCCGCAGCCAGCTGGCCGCCATCGGCGGCAACGTGCTGGTCGCCCTGCCGGTCGCCCTGCTGATCAGCCTGGCCTACGCCTGGAGTACCGGCAGCACCATCGTCGATGCCGGCAAGGCCGCCCACCTGATGGGCGATCTCGATGTCCTCTCATGGGCCGTGCCGCATGCGGCAATCGCCGGCTTCTACCTGTTCCTGTCCGGCCTGATCAGCGGCTACTTCGACAATCAGGCGGCCTACTCGGCGATCGGTCCGCGCATCGGCCGGCTGCGCTGGCTGCAGCGCCTGGCCGGCGGCGCCCGGGCGGTCCGCATCGGCCGCTACATCGAGAATCACCTGGGCGGCATCATGGGGAATTTCCTGTTCGGCTGCATGCTGGGTTCGACCGGCATGATCGGCATGCTGCTCGGCCTGCCGCTGGACATCCGCCACATCGCCTTCTCGTCGGCCAACCTCGGTTACGCCCTCGGCGGGGCCAGCTTCTCGATGGCCTGGCAGGCCTTCCTGCTCGGCGTGCTCGGCGTTGCCGCGATCGGCCTGACCAATCTGGCGGTCAGTTTCGCACTGGCCTTGCGCACCGCGCTCGGTGCACGGCGCATCGAATTCGCGCACTGGGGCAAGCTGCTGCGCGCCATCGGCCGCCGCTTGCGCGAACAGCCGCGCAGCTTCGTGATGCCGCCGTCGCGCACTAGGATCGCCAACGAGGCCTGACGGAGCCCACTTGCGTCGACGGCTGCTTTCCCTGCTGATCTGTGCCGCGCTGCCGCTGTCGGCCGGCGCGCTGGAACTCGATGCGCCGGCCGACATCGAGCGCCTGCTCAAGCCGCATCTGCCGGACGAGGACGGCACGCCACGCCGCCTGCAAGGGCTGATCGACGACATCCTGGCCACCGAAGGCTATTTTTCGCCGAACTACGATTTCTCCGGCGGCGACGAGGCGCCACTGCGCCTGAAACTCGATCCCGGCCCGCGCACGCACATCGCCAGCGTCGATCTTGCGGTCGACGGCCCGGTCGACGAAAAAACCCGCCAGGCATTGCTCGACGGCTGGCTGCTGCCGGTCGGCAAACCCTTCCGCCAGGAAGACTGGAACGATGCCAAACAGCAGATCCTGGCCGACCTGCTGGCCGTCGAACACCCCGACGCGCGACTGGCCGACAGCCAGGCGGAAATCGATGTCGACACGCGCCGGGCCGCGCTGCGCGCCCACTACGATGCCGGGGCGCGCTACCGCTTCGGCGAATTGCGCGTCACCGGACTGCAGCGCTACCCGGCCTCGCTGGTCGAACGCTACAACCGCAGCGCCCGGGCCGGCGAGGCCTATCGCGTCGACCGGCTGAACGAGCTGCAGACCGCCCTGCAGGCGTCGCCCTATTTTTCGTCGGTACGCGCCAGCCTCGACCGCACGGCGGCGGAAACACTGCCCGATGGCAGCGTCAGCGCACCGGTCCTGGTCGACGTCAGCGAACGGCCGGCCCACCGCGTCGGTTTCGGGGTCGGCGCCAGCTCGAACACCGGGGCGCGCGTCGAAGCCAGCTACCACACGCCCGACCTGTTCAACCAGGCCTGGGCGCTCGACAGCGGCCTGCGCCTGGAGCAGAAGAAAAGCACGCTGTACGGCGACGTCTTCCTGCCGCCCGACGACAAGAACCGCCGGCACAGCGTCGGCGGCATGGTCGAAACCACCGACATCCAGGGGCTGCGCACCGAGCGCTACGCGGTCGGCGCGCAAAGCGTGCAGATGCGCGGCAGCATCGAACAGCGCCTGTCGCTGAACTGGCAGACGGAAACGCGCCACCCGGACGGCGCCGCGCCGGTGCTCAGCCGTGCGCTGGTGCCCAACGTGATGTGGATCTGGCGCAAGGTGGACAATCCGCTCGATCCGCGGCGCGGCCTGGTCGCCCAGTTCCAGGTCGGCGGCGGCGCCAAGGCGGCGCTGTCCGACCAGAATTTCGTCCGCGTGCACAGCCGCAGCCAGGTGTGGCTGCCGCTCGGCGCGCGCGACACCCTGAGCCTGCGGGCCGAAGCCGGCTACACGGTGGCCGATTCGCGCCAGCACATTCCGCAGGATTACCTGTTCCGTGCCGGCGGCACCGGCAGCGTGCGCGGTTACGCCTACCAGAGCCTGGGGGTCAAGGAAGGCGACGCCACCGTCGGCGGCCGCTACCTGGCCACCCTGTCCGCCGAGGCCACGCACTGGCTGAGCCAGGACTGGGGCGTCGCCGCCTTCATCGATGCCGGCGATGCCGTCGATTCGTTGCAGGATGTCCGGCTGGCCGTCGGCTACGGCCTGGGCGCCCGCTGGAAGAGCCCGGCCGGTCCGCTCGGCGTCGATCTCGCGTATGGCGAGCGCGACCGTCAGGTGCAACTGCATTTCTCGCTGGCCATCCCGTTCTGACATGCGTCGCACCTTCACGCGCTTCCTGCTGATTCTCGCCCTTGGCGTCGCCCTGCTCGGCTGGCTGGCCGGCACCACCGGCGGCCTGCGCACCCTGCTCGGCCTGGCCGGCACGCTGAGCGGCGAACGCCTGAGCGCCACCGTCGGCGACGGCTCGCTGCTCGGCCCGCTGCACCTGACACGCCTGGACTGGCAGGACGACACGCTGAGCATCGGTGTCGACGAACTTGCGGTCGACTGGTCGCCAAGCGAGCTTTTTGCCGGCAATTTGCGCGTCGACCGCATCAGCGCCGGACGCTTGGCCATCCGCAGCACGCCGAGCAACGAACCGGCGGCACTGCCGACCGACCTGCGCCTGCCGTTGCGCGTCGCGCTGGCCGAACTGACGATCGGCGAGCTGCAGGTCGACGCCTTGCCGGCGGTGCACGACATCGCACTGGCGCTGCACAGCGACGGCCGGCAACACCGGATCGACGGACTGCGTCTGACGAGCGACCGGATCGCCCTGGCTGGCCGGCTGGCGCTCGACGGCGCGGCGCCTTTCGGGCTCGACGGCGACTTCGAACTGAGCGGCCGGGTCGCCGATCAGCCCTTGTCGCTGGCCGGCGAACTGAGCGGCGAACTGGCTGCGGTCGACCTCGTCGCGCAGGCAAAAACCGGCCTCGACGGCCACCTCGCCGCCCGCCTGACACCGTTTGCCGCCACCCCGTTCGCCCACGCCGAAATCGACCTGCGCGGCATCGACCCGGCCCGCTGGCTGGCCGATGCGCCGGTCGCCGAACTGCGCCTGAACGCCCGCCTGCAACCGGCCGGGCAGGGCATCGCCGGCGACTTCCGGCTGGAAAATCGTCGGGCCGGGCCGGTCGACCGCGAGCGTCTGCCGCTCGAGACGCTGAGCGGCGACATCGACTGGCAAGCCGACGGCGCCCGCATCGACCGGCTGCAGGCCCGCCTGCCCGGCGGCGGCACACTGACCGGCAACGCCCGCTGGCAGGCGCAAACGCTGAGCATGACGCTGCGCGCCGAGCGCGTCGATGCCGCCCGCCTGGTCGCGGCGCTGGTGCCGAGCCGGCTGAGCGGGGCGCTCGAACTGCGCGCCGGCGCGCAAGGCCAGTCAGTGCGGGCCGAGCTGAGCGATCCGCGCCTGCGCCTGGCGCTCGACGCCGAACGTTCGGCCGACGGCCGCATCGCCGCCCGGCGCCTCGAACTGCAGGCCGGCGACGCCCGTCTGCAGGCCAGCGGCGAACTGGCCGCGGATGCCGGACAAGCCTTCCGGCTGAACGGCGAACTCGCCCGTTTCGACCCGTCGCGCTTCGCCAGGGTCCCGGCTGCGCTGATCAATGCCCGCTTCTCGGCCGCCGGCCGGCTGGCGCCGAAACCGACCGTCGACGCCGAATTCGTCCTGCGCGACAGCCAGCTGGCCGGCCAGGCATTGCGCGGCCAGGGCAAGGCTTCGATTGCCTGGCCGGCGATTCCAGCCTTCGAGCTGGCGCTCGACGCCGGCGCCAACCAGTTGCGCGGCCAGGGCAGCTGGGGTGGCCGGGACGGCCGCCTGAGCCTGCGCATCGATGCCCCGCAACTCGCCCCCTACGGGCTGGAAGGCGGCCTGAGCGGACAACTGCAACTGGCCGGCACGAGCCAGGCCGCAAGCCTCGACCTGGAACTGCACGCCGACCGTCTCGGCCAACCGGGCGCCTGGCGGATCGAAGGACTGGCGGCGAAAGCCGTCGCCGGTCTGAGCCCCGACGCACCGCTGCGCATCGATCTCGCGCTGAACCGGCTGGCCGCCGCCGACGACTGGCTGGCGCGCGGCGTCACGTTGCAGGGCGAAGGCACGACCGCCGCCCACCGGCTGCAGCTCGACGGCCAGCTGCCCGGCCCGCAACGCCTGCAACTGGCCGCCCGCGGCGGCCTGCGCGATGCCGGCTGGCGGGGCAGCCTGGAAACGCTGAACCTGCTCGGCGACGACCGCGAAACCGCCGCCCGCAACCTGCGCCTGAGCGCCCCCGCGGCACTGACGCTGAATGCCAGCGGCGGCAGCCTGGAAGCCCGCCTGCGCGGCGACCCGCTGGACTGGCAGGCCGACCTGAAAGCCAGCGCCGAGGCGACGCGGCTGAACGTCGAAGTACACGCCCGGGGCTCGCGCATCGGCCGCGTCGACGCGCAACTGCGCGCACCGCTGTCGGCGCCGTGGCAACTGGCCGGCGACGCCCCCTGGCAGGGCGGACTGCGGGCCGACATCCCCGATATCGGCTGGCTCGGCGAACTGATCGGCGAAGGCTGGCGCAGCGAAGGCCAACTGCGGGCCGACCTGACGCTGGCCGGCACCCCGGCCCGGCCCGCCCTGAACGGTCCCATCCAGGGCGAACGACTGGCCCTGCGCCTGGCGGAACAAGGCATGCAACTGGTCGACGGCAAGCTGGCCGCGCGTTTCGCCACCGATCGGCTGTACGTCGACACCCTGCGTTTCAGCAGCCTGCTGAGCAAGCCGCCGCGCGCACTGCGCAACGCCCTCGGCGAGCAGGCCGCCGCCTTCGACAAGCCGGGCAGCGTCGAGATTTCCGGCGAAATTGCGGTTGGCACCCCGGTCGACCGCAAGAACGGCGGCGAACGCGCCGCGCTCGACGTCCGCCTCGACCGTTTCGGCCCGTGGCAGCTGCCCGAACAATGGCTCGCCGTCTCCGGCAAGGGGCGCATCGACTGGCAGGACGGCGGGCTCGGCGTGCGCGGCCAGTTCATGGCCGATGCCGGCTACTGGCAACTGGCGCCGGGCGGAGCGCCGCGCCTGTCGGAGGACGTGACGATCAAGCGGCCCGGCCGGACAGCGCCGCCGACCCCGCGCACCCGGCTCGAACTGGACGTCGAAACCGACCTCGGGCGACGCTTCCTGTTTTCCGGCGCCGGGCTGAGCAGCCGCCTGACCGGCAAGGTCCGACTGACCGCCAGCGGCTACGACCTGCCCAAGGCGAGCGGCACGATCCAGGTGCGCGACGGCCGCTTCGATGCCTACGGCCAGAAACTGGAAATCGAACGCGGCATCCTCAGCTTTGACGGTCTGCTCGACGATCCGCGGCTGGACGTGCTGGCGGTGCGCAAGGGATTGTCCGTCGAACCCGGCGTCCGGGTTTCCGGAACGGCCAGGCGCCCGGTCGTCCGCCTGGTCTCCGACCCCGATCTGCCGGATGCCGAAAAGATCGCCTGGCTGGTCCTCGGTCACGGCTCCGAAAACATGAGCGCCGGCGATGCCGGCGTGCTGCTGTCGGCGGCCGGCGGCCTGCTCGGCAACGATTCCGGCGGCGTCGTGCAGCAGATCCGCGACACCTTCGGCTTCGACGAACTGGGCGTCCGCCAGGGCTCGCTGAACGGCAGCACACGCACGCCGACCAGCCGCATCGCCGGCGGCGGCAGTACGGTCAACACGGCCAGCGACCAGATTTTCACGGTCGGCAAACGCCTGTCGTCGAACACCACGCTCTCCTACGAGCAGGTGCTGGGCCGCGCCGAGGGCGTCGTCAAGCTGAGCGTCGCACTGACCCGGCAGTTGTCGGTGGTCGGCCGTGCCGGCAGCGACAACGCGCTCGACCTGCTGTACACCATCACCCTCGGCCAGCCGGAACGACGCAAACGGAATCCGCCAGGCAATCGCTGAGCGGCCAGACGCCACCGCCCGTCATCCGGGGGCATATGCCGCTGGAAAAGCTGCGATAATCCGCCGACTTGGACAAGGCGTCACAACGATGGACGACTGCAACGCGCCTCCGGGCGACGATGGACTGGCCGACGAGAACCTCCAGCTACGGACGATTCTGGACCGGCTCGAAACCCATATCTTCACGAAGGACCAGGCCGGTCGCTACACCTACGCCAACGACCTGGTCTGCCGCCTGTTCGGCCAGCCGCTGGAAAACATCCTCGGCCGTACCGATGCGGATTTCTTCGACCTCGACAAATCGCGCGACCTGATCGAACTTGACCGCCGGGTCATGACCAGCGGCCTGGCAACCAGCGGCGAAGAGGAAAACGTCGTCGCCGACACCGGCGAAACCCGTCATTACTGGGTCGTCAAGCAACCCATCTTCGATCACGACGGCCGGGTCGTCGGACTCTCCGGCATCTCGACCGACATCACCGAACGCAAGCGGACCGAGCAGCAGGTCATCGACAGCGAACGACGTCTGCAGGAGTTGCTGTCGGTCATCCGCGAAGGCATGTGGCACTGGCACGTGCCGAGCGGCCAGGTGCTGCACAACCGCTACTGGTACCAATTGCTCGGCGCGGTGGACGGCGGCATCCCGGACACCATCGACGCCTTCTCGCAGCACATCCACCCGGACGACCGTCCTGCCGTCTTCCAGCGGATCGACGATCTGATGCAGGGGCGAACCGCCGACTACTACTCCGAACACCGGCTGATCTGCGACGATGGCCGGCACATCTGGGTCCAGGACCGCGGCAACATCGTCGAACGCGACGCAGCCGGCAAGCCGCTGCGGGTCATCGGCAGCTTCACCGACATCACCGAACGCAAGCGGGCCGAAGCCGAAGTGGAACAATACCGGCTGCATCTCGAAGAACTGGTTGCCGAGCGGACCGTCGAACTGCTCTCGGCCAAAGCCGCGGCGGAAGCCGCCAGCGTTGCCAAGACGGCCTTCCTGGCCAACATGAGCCACGAGATCCGCACGCCGCTGAATGCCATCACCGGCATGGCCCACCTGATCCGTCGTGGCGGGCTCAGCGGCCGCCAGGCGGAACAGCTCGACAAGCTCGAATCCGCCGGCCACCACCTGCTCGACATCATCAACGCCATCCTCGACCTGTCGAAGATCGAAGCCGGAAAGTTCGAGCTGGCCCGCCAGGACATCTCGATCGACGCCCTGGCCGCCAATGTCGCATCGATGCTGCACAGCCGCCTGCAGGCCAAGGGCCTGCATCTGGACATCGCCATCGAGCCGCGCGGCATGCATGTCGTCGGCGATCCGACCCGCCTGCAGCAGGCCTTGCTCAACTACGCGACGAACGCCGTCAAATTCACCGAACGCGGCGGCATCCGCCTGCACATCCGGCAGCTTGCCGACGACGGGAAAAGCCGCCTGCTGCGTTTCGAGGTCAGCGACACCGGCATCGGCATCGATGCGGCAATCCTGCCCCGCCTGTTCTCGGCCTTCGAACAGGCCGACAATTCGACGACGCGCCGTTACGGCGGCACCGGGCTCGGGCTGGCAATCACCCGCAAGCTGGTCGAACTGATGGACGGCGAAGTCGGCGCGGAAAGCACGGCCGGCGTCGGCAGCACCTTCTGGTTTACCGCCCGGCTCGACCGGCCGCTGAGCGAGGCCCATCCTCCCGGCCAAGCCTCCTCGAACGACGCCGAAGCGCAACTGCTGGCCCGCCATCGCGGCCGGCGCGTGCTGGTCGTCGAGGACGAACCGATCAACGGCGAAATCACCTGCAGCCTGCTCGAGGATGTCGGTCTGCAACCGGACATCGCCGGCGACGGTCTGCAGGCCATTGCCCGCCTCGAGCACCAGGCCTACGACCTTGTCCTGATGGACATGCAGATGCCGCGCATGGACGGTCTGGAAGCCACCCGGCACATCCGCCGGCGCCCCGGCTGTGCAACCCTGCCGATCCTGGCGATGACCGCCAACGCCTTTGCCGAAGACCGGCAGCGCTGCCTGGAAGCCGGCATGAACGACTTCATCGCCAAACCGGTCAGACCGGAAGTCCTCTACGAAACACTGAATCGCTGGCTACCGGGCTGAACGGACAAGCCCTCCGGAACCCCCGCCGCGGCCTCGCCGACTGGTAGAATCGCGCTTTTCGACGTTCCCGAAACCCCGTTCGCCATGTCCAACGAGCACGCCCCCGCCGCCAACTTCATCAAGAACATCGTCGAGGCCGATCTGGCCGCCGGCAAGCACGCCCAGCGTCGCTGGGCCGGTGCCCCCGGCACCGCCGCCGACCATGCCGCGGCGCCGCTTGACCCGGCGAAGATTCGTACCCGTTTCCCGCCCGAGCCGAACGGCTACCTGCACTTCGGCCACGCCAAATCGATCCTGCTCAACTTCGGCCTGGCCGAGGAGTTCGGTGGCCGCTGCCACATGCGCTTCGACGACACCAATCCCGAAAAGGAAGAGCAGGAGTACGTCGATTCCATCCTCGACGCGGTCAAATGGCTGGGCTGCTCGTGGGAAGGCAATGGCGAAAACAATCTCTACTACGCGTCGAACTATTTCGACTGGATGGTGCAGTTCGCCGAGTACCTGATCTCGGCCGGCCACGCCTACGTCGACAGCCAGTCGGCCGAGGAAATGCGCGCCAACCGCGGCACGCTGACCCAGCCGGGCAAGGATTCGCCGTTCCGCAACCGCTCGGTCGCCGAGAACATGGACCTGTTCAAGCGCATGCAGGCCGGCGAATTCGCCGACGGCACGCACATCCTGCGGGCGAGGATCGACATGGCTTCGCGCAACATCAACCTGCGCGACCCGGCGATTTACCGGATCCGTCACGCCACCCACCACAACACCGGCGACAAGTGGTGCGTCTATCCGATGTACACCTTCGCGCACCCGATCGAGGACGCCCTGGAGTGCATCACGCATTCGTTGTGCACGCTCGAATTCGAGGACCAGCGCCCGTTCTACGACTGGCTGCTCGAGCGCCTCGCCGAGGGCGGCCTGCTGCAGCGCCCGCTACCGCAACAGATCGAATTTTCGCGCCTCAATCTGACCTACGTCGTCCTCTCCAAGCGCAAGCTGATCCAGCTGGTCGAGGAAAAACACGTCGGCGGCTGGGACGATCCGCGCATGCCGACCCTGCTCGGCGCCCGCCGCCGCGGCTACTCGCCCGAAGGCTTCAAGCTGTTCGCCGAGCGCATCGGCATCTCCAAGTCCGATTCGCTGATCGACTATGTCGTCTTCGAGGATGCCCAGCGCGAGGTCATGAACGAAGCCGATCAACGCCGCGTTGCCGTGCTCGATCCGCTCAAGCTGATCATCGACAACTATCCCGAAGGCCAGTTCGAGGACTGCCACGCGCCCAACCACCCGCTCAAGCCGGAGCTCGGCCAGCGCATCATGCCCTTCGGCCGCGAGCTGTGGATCGAGGGCGAGGACTTCCAGGAAGTTCCCGAAAAGGGCTTCCGCCGCCTCTTCCCGGGCAACAAGGCGCGCCTCAAGTACGGCTACATCGTCGAATGCACGGGTTGCGACAAGGACGAGAACGGCAAGGTCGTTGCGGTCCACTGCACCTACCTGCCCGATACCAAGTCGGGCACGCCGGGCGCCGACAGCGTCAAGGTCAAGGGCAACCTGCACTGGGTTTCGGTTGCTCACGCCTGCGCCGCCGAAATCCGCCTGTACGACCGCCTGTTTGCCGTGGCCGCGCCGGGCGGACGACGCGAGGGCGATGCGCCGGAACTCGAACGCGACTTCCTCGACGACCTCAACCCGGACTCCATCCGCGTCATCGCCGCCCAGCTCGAACCCTCGCTGAAAGACGTCCAGGCAGAACAGCGCTTCCAGTTCGAACGCCACGGCTATTTCGTCGCCGACCGCGTCGACTCGCAACCGGGCGCACCGGTCTTCAATCGCGCCGTGACACTCAAGGATTCGTGGGGCAAAGGGCACTGAGATGGCCGGCAGCTGGGGTTGTCCGACGCACGAGCACGGGGCCAAAGGGTCTGCAGAATGATTTACCTCGATCTTTTCCGCGCCCTGGAAAAACATCAGGTTCGCTATTTGTTGGTGGGTGGCTTGGCCATGAACCTGCACGGCGTTCCGCGGATGACCATGGATGTCGACCTCGTACTGGTCATGGATGAAGACAATCTCGAGCGGTTCTTTGCCTGTGCCCGAGAACTCCATCTCACCCCCAGCGTTCCCGTGCCGCTCAGCGACCTGAAGAAACCGGAGCAACGCAAGCTCTGGCATGAACAGAAACGAATGATCGCTTTCGGTCTGCAAAATACCGAGGCACGTATTCCAACGATGGTCGACATCCTGATTGCCCCAGGCATCGACATCGATCTGGCGATGGGCCGCGCAATCCTCCGTGACCTCGACGGCACCGTGGTCACGCTGGCCAGCATCGACGACATGATCGCCCTGAAAAAGGGAACAGGGCGAGCCCAGGATGAAAGCGACATCGAGCACCTGGAGCGTACGCGTGGCTGAGCGACTGGCATCCCCCCAAGGGGGTTACCGTTACTACGTCAGCGATGAGCAACTCGCCGCCTTCGCCCGACTGACACCGCTGCAGCGCCTGGAGTGGGTCGAGGCTGCACGCGAGTTCACGCTACTCGGACAAACGCCGGAAACCCGGGCACGACATCAGCGCCTGCGCCAGGGAAAGTCCATCGACTGATGCCGCTCGACGTCGAACGCCTCGGCCAGGTCTTCACCCCGCCCAGCGTGGTCGAGTTCATGCTCGGCCTGTGCCGCAATCGCGGCCGCGTGCTCGAGCCGTCGGCCGGCGACGGCGCCTTCTACAACGCCCTGCGCCGGCAGGGGCGCGAACTCACCGGTGTCGAAATCGACCGCCGCGTCGCGCCGGCCGGCGCCCGCGTCATGGATTTCTTCGCCCTGCCCGAGAGCGAGCGCTTCGCCACCATCGTCGGCAACCCGCCCTACGTGCGCTACCAGGATATTGCGGTCAACACCCGGAAACGGCTGAAATCCCCGCGCTTCGACAAGCGCAGCAACCTCTTCCTGTTCTTCATCGAGAAGTGCATCCGCCACCTCGAACCGGGCGGCGAACTGGTCTTCATCGTGCCGCGCGAGTTCATCAAGCTGACCTCGGCCCGGAAACTCAACGCCTGGCTGTTCACCCAGGGCAGCATCACGCATTTCTTCGAGACCGGCGACGTCCGCGTCTTCGCCGGGGCGACGCCGAACTGCTGCATCTTCCGCTTCGAGAAGGGGCGTTTCGACCGGCGCATGGACGACGGCCGGACCTTCACCGAAGTTGACGGTCAACTGATGTTTCTGCGCGAAAACCACAGCGTGCGCCTGGCCGACCTGTTCGAAGTACGCGTCGGCGGCGTTTCCGGCGCCGACCCGGTATTCCGCCACCCCGAGGGCAACCTCGATTTCGTCTGCTCGAAGACCGCCGACACCGGCGAGACGCGGCGCATGATCTACGGCATCGAGCACCCGGCGCTGCTGCCGCACAAGCAACGCCTGCTCGCCCGCCGCGTGCGCAAGTTCGACGAGGACAACTGGTGGCACTGGGGCCGCCATTTCCCGGTCAACGACGACCCGCGCATCTACGTCAACGGCCGCACGCGCAAGCCCGACCCCTTTTTCCTGCACGACTGCCCCAACTTCGACGGCGCCATCCTGGCGCTGTTTCCGAAGAACCGCCGGATGCGCCGGCGCGACCTGATCGAGTGCACGATGATGCTCAACCACGAAGTCGACTGGCAGCAGCTCGGTTTCGTCTGCGACGGCCGCTTCATCTTCACCCAGCGCAGCCTGCAGACCTGCCTGCTGCCCGACAAGTTTTCCCGCTATCTGCCGAAGGACGAAACATGACCTTTACCGACCAACTCGCCGCCGCCTGGCAGGACAATGACTCGCTGCTCTGCGTCGGCCTCGATCCCGACCCGGCGAAATTCCCGGCGCACCTCAAGGGTCGCGATGACGCGATCTTCGAATTCTGCACGGCCATCGTCGACGCCACCGCCGACCTCGCCTGTTCGTTCAAGCCGCAGATCGCCTACTTCGCCGCCCGCCGCGCCGAAGACCAGCTGGAAGCACTGATCGCCCACATCCACGAAAAGCACCCGGGCATCCCGGTGATTCTCGACGCCAAGCGCGGCGACATCGGCTCGACCGCCGAGCAGTACGCCGTCGAGGCCTTCGAGCGTTTCCAGGCCGATGCGGTCACGGTCAACCCCTACATGGGCCGCGATTCGGTCGAGCCCTACCTGGCCTTCCCCGACAAGGGCGTGATCCTGCTCTGCCGGACCTCGAATCCGGGCGGTTCGGACCTGCAGTTCCTCGAAGCGAATGGTGAAAAAGTGTACGAACACGTCGCCCGGCTGGCCGCCGAAAAGTGGAACACGAGCGGCCAGATCGGCCTCGTCGTCGGCGCCACCTTCCCGGCCGAAATCGCCCGCGTGCGCGCCATCACCGGCGACATGCCGCTGCTCGTGCCAGGCATCGGCGCCCAGGGCGGCGACGTCGAAGCCACGGTCAACGCGGGCAAAACGGAAAAAACCACCGGCTTGATGATCAATTCCTCGCGTGCCATCCTCTACGCCGGCCACGGCGAGGATTTCGCCAACGCCGCGCGCCGTGCCGCCGAACGGACACGCGCCGAAATCAACCAGTACCGCTGAGGAACCGCATCATGCGCATGGACGACTACCGGGAAAGCGACAACGTCGAGGACCGCCGCGGCAGCGGCGGTGGTGGCGGCCTGCGTCTGGGCGGCGGCCGGCTGAGTCTGGGCACCATCGCCATCGCCCTGGTCGCCAGCTATTTTCTCGGCATCAACCCGTTGACCGTGCTCGGCATGCTGTCCGGCGGCGGCATGCCGGCCGTCGAGCAGCAGGCACCGGCCAAGGCACCGCCGGCCAACGACGAGACCGCGATGTTCGTCTCCAAAGTCCTGGCCTCGACCGAAGACACCTGGAACCAGGCATTCCGCGAGATGGGCAAGCAGTACCGGGAACCGAAACTGGTGCTGTTCTCCGGCGTCACACCGACCGCCTGTGGTACCGGCCAGTCGGCGATGGGGCCGTTCTACTGCCCGGGCGACCAGAAGGTGTACATCGACCTGAGCTTCTTCCGCGAATTGAAAGACCGCTTCAAGGCGCCCGGCGAATTCGCCCAGGCCTATGTCGTGGCGCACGAAGTCGGCCACCACGTGCAGAACCTGCTCAGCATTTCCGAACAGGTGCAGCGCGCCCGCCAACGCGTCGGCGAAGCCGAGGGCAACGCGCTGTCGGTCCGCCTCGAACTGCAGGCCGACTGCCTGGCCGGCGTCTGGGGCAAGCGTACCGACAGCATGGCCAAGGTGCTCGATCCGGGCGATCTGGAGGCCGCGCTGACCGCCGCCACGGCCATCGGCGACGACCGCCTGCAGCAGGAAGCGCAAGGTCGCATCGTCCCGGAAAGCTTCACGCACGGCAGCTCGGCGCAGCGCGTGCGCTGGTTCCGGCGCGGCTTCGACAGCGGCGATTTCAACCAGTGCAATACCTTCAAGGCGGCACAACTGTAAGCCGGTGAGCGAACCTGCGGTCGACACCCCGGTGACGAAGAAAACGCCGCGCTGGCGGCGCTGGCTCGTCGAAATCCTGATCTTCGCCGGCCTGTTCCTGGCCTTTCAGGCCTGGCAACTGCGCGATGCCGCGCGCGGCCCGGCGCCGGCCTTCGTCGCCGAGCACCTCGACGGCACGCCGTTCGACCTCGCCGCCTGGCGCGCCGAACACCCCGGGCGGGCCGTCCTGCTCTATTTCTGGGCCGACTGGTGTCCGATCTGCAAGACCACCGCCGGCAGCGTCGGCAACATCGCCGGCGACTGGCCGGTGACCGGCATCGCCACGCAAAGCGGCAACGCCGCAGCGGTCGCCGCCTTCATGACCGAAAAGGGCTATCGCTGGCCCAGCCTCGCCGACCCCGACGGCCGCCTGATGCAACGCTACGGCTTGCCCGGCACGCCGGCTTTCGTCATCGTCGCGCCGAACGGGACGATCCGTTTCGTGGCGGTCGGCTACACCAGCGAGATTGGCCTGCGCCTGCGACTGTGGTGGACGGAACGCACATGAAACGACCGATGTTTGCCCGGCAATGCGCCGGCCTGATTTTTTGCTGCTGGCTCACGTCGACCGCAGCCCTGGCGCTGCCGACCCACTCGGCGGTGCCCGGCGGTGTCGCCGTGGTCGATCTCGGCCCGGCCTCGGCGCCGCGACCGCAGGCCTTCTGGGACGACCGGCCGCTGGCGGTGATCGGCGACAAGGGCCACTGGTTCGCGCTGCTCGGCATCCCGCTCGACGCCCTGCCGGTGCCGCTGCAAATCCGCATTGAAACGGCGTCGACCGCCGCTACGGTCGACGTGCCGATCGGCACCAAAACCTATCCGGAACAGCGGCTGACGATCAAGGAAACGCGCAAGGTCGAGCCGTCGCCCGAGGATCTGGCGCGGATCGAACGCGAGCAGACGCATACTGCCGCCATCAAGCGCCGTTTTTCGAGCCCGGTGCCGGACACCACCTTCGCCCGCCCGGCCGACGGTCGGCTGTCGTCGCGCTTCGGCCTGCGCCGCATCTTCAACGGCCTGCCGCGCAACCCGCATGGCGGCCTCGATTTCGCCGCCCCGAGCGGCGCCCCGGTACGCGCGCCGGCGGCCGGTACGGTGGTCGACACCGGCGACTACTTCTTCAACGGCAACACCGTCTTCATCGACCACGGCCAGGGCCTGATCAGCGCCTACATGCACCTGTCGCGCATCGACGTGAAGCGCGGCCAGCACGTCGAGCGCGGCACCCCGCTCGGCACGGTCGGCGCCACCGGCCGGGCAACCGGCCCGCACCTGCACTGGACGGTGATCCTCAACGACACGCCGGTCGATCCGCTGCTCTTCCTGGCGCGCTGAGCACATGCCGGTGATCCATCTGCATCGCGCCGCCCCGGCCAAACCGGCGGCGGGCGAAGCCTGCAACGGCTGCGGCGTGTGCTGCGCCCTCGAAACCTGCCCGCTCGCCCGGCTGCGCTTCCTGCGCCGCCGCGGCCCGTGCCCGGCCTTGCGCTGGCAGGCCGAGGAAGGCCGCTACCGTTGCGACCTGCTGGCTGATCCCGGACGCTGGTTGCCGCTGCCGGCCGCCTTCGGCCGCCGCCTGGTCGGTCGCTGGATCGCTGCCGGCAGCGGTTGCGATTGCGACTTCGAACCCGACGCCGGCTAGCTTGCGTCGTTCAGCGCGTGGCTGCGGTCAACGCGATCTCGACCCGATATTCCGGCCGGGCCAGCCTGGCCTGCACGCAAGCCCGGGCCGGCGCGCAGCCTTCGGGCAACCAGGCGTCCCAGACCGCGTTCATCGCGTCGTAATCGGCCATGTCCGACAGATAGAGCGTGGCCATCAGGATCCGCGAACGGTCGCTCCCCGCCTGCGCCAGCAAGCGCTCGACACTGGCCAGCAGGTTGCCGGTCTGGGCGGCGGCATCGCCATCGAGATTGGCCGGCACCTCGACCAGATAAACGGTGCCGCGATGAACGACGCTATCGGAAAAACGGCGCGTGGTGCCGTGGCGCTGGATGTCTGACATGACTCTTCCTCAACAGGGATTCCGGAAACGAGAAGCCCATGCCGGATCGGGGCATGGGCTTCGTTTGCAGCTATCCCGGCACACCCGGCCGGGAGATTCGGCGTAACGCCGTTACGGAGTACGACTCGACAATGTCAAAACCAGCTTCCTTCGACAACGGCCATAGATTCTCCTGCAACGCAGCATGACTGCCACTGCATGCCAGACCCGCTGCTTGTCCGACACGATTCCAGCTTAGCATGCCACGGAGAAAAAACCAGTCATGTACTTGTCCGCTTGTCGACATACATCGCGTGATCGGCCACCGACAGCAGTTGCGAAGCGCTACTGCCATCGGCCGGAAAGACGGCCAGACCGATGCTGCCGCCGATCGTCACCGTCACGCCGTCGGCCAGGCCAACCGGCACGCCCAGCACGCACCGCAATTTCTCGACCAGAACCTGATACTGCTCGCGCTCGCAAGCGCCCTCCAGCAACACCACGAACTCGTCGCCGCCCAGCCGCGCAACGGTATCGCTGGCCCGCACCTGGCCTTCCAGCCGGCGCGCCAGTTCGACCAGCAGCCGGTCGCCGACCTGGTGACCGTAGGTATCGTTGACCGCCTTGAAGCCATCGAGGTCGATCACCACCACGGCAAACCTGCCGTTGTTGCGCTGTGCCCGGCGGATTGCCTGATCGATGCGGTCGAACAACAGCACGCGGTTGGCCAGCCCGGTCAAGCCGTCGTGGTGCGCCAGTTCGATCAGACGCGCCTCGCTCGCCTGCAGCTGGCGATTGGCCTCGGCCAGTTCGTGCGTGCGGGCAGCAACCCGGCTTTCCAGCAGGCGCTCGGATTCTTCCAGCCAATGGACGCGCGCCCGTTCGCTGTCCAGCGCACGCGCCGTCGCCGTGGCTTTTTCCTTGAGCAGCAGCGAGATACGTTCGGCCAGCGCAAACGACAGCAACAGCATTTCCAGCGCCGAACCGAACTGGATGCCGTTGGCGGTGACGAAATTGGTCGGCAGCACCGCCATGTTGCGCAAGGCCATCAGCGCTACGCCGATCAGCAGCGCCAGCCAGGCAATCAGGAAAAAGCGCGCCGCCGGATTGCCCTGGCGCAAACTGGAAATACCGCAGAACACCGCCAGCACCGCAAAGGCGAAGCCGATGCCCGAGGTCGCCAGCGCTGCCCACTGATAAGGCAGCACCAGCGGCGCCAGCGCAACCAGCGCGAAAGCCGCCGAACTCAGGCTCAGCCAGCGATCGAGGCGTGGATGGCGGCTCGCCGTGGCGAGGAAGAGCCGGGTGAACCAGGCGCCGAAAAGACCGGTGGCGGCAAAGCCCGAACTCAGGGAAATCGATTGCCAGGCCGACCAGGCCGGCCAGACGAACTGGTAGCCGAAACCGCTGAGCGCCAGTTGCCCCACGGCCATCGCCGCCACGAAGGCGACATAGGCCAGATAGACCGGTTCGCGCAGCCGCGCCCAGATCAGCAGGTTGTACAGACCAAGACCGATCAGCATGCCGTAGTAAAGGGCATGCGCCGCATAGGAGGTCTGGTCGGCAAGACGAAAAGCCTCGGGAGACCAGAGCAGCAGCGGCGCGGTCAGGGTGCCTTCGGAGGCGATGCGCAGGTACAGCGTCGTCGTCTCGCCGGCCGCCAGTTGCAGCGGAAAGACGAAATGGCGATGAATCAGCGGCCGCGCCGCGAACGGCAGGCGGTCGCCGGTTTCGACGTGCGCACGGCCGGCCGGGCCGAGCCGGTACAGGTCGACCTGATCGAGCGTCGGGAACGCCACCTCGAGCCAGCGCTCGACCGGCTGGGTCGGGGGCGCCTGCAGCGTCACGCGCAGCCACCAGGCCGAATTGCTGTAGCCGAAATTCGGTGCCCCGCTGCCTGCATAGGCCCGGAACCGCTCGGCCGCCATCACCTCGTCCAGGGACGCGGCGCCGCTACGGTCTTCATAGACCTCGACCGCCTGCGACAGATCGACCAACGCAGCCGTCGTAGCCAGATCAAGCGTCCCGGCAAGACTCCGCAGCGACAACAGCGACAGGAACAATGCAAACAGCAGGGCGCGCGACAAAAAGACTTTCGGGAAAGGCACGAGGACCGACAACGGAGATAGGCAGCCGGCAGTTTACACATCCGCCCGCCGCTTTTCAGCAAGCTTTGTTTGGTCGAAACGTCGCGATCGGCGAAAATACCCCGACTTCACTCCCGCCGGCCCCATGGACAACCTGATCAAGGACACCGCAACGCTGGAGCTTTTCTGCTGGCTCGACCCCGGGGCCGAGCTGCCGGGCTGGGACATCCTGCGCGGCAGCCCCTTCGGCGCCACGCTGTCGGCCCCCGAAGGCGGCGCGCCGGCGGCCGGCGACCAGTTGCTGCACGTGCAGAACTACTTTGCGGAATATCACCTGGAGTATTTCCGCCAGCGCCGCTACAACCATTTCCCGAGCCGTCTGCATGCGCTGCTGCAGTTCGCCACGCGCACCGACGCCATGACCTACCGCTTCAAGCATCCCCAGCGCGTGTTCGGCAAGAACCTCTCCTGTTCGCGGACCAAGGGCGCCTACCTGTGCTCCTTCCACGATGCCAGCTGGCTCGATTACCTGCGTCTGCCGCACAGCCTGTCGCTCGCTGCGCTCGACGAAGTCGCCGAGCACTACTGGTCCGGGCGAACGGTCGAGGAAATCGGCCTGACCTTCATGAACGAACCCTGGCGCGAACCGCCGGTGATCGAGGCGCTCTACCAGGGCGCGCTGGAACCGGTCTGGGGCCACGAGCAATCGGGCTGGTTGCCCGGCTTCCGCTGATCCTCGCCGGCCGGCCGCGGATGCCGGCATCCTTGATCTTGGCACGGGTTCACGGGACCATCGACGCCTGCTTACTTTCCCGCCCATCGCCATGCGTCGCCTCGTCATCGCCGTTGTCGTCATCGCCATCGCCGGCCTTGCCTTTTTTGCCTTGTCGCGGCCCAGGCCGATCGCTGTCGTCGTCCATGAGGTCGGCAGCGGCAAGGTCGAGGCAACGCTGGCCAATACCCGCGCCGGTACCGTCGAAGCCTGCCAGCGCACCAAGTTGTCGACGATCGTCGGCGGGCGCATCGAATTCCTCGGCGTCAAGGAAGGCGACCGGGTCAAGAAAGGGCAGTTGCTGCTCAAGCTGTGGAACGACGATCAGCAGGCGCAGGCCAATCTGGCACAAACCCAGATCGCGCTGTCGGCGCGGCGCAGCGACGAAGCCTGCATTGCTGCGGTCAACGCCGAGAACGAAGCAAAAAGGCAGGCCGATCTGCGCGCCCGCGGCTTCGTTTCGCCGAGCAAGGAAGAAGCGGCCCGCACCGAAGCGGAAGTCCGGCGTGCCGCCTGCAATACCAGCCGGGCCGATGTCGCCCAGGCCGAAGCCAAGCTGAAGGCAACCCGCGTCGAACAGGGGCGCGTCGCGCTCTACGCGCCGTTCGACGGCACGGTGGCAAAGATCGTCGGCGAACTGGGCGAATATTCGACGCCGTCGCCGCCGGGCGTGCCGACGCCGCCGGCGATCGACCTGATCGACGATTCCTGCCTCTACGTCAAGGCGCCGATGGACGAGGTCGACGCGCCGAAGATCACCGCCGGCCAGCCGGTGCGCATCACCCTCGACGCACTGCCCGGCCAGTCGCTGCCCGGCAAGGTGCGGCGCGTCGCGCCCTACGTCTCGGCCGTGGAAAAACAGGCCCGTACCGTCGACATCGAGGTCGATTTCGAGAAACCGGAGCAGGCCGCCAGGCTGCTGGTCGGCTACAGCGCCGACGTCGAAATCGTGCTGGCCGGCCGCGACAAGGTGCTGCGCATCCCGACCGCCGCACTGCAGGAAGGCAGCAAGGTGCTGGTGCTGCAGGACGGCAGGCTGGCTTCGCGCACGGTGAAAACCGGCCTGTCGAACTGGGAGTATGCGGAAGTTCTGAAAGGCCTGCAGGCCGGCGAGAAGATCGTCACTTCGCTCGAACGGGCCGGCGTCAAGGATGGCGCGCCGGCGGTCGCCGACAACGCGGCGAAGTAGATGGCGCTGATCGAACTGTCCGGCATCGAGCGCCGTTTCCAGCTCGGCGATACCACGGTCAACGCGCTGGCCGGCGTCAATCTGCGCATCGACAGCGGCGAGTACGTCGCGGTGATGGGGCCGTCCGGTTCCGGCAAATCGACGCTGCTCAACCTGCTCGGCCTGCTCGACCGCCCCGACGCCGGCAGCTACCGGCTGGAAAACCGCGATGTGACGACGTTGACCGCAGACGAGCAGGCCAGGGTACGCAGCACCCGTATCGGCTTCGTCTTCCAGAGCTTTCATCTGGTACCGCGGCTGACCGCCGCCGAAAACATCGCGCTGCCGATGACGCTGGCCGGCATCGCCCCGGCCGAACGGGAACGTCGCGTCGCGCTCGCCTTGCAGAGCTTCGGTCTGGAACACCGCGCCGACCACAAGCCGGACCAGTTGTCGGGCGGTCAGCGCCAGCGCGTCGCCATCGCCCGGGCGACGATCATGCAGCCACCGCTGATCCTCGCCGACGAGCCGACCGGCAACCTCGACCGCCATACCGGCGAAGAAGTGGTCAATCTGCTCGAAGCGCTCAACGCCCAGGGCGTGACGCTGGTCGTCGTCACCCACGATCCGGGCATGGGCGAACGCGCCCGGCGCCGGCTGGTGATGGAGGACGGCCGCTTGAAATTCGACAGCGCCAATGCGGCCGGCTGACATCCTCCGTTTTGCCCGCGACGCGGCCACCGGCTATCCGCTGCGCACGACGCTGTCGGTGCTGGCCATGGCCATCGGCGTTGCCGCCGTCGTGCTGCTCACCGCACTCGGCGACGGCGCGCGGCGCTACGTGGTCGGCCAGTTCTCGTCGCTCGGCACCAATCTGGTCATCGTCCTGCCCGGCCGCACCGGCACCGGCGGCTTCAACCCGGCCACCGCAATCACCAGCACGCCACGCGACCTGACCATCGCCGACGCCCAGGCGCTGCTGCGCGCGCCGGCCGTGCGCCGGGTCGGCCCGCTCGCCGTCGGCACCTCGGAAATCAGCGCCGGCGGGCGCCTGCGCGAAGTCATGGTGGCCGGCGCCAACCGCGATTTCTTCGCCATCCGCAATTTCGAACTGGCGCAGGGCGAGGCGCTGCCCGACGACGACTGGCAGCGCGCCGCGCCGGTGGCGGTGATCGGCGCCAAGGTGCAGGAGGAATTGTTCGGCCGCGAGCCGGCGCTCGGCCGCCTGGTCCGCGTCGGCGACCGGCGGCTGCGGGTGATCGGCGTGCTGCGGCCGACCGGCCAGGGCCTCGGCATGAATACCGACGAACTGGTCGTCGTGCCAGTCGCGCTGGCACAGGCAATGTTCAACGCCAACACGCTGTTCCGCATCCTGGTCGAGGCACGCAGCCGCGAGGCGATTCCCGCCGCCAGCACGCAGGTTCTGGAACTGCTCAAGCAACGCCACCGCGGCGAGGAAGACGTCACGGTGATCACCCAGGACGCCGTGCTCGCCACCTTCGACAAGCTGCTCGGCGCGCTGACCCTGGCGGTGGCCGGCATCGCCGCGATCAGCCTGGCGGTGGCCGGCATCCTGGTGATGAACGTGATGCTCGTCGCCGTCACCCAGCGCACCGGCGAGATCGGCCTATTGAAGGCGCTCGGCGCACCGGCGCGCACCATCCGGCTGGCTTTCCTGGCCGAGGCGGCGATGCTGTCGGCAAGCGGCGCGCTGGTCGGCTACCTGCTCGGCGAAGCCGGCGCCTTCCTGCTGCGCCGGCTGTTTCCCGTCTTCCCGGCTTACCCGCCGGACTGGGCGGTGATCGCCGGCCTCGTCACCGCGTTGTCCACCGGTCTGCTCTTCGGTTTCCTGCCGGCCCGCCGCGCCGCCCGGCTCGACCCGGTGCAGGCGCTGATGAAGCACTGACATGCGCCTGCCCGACGCCATTTCGCTCGCCACCCGCGCGGTCACCGCGCAACGCCTGCGCAGCTTCCTGACGCTGCTCGGCATCGCCGTCGGCATCGCCTCGGTGATCCTGCTCACCTCGATCGGCGAAGGCATCCACCGCTATGTGCTTGGCGAATTCAGCCAGTTCGGCACCAATGTGATCACCGTGACGCCGGGCAAGACGAAGACCGGCGGCAGCGCTTCCGGGCTGCCGTCGAGCGCCCGCCCGCTGTCGCTGGACGATGCCCGGGCGCTCGCCCGGTTGCCGCAGATCGTCGCCGTCACGCCCAACGTGCGCGGCAACGCCGAGGTCGAAGGCAACGGACGTACCCGGCGGACGCTGATCTACGGCGTCAATGCCGATTCGCGCATCGTCTTCCGGTCGACCGTGCGCAGCGGGCAATTCCTGCCCGATGAAGATCCGGCCAGCGCGCGTGCCTTCGTCGTCCTCGGCAGCAAGCTGAAGGACGAACTGTTCGGTGCCGACAACCCGCTCGGCCAGCGCCTGCGCATTGGCGGCCTGCATTTCCGGGTGGTCGGCGTGATGGCGCCGAAGGGGCAATTCCTCGGCATCGATCTCGACGACACCGCCTTCATTCCCGCCGGCCGCGCCCAGGAACTGTTCAACCGCGAAGGCTGCGACGAGATCAACCTGGCCGCCATCGACGGCGTGCCGTCGGCAACGCTGGCCGAGCGCATCCGCCGCCTGCTGATCGAGCGCCACGGCCACGAGGATTTCACCATCGTCAGCCAGGAAGAAATGCTGAAGACGCTGTCCGGCATCCTCAACGTGCTGACGCTGGCCGTCGGCGCGCTGGGCGGCATCTCGCTGCTGGTCGGCGGCGTCGGCATCGTCACCATCATGACCATCGCGGTCAGCGAGCGGACGTCGGAGATCGGCCTGCTGGTCGCGCTCGGCGCATCGCGGCGCAGCATCCTCGGGCTGTTCCTCGGCGAGGCGGTGGCCCTGTCAGCGCTCGGCGGGCTGCTCGGACTGGCGCTCGGCATCGGGCTGGCGCAACTGATCCATCTGGCGCTGCCGGCACTGCCGGTCCATACGCCGCTCAGTTTCGTCCTGCTCGCCGAATCGCTGGCGGTCGCCATCGGTCTGCTGGCCGGCGTCCTGCCGGCGCGCAATGCCGCTCGCCTCGATCCGGTGGTGGCATTGCGTACCGAGTAACGTGCCTGCCACATCCATACGCTAACGTATGCTAGAGTCACTTTTTCGTTCAACGCAACCGGAGCTTTCCGCATGGCCTACTACATCGATCAACTGGAACCCGGCATGTCCGCCAGCACCTCGAAGACCGTCACCGAAACCGACATCGTGCTGTTCGCCGGCATTTCGACCGACGTGAACCCGGCTCACCTCGACGAGGAATACTGCAAGGGCACGATGTTCGGTACGCGTATCGCGCACGGCATGCTGTCCGCCGGCTTCATCTCGGCGACGCTGGCCAACAAGCTGCCCGGGCCCGGCACCATCTACCTGTCGCAGACGCTGAAGTTCAAGGCCCCGGTCAAGCCGGGCGACACCGTCACCGCCACCGTCACCGTGCGCGAAGTCAATGCCGCCAAGAACCGGGTCATTCTCGACACCGTGTGCACGGTCGCCGGCAAGACCGTGATCGAAGGCGAATGCCTGATGATGCCGCCGGTCCGCCCGGCCGCCTGAGCCGCCGCTCGATCCAAAAAAACGCCGGCCGGGTTGCCCCGCCGGCGTTTTTTCATTGTATTGCGGTCGACCGCGACAATCGGTCAAAAACGCTCAGAACGCCTCGTCGGCGCGCAGGAAACGCCATTGCCCCATCGGCAGGTCGCCGAGGCGGATGCGGCCGATGCGCACACGCTTGAGGCCGGTCACCTTGAGGCCGACCAGCTCGCACATGCGGCGAATCTGGCGCTTCTTGCCTTCCTTCAGGATGAAATGCAGCTGGTCCTCGTTCAACTGCTTGACCCAGGCCGGCTTCAGCGCCTTGCCGTCGAGTTCCAGGCCGTGACGCAGCAGTTCGAGGCCGCCCTTGATCATCTGTCCGGAAACGCGCACCAGGTATTCCTTTTCGGCGTCGCTGTCCTCGCCGATCAGGCGCTTGGCCACCCGGCCGTCGCTGGTCAGCACCAGCAGGCCGGTCGAATCGACGTCGAGCCGGCCGGCCGGCGCCAGGCCGCGCAGCATCCACGGCTTGAATTCGGGATCGCCCGGCTGGGGCAACTGCGCCTCCGCGGTGATCAAGGTCACCGCCGGCGTGCAACCCGGCTCCGGCTGGCCGGAAACATAACCGACCGGCTTGTGCAGCAGGATGGTCACCGCCTTGGCCTGATCCTTCTTCGCCTCGGTCGAGATTTCGATCTGCGCCGCCGGATCGATGCGCGAACCGAGTTCGCTGATCTGGACGCCGTCCACGAAGACCCAGCCGCGCTCGATCCACAGATCGGCTTCGCGCCGCGAACAAAGGCCGCGCTCGGACATCACCTTGGACAGGCGAATCCCCGACGGCTCGCTGCCTGCGGCAACGCTTGCCGCGGGGGCCGCCGGACGCATCGCGGCTGGCCTGGCGGCCGGCGCTTTCGCCGATCTTGCGGTCGACGACGGTTTTTCCGGTTTTTTGACGTCGACCGCAGCACGCTCGAACGGCTTGCGCACCAGCGCGCCACCGCGTAGCGGACGCTTTTTCGGCTTGCTTTCGACGCCGGCCGGCGGCTTGCGCACCCCCAGCGTTCCGCTCGGCTTGGGCGCGGCTTCCGGCGCTTCGGCGGCGACCGGCGGAAGATCCGCTAACGGCGCCGGAGCGACGGCGTCCGGCGCTGCCGGCCTGTCCTGGCGATTGCCGGCACGGGCCGGCGCTGCGCTTTTTTCCTTTTTCGGCCGGTCGACCGCAGCTTCCTGCCCGGCCGGCTTGCGCCAGCGGGCCCAGGGATCGTCCGGTTGCTGCGGATCGCTCATTGCAGGTCGAGCAATTCCACGTCGAAAACCAGCGTCGCATTCGGCGGGATGACACCGCCGGCGCCGCGCGCACCGTAGCCGAGATGCGCCGGAATGGTCAGCTTGCGCGTGCCGCCGATCTTCATGCCCTGCACGCCTTCGTCCCAGCCCTTGATGACGTGACCGCGACCCAGCGGAAACTGGAAGGGATCATTGCGGTCCTTGCTCGAATCGAACTTGCTGCCGTCGGTCAGCCAGCCGGTGTAATGCACGGTGACGAACTGGCCGGCCTGCGCCTCGGCACCGCTGCCTTCGACGGTGTCTTCGTAAACCAGCCCGGACGCGGTCTTGATCTCAGCCATGACTTTCTCCTTCTTGAAAGCGCCGCAGTCTACCACGGAACCGACACAAGGCTTTGACTCGCCGGGATTTTTCCGTATAATGCGCGGTTCTTCGTAGTACCCTTTGTTTGTTTTTCGGAGTCCAACCATGTATGCGGTCGTAAAAACCGGTGGCAAGCAGTATCGCGTGTCCGCTGGCCAAAAACTTAAAGTAGAACAGATACCGGCAGACGTTGGCGCAGAAGTTACCCTTGACCAGATCCTGATGGTAGGCGAAGGCGAGTCGGTAAAGATCGGCGCCCCCTTCCTCGCTGGCGCCACCGTCAAGTGCACCGTGGTTTCCCACGGCCGCCACGACAAGGTCAAGATCTTCAAGATGCGCCGTCGCAAGCACTACCAGAAGCGTCAGGGCCATCGTCAGAACTACACCGAACTGCGCATCGACACGATCGCTGCCTGAGTTCAGAGAAGGAGCTAACAAATGGCACACAAAAAGGCAGGCGGCAGTTCCCGTAACGGTCGCGACTCACAGGCCAAGCGTCTTGGCGTCAAGCGCTACGGCGGTCAATTCGTTCTCGCCGGCAACATCATCGTTCGCCAGCGCGGCACCGAATTCCATGCCGGCGAAAACGTCGGTATCGGCAAGGACCACACCCTGTTCGCATTGAAGGACGGCGTCGTCCAGTTCGCCGTCAAGGGCGAAAAGAAGCGCCGTACCGTCACCATCGTTCCGGCCGCCGAATAATTCGGCCCGGCGGAATCGCAAAGCCCTATCCGCCGGATAGGGCTTTTTAGTTTTCAGAGGCGGAAAATGAAATTCATCGACGAAGCCAAAATCTACGTCAAGGCTGGCGACGGCGGCAACGGCATCGCCACCTTCCGCCGCGAGAAGTACATCCCGATGGGCGGCCCGAACGGCGGCGACGGCGGTCGCGGCGGCAGCATCTACGTGATTGCCGACCAGAACATCAATACCCTGGTCGACTACCGCTACACGCGGAAATTTCTCGGCCAGCGCGGCGAGAACGGCGGCAGCGCCGACTGTTACGGCAAGGGCGGCGACGACATCGTGCTGCGCATGCCGGTCGGCACGGTGATCACCAACCTGCTCACCGGCGAAGTGATCGCCGACCTCGCCCACCATGACGACAAGGTGCTGATCGCCCGTGGCGGCAAGGGCGGTCTCGGCAACACGCACTTCAAGTCGTCGACCAATCGCGCCCCGCGCCAATGCACCAAGGGCGATCCCGGCGAGGAATTCGAACTCGCCCTGGAACTGCGCGTACTGGCCGACGTCGGCCTGCTCGGCCTGCCCAATGCCGGCAAGAGCACGCTGATCCGCGCCATTTCCGCAGCCCGCCCAAAAGTCGCCGATTACCCGTTCACGACGCTGCACCCGAACCTCGGCGTCGTACGCGTCGATGCCGAAAAGAGTTTCGTCGTCGCCGACGTACCCGGCCTGATCGAAGGCGCCGCCGACGGCGCCGGCCTTGGCATCCGCTTCCTGAAGCATCTGCAGCGCACCCGCCTGCTACTGCATCTCGTGGATCTGGCCCCGCTCGACCCCGATGCCGATCCGGTACGCGACGCCAAGGCCATCGTCGGCGAACTCGCGAAGCACGACCCCGAACTCGCCGCCAAGCCGCGCTGGCTGGTGCTCAACAAGCTTGATCTGATTCCCGAGGAAGACCGCGAGAAGACGATCAAGGATTTCCTCAAGGCCTACAAGAAGGCCACCAAGTACGACGGACCGGTCTTCCCGATCACCGCCATCAGTGGCGACGGCACTCGCCCGCTGATCTTTGCCATCCAGGAGGCGCTGGAACAGATGGCACCACCGGAGATTGTCGAAGACGACGACCTGCCCGCAGAAGAAGCATGAGCCAGACACGTCTCGCCACCGCCCACCGCCTGGTCGTCAAGGTCGGCTCGGCACTGGTCACCAACAGCGGCAACGGCCTCGATCTGCCAGCCATCGACAGCTGGGCACGGCAGATCGCCGAACTGCGCCGGCAGGGACGGGAGGTCATCCTCGTCTCCTCGGGCGCCGTCGCCTGCGGCGTTCAGCGGCTGGGCTGGGGACGCCGGCCGAAGACCGTACATGAAAAGCAAGCCGCCGCGGCCGTCGGCCAGGCCGGACTGATCCAGGTCTACGAGGCCGCCTTCGGCAAGCACGGCCTGCACACCGCGCAGATCCTGCTGACCCACGATGATCTGGCCGACCGGAAACGCTACCTGAATGCCCGCGCTACACTGAGCACCCTGCTCGAACTCGGCGTCGTTCCGATCATCAACGAGAACGACACCGTGATCACCGATGAAATCAAGTTCGGCGACAACGACACCCTGGGTGCACTGGTGGCCAACCTGATCGAAGCCGAAGCGCTGATCATCCTCACCGACCAGCCCGGCCTGTTCACGGCCGATCCGCGCAAGAATCCGGATGCCACGCTGATCCGCGAAGCCGCCGCCGGCACCCCGGAACTCGAAGAGATGGCTGGCGGCGCCGGCTCACTGGTCGGCACTGGCGGCATGATCACCAAGGTCATCGCCGCCAAACGCGCCGCTCGCAGTGGCGCCCACACCGTCATTGCCAGCGGCCACGAACAGGACCCTATCCTGCGCCTGGCCGCCGGCGAAGCGCTCGGCACCCTGCTGGTTTCCCAAACCCCGCCGCTGGCGGCACGCAAGCAATGGCTGGCCGACCATCTGCAACTGGCCGGCAAGGTCCATCTCGACGCTGGCGCGGTCGACGCGCTGAACAAGGGAAAAAGCCTGCTGCCGATCGGCGTGGCGACGGTTGACGGCGATTTCGAACGCGGCGCGGCCATTGCCTGCATCGCCCCTGACGGCACGGAGGTCGCCCGCGGCCTGAGCAACTACAGCAGCAGCGACGCCCGACGAATCGCCCGCAAGGCAACTGCCGACCTGGAAGGCATTCTGGGATACATCGAAGAACCGGAGCTGATCCACCGCGACAATCTGATTCTCAGCCGCTGAATTTCTCCGGCCAGCAAAAAGCCCGGCATCGCCAAGCGATCCGGGCTTTTTTCTTGTCGCAGGCTTGCCGACAAAACAAAACGGCTGCCCGCAGGCAGCCGTTTCGGTACTTCTAGACCGGAATGACCGGATTAGAAGGAGTGACGCAGACCAGCGGCGACGACTTGCGAATCCTTGCCAGCGATGACAGGACCGTCGAAACCAGCAACCGAGGTAGCGGCGTTGCCGTTATCGACGAACGTGTAACCAGCATAGGCCGTCGTACGCTTGGAGAGCGAGTAGGTGTAAGCCAGGGTGTAGGCGTGCGAGTTGTCCTTGGCAGCCGTCGTGGCGATACGGTTACCGGCGTACTGGCCGATGACGGTATGCTTGCCGAACGGAACGGCCACAGCAGCTTGCCAAGCATGGTTCAGCTTGCCAGCGTCGCCGGTGGCGGTGGTGACTTCCTGACCTTGCCAGGAGCCGAAAACCTTGGCGACGGTGAAGTCGTACGAAGCACGGAGGCCGTACTCGGCAACGTCAGCGTTCAGACCCGGGTTGCTGCCGTTCACCTTGGAGTAAACAGCACCGGCATCCAGACCGCCCAGTTTGTAGTTGGCGGCAAGCAGGGTGGCGTAGGTGTCGTTCTTCTCTGCCGTCGAACCAGCAGCCTCGGTCACGCGAGCGTGGTTGATCGCCAGGGTCAGGCCACCGAAGGACGGCGAGATGTAGGCGATGGCGTTGTTGGCACGGCCATCGTTACCGCATTGCAGCAGCGTGCTGGCAGCGGCACCGGTACCGGTGTTGGTGACCTTGTCCAGGGCGTTCAGCGCGGAACCACCCAGCGGGCCTGCGGCGCAGGAGAAGTCGTAACCAGCGGTTTGCAGACGGCCGGCAACCACGGTACCGAAGCCACCGGTCAGACCGACGAATTGTTGACGAGCACCGCCAAGGCCATCACCAGTGTCGATGTTAACAGCGTACTCGAGGGTAAACAGAGCCTTCAGGCCGTTACCCAGGTCTTCAACACCCTTGAAACCCAGACGGGAACCCGACAGGCCACCGGAAATCACGTTGTATTGACCACCGTTGCCACCGTCCCAGCTGTAGGCGACGCCGGCGTCGGCGATACCGTAGATGGTGACGTTGGTTTGGGCGAAAGCAGCGCTGGAAGCCAGGCCGGCGATGGCCAGAGCGATCAGTTTCTTTTGCATCAGAGAATCTCCTTAGTGGTTAGTTTTTAGTCACCCCTCGGTGAAGCGACTAAGCTTTACCTCTCGGATCGAGAAGTTGAAGGGCATTCTGGCAGAGGGGAATTCCCGCAGGCAACGACGGCGTGGCCTGACCACCTGCTTTTCTGGGCGCCTGTTGCGTCAATGCAACAAAGCACTCAGACAAACAGCCGGGACAGTTCCTCGCCAGGCTCGGCGGCACGCATGAAGGCCTCGCCGACCAGGAAGGCATGCACGGCGTTCTGACGCATCAGCGCCACATCGGCCGGGGCCAGGATGCCGCTTTCGGTCACCACGATGCGTTCGCCGGAAATCCTGGGCAACAGGGCCAGCGTGGTGGCGAGGGTGACATCGAAGGTACGCAGGTTGCGGTTGTTGATGCCGAGCAAGGGGGTCTTCAATTGCAGTGCCGTCTCGAGCTCGTCCGCATCATGCACCTCGACCAGCACGGCCATGCCCAGCGCCTGCGCCTGCGCCTCCAGCGCCTGCATGTCGGCCAGCGACAGACAGGCGGCAATGAGCAGGATGCAGTCGGCGCCCATCGCCCGGGCTTCCACCACCTGATAGGGATCGACGATGAAATCCTTGCGCAGCACCGGCAAGCTGCAGGCCGCCCTTGCCGTCTGCAGGTATTCGGGGGCTCCCTGGAAATACTGGCGGTCGGTCAGCACCGACAGGCAGGCGGCGCCGTGGGCGGCGTAGCTGCGGGCAATGTCGGCCGGGCGAAAATCCGGACGGATTACCCCTTTCGACGGGCTGGCTTTCTTGATTTCGGCGATCACGGCCGGTCGACCGCAGGCAATCCTGTCGCGGATGGCACCGACGAAATCGCGCGGCAACGACTGTGCTGCCGCTTCGGCCTCGACCTCGGCCAGGGATTTCGCCGCACGGGCGGCAGCAATTTCCTCGCGCTTGGTAGCAACGATCTTGTTCAGGATGTCGGCCATTATTTCGCCAGCTCCCGGGTTTGCCGGACAAACGCTTCCAGCTTGGCGCGGGCAGCGCCCGAGGCGATCGCCTCGCGGGCCCTGGCGATCCCGTCGCCGATGCTGTCGGCAACGTTGGCCACATACAGCGACGCGCCGGCATTCAGGCAGACGATGTCATGCGCCGCGCCCGGCTGGTTATCGAGCACGGCCAGCAGCACCGACTTCGATTCGTCGGCGCTGCCGACGCGCAGATGACGCAGCGACATCATCGACAGACCGAAATCTTCCGGATGCACTTCGTATTCGCGGACTTCGCCGTCCTTCAGTTCGCCGACCAGCGTCGCCGCGCCGAGCGAGATTTCGTCGAGGTTGTCCTTGCCGTGCACGACCAGCACGCGCTCGGCACCTAGGCGCTGCATCACGCGCACCTGGATGCCGACCAGATCGGGATGGAAGACGCCCATCAAGGTGTTCGGCGCACCGGCCGGGTTGGTCAGCGGACCCAGAATGTTGAAAATGGTGCGCACGCCCATCTCGCGGCGTACCGGTGCAACATGCTTCATCGCACTGTGATGGTTCGGCGCGAACATGAAGCCGATGCCGCAGGCCTCGATACAGGCAGCGACCTGTTCCGGCGACAGCATGATGTTGGCCCCCAGCGCCTCCAGGACGTCGGCCGCGCCGGAACTGGACGACACGCTGCGACCGCCGTGCTTGGCGATCCTGGCACCGGCCGCGGCGGCCACGAACATCGACGCCGTGGAAATGTTGAAGGTATGCGCCGAATCGCCGCCAGTCCCGACGATATCGACGAAATGCCGGTCGTACGGCACCTTGACCGGCGTCGCCAGCTCGCGCATGACACTGGCGGCGGCGGCGATCTCGCCGATGGTTTCCTTCTTGACGCGCAGACCGGTAACGATGGCCGCGATCATCGTCGGCGAGACTTCGCCGCTCATGATCTGGCGCATCAGCGAAACCATTTCGTCGTGGAAGATCTCGCGATGCTCGATGACGCGCTGCAGGGCGGCTTGCGGGGTCATTTGCGGTGTTCCTCGAGGAAGTTGTTGAGCAGATCGTGGCCGCGCTCGGTCAGGATCGATTCGGGATGAAACTGGACGCCTTCGACGGCCAGCGTCTTGTGGCGCACGCCCATGATCTCGCCGTCCTCGGTCCACGCGGTGACCTCCAGACAATCCGGGCAGCTCGTGCGTTCGATGGCCAGCGAGTGATAGCGCGTGCAGGTCAGCGGATTGGGCAGGCCGCGGAAAACGCCCAGGTCCTTGTGGTGGACCGGAGAAACCTTGCCATGCATCAGTTGCTGCGCATGCACGATACGCCCGCCAAAGGCTTCGCCGATGGCCTGATGCCCCAGGCAGACGCCGAGCAGCGGAATCCGGCCGGCAAAGGTCTTGATCGCCGCCAGCGAAACGCCGGCTTGCGCCGGTGCGCAGGGGCCGGGCGAAATCACCAGATAGTCCGGTTTTTGCCGTTCGATCTCGTCGACCGTGATCTCGTCGTTGCGGAAGACGCGGACATCCTGGCCGAGTTCCCCGAAGTACTGCACAAGGTTGTAGGTGAAGCTGTCGTAGTTATCGATCATCAAAAGCATGGTCGTCTCCCGGATTCAGTCGAAACGCGTATCGAGGCCCTGTTCGGCCAGTTCGGCGGCGCGCAGCACGGCACGCGCCTTGTTCCGGGTTTCTTCCCATTCCGATTGCGGATCGGAGTCGGCAACGATGCCGGCGCCCGCCTGCACGTACAACTGGCCGTCCTTGACGACGGCGGTGCGGATGGCGATCGCCAGGTCCATGTCGCCGTTGAAGCCGAGATAGCCGACCGAACCGGCGTAGACACCGCGCTTGACCGGCTCCAGTTCGTCGATGATTTCCATCGCCCGCACCTTCGGCGCGCCGGAGACGGTGCCGGCAGGAAATGTCGCGCGCAGCACGTCGACCGCATCAAGGCCTTCCTGCAGCCGGCCTTCGACGTTGGAGACGATGTGCATCACGTGCGAGTAGCGCTCGATGATCATCCGTTCGGTCAGCTTGACGCTGCCCACCCGGGCGACACGCCCGCAATCGTTGCGGCCGAGATCGAGCAGTTGCGTGTGCTCGGCCAGTTCCTTCTGATCGGACAGCAGGTCGGCCGCCAGCGCGGCATCTTCTTCCGGCGTCGCGCCGCGCTTGCGGGTACCGGCAATCGGCCGCACCGTGACGCGATCCGCTTCGAGGCGAACCAGGATTTCCGGCGAAGCACCGACTACCTGATAGTCCTCGAAATCGAAATAGAACATGTAGGGCGAGGGATTCAGGCTGCGCAGCGTGCGGTAGAGCGCCATCGGGCTGGCCGCAAAGGGCTTGCTCATGCGCTGCGACAGCACCACCTGCATGATGTCGCCCTCGGTGATGTAATCCTTGGCCTTGCGGACCGCCGCCTTGAACGCTTCCTCGCCGAAATTGGAAACGGCCGGTTGCGACACGACCGGCGTCTCCGACGGGATGACCACCGGCTGGCGCAACTTGCCGAGCAAGTCCTTGAGACGCGCCCGGGCCTTCTGATAGGCACCGGGAAAGCCCGGTTCGGCATAGACGATCAACGTCAATTTGCCGGACAGATTGTCGACGACGGCAATTTCTTCGGACAGCAGCAACTGGATGTCCGGCGCGCCGATCGGATCGTCGGCCGGCGGATTTTTCAGGCGCGATTCGACGTAACGCACCGTGTCGTAGCCGAAACAACCGACCAGCCCGCCGAGAAAACGCGGCAGGCCGTCGCTGTGCGGTGCCTTGAAGCGTTTGGCGTAGGCATCGATGAAGGCCAGCGGATCGCCGTCGTCGCTGCGTTCAGCAATGCGGTTGCCGGTCAGCACCAGCACCTGCCGGCCCTGCACGACAAGGCGCGTCGAGGCGGCCAGGCCGATGATCGAGTAGCGGCCGAAACGTTCGCCGCCCTGCACCGATTCGAGCAGGTAGGAATACGGCTGGTTGGCCAGCTTCAGGTAGATCGACAGCGGCGTGTCGAGATCGGCGAAGGTCTCGAGCGAGACGGGGATGCGGTTGTAGCCCTGGGCGGCAAGCGCGTTGAATTCGGATTCGGTCATGGAAGCCTCGAAATGACAGGATTTGGACAAACTGGTGGCGCCCCACAGGGCGCAAGACGGGCAGGAGGTTACGGACGCCAGAGGCGCCAGCCGAGCCACAGATTCCAGTTGCGCAATACCGTCATTTGTTCAGGAGGTCTTGAGAGGGATGAACGCCCGGGAGGACGGTCTGCCGGCATGTTAGCCCAAGCCCGGAGCGACTGTCCACCGGCGGTACGTCAGACTTTTGCCAGCTCGCTGCGCAGGCTGGCGATGATCGAATCGTAGCGATGCGGATCGCCATCCTTGCCGGCACCATAGACCGCCGAACCAGCAACGAAGGTGTCGACGCCGGCAGCGGCGATTTCGGCGATGTTGGCCGGGTTGACCCCACCATCGATCTCCAGGCGGATACGTCGGCCGCTGCGCTGGGCATAGTCGTCCAGCCTGGCCCGTGCCTGACGCGCCTTGGCCAGCGTCGCCGGGATGAACTTCTGGCCGCCGAATCCGGGGTTGACGCTCATCAGCAGCACGACGTCGATCTTGTCGAGCACGTAATCGAGGTGGTGCAACGGGGTCGCCGGGTTGAACACCAGGCCGGCCTGGCAACCGCCATCACGGATCAGCGACAGGCTGCGGTCGATGTGTTCAGAGGCTTCAGGGTGAAAGGTGATGATGTTGGCGCCGGCCTTGATGAAATCGGGGATGATGCGGTCGACCGGCTTGACCATCAGGTGGACGTCGATCGGCGCCGTCGTACACGGGCGGATCGCTTCGCAGACCAGTGGGCCGATGGTCAGATTGGGAACATAATGGTTGTCCATCACGTCGAAGTGAATCCAGTCGGCGCCCGCTGCAATGACGTTGGCCACTTCCTCGCCAAGCTTGGCGAAATTGGCGGACAGAATGCTCGGCGCGATGACGAAATCCCTGCTGGACATGATGTTTCCCTGACAAAAAAGCGAAAAGCCGATTATCCCATGACCGACCCCGACAAGTACCGTATCGAAATCATCCCGGTTCCCCGTTTCATCCCCGAGCAATCCGATCCCGACAACGACCGCTACGTGTTCGCCTACACGATCACCATCCGCAACCGCGGCAGCGTTGCCGCGCAACTGGTGTCGCGGCACTGGATCATCACCGACGGCAAGCACCGGGTGCAGGAAGTCCGCGGCCTCGGCGTGGTCGGCCAGCAACCGCTGCTGCGCCCCGGCGAAAGCTATGAGTACACCAGCGGCTCGGCGCTCGACACGCCGGTCGGCACGATGAAGGGCAGCTATCAGATGGTGGCCGAGGACGGCACGCATTTCGATGCCGAAATTCCGGAATTCGTGCTCGCCATCCCGCGCGTCCTGCACTGATGAGCCTGCGCCGCAGCTACACGCTGCTCGCGCCGGTCTACGATCTTGCGGTCGACCGGGCAACGCGGCAAATCCGGCGCAACAGTCTCGCGCAACTCCCCCGCCAGGCGGGACGCATCCTGCTCGCCGGCATCGGCACCGGACTGGACTTGCCGCACCTGCCACAGCGCCATCGCTACGTCGGCCTGGACCTGACCGGCGCAATGCTGCGCCGGGCCTTGCCGCGCACCCGCAACCTGGATTTCCAGGCCGTGCAGGGCGATGTGCACCGACTACCCTTCGCCGACGCCAGCTTCGACGGCGTCGTCGCCCACCTGATCCTGGCTGTCGTACCGCAGCCGGCGCGCTGCCTGGCCGAGATCGGCCGCGTGCTGAAACCCGGCGGCGAAGCGCTGATCCTCGACAAGTTCCTGCAGCGCGGCCAGGCCGCACTGTTGCGCCGCCTGCTCAATCCGCTAGCGCGGCGTGTCGCCACCCGGCTCGACGTGGTTTTCGAGGACCTGCTCGACGAGGTTGCCGGACTGGCATGCGTCGATGACCGCCCCGCCCTCGCCGGCGGCTGGTTCCGCCAGATCCGCCTGCGCCGTTACTGAATCGGCATCGCCCAGCGCATCGGCAACCCAGGCCTGCAACAGCGTCCAGGTCACGGCCAGCACCACCGGACCGACGAAGATGCCGATCAGGCCGAAGCCGAGCATGCCGCCGATCACGCCGGCAAAGATCAGCAACAAGGGGAGATCGGCCCCGCGGCGAATCAGTATCGGCCGCAGGAAATTGTCCAGCCCGGCGACCAGCAGGCTCCACACCCCGAGAAAAACTGCCCAGCCGGTGTCGCCCGACCAGAGCAGCCAGCCGGCGGCCGGCAGCAGGACCGGCAGGGGGCCAACCTGGGCAATGCACAGCATCAACAGCACGGCGGACAGCAGGCCGGCCAGCGGAATGCCGGCAACCGCCAGCCCCAGACCGCCGAGCAAGGTCTGCACCAGCGCGGTGACGCCGACGCCGAGCGCCACACCGCGAATCGCCTGACCGGCCAGGATCACCACATTCTCGCCGCGCCCACCGGCCAGCCGGCGGCCGAAACGGCGTACCTGGCGCGCCGCATCCTCGCCGCCGGCATACATGATCGCTGCAAGGGTGACGACGAGCAGGCACTGCACCAGCATGCCACCGATGCCGCCAACCTGAGCGAGCACCCACTTTCCGGTATCGGCGGCATAAGGCGTCAGCTTGGCGACGATACCGGGCGGCCCGCCGGCAGCCAGTTGCGACCACAGACCGGACAGGCTGTCGCCGACCAGCGGCAGTGCCGCCACCCAGGCCGGTGGCGCCGGCAGGGCGCCATGCGCAAGCTGATCGGCGGTTGCAGTCAACAGGTCGGCATGATCGGAAATGGTATCGACGGCCAGCCACAACGGCAGCACCATCAGGCACAGCATGCCGAGGGCCAGCAACGCGATGGCCGGCACGCGACGGCCGCCGAAACGTTTTTCCAGTGCGAGCAGCAGCGGCCAGGTGGCGACGACGATCATCGCCGCCCAGACGCCGGCCGCCAGGAAGGGACGCAACACCCACAGCGACAGCCCGGCCAGGCCGAGCACGACGACGATGGCCAGGGTGTTGCGGGTCAGGTCGCGGTGGATATCGCGCATGCGACGAAGCTCAGGAACGATAGTCGGCGTTGATCTTGACGTAGTCGTACGAGAAATCGCAGGTGTAAACACTGGCAGCCGCATCACCGCGCCCGAGGTCGACCCGCACGCCGATCTCCGTCTGGGCCATTACCCGGGCACCGTCTTCCTCGCGATAAGCGGCGGCGCGACCACCGCGTTCGGCGACCAGCACGCTGTCGTCACCGCTCGCCAGCCAGACACGCACGCCGTCAACGTCGAGGTCGGCGATGCCGGCATAGCCGATGGCCGCCAGGATGCGACCGAGATTGGGATCGGAGGCGAAGAAGGCGGTCTTGACCAGCGGCGAATGGCCGATCGCGTAACCGACCTTGCGGCACTCCTCCCGATCGCGACCGCCCTGGACGTCGATGCTGATGAACTTGGTCGCACCTTCGCCGTCGCGCACGATGGCCTGCGCCAGTTCGACCGAAACGCCAATGATTGCCGCCTTGACCTCGGCCCAGCCGGCGTCGCCAGCGTCGGAGAAACTCGCGCCGGAGGCGCCGGAGGCGATCATCACGAAGGAATCGTTGGTCGACGTATCGCCATCGACGGTAATGCAGTTGAACGAAGCGTCGGCGGCTTCCCTGACCAGCTCGTCGAGCAGCGGCTGGGCAATACCGGCGTCGGTAGCGACGAAGCCAAGCATGGTCGCCATGTTCGGCTTGATCATGCCGGCGCCCTTGGAAATGCCGGAAATCGTGATTTTTTTGCCGTTGACCGCAAGCGTGCGCGAAGCCGCCTTGGCGACCGTGTCGGTGGTCATGATCGCGTGCGCCGCGGCATGCCAGTTATTCTCGCCGAGATTGGCCTGTGCCGCCGGCAAGCCGGCCTTGATGCGGTCGACCGGCAACGGCTCGAGAATCACGCCGGTCGAGAACGGCAGCACCTGATCGGCACCGATGCCGAGCAACGCGGCCACCGCATCGCAGGTCTCCTGGGCTGCCAGACGTCCGGGCTCGCCGGTGCCGGCGTTGGCGATGCCGGTGTTGATGACCAGCGCGCGAATGCCTTTGCCGGCGGCCAGATGCTGGCGGCACAACTGGACCGGCGCGGCGCAGAAGCGGTTCTGCGTGAATACGCCGGCCACCGTGCTGCCGGCGTCGAGCGCCAGCAGGGTCAGATCGCGCCGGTTCTTCTTGCGGATTTCCGCTTCGGCAACGCCGAGACGGACACCGGCAACCGGCAGCAATTGATCGGGGGAAGGCGTGGCGTAGTTGACGGGCATGTCGGGGGCTCCAATAGCATCAAGGCACCGCCGGGGTGCCTTGTTCGGGGATCAGGAAAGCTTGCCGTGGCAGTGCTTGTATTTCTTGCCGCTGCCGCAGGGACAGGGATCGTTGCGACCGACCTTCGGCCCGTTCTGGACCGGTTGCTGGGTCGCATCGCCGTCGTCCGGCTCGCCGCCCAGCGCTTCGTCGTAATCGGCGTGCTGGTATTTGACGTTCTGCACGTCGGCATGCGGCGCTGTTTCCTCGACATCTTCCGGCGAACGGATCTGCACGGTGAAGACGACGCGAGTGACTTCCTTGCGCACCAAATTGAGCAGGTTCTCGAACAGTTCGAAGGCTTCGCGCTTGTATTCCTGCTTGGGGTTCTTCTGCGCGTAACCGCGCAGGTGAATGCCCTGGCGCAGGTGGTCGAGCGCCGCCAGATGCTCGCGCCAGTGGCTGTCCAGGCTCTGCAGCATCACATTGCGCTCGAACTGGCGGAAGGTGACCTCGCCGACCAGTTCGACCTTGGCCAGGTAGGCAGCGTCGGCCTGGGCCAGGATGCGCGCCAGGATATCCTCGTCCGACAGGGTCGGTTCATCCTTGAACCAGTCCGCAACCGGGGCGTCGATCAGCAGTTCGGCGGCCAGTTCGCGCTGCAGGCCTTCCATGTCCCACTGCTCGTCGACAGACTCTTCGGGCACGTGCTGACGGAAGATCTCGGCGATCACGCTTTGCCGCATCGCAGCGATGGTCTCGGCGATGTCCTCGCTTTCCAGCAGTTCGTTGCGCTGCTGATAGATGACCTTGCGCTGATCGTTGGCGACATCGTCGTATTCGAGCAGCTGCTTGCGGATGTCGAAGTTGCGGGCTTCGACCTTGCGCTGCGCCGATTCGAGCGAGCGGGTGACGAGCGGATGCTCGATGGCCTCGCCTTCCGGCATCTTCAGCTTGTCCATGATGGTCCGCAACCGCTCACCGGCAAAAATGCGCAGCAGCGGATCGTCCAGGCACAGGTAGAACCGCGACGAACCGGCATCGCCCTGACGTCCGGCGCGACCGCGCAACTGGTTGTCGATGCGGCGCGATTCGTGGCGTTCGGAACCGATGATGTGCAGACCGCCGGCGGCGAGCACAGCCTCGTGCACCGTCTGCCATTCGGCCTTCATCTCGGCCAGTCTGGCCTCGCGCGCCTCCGGGCTGAGCGATTCGTCGGCACGAACGGCGTCGAGCAACTTCTCGACGTTGCCGCCGAGCACGATATCGGTACCGCGACCGGCCATGTTGGTGGCGATGGTGATCATCCCCGGTCGACCGGCCTGGGCGACAATTTCCGCCTCCCGGGCGTGCTGCTTGGCATTGAGCACCTGGTGCGACAACTTCGCCTGGTCGAGCAGATGCGACAGCAACTCCGAACTTTCGATCGAAGTCGTGCCGACCAGCACCGGTTGGCCACGCTCGTGGCAGGCCCGGATGTCGGCGATGATCGCCGCGTTCTTCTCGTCGGCAGTCTTGTAGACCAGGTCGTTCATGTCCTTGCGCGACATCGGACGGTTGGTCGGAATGACGACAGTTTCCAGGCCGTAGATCTGCTGGAACTCGTAGGCTTCGGTATCGGCCGTGCCGGTCATGCCGGCCAGCTTGCCGTACATGCGGAAATAATTCTGGAAGGTGATCGAGGCCAGCGTCTGGTTCTCGGCCTGAATGGCCACGCCTTCCTTGGCCTCGACAGCCTGGTGCAGTCCGTCCGACCAGCGGCGGCCGGTCATCAGGCGGCCGGTGAACTCGTCGACGATGACCACTTCGCCGTTCTGCACGACGTAGTGCTGGTCCTTGTGGAACAAGGTCAGCGCACGCAGGGCGGCGTTCAGATGGTGCATCAGCAGGATGTTGGCCGCATCGTACAGGCTGCTGCCTTCGGCCAGCAGGCCCGCCGCCGCGAGCAACTGTTCGGCATGCTCATAGCCGGCCTCCGACAGATGCACCTGATGGGCCTTTTCGTCGACCCAGTAATCGCCCGCGCCGTTTTCTTCCTGAGCGCGGCTCAACTGCGGCACGACCGCTTTCATCCGCTGATAAAGATCGGTATGGTCGTCGGCCTGGCCGGAAATGATCAGCGGCGTCCGGGCTTCGTCGATCAGGATCGAGTCAACTTCGTCGACGATGGCATAGTTCAGGCTGCGCTGGACGCGCTGCTGCGCGGCATAGACCATGTTGTCGCGCAGATAGTCGAAACCGAACTCGTTGTTGGTGCCGTAGGTGATGTCCGCGGCATAAGCTGCCTGCTTGGCCTCGTGATCCATCTGCGACAGGTTGATACCGACGGTCAGCCCGAGAAAACGGTGCAATCGGCCCATCCACTCGGCATCGCGGCTGGCCAGGTAGTCGTTCACGGTGATCACGTGCACACCCTTGCCGGAAATCGCATTGAGGTAGGACGGTAGCGTCGCCACCAGCGTCTTTCCTTCACCGGTACGCATTTCGGCGATCTTGCCGTAGTGCAGCACCATGCCGCCGATCATCTGCACGTCGAAGTGACGCATGCCGAGAACCCGTTTGCCGGCTTCGCGAACCACCGCAAAGGCTTCGGGCAACAGGTCGTCCAGCGATTCGCCGGCCGCGTGACGCTGCCGGAACTCCGGCGTCTTGGCCTGCAACTGTTCGTCGCTCAGCGCCGAAATCTGCGGCTCCAGCGCATTGATGCGCTTGACGGTCTGGGAATACTGCTTGATCAGCCGGTCGTTACGGCTGCCGAAAACTTTTTTGAGTAGGCCGGAAATCATCGCGATGTGAATGAGCTGCGCAGGCAATGCAAAAGGAAAGGGATTCTAGCATGCGCCGACGCCCCCACCCGGCAGCCCGAAGCAAACAGGGCAATCAGCGGCGCTGCAAGCTTGCGAACTCGTCGCCGCGCTTGAGGAAAGCTGCCGGGTTCTGCGGAACCCCCAGCATGCGCACTTCGAAATGGAGGTGCGGGCCGGTCGACCGCCCGGTCGTCCCGACACTGCCCAGCCGCTCGCCCCGCCGGATCAGCTGCCCCACCTTGACACCGTATTCCGTCAGGTGGGCATAACGCGACATCAGGCCTTCACCGTGATCGACATCGACGACATTGCCGAACTCCGGATGAAATGTCGCTTCAAGCACGACGCCATCGGCCGCCGCATAGACCGGCGTGCCGCTGGGCGCGGAGAAATCGAGGCCGTCGTGGCGCGACTTGACGCCGGAAAACGGATCGCTGCGAAAACCGAAACCGGAGCCGATCATAGCTTCCTTGACCGGCAGGGTCGTCGGCATCAGGCGATCCTGTACGCGCTTCTCAAGAATCTTGAATTCAAGCAAGGCCAGTTCATCGGCTCGCCGGTCGACATCGCCGGACAGGCGCTCGATTTCCTGATACAACTCGCTTGCCGACATGGACACCGGCAGGAAAGGACCGCCCCGCCCGGGCTCGACAGCCGGCACAGCCTTGTCCTTGGCCCGCTTGACCCCGGCCACGTCCGACAGATGCGAGCTTTGCGTATCCAACTGGATCACGCGTCCCTGCAACTCCCCCAGCCGGGTGGCCATCATCTGCAGGTTGTTGGTGATGAAATCGCGCGTCTCGCGGGTCTGGCGCTGCTGAATGGCCAGCAGGGCATCCTCGACAACCGGCAAACGCCAGTACAGGGAAAGCCACGAGAAGAGCAGTGCCGTCACCAGGACGGCCGACAGGAACAAGGCTGCCACAGCCAGCAGGTGCCGGGGCATAATGGTGATTGTGCGTGCCGCCTTCAGGTGGCGCGAAACAAGAATGATCTGCACAGAACCTCCCACTCCATGTATCGAGCCCCCGAGCACTATCTGAATACCGACGCCAATACTGGCCGGCTGATGGCGCACGCCCGACTTCTGACCAAGCTCTCCGGTCGTTTTCACGAAATTGCCCCAGGTGGGTTGCGCGAAGCTGCACATGTCGCCAACTACCGGGCCGGAACGCTGATCATCCACGCCGAGAACGGCGCGGTTGCCGCAAAGCTCAGGCAGCTCAGCCGGAGACTTTGTGACAGATTATCGTTTGAAGGCTGCGAGTGTAACGAGATCGAAGTAAAAGTTCAACCGAAGCAATTACCTTTCCGATCAATGACTTCGACACTCAAGCCCTTGTCCGGGAAAACCGCCGGAATTTTGCGGTCGACCGTGGAAGCGCTGCCAAAAGGCCCGTTGCGCCACGCACTCGACACCTTGTTGCAGCGTTCCGCTAGATCGGAATGATCGCCAGGCGCTCGATGAACATCAACGCAAAAATACCCAGGGCAAATAGTAGACCGTAACGAAACAGTCGGCCGGCGACGCGCAGATAATCGCGACGCCCGGTGAAAGCGTAGACGATCAGGCAGACGCCGACGGCCACGACCAGCAGGACGGCCAGCAGTCGCAACAGCCACATGGGGGAGTCAGGCGGCCTGGGCCAGCCAGCGGGTCACGCCCTGCGGCGCGGTATCCGGCGCCTCGAAACTGACCAGCTCCCAGGCCTCCTTGCGTTCGAGCAGGGTCCTGGCCAGCTGGTTGTTCAGCGCATGCCCGCCCTTGTGCGACGCGTAAGCCGCGAGCAAGGGATGGCCGAGCAGATAGAGATCGCCGACGGCATCGAGGATCTTGTGCTTGACGAACTCGTCGCCGTAGCGAAGACCATCCTGATTCAGCACACGGAACTCGTCGAGCACGATGGCGTTCTCGAGACCGCCGCCGAGCGCCAGGCCATTCTCGCGCAGGTACTCGACTTCCTGCATGAAGCCGAAGGTACGCGCTCGCGATACTTCGCGGACATAGGACTGTTCGGCAAAATCGATTTCCGCCTGCTGGGCGGACTTGTCGATGGCCGGATGGTTGAAAACGATGGAAAAGGCCAGTTTGTAACCTTCGTACGGCGTAAAACGGGCCCATTTGTCACCGTCACGCACCTCGATCGGCTGCGTGACGCGAATGAATTTCTTGGCGGCGTTCTGTTCTTCGATGCCTGCCGACTGGATCAGGAACACGAAAGGCGATGCGGAACCGTCGAGGATGGGCACCTCGGGCGCATCGAGATCGATCCAGGCATTGTCGATACCCAGGCCGCACAGCGCGGACATCAGGTGTTCGATGGTGCCGACCTTGACCCCGTCCTTTTCGAGACAGGAACACATGCGCGTATCGCCGATCAGGAAGGCCTGGGCCGGAATATCCACCGGTTCGGGCAGATCGACGCGACGGAAGACGATGCCGGTATCCGGCGCGGCGGGCCGCAAGGTCATGTTGACCTTGACGCCACCGTGCAGTCCGACGCCCGAGGCGCGGATGACAGTCTTCAGCGTACGTTGCTTGAGCATGGGCTAAGTCATTGATCGATTGGGGAAGGTTGCGCATTGTAACACAATGCGCAACCGCCCTTTTTCAGAGAAAGCGCTTGTTACGAATTAATCCGCCTGCTTGCGCAGGAAAGCCGGGATGTCGTAACGATCGACTCCGCTGTTGGCCAGCGCCTCGACGGTGACGTTGCGCTTGCGCACCACGGCCGGCACATCGGCAATCTGGTTGTAGTCGATGGCCGGACCGCTGTTGAAGGCGACGGCATCGTGCGTACCGGTGGCCACCGCTTCGACGATCGGGGTGTTGATCACCTCAAAGGTCTGACGTCTGGCAGCGGCCTGGCCGAGGCCGGTGGCGACGACGGTGACACGCAGCCCATCGCCCATCAATTCGTCGTACACCGCACCGAAGATGATGTGGGCGTCTTCGGCGGCAAACGCCTTGACGGTGTTCATCACTTCGTTGACTTCCTTCATCTTCAGGTTGCCCTTGGCGGCGGTGATGTTGACCAGCACGCCGCGCGCGCCGGACAGGTTCACACCTTCCAGCAGCGGCGAAGCAACGGCCTGCTCGGCGGCGATGCGCGCGCGGTCGACGCCGCTAGCGGCGGCCGAACCCATCATGGCGCGGCCCATCTCGCCCATCACCGTGCGCACGTCTTCGAAGTCGACGTTGACCAGGCCCGGATAGGTAATGATTTCGGCAATGCCGCCGACCGCGTTCTTGAGCACGTCGTCGGCCGCCTTGAAGCAATCGTCGACATCCGCATCGTCGCCCATGACTTCCATCAGCTTGTCATTGAGGATGACGATCAGCGAATCGACATGCTTGGAGAATTCGGCGATGCCGGCTTCCGCCGACTTCATCCGCTTGCCACCTTCGAAACTGAACGGCTTGGTCACCACGCCGACGGTCAGGATGCCCATTTCGCGGGCGATCTCGGCCACCACCGGCGCCGCGCCGGTACCCGTGCCGCCGCCCATGCCGGCGGTGATGAAGGCCATGTGGGCGCCTTCCAGCGTCGCCCGGATTTCTTCGCGATGGGCGTCGGCCGCCATCTTGCCGGCTTCCGGCTTGGCACCGGCACCGAGGCCGGTCTTGCCGAGCGACAGCTTGGTCGATGCCGCATTGCGCGACAGCGCCTGCGCATCGGTATTGGCGGCGATGAATTCGACGCCATTCACACCTTCGCGAATCATGTGCTCGATGGCATTGCCACCGGCACCACCCACGCCGAACACCTTGATGATGGTGCCGACATCCTCGTCCTTCTCGATGATCTCAAACATGACTACCTCCTCTGAAAAAACCGTTCAAAAACAAATCAGAAATTCTTGGAAAACCATTGCTTCATGCTGGAGAAGACGTCCTTGATGCCTTGCTTCTCCTGAATTTTCTGGCCGCGCTTGCGCTGCGCCTGGGCTTCCAGCAACAGCCCGAAGGCCGTCGAGAAGCGCGGGTTCTGCACCACATCCGACAGGCTGCCGCCGTATTTCGGATTGCCCAGACGGACCGGCATGTGAAAGATTTCCTCGCCGAGCTCGACCATGCCCGGCATCACGCTGGCACCGCCGGTCAACACGATGCCGGAGGACAAAACCTCCTCGAAACCGGCGCGGCGCAGTTCGTTCTGGATCAGTTCGTAGAGCTCCTCGACGCGCGGCTGGATCACGTCGGCCAGCGCCCGGCGGCTCAATTTCCGGCTCGGCCGGTCGTCGACCCCGGCAACGTCGAGGTTTTCCGAAATGTCGGCGAGTTGCGCCAGCGCGCAGCCGTATTTGCACTTGATGTCTTCGGCTTCGCGGGTCGGCGTGCGCAGCGCCATCGCGATGTCGTTGGTGATCTGGTCGCCGGCAATCGGAATCACCGAGGTGTGGCGGATCGCACCCTGCGTCCACACGGCGATGTCGGTGGTGCCGCCGCCGATGTCGATCAGGCAGACGCCGAGATCCTTCTCGTCTTCCGACAGCACGGCATAGCTCGAAGCCAGCGGCTGCAGTACCAGGTCATTCACTTCCAGGCCGCAGCGGCGCACGCACTTGACGATGTTCTGGGCGGCCGACACGGCACCGGTGACGATGTGCGTCTTCACCTCGAGGCGCATGCCGCTCATGCCGATCGGTTCGCGGATGCCGTCCTGGCCGTCGATGACGAATTCCTGCGTCAGGATGTGCAGGATTTCCTGATCGGCCGGAATCGGCATCGCCCGCGCCGTCTCGATCACCCGCTCGACGTCGGCCTGGGTGACCTCCTTGTCCTTGATCGCGACCATGCCGTTCGAATTGAAGCTCTTGATATGACTGCCGGCGATCCCCGTGTAGACATTGCCCACCTTGCAGTCGGCCATCAGCTCGACTTCCTGGATGACGCGGCTGATGGTGTGCACCGTTTCCTCGATGTTGACCACCACGCCCTTCTTCAACCCGCGCGAATCCTGGGAGCCCATGCCGATCACGCTGAGCCGCCCTTCCTGGTCAAGGTCGGCGACCAGTGCGACGATCTTCGACGTCCCGATATCCAGACCGACAATCAGATCCTTGTTGTCCCTGCTCATAGCCTTACTTTCCCTTCCCCTCGCCCACGACCTTCATCGCGAAGCCGTTCGGATATCTCAAATCGACCACTGCCGGCCGAACCGGCAAATTTCCCACCGTCTGCGGATAGACCTCGATAAATCGGGACAGCCGCGCGTCGACCGCAGACCTGGCGTTCTCCCGGCCGATCTCGATGCGCATGCCGTTCTCCAGGCGCAACTGCCAGGCCAGACGCGGCGACAGCACCAATTCGACCGGCCGCTGGCTGACTCGCGCGAACAGGGACGAGAACTGCGCAAAGCGCTCCATCACTTCGCGCGATGTGCCGGCCGGACCGTCGAGCAACGGCAGACGCGCCATCTCGGCATCCGGCATCAATGCGGCGAACACCTCGCCGTGGCTGTTGACCAGCTCTGCCCTTCCCTCGCCCCAGCGCGCCTGCGGCCGATGCTCCTCGACGGCGATTTCCAGCGTCGCCGGCCAGACCCGGCGTACCTGCACCTTGCGCACCCAGGGCAGCTGCTCGAGCGCCACGCGCACCGCTTCCAAATCCAGACTGAAGAAATTCCCGCGCAAGGCCGATGGCAGCACCTGCTCGATCTCGCCACGCCGGGTATGCGCCAGCGGCTCGACGAACTGCACCTGCCTGACCGGCAACGACGGCACCCGAACCAGCCAGACGGCACCCGCCGCCAGCAGGGCGGCCGATGCCACCAGCACCAGCAGGTCGGCGATCGCGGTCAGCAGTTGCGGTTTGTGCCACATTCATCGTCTCAGTCGTTCGTCGCCAGTTCGAGGACGCGCCGCACCAGCGACGGGTAATCCATGCCGGCCACCCGCGCCCCCATCGGCACCAGCGAGTGATCGGTCATGCCCGGCGCGGTATTCACCTCGAGGAAGTAGTGATTGCCGTCGGCATCCATCAGGAAATCGACGCGCCCCCAGCCGCGCCCGCCAAGGACGCGAAACGCCTCCAGCGCCTGCTTGCGGATTGCCTGTTCGCGGCTTTCCGGCAGTCCGCAGGGACACAGGTAACGGGTGTCGTCGCGGTTGTACTTGGCCTCGTAGTCGTACCACTCGGTCGCCGGCTCGATCTTGATGATCGGCAGTACGTCGTCACCGACGATACCCACGGTATATTCACCGCCGAGCACGCCCTGTTCGGCGATCACCAGCGGATCATGGCGGGCTGCCTCAAGATAGGCGGCCTTCAGTTCACCGGGCTGCTTGACCTTGGTCACGCCGATCGACGATCCCTCACGCGCCGGCTTGACGAACAGCGGCAGGCCCAGACGGGCCTCGATCGCGCTGAAATCACTGTCGGCCTCAAGTACGGCGTACTCGGGAATCGGCAGGCCCGCCGCCTGCCACATCAGCTTGGTGCGGAACTTGTCCATGGCCAGCGCCGAGGCCAGCACGCCGGAGCCGGTGTAGGGAATGTGCATGACTTCGAGCGCGCCCTGGATCGTGCCGTCCTCGCCATGACGTCCGTGCAGTGCGATGAACGCCCGGTCGTAGCCCTTCAGCGCGTCAAGCGGCTGATCGGCCGGATCGAAGGGATGCGCATCCACCCCCTGGCCCAGCAGGGCGGCCAGCACCCGCCCGCCGCTGTTCAGGGAAACCTCGCGTTCGGCGGAGGTTCCGCCGAACAACACTGCGACCTTGCCGAACCCGCTCATTTGCCTTCCACCAGCTTGCCGGGCACCGCACCGATCGAACCGGCACCCATGGTCAGAACCACGTCGCCATCGCGGGCGACCTCCAGAATCGTTTGCGGCATCGCCGCGACATCCTCGACGAACACCGGCTCAACCTTGCCGGCAACGCGCAGCGCACGCGCCAGCGAACGGCCGTCGGCGGCAACGATCGGCGCTTCGCCGGCGGCGTAGATTTCTGCCAGGCAAAGCGCGTCGACCGTAGACAGCACCTTGACGAAGTCCTCGAAACAGTCGCGCGTCCGCGTGTAACGGTGCGGCTGGAAGGCCAGCAGCAGACGGCGCCCGGGAAAGGCACCGCGGGCCGCGGCCAGTGTCGCCGCCATTTCGACCGGGTGATGACCGTAGTCGTCAACCAGCGTGAAACTGCCGCCGGCCGGCAGGGCAACTTCACCGTAGCGCTGGAAGCGGCGGCCGACGCCCTTGAACTCGGCAAGCGCCTTGATGATGGCCGCATCGGCAACCTGCACTTCCGTCGCCACGGCAATCGCCGCCAGCGCGTTGAGCACGTTATGCAGGCCCGGCGTGTTCAGCACGATGGGCAGGCGCGAGGTGCTGCCGTTGACCCGGACGCAGTCGAAACGCATCTGCCCGGCATCGGCGACGATGTTCTCGGCGTAAAAATTGCAATCCGGGGTCAGGCCATAGGTAATGATCTGCTTGTTGACCCGCGGCATGATCGCCCGCACGTTCGGATCTTCGTTGCACAACACGGCAACGCCATAGAACGGCAGCCGGTTGAGGAAATCGACGAAGGCGCCCTTGAGCCGCTCGAAGTCGTGGCCATAGGTCTCCATGTGGTCGGCATCGATGTTGGTGACCACCGAGATGACCGGCGACAGGAACAGGAAGGAGGCGTCCGATTCGTCGGCTTCGGCGACGATGAACTCGCCGCTGCCCAGCCGTGCATTGGCACCGGCAGCATTGAGCCGGCCGCCGATGACGAAGGTCGGGTCGATGCCGCCTTCGGCCAGGATGCTGGTGACCAGGCTGGTGGTGGTGGTCTTGCCATGCGTGCCGGCAATGGCGATGCCGCGGCGCAGGCGCATCAACTCGGCGAGCATCTGCGCACGCGGCACGACCGGAATTTTCCGCTCGCGGGCAGCGACGACTTCCGGATTGTCTTCCTTGACGGCCGTCGACACGACCACGGCATCGGCGGAAGCGATGTTGGTGGCGGCGTGGCCGATGGTCACGCGCACGCCCTCGCCTTCGAGGCGGCGGGTGGTCGCGCTGGCCGCCAGATCGGAACCGCTGATCGAATAATCGAGGTGGGCCAGCACTTCGGCAATGCCGCTCATGCCGGAACCGCCGACCCCGACGAAATGGATATGTTTGACCTTGTGTTTCATTTGGCAACTTCCGCGCAGAGATCGGCCACTGCGGCCGTCGCATCCGGCTTGGCCAGGCTGCGGGCCTTTTCGGCCATTTCCAGCAGTTGACCGCGGGTATAGTTGCGGATCAGCGCAATGCTGTCCGCCGTCAGTTCGGTTTGCGGCAGCAGGAAGGCGCCACCGACGCTGACCAGGAACCTGGCATTGGCGGACTGATGATCGTCCACCGCATGCGGATAGGGCACCAGGATGCTGGCCACACCCGCCGCCGCCAGTTCGGCGATGGTCAGCGCGCCGGCCCGGCAGATCACCAGGTCGGCCCACTCATAGGCACCGGCCATGTCTTCGATGAACGGCACGCAATGCGCCTGGACACCGACCGAAGCGTAGGCCGCCTGCAGCGCCTCGATATGCTTTTCCCCGGCCTGATGCACGATCTGCGGCAAGACGTCGGCCGGCAGCCGCGACATGCCCTGCGGCACCGTTTCGTTGAGCGCCTGGGCCCCAAGACTGCCGCCGATCACCAGCACCCGCAACGCGTCGCTCCGGTCTGCCATGCGTTCGGCCGGCGGCTTGATCGCGGCGATTTCCGGGCGCACCGGATTGCCCAGCCATGTGCCTTTGGCGAATACGTCGGGGAACCCCGTCACGATCCGGTCGGCCACTCCGGCCAGCACCTTGTTGGCCAGCCCCGCCACGGAATTCTGTTCGTGCAGCACCAGAGGAACGCCGGTCAGCGCCGCCATCATGCCGCCCGGGAAGGTGATATAGCCTCCCATGCCCAACACGACGTTTGGCCGAACCTGGCGGATCGCCTGCCAACCCTGCCAGAAACCGCGCAACAGATTGACCGGCAACAGCAGCTTGCGCAACAAGCCCTTGCCGCGCAAGGCCGAGAATTTGACCCAGACCATCTCGAAGCCATGCTGCGGCACCAGGCGAGCTTCCATCCCTTCCGGATTGCCGAGCCAGACGACGCGCCAGCCGGCATCGCGCATCCGGTGCGCGACGGCGAGCGCCGGGAAGATGTGGCCGCCGGTCCCGCCGGCCATGATCATGATGGTTTTGCTCATAATTTGCCTCCGCGACCTAACTGGCGGTTTTGGCTACGGCCGGGCTGCGCCCTTAACTTGCTGCGCAAGTTAGCCTGCACCGAAACAGGCAACGCGAACGTGGTCATAGTTTTCCACCTCGCATGAGTTGCCTGTTTTCCCAATCCACCCGCAGGAGAATGGCCAGCGCCACGCAGTTGGCGAGGATGCCCGAGCCGCCGAAGCTCATCAGCGGCAGGGTCAGGCCCTTGGTCGGCAGCAGGCCGACGTTGACGCCCATGTTGATGAAGGACTGCACGCCCAGCCAGATGCCGATACCCATCGCCACCAGCGCCGGGTAGAGACGGTCGAGCTGGACGCTCTGGCGGCCGATGGCAAAGGCACGCTGGACGAGCAGCGCAAACAGCAGGATCACGGTCAACACGCCGACGAAGCCCAATTCCTCGGCGATCACGGCGAGCAGGAAATCGGTGTGCGCTTCCGGCAGGTAGAACAGCTTCTCGACGCTGGCGCCGAGGCCGACGCCGAACAGTTCGCCCCGACCGAAAGCGATCAGCGAGTGCGACAACTGGTAGCCGCGGCCGAAAGCATCGGCCCACGGATCCATGAAGCCGAAGATGCGGTCGCGCCGGTAAGGCGAGACGATGATCATGATCGCGAAGGCAATCAGCAGGCCGATGATCAGCAGCGCGAACATCCGCGCCTTGAGGCCGCCGAGGAAGAGGATGCCCATGGCGATCGAGATGATCACGACGAAGGCGCCGAAATCCGGCTCCTTGAGCAACAGGATGCCGACCAGCGCCATCGCGCCGAACATCGGCAGAAAGGCCTGCTTGAGGTCGTGCATCACGTTGATCTTGCGCACCGTGTAGTCGGCCGCGTAGAGCACCGCGAACAGCTTCATCAATTCGGACGGCTGCAGGTTGGCGAAGCCCAGCGGCAGCCAGCGGCGAGCCCCGTTCACGTCGCGCCCGAGGCCCGGGATCAGCACGACGGCCAGCAGCACGACGCCGATCATGAACAGATACGGGGCGTATTTCTGCCATAGCTTGAGCGGCATCTGGAAGGCGACGGCGGCCGCGACCAGCCCGATACACAGGAAGACGCCGTGACGGATCAGGTAGTAGGCCGGCTGGTAGTTGGTGAACCGGCCGCCTTCGGCAATCGCGATCGATGCCGAATAGACCATCACCATGCCGCCGAGCAGCAGGATCAGGGCCGACCAGAGCAGTGCGTAGTCGATTTCGGAGGTCTGCCGGCGCGGCAGATCGAGGCTGGACAGCATCATGGCGCCAGTCCTTTCACCGCGTCGACGAAAGCCTGGGCCCGGTGCGCGTAATTGCGATACATGTCGAGCGATGCGCAGGCCGGCGACAGCAGCACGCAATCGCCCTTTTTCGCCTTGCCGGCCAGCCAGCGGACGGCCGCCGCCATGTCGGCGAAGCGCTCGCTGTCGACACCGCAGCCGGCAATCGCTGCGGCAATGGCATCGGCGTCGCGGCCGATCAGCGCCACCGCCCGGCCGTGTTTGGCCAGCGCCGGCTTGAGCGGCGAGAAATCCTGGCCCTTGCCGTCACCGCCGAGCACGATGGCGACCTTGCGCCCCATGCCTTCGATGGCGGCCAGCGTGGCGCCGACATTGGTGCCCTTGGAATCGTCGACATAGCTCACACCACCGATCTCGGCCACGGTTTCGACCCGGTGCGGCAGGCCGGAGAAGGACTGCAGGGCGCCGAGCACACGTTCCGGCGCGACGCCGACGGCTTCGCACAAGGCCAGTGCGGCCATCGCGTTGGCGGCGTTGTGCAGGCCGGACAGTTTCAGCGTATCGACCGCCAGCAACGGGGTCTTGCCGCGCACGATGCTTTTTCCGTCAAAACCGTAGTCGACCGCACGTGGCGCCGGGTTGAGGCCAAAGGTGACGATCTTGCGGCCGCACAGGCCGTTGCTCATCGACCAGTCGTCGTCGCGGTTGAGGATCATCGCGCCCTTGCCCTGGAAGACGCGCGACTTGGCAGCGGCATAGTTGGCCAGACTGCCGTCGTAACGATCCAGATGATCCTCGGAGACGTTGAGCACGGTGGCTGCCGCCGCATTCAGGCGGTGCGTCGTTTCCAGCTGGAAGCTCGACAGTTCGAGCACCCAGACCTTCGGCAACGTTCCGGCATCCTGTGCGTCCATCAGCGCATCGAGGGCCGACGGCGAGATGTTGCCGCAGGCAATCGCCGGCACGCCGGCGCCGTTCAGCAGATGGGCGGTCAACGCCGTGGTCGTCGTCTTGCCGTTGCTGCCGGTAATGGCGACGATGCGCGAATCCGGCACCTGCTCGCGAACGCCGGCGGCAAACAGCTCGATTTCGGAGATCAGCGGCAGGTCGACCGCAGCAATCGCCGGCGTCGCCTTCGGCACGCCCGGCGACAGCGCGATCAGCTCGATGCCGGCAAAGGTCGCCGACGAGAACTCGCCGGTCAGCAGTTCGGCATCCGGCGCGACGGCACGCAAGGCCTCGACGTTCGGTGGCGTCTCGCGCGAATCGGCGACGCGCACGACGGCCTGCTGGCGACGCAGCCACTTGGCCATCGCCAGCCCGGACTCACCGAGTCCGATCACCAGAACGCGTCTGCCCTTGAGATCCATGTCAGCGCAGTTTCAAAGAGGACAAACCGATCAGCACCAGCATGATGGTGATGATCCAGAAGCGGACGACAACCTGCGTTTCCTTCCAGCCGGTCTGCTCGAAATGGTGGTGCAGCGGCGCCATGCGCAGGATGCGCCGGCCCTCGCCGTATTTCTTCTTGGTGTACTTGAACCACGACACCTGCAGCATCACCGACAGCGTCTCGACGACGAAGACACCGCCCATGATGAAGAGGACGATTTCCTGGCGGACGATCACGGCGACCGTGCCGAGCGCGGCACCGAGCGCCAGCGCGCCGACGTCGCCCATGAAGACTTCGGCCGGATAGGCGTTGAACCACAGGAAGCCGAGCCCGGCGCCGGCAATCGCACCGAGCAGGATGCACAATTCGCCGGCACCCGGGACATAGGGAATCAGCAGGTACTTGGCATACACCGCGTTACCGGTGACGTAGGCGAAGATGGCGAAGGCCGAGGCGATCATCACCGTCGGCATGATCGCCAGGCCGTCGAGGCCGTCGGTCAGGTTCACCGCATTGCTGGTACCGACGATGACGAAATAGGTCAGCACGATGAAGCCGACGATGCCGAGCGGATAGGCGACGCTCTTGAAGAAGGGCACGATCAGCTCGGTCTGCGCCGTCGATGTCGCCGAGAAGGCGAGGAAGAGCGCGGCGCCGGCGCCGAGCACCGACTGCCAGAAGAACTTCCAGCGGCTGGCCAGCCCGTTCGGGTCGCGATAGACGACCTTCTTCCAGTCGTCGTACCAGCCGATGATGCCGAAGCCGAGCGTGACGACGAGCACGGTCCACACGTATTTGTTGGACAAATCGCCCCACAGCAGCGTCGTGATGCCGATCGCGATCAGGATCAGCACGCCGCCCATGGTCGGCGTTCCCGATTTGACCAGGTGCGTCTGCGGCCCGTCGGTACGCACCGCCTGGCCGATCTTTTTGGCCGCCAGCCAGCGGATCACGCGCGGACCGGCGGCAAAGGAAATGAGCAGCGCGGTCATCGCCGCCAGCACGGTGCGCAGCGTGATGTAGTTGAAGACATTGAAGAAACGCACATCCTGTGCGAGCCATTGCGCCAGTTCGAGCAGCATCAGTGCTTGCCTCCGTCGACGAGCGCATCCGCCACCAGGGCGTCGGCCACTCTTTCCATTTTCATGAAGCGCGAACCTTTCACCAGCACGGTGGTTTCGGCGCCAAGTTCCTTGTCGACCGCAGCAACCAGCGCCTCGACGCCGGTGAAATGCAGCGCGCCCTCACCGAAATTGCGGACCGCCGCCTTCACCGATTCGCCGAGCGCGAACAGGCGGTCAACACCCTGACTCTTGGCGTAGCCGCCGATCTCGTCGTGGTACTGGCCACTGGCCTCACCGATCTCGCCCATGTCGCCGAGGACCAGCAGTTTGCGGCCGATGGTCGAGGCGAGCACGTCGATGCCGGCACGCACCGAATCCGGATTGGCGTTGTAGGTATCGTCCAGAATCTCGGCGCCGCGTTTGCCCGGCCGGCGCTGCAGGCGTCCCTTGACACCGGCAAAGGCGCTCAGGCCGGCGGCCACGGCCGCCAGCGGGATGCCGGCAGCCAGGCAGGCGCTGGCCGCCGCCAGGGCGTTGCGTGCATTGTGGCGACCGGGAATCTGCAAGGCGATTTCGCAATCGCCCTCTGCCGCCGCAATGGCAAGCCTGATTTCCAGGCCGTGCTGGTGGACGAGACCGCGCACATCGGCCGGCTGATCGATGCCGAAGCTGCGGACCGGCCGTTCGCCGACCTGCGCCCGCCAGAATCCGGCGTAGGCGTCGTCAGCATTGATCACCGCCACACCGTCGGCCGACAGGCCATGGTAGATCGTGCCCTTTTCCCGCGCCACTTCGTCGAGATCGCCCATGCCTTCGAGGTGGGCGCGCTGCGCGTTGGTGACCAGCGCCACGGTCGGCGCACCGATGCGCGTCAGATAGTCGATTTCGCCAGGATGGTTCATGCCCATCTCGATCACCGCCGCGCGGTGCGTTTCATCCAGTCCGAGCAGGGTCAGCGGCAGGCCGATGTCGTTGTTCAGGTTGCCGCGCGTCGCCAGCACCGCATCGCCGTACGCAGCCTTGAGCACGGCAGCGATCATTTCCTTGGTGGTGGTCTTGCCGTTCGAGCCGGTCACCGCGATGACCGGCAACGCAAACCGGGCGCGCCAGGCGGCGGCCAGACGACCCAGCGCCAGTCGCGTGTCGTCCACGACGATGGCCGGCACGCCGGCCGGCAAGCGGCTTTCGTCGCTGACCAGCAAGGCTGCCGCGCCGCCGGCCACGGCCTGATCGAGGAAGGCGTGGGCATCGAAACGTTCGCCGTGGAGTGCGATGAACAAACCGCCGGCAACGATCGCCCGCGTATCGGTAGACAGCCCGTCGACCGGGCAGTCCGCGCCGATCAGGCGGCCGCCGACGGCGGTATTGATCCAGTTCAGGGATTCACGCATCAGGCAGCCTCCGCATGGCGGGCGAGCAACGCGGCACTCGCCTGTTCGAGGTCGGAAAACGGATGACGCACACCGCCAATCTCCTGATAGGGTTCATGTCCCTTGCCGGCCAGCAACAGGACATCGGCCGCGTCCGCCCGGGCAAGCAGCTGGCGGATCGCCGCCGCACGGTCGATTTCGACCTCGGCGCCGGCGGCACCGGCCAGAATGTCGTCGATGATGGCCTGCGGCAATTCGCTGCGCGGGTTGTCGCTGGTCACCAGCACCCGGTCAGCCAAGCGCACCGCCACTTCGCCCATCTGCGGCCGTTTGCCCTTGTCGCGATCGCCACCGCAACCGAACAGCACCTGCAACCGGCCGCCGCGTACGTCGGCCACCGGGCGCAGCGCCTGCAAGGCGTTTTCCAGCGCATCCGGCGTATGCGCGTAATCGATCATGACCAGTGGCTCGCCAACGCCCCCCAGGCGCTCCATGCGTCCCGGCGGCGGCGTCAATTCCGACAACCGGCGGGCGATTTCGCTCGGCATCAGGCCGATGTCGTGCAGCACGGCCGCCGTCGCCAGCAGGTTGGATACGTTGTAGCGGCCGACCAGCATGGTATCGACCCAGGCACGCCCGTTCGGCAGCACCAGTTCGAAACGCTGGCCGAAAGGCGTGCTCTCGAGTTTTTCGGCGCGCACCAGCGCGGGGAAATCGCGGCGCGCCTCGCCGATTGCGTAGCCCAGCACACGCAAGGCCTCGGTTTCGCGCAGCAGATGCACACCGAACGGATCGTCGAGATTGATCACCGCCGTGCGCAGGCGTGGCCAGTGGAACAGTTTTTCCTTGGCCGCCGCGTAGGCTTCCATCGAACCGTGATAATCGAGATGATCGCGGGTGAAATTGGTGAATACGGCGACGTCGACCCTGACGCCGTTCATGCGCCCTTCCTCGATGCCGATCGACGAAGCTTCGAGGGCGCAGGCGGCAGCCTCCGCGGCACGGAATTCGGCCAGGTAGCGCATCAGCACGGTGGCTTCCGGCGTCGTGAAGCCGGTTTCCTTTAACCGGCCGGGAAAGCCGGCACCCAGCGTACCGATCGCCGCACAAGGCCTGGGATAAGCCTGGGCGATGCACTGGCTGACCGTGGTCTTGCCGTTGGTGCCGGTAATCGCAATCAACGACAGCCCTTCGCTCGGATGGCCGTAAACCACGTTGGCCAACGGACCGGCCAACGCGCGCAGATCGGGGGCCGCCAACCGGGCCACGGTCCACGCCGGATTCCAGGCAAAATCGCCGCCCGGTTGCCAGACGACCGCCATCGCACCGCGCGCCAGCGCATCGGCAATATATTGGCGCCCGTCCGCCAGATCGCCCGGATAGGCCAGGAACAGATCGCCCGGCCGAACCTGGCGGCTGTCGTCGGCGACGCCGGCGAGTTCGATGCCGAGGGCCGAGAAATGATCGAGGATTTCGCGCGGGCTCACAGCTTGCCCTCCTGTTCCGGCAGCGCTGCCACGTGCATAGGCAAGGCATCCGGCGGGACGCCCAGCGTTCTCAGCGCACCGGCCATGACCTGCGAAAACACCGGTCCGGCAATGTCGCCGCCGTAGTAACGCCCTGCGCCCGGCTCGTCGATCATCACCGCGACCACCAGACGCGGATCGGACATCGGCGCGACGCCGACGAAGGAAGCCACGTACTTGTTGGCGTAGGCACCACCCTCCAGCTTGTGCGCGGTACCGGTCTTGCCGCCGATGCGATAGCCGGGCACGGCGGCTTTCGGTGCGGTACCGCCGGCCTGCACGACCAGTTCCAGCATCGAGCGCATCTCCCGCGCGGTCTGCGGCGAATAAACCTGCGTGCCGTGTGCCACCGGCTGATCGGCGCGCAGCAACGACACCGGAATCACGTCGCCGCTGCGGGCCAGCGCGGTGTAGGCCCGGGCCAGCTGAATCAGGCTCACCGAAATGCCGTGGCCGTAGGACATCGTGGCCTGCTCGATCGGCTTCCAGCTCTTCCATGGCCGCAGACGGCCACCGACCTCGCCGGGAAAGCCCAGTTGCGGCGGCCGGCCAAAGCCCAGCGCGTCGAACATTTCCCACATTTCGCGCGGCGGCAGCATCAAGGCAATCTTGGTGGTGCCGACGTTCGAGGATTTCTGAATGACCTGCGCCACGGTCAACGCACCGTGCGGGTGAGAATCGTTGATCGTCGCCTTGCCGATCGTGATTCGCCCGGGCGCACAGTCGATCACCGAGTCGTAGCGAACCTTGCCGCGCTCCAGACCCAGCGCGACCGTAAACGGCTTGAGCGTCGATCCCGGCTCGAAGGTGTCGGTGACGGCCCGATTGCGCAACTGCTCGCCGGACAGCTTGTCACGGTTGTTCGGGTTGTAGGTCGGCCAGTTGGCCAGCGCCAGGATTTCACCGGTGCGCGTATCGACGACGATCGCGCCGCCGGCCTTGGCCTTGTTTTCGATCACCGCGTTCTTCAGGTTGCTGTAGGCCAGGTACTGAATCTTGGAGTCGATGGCCAGCACGATGTCCCGCCCATCCTGCGGCGGCCGCGTCGCACCGACATCCTCGACGATGTTGCCGCGACGGTCGCGAATCACCGTGCGGGCACCGGGGCGCCCCAGCAGTTCGCGCTGGAAGGCCAGTTCGACGCCCTCCAGCCCCTTGTCGTCCACGCCGGTAAAGCCGACCAGATGGGCCGTCATGTCGCCGGCCGGATAGTAGCGGCGGTATTCCTTTTCCTGATGCACGCCCGGCAATTTCAGGCCGGCAATACGATCGGCCACTTGCGGCGGCACCTGGCGCTTGATGAACACGAAGCTTTTTTCGGAGGCCAGACGGCCATCCAGTTCGCGCGGTTTCAGGTCGACCATTTCGGCCAGCTGGCGCTTCTGTTCGACGTTCATCGTCCGCGCGTCGGCAGGGATCGCCCAGATCGACTTCATTGGCGTCGACACCGCCAGCATTTCGCCGTTGCGGTCGGTCACCTTGCCGCGCGAGGCCGAAATTTCGATGTCGCGCAAATAACGGGAATCGCCTTTTTCCTGCAGGAAGTCATTGTTGATCACCTGCAGATAGAAAGCCCGCGACAAGAGCAGCAGGAACGCTCCCATCAACAACAGCCCGACCATGCGCGAACGCCAGCCCTGCAGCGCCAATTGCAGGACCGGGCTTTCGGTATAGCGGTGTCCGCGCTGCGGACGACGGCGCACGACCATCAGCGGCCTCCCGCCTCGGCCTGCCGGGCCGCCGCCGGCAAAGCCATGCGCAGGCGCTCACGGGCAATCTTCTCGATGCGCGGATGCGTCGCCCAGGTCGACATTTCGATCTGCAACTGGCCGTATTCGACATCCAGCTGACGCACCCGCTCCTGCTCGCCTTCAAGCGCCTGGAACAGCTTGCGTGCGCGATGCTGCGCGGTCACCGTACCCAGCGCACACATCACCACGATCAGCAGGAGAACGAGATTGAGGCGGAACATCACAACTTCTCCGCAACACGCATCACGGCGCTGCGCGCCCGCGGATTGGCCGCCACCTCTGCCGCCGACGGACGCAGCGCCTTGCCGACCAGCCTCAGTTGCGGCCTGGGCAGCTGATCGGCACGCAGCGGCAGGCCTTTCGGCATGACATCTGCGGTCGACCGGGTGCGCATGAAGTTTTTGACGATGCGGTCTTCCAGCGAGTGGAAGGAAATCACCACCAGCCGTCCGCCCGGCGCCAGCAGCTCGATGGCTTGCGGCAGGGCTATCTCCAGCTGGCGGAGCTCTTGATTGATATGAATCCGTAGAGCTTGAAAGCTGCGCGTCGCCGGGTCCTGCCCTGGCTCACGGGTGCGCACGGCCTCGCGTACGAGGGCCGCGAACTGAGCTGTTGTGACAATTGGTTGTTCGCCCCGAGCAGCCACAACCTTCTTTGCAATCTGGAAAGCAAACCGTTCTTCGCCATAATTTCTGATGACCTCCGTAATTTCCCTCAATTCGGCCCGCGCCAGCCACTCGGCTGCCGTTTCGCCCTGCGTCGTATCCATCCGCATGTCGAGCGGCGCGTCATAGCGAAAGCTGAAACCGCGCTCCCCGTCGTCGATCTGCGGCGACGATACCCCGATGTCGAACAACACCCCATCCACCTGCGCCACACCACCTTCATCCGCCGCCACGGCCAACTCGCCAAACGCGCGATGAACCAGACGAAAGCGCGGATCGTTGATTGCCGCCCCCGCCAAAATCGCCTGTGGATCGCGGTCGACCGCCAGCAAACGGCCTTTTTCGCCGAGCCGCGACAGGATGCAGCGGCTGTGCCCGCCGCGCCCGAATGTCGCGTCGACGTAAACACCGTCATGCTTGATTGCCAGGGATTCCACCGCTTCTTCCAGCAGCACCGTGACGTGGGCGCCGCCAGCGGTCACAGGACGAGGTCCCCGAGACCGGCCGGCAGATCGCCCACCAGGGCTTCCGCCGCAAGGTCGTTCTGCTGCTGCCAGCCCGCCTCGCTCCAGATTTCGAAATGGGAGCCCATGCCGACCATGTAAACGGTCTTTTCAAACTGAGCGTAGGTGCGCAACTCCGGGGCAATCAGCAGACGACCGGCAGAATCCGGCGCTTCGGTACGGGCGTTACCGACCATCACGCGCTTGATTGCCGCGGCCCGCGGATCGAGGCTCGAGGCCTTCAGAATCTGGTCGCGGATCGGCTGCCAGGCCGGCGCCGGGTAGAGCAGCAGACAGCGATGCGGGTGCGCGGTCAGAACCAGGGAGCCCTCGCCGGCCACGAGCAGGGCGTCACGATGCCTTGCCGGAATGGCAAGCCGCCCTTTCGCATCCAGACTGAGTGCCGCAGCCCCCTCGAACATCCCCGTTTACCCACTTTTCTACACGTTTTCCCACTTTAGTGCATGCCCGACATGCCGTCAATAGAAAAATGCGGGATTTTTTCTTACGCAACAATGACTTAGAAGGCTTTTCTCGGAATTTTTTTTGAAATTTTTCCCTTAATAATCAATAAGTGAAAAACGCAACTTAAAGTAAAACATCAGGAGTGGCATCAAAACGATGCATACACCCGCATGGCATTCGCACGCGTGGAAAAAAGTGGAAAACCGAAACAAAAAACCCGGCATCCCTACCCAAGGGAATGCCGGGTCACGCCGCAGACGCCGGAGCGCCGTTGCGGAGCGGATTTACTTCTGCTGCGCGAGTTTCTGCTCGATCGTGGCGATCGGCACCGCGCCGGGAACACGCTCACCATCAGCGAAAATCAGTGTCGGCGTACCGGTGATATTGAGCTTGCGGCCGAATTCCTGGTTGCGAGTGACCGCCTTGGTGTCGCAATTGTCGCGACCGCCCGGTTGCTTGCCATCGACCATCCAGTCGTTCCAGGCCTTGACGCGATCGGCCGAACACCAGATCTGACGGGATTTCTTCAAGGAATCCTCGGACAGGATCGGGTACAGGAAAGTGTAGATCGTCACGTTGTCGAGACGCTGCAGATCCTTGGCCAGACGCTTGCAATAGCCGCAATTGGGATCCTCGAAGGTGGCCAGCACGCGCTTGCCGTCGCCGCGGACGACCTTGATCGCCTGATCGAGCGGCAGATCGCTGAAATTGATCGCCGTCAGCTTGCGCATGCGCGCATCGGTGATGTTGCGATTGGCCTTGAGGTCGTAAAGCTGCCCGGCCACGATCATCGTCGTCATCTTTTCATCGACATAGACGATCTGTCCGTCGACATAGACTTCATACAGCCCCAGATAGCCAGCCTTGGTCACGCTCTCCACACGAGCACCGAGCTTGGCCTGCATTGCTTTCTGGATTTCCGCCTCGTTGGCGAACACGGGCAGGGCAACGAGGCCACACAGCAGGCCGATCAGGAATCTGGATTTCATGAACTTCTCCTAAATTGCCCCGAGGGCATAACGGATCAATGCGTTTTTCACCACCGGCAGGCGATCAGTCAGCCCGAGGCAGAAATTGCGCAAGGTCGGCAATCCCGGCAGACGGGCGGCAAAGGTTCGACGCAGCAGGTCGGTGGTCGTCTGCATCAAACGAATTTCCTCGCGGCGTGCGCGCTGGTAGCCCTCGAGAAAGCGCAGACGGCCGATATCTTCCCACGGCTTTGCCGCCATCAGCCTTCGGGCCAGTTCGGCAGCATCCTGAAAACCGAGGTTGATCCCATGCCCCGACAGCGGATGGATGCCGTGTCCGGCATCGCCGACCAGGGCCAGTCGAGGCGCAACCATCTGCGGCACGCGCATCAAGCGCAAAGGAAAGGCCGCTGGCGCGGTCAACAATTCGAGTTCGCCCAGCGCATGCTCCCCAGCCGCCTCGACACGCCGGCACAACGCCTCGGGCGACAGTCCGCAAAGTTCGTCGGCAAGCGCATCGGGCGCCGACCAGACAATCGAAATCGCCTGCCCCGGCAACGGCAGATAAGCCAGCACACCGTCGTCGCGGAACCACTGCCAGGCAACGCCGTTGTGCGGCCTTGCGCAGGCGAAATTGGCAACCACCCCCTGCTCGCCGTAATGGCGATTCAGCGCAGTCAACCCGGCCGCCTCCCGGACCCAGGAATCGCGCCCGTCGGCGCCGACCAGCAAGGCCGCCGACAATACGCACCCCTCGCCCAGATCGAGCACCGCGATCTCATCCCGAAAATCCAGCGTCACCGGTTTCCGGGGCACGAACATCTCGAGGTTGCCCTGACGCTTCAGACCTTCCCACAGCTCGCAAGCCATCAGCGAGGATTCGAGGATGCACCCCAACTCCGGCACGCCGGCGCCGTAAGCCGAGAAATCCAGCTTGCCACCGGCATCGCCGAAAACGCGCATGGCACGGATCGGCGCGATGCGACTGGCGTCCAGATGCTTCCAGACGCCGATTGACTCGAGAAAGGCACGATTCGCCGGACTGAGCGCATAAATGCGCGCATCCCAGCCTTCGGGACGGCTCGGCGGCGATGATTCGACCAGCGCAATGCGCAAACGGCTGTCGCGCAACGCAACGGCCAATGCCGCACCCGCCAGCCCTCCGCCGACGATGATCAGATCGTAATGCTGCATCGGAGCGCGGGCCGTCGATCAGCCCTGGGTGCCGCCCGGATTGGGTTTGCCGTTCTGTGGCCTGGGACGACGATTGTTCTTGGTCCGGGGACGATGCTTTTTCTGCTGCGCACCGAGACCGGGCTTGCCCTGCCCCTGGCCCTGACGCGGCATGCCGCCACCGGCCGGTTCGTTGCCGGTCAGACGATTGCCCGGCGCCAGCTGGATTTCCAGCTCGATGATTTCATCCCACTGCTCATCGCTGCGATCGCGTTCCGGGATGGACAGCAGATCGCGCAGGCGGCGACGGATATCGACGGCAGGTGCGGCTGCTTCGGCAGTCGGCACCTCTTCTTCGGTCTGGATTTCTGTATTGGGAGTGTTCATTGCAAAGTAAAAAGCGGAGCCCGCCAGGAGCGGACCCCGCATTGGGTGAAACCTGGATTACTTCTTCTTGGCAGCGCTTTTCTTGGCGGCGACCGCAGCCTTGAAAGCCGTACCGGCGGTGAATTTCGGCACGGTCGTTGCCGGAATCTTCAGCGTGGCACCGGTCTTCGGATTCTTGCCGGTGCGCGCAGCGCGCTTGGCGGACTTGAAAGTGCCGAAACCAACGAGGGTCACCGATTCGCCCTTGGCGACGGTCTTGACCACAGCGCCGATGATGGCCGACAGAGCCTTGTCTGCGGCAGCCTTGGTGATACCAGCTTCTTGTGCAGCAACTTCGACCAGCTCGGATTTATTCATCTAAGTGCCTCCTGTTACCTTGATTGAGTTAAGAAAACTGGCCGTTGGAACGGCAGCGAGGTAAAAGTAGCACACCTTTTTCGATAAGTGTTGCCCGGCAACGGCCTTATAGCGCGGTTTCACGTGTTTTTTTGTAATCAGGCACCGGCGCCGGAAAGCCATCGTCATTGGCAAAAATAGCGCTCGGCTATGTACCATATAGAAGCAATCAATTGGATCAATGACCGACCCGATCCTAAGATTCGTCCTGTCGTATTTCTCAACCCGTTCCAGGAGATATCAATGTCCCTCATCAACACCCCGGTCCAGCCGTTCAAGGTCAACGCCTTCCACAATGGCAAGTTCATCGAAGTCACCGAAGCCGACCTGAAGGGCAAGTGGTCCGTCCTGATTTTCATGCCGGCCGCGTTCACCTTCAATTGCCCGACCGAAATCGAAGACGCCGCCGAGAACTACGCCGAATTCCAGAAGGCTGGCACCGAAGTGTACATCGTCACCACCGACACCCACTTCTCGCACAAGGTCTGGCACGAAACCTCGCCGGCCGTCGGCAAGGCCAAGTTCCCGCTGATCGGCGATCCGACGCACCAGCTGACCAACGCCTTCGGCGTGCATATCCCGGAAGAAGGCCTGGCCCTGCGCGGCACCTTCGTGATCAATCCGGACGGCATCATCAAGACCGTGGAAATCCATTCCAACGAAATCGCCCGTGACGTTTCCGAAACGCTGCGCAAGCTGAAGGCCGCCCAATACACCGCCGCCCACCCGAACGAAGTGTGCCCGGCCAAGTGGAAGGAAGGCGCCAAGACCCTGGCACCGTCGCTGGACCTGGTCGGCAAGATCTAAGACTGGGCGAAAAATCCCGCCGCCTCGCCGCGGCGGGGATTTCAGCGCAATGCTGCGGTCGACCGCAGCATTCCAGTGAAATCCAGAACAAACAGGGAGAACAACATGCTCGACGACGCCATCAAGGGCCAGTTGAAGGCCTACCTCGAACGTCTGCAACGCCCGATCGAACTGGTGGCAGCGCTGGGCGACGATGCCGGGTCGCAGGAGATGCGGGCGTTGCTCGACGACATCGTCGCTTGCTCGGCCAAGGTCAGCCTGCGCGAGGAAGCCGACGCCCGGGTGCCGTCCTTCGGCATCGCGGTGCCCGGCGAAG